>JAEEGL017335078.1_pt1 | contig 39967 bp, 35 predicted proteins | sample 9134231 | NCBI WGS metagenome assembly JAEEGL01 (sample SAMN16246548, study PRJNA631951) | gut metagenome | biome: gut microbiome; feature: rumen; material: fiber-attached | host: Bos | place: Iran: Karaj | collected 2018-10
ACACAGAAGCGCTGCGCTGCATCTGCATGACCTGTCTATGTTAACGGGATACTGTGCAGGATGGTCGCTGAAGCAGCTCATCCAGGAAGGTCTCGGCGGCATTCCCGGAAAGATCACCTCCAGCCCCGCTGCGCACCTTTCCACCCTCTGCAACCAGATGGTCAATTTCCTTGGCATCATGCAGAACGAATGGGCCGGAGCTCAGGCATTCTCCAGTTTCGACACCTATCTTGCTCCCTTTGTAAAAATAGACAACCTCTCTCAGAAAGAAGTAAAGCAGTGCATTCAGAGCTTCATCTACGGCGTAAACACACCCTCCAGATGGGGCACCCAGGCACCCTTCACCAATATCACTCTTGACTGGACCGTGCCCGCAGACCTTAAGGACATGAAGGCCATCGTAGGCGGCAAGGAAATGGACTTCACCTACGGCGACTGCAAGAAGGAAATGGACATGGTCAACAAGGCCTTCATCGAGATCATGATCGAGGGCGACGCCAACGGCCGCGGCTTCCAGTATCCCATCCCCACATACTCCATCACCAAGGATTTCGACTGGAGCGATACTGAAAACAACAGACTGCTGTTCGAGATGACCGCTAAATACGGCACTCCTTATTTCAGCAACTACATCAATTCCGACATGGAGCCCTCCGACGTCCGCTCCATGTGCTGCAGACTGCGTCTGGACCTCCGCGAGCTCCGCAAAAAGAGCGGCGGCTTCTTCGGAAGCGGCGAGTCCACCGGATCCGTAGGCGTCGTTACTATAAACATGCCCAGAATAGCATATCTGTCCAAGACCGAAGACGAGTTCTTCAAGAGACTGGACAAGCTGATGGATCTGTCCGCAAGATCTCTTGACATCAAGAGAAAGACCATCACCAAGCTGATGGAAGGCGGCCTGTATCCTTACACCAAGAGATATCTGGGCACCTTTGCAAATCACTTCTCCACCATCGGTCTGGTGGGCATGAACGAAGCCTGCCTGAACGCCAAGTGGATAAGAAAGGATATGACCACTATCGAGGCTCAGGACTTCACTGAAAAGGTCCTCAACCACATGAGAGAGCGTCTCTCCGACTACCAGGAGAAGTACGGCGACCTCTTCAATCTGGAGGCTACTCCGGCTGAATCCACCAGCTACAGACTTGCAAAGCACGACAAGAAGCGCTTCCCCGACATCATCACTGCCAACATGAACGGCACTCCCTACTACACCAACAGCAGCCATCTGCCCGTTGGCTTCTCCGATGACGTCTTCAGCGCTCTGGATATTCAGGACAGACTGCAGGTTCTCTACACCAGCGGCACCGTATTCCACGCATTCCTGGGCGAGAAGCTGCCCAGCTGGAAGAGCGCAGCTACCCTGGTAAGGACCATTGCGGAAAACTACAAGCTTCCTTACTACACCATGAGCCCCACCTATTCCATCTGCAAGAACCACGGCTATCTCTCCGGCGAGGTCTACACCTGCCCCGAGTGCGGCGCCAAGACCGAGGTCTACAGCCGCATCACCGGATACTACAGACCGGTGCAGAACTGGAATGACGGCAAGGCCCAGGAGTTCAAGGACAGAAAGGTCTACGATGCAGGCCTGTCCATGCAGCACAGACATCCCGAGATGTGGGTGGACATGGATCAGATCGAGCCCAAGGTGCCCGAAAAGACCGTTCTGCTCTTCACTACAAAGACCTGCCCCAACTGCGCAGCAGCTAAGGAAAGCCTTGCAAAAGCAGGCGTTGACTACACCCTGATGCCCGCAGAGGAGAACAAGGATCTGGCAAGAAGCTACGGCATACTCCAGGCTCCCTCCCTTGTAGTCATCGAAGGCGGCAAGGTTAACAAGCTTGCAGGACTCCCCAGCATCCAGCAGTATCTGGAAAACGCATAGGTCTTCGGTCACCAGAAGGGCGTCCTGACATCTATAAAATATGCTGATAAAAAGCGATTATTCTTCTGTAAAATATTAGAGATGAATAATCGCTTTTTTCATGATTTACTCACAATAATGTGTCATAATAGAATCGAAGCGAAGGACAAGAGATCATATTATGAACATAGCATCATTTCTTACACCAAAAAGTGAAGTAGAATACCTGTACGACGATTATTCGCTCCGTCAGTGCATAGAGAAAATGACATATCACGGCTATTCAGCTATTCCTGTGCTGCGCAGGGACGGCAGCTATGTCACGACTCTGAGCCAGGCCGATCTGCTGACCTATATTTACAAACTGGCATCCGAGCAGCCGGATCAGAGCATGAGCCTGAAGACTCTGGAGGATGTGAGCCTCTTATCCATACAGATGAGGGATAAAAATCCCCCATGCCTCATAACCACGGAGCCGGAGGATCTTGTATTCAGGGCCATGGAGCAGAATTTCATACCGGTGGTCGACGACTGGGGGACGTTCATAGGCATAGTAAAGCGAAAAGACATACTTTACTATCTGGCCACAAGCACTTCCAGGGAGTACTGATAAAAAAAAGACGGCTGAATGCAGCCGTCTTTTTTAATTGCATTGTCTCATCAGTATCTTCTGTTACCGAAAAGGCCGCGCACTATGTCTCTTGTAGCTCTGCGGACAGCGGAGCTGAGGCCGTTCTGGACGGCTTTGTCGAGAGTCTGCTTTGCGTTGAGCCTTTTGCCGCTGCTCATGGAGTTCACAACTTCGTGAGTCACAGTGCCTGCTGCGGTGCCTAATCCAAAGCTCACGGCATTTTCGAGAGTGCTGGCTGAGCTTTTTCTTCTCCTTGAGCTTGTTCTTTTTGATGAACTGCCTGCCGGCACCAGCTTCTTGCCGGAGGAACTGCCTGTCTGCAGCGCCTTGCCCTGCTTTGTGTAGATGCTTTCGGGCTTTGCCTCTTCTTCCTCTGCTTCGGAAAGCGCAGTTTCTTCTTTTTCAAGCTCTTCTCTGGCTCTGTTTATTATCTCATAAGCGGATTCCCTGTCTATGGGTATGCGGTATTTGGCCTCGAAATCGTCTTCTGCTATCATTTTCTCCACAAGCTCATCTTCTGCCGGTCCCATAAGGCTCTGGGGCGGCAGTATGCGGGCTGCTTCGGTTACAGTAGGCACACCGCTTTCGTCAAGAACGGAGATCAGAGCCTCGCCCACGCCAAGAGACATTATCTTTTCTTCGGTGCTGAACGCAGGGTTCGGGCGGAATGCTGATGCCGCTGCCTTAACTGCCCTGAGCTCCGAGGGAGTATAAGCTCTTAATGCATGCTGCACCTTGTTCGAGAGCTGCGCCAGAACCTCGTCGGGAATGTCGGAAGGGCTCTGGGTAACAAAATATATGCCTATGCCCTTTGAACGTATAAGCTTTACTACCTGAACTATCTTCTGTATGAGCGCTCTGGGTTCGTCGTCGAAGAGCAGGTGAGCTTCGTCGAAGAAGAAGACCATGCGGGGCTTGTCCAGATCGCCCATCTCCGGGAGCTTTTCGTACATGTCGCTTATCATCCAGAGCAGGAATGTGGAATATACCGTGGGGCTCTGTATGAGCCGTGAGCTTTCAAGTATGTTGATATAGCCTCTGCCGTCTTCTGCGCACTGCATCCAGTCGGAAAGCTCAAGTTCGGCCTCTCCGAATATGCATTCGCCGCCTTCCTGCTCGAACTGCAGCAGGGATCTCTGTATGGCGCCTATGGAGGCTGCGCTCACATTGCCGTACAGGGTGGTGTATTCCTTCCGGTTATCCCCTACATACTTGAGTATGGCCCGGAGGTCCTTGAAGTCCAGCAGCTCAAGGCCGCTTTCATCTGCCACCTTGAAGACTATATTGAGCACTCCCTGCTGGACCTCTGTGAGCCCTAAAAGCCTTGCAAGAAGCGTCGGCCCCAGGCTGGACACGCTGACCCTTACAGGATGCCCCTTGCTTCCGAAAATATCCCAGAAGCGGGTGGGGTAGCTTTTGAATTTAAAGCTGTCCGGCTGATTCTCTCCGCTCTCAGTAACTGCCTTAAGGCCGAAGCTTTCGATGCGCTTTACCAGCGTCTCCGTGGCCGCCCCGGGGCAGCACATACCCGAGAGATCCCCCTTGACGTCGCAGAAAAATACCGGTACGCCCATGTCGGAGAAGGCCTCTGCCATCACCTTCATGGTGGTCGTCTTGCCGGTGCCTGTGGCTCCTGCTATAAGCCCGTGGCGGTTAGCCATTTCAGGCAGTATGTAAATTTCCTTGCCTGAGCTTGCCAGCCAGATCTTGCCGTCCTTTAACATAGCTTGTCCTTTCTGCGGCCTATGGGCAGGCCGCAGCCTCTACTGCTCAATAAAGTCGAAATATGTGAATCTTTCGCCTGCCTCGTCCAGATAGAGGCAGATGCGCCTCAGTATGCTGTTGTCCATGGCCTTAAAGCACCTGTCTGTCAGCGTGCTGCTGGCGAAAAAGCGCGCATAGTCCATTGCAGGGTGGAAGAAAATGCTCTGGGCCTTGCCCTGTGCGTCCGCATTCTTCATGCGCTTTATGATGCCGTCGCCGTCATAATCGGATTGCACGCAATCTGCCGGCGTAGGTACATACCATACCGTGTGATCCTCCATCTTATGGCCATCCACAAAGCCTTTCTTTTCCATGTAAGGGCTTTGCTGATAGATCACGCCGAAGCGCTTGTTAGCTTCCGCAATGGCAACTCCTGTGGCTCCGTAGTGGGGAAACTCAAAGAAACTGTATTGCCAGCCCATGGCGTCTGCAATGGCTATAGCTTCATCCATGCGTTCTCCTGCCTGCTCTGCGCTGAGCTTTGCATCTGCATCGAATTCCCAGCCGTCAGCGCTGACCTGATCACCTCTCTGGTGGGTGAGCCCATGCAGTCCTATGCGGCCTCCGCAGTTCACAAGCACATCCATGGAGTACACGAAGTCCGTATTGTAGAAGCTGAGGTCCTTGCTGATGTCATTTACGACACTTTCGCCCGGATTCACGTATTTTGGTATCCATGCGATGTAAAAACCGCCGGAGGCTTCCTGCAGGAATTTTCCGAACATGCGCAGCTTTTCCAGGTTCTCGTGGGTAAAACGTCCGTTGGACCCGTTATCAGCCATTATATCTTCCAGCCTTATATATGCCGCTTTGGCATCCGCGGGGGAAGTGCTTTGACTTATCTGGAAATCTGTGCTTCCTCTGTAAAGCGCAACGGTCCCCACATCGTTGAAGTAGGCATAAACCCCGAAGAGCCTGTCTGCATCTGCCAGAGATATATAGAAGCGCTCCTGTATCTGATATGCAGGCCAGCGCAGATCTTCTTCCTTAAAATCCATATTTATGCCCAGAGCCTCTGAAACCACATTCGTGCAGAGATAAGCCCTGTTTCCTATGGTATGCAGTGTGTCCTCCAGATTCTCTCCGCTGAAGCGCAGGATGTATTCTGCATCGAATTCGGGCTCCGGATAGAGGATCACTATGGGTTCCGGTTCATCTATGGCGGGCTCTGTGACTGTGATCTCGGTCTCTGGTTTTATATCCGCATCAGATTCTGTTTTATCCTGATTGCAGGCCGACAGGCACAGCAGCAGGATGAGCAGAATTATAGTAAAAGCTTGTTTTCTCATTGAGGATATCCCTTCTGAAATAATATATTAAATTTTACCATCAGCGGAACGGCGCGTCAATTGCGCCGGGCTGCAGCCATGGGCCCAGAGCGGCTCTTTTGATTTGCTTTTCTTATTTTTATGCTGTAAACTGTTTCTGCGCAAAGGCGCCTTGAATCGCAGATCACAAAGCTTCAGGGAGGGACCCATGAGGATCAATAAATACATCGCATCTGCCGGACTTGCTTCCCGCAGAGGCGCAGATGAACTTATAAAAAACGGAAATGTAAGGGTGAACGGCGCGGTTCTTACTGAGCCCGGTTACGATGTTCAGGAGGGCGACGTCGTTCTTGTGAATGGAAGACCTGTGGAGTCAAGCGAAAAGCTGGTCTATTACGCGCTGAACAAGCCCGCCGGCTTTATTACCACAGCCAGCGACGAGCAGGGCCGCCCCACGGTGCTGGACCTGATGACCGATGTGACCGTGAGGGTATTTCCTGTAGGAAGGCTGGATGGCGCAAGCACCGGGCTGCTCATAATGACCAACGACGGCAGCCTGAGCTATCACATCTCGCACCCCAAAAATAAGGTGTGGAAGAGCTACAAGGTGCTTATAGACGGCGCCATAAGCCTGGATAAGATAGAAGAACTGAAGAACGGAGTGGACATAGGTGGCTACACCACAAAGCCAGCTGAGGTGGAGCTGAAAAAGCAGACTAAGGGGACATCCCTGCTGGAAATGAAGATCAGCGAGGGCAAGAACCGCCAGATACGCCGCATGATCAAGGCTGTGGGCTTCAACGTGATAGAGCTTCAGCGCACCGCCATAGGCAAGGTGCAGCTTGGCCGCCTCAAGGAAGGGGGCTACAGAAAGCTCAGCAAGGAAGAGGTAGAGTATCTTAAGAACTGCTAGGGTGGATGTTCCCTCGTAGTGGATTTATTTTCCGGTCCTTTGCGCCCTACAAAATGACGGTCAGACAGGCTATAATTACCAAAGCTCTGCGGATAGATTCGCAGAGCTTTTTATATTAGGATATAGCCAGATTCTCGGGAAAGAATTAATGGAAAAAGACGGTGTTAATGAATACTGTCAGGCAAACGATATAAACAGGAGGAATAATTATGGCACTTTCACTGGATTCCAAAATCAAGGACATCATGAGATCACCCGAAGGCAAGGCTGTTATGGAAAAGTGGGCTCCCGGCTCCACCACCGATCCCAGAATGAAGCTGGTAGGCGCACTCACCTACAGAAAGCTCCTCAGCTATCCCGAATCCGCAGAGGTTGCGGCACATGCTGATGAGATCGATGCAGACCTCAGAGCCTGTTCCAAATAGATATAGATATTTAACCTTCTTGAGCTCCCCTGCTGCGCCTGGCGCTAGGGGAGCTTTTATTGTCTTCTTCTGCTATCTTCCCGGGAAGCTCTTCATTACCTCCTCCAGATCCAGAGCCTTAAGCAGTATCTCCAGCTGCAGCCGCTGCTCGGGATCGTTCAGATCCACATTCATTTCCTTTTCTATGCGCTCTATGCGGTCGAGCAGCGTTGACCTGTGGATGAAGAGCCTCTGCGCTGCTGCCGTATATGAAAGATTTTCCTCAAGGAGCACCCTCATGGTTTCAAGATAGGACACGGGGGATTTCCTGTCGTGCTCGAATATAGCCTTCAGACCTTCCGGGTAGTAAGCCTCAGCCGGAAGCCCGCCCAAAGAGTTTATCACCATTTCCGTCAGCGCATAGCTGGAGAAATAAAAGACCGTATCCTCCGGATTCAGCAGCAGGCCATCTTCAAGGGCAGATCTTGCCTGAAGATAGTGCATACGGATGTTGAAAAGCTCTGTGAATTCCGTCGAGACCCCTGCGCAGAGCTTCAGAGATCCACAGAAAGCCTTTATGCTCTGGTAAAGCTTCCGCCTCTGATCCGGATCCTTTTCGGAGCTGTTCAGTAAGGCTGCTATGGAATCTTCGAAAACAAAAGCAACGGAATCCCTGAAACTCTCCTCGAATACGTCGCATATATAGCTCATTGGCAGCTGCTGCCCCCGGCTGCTCTGCATGCAGATGCACAGATAGGGCGTACTGTTGTTGGATGTCCGAAGAAGAGCTCTTTGGGATCTGCCCAGAGGCTGCTCCTCCATCAGGCTCTGCATTACGCTCTTTATGCTTATCTGGCCATCACCCAGGAATCTGGGATTCTTCTCCATAGCAGTGTTTATAAGCCCTGCCAGCTTTTCTGCCAGCATGGACAAAGCCTGGCTTGGCTCGCTGTCCTTCAGGTCAATGCAAAGACAGCCCTGATATCTGCCGGCCCGGTCGAAAAGATTGACACATAGCACGGGCTTTTCGTACAGCTTAAGGACAAATGCATTGCGGCGTTCAGTCTGAAGATCAGAGGCTGACAGATACTTGCTGAAGGACTCCGGATTCAGGCTTCCGCTGCCCTCCTGAACCCATTCGCTTTCCAGGGCGCTGATGCTTGAGCCAAGGAACCTGAAGGCGCTGTCGATGACATAGAAGGGGAAGGGTATGATTTCCGCGGAATCGCTGATCAGCCGGGAAATGTCGGCAGCTTCCAGCACGTCCTGTATCAGCCTGTTCTCCCAGCGATCGTACTTGTTGAATATGTCCTGAAGGGCATTGAATACTTTGAAAAAGTCAGCCCGTTCCTTTATCTGAAGCAGAGTCAGGCGTTCTCTGTAATAGTTCAGGATCAGATTGTCACCTATGCACACGAGCACCGCATTTTTGTGGATTCGGGGTCTTTTGGGCAGGTGCTCCGCAGTGGCAAGATACAATCCGTTTTCCTCGAAGTCACCATCGCCCTCCATGTAGAACCGCGGGCGTTCGAGCAGCGGCTCCGGGGCTGCTGGTCCGGACAGCAGTACATTGTAGCGTTTTGAGAGCTCTTCATATATCAGCTGAGCATTGAGTTTCATTTTATCCGCCTCCTGTACAAGTATGACTCGTCTTTTTTCAAGTATAACACAGAGCGCCCCGCGTTTTGTAGGGTACTATTTAAAAAATAACCGAAAAACGGCGTATTTCGCGATGCGGTCATCAGGTATTAATATGTTTGCAAAGATATTCTGTCCCGAGGATATTCTGCTCAAAACCTCAGGTTGCAAAAAGGAGACAACGATATGGCATTCACAAAAAGCGACAAAGGCATGCTGGAGGGCTACATAAAGAACGCAAGGCCCTTCGCCGACATGTTTTCAGTAAAGGATAAGGTGGCACTGGTGACCGGAGGCTCCTCCGGACTTGGTTTCGACATCACCCTCAGACTTCTTCAGGGAGGCGCAAAGGTGGTCATCGCGTCCTATTCCGCGCTGGAGGGGGAGACCAGCATTCCACTTCTCGAAGAACAGGGCTTCAAAGGCTCCGTGGCCTTCAAGCTCACCGACGTAAGCAAGGAGGCTCAGGTAAAGGAGCTGGTGGACTTTACGGTCGAGACCTTCGGCGGACTCGACATTTTTGTAAACTGCGCTGCTGTATGGAACTATGCTCACATTTACGACATAGACGAAAGAGATGTTAGAAAGGTCTTCGATGTAAATGTAATGGGTGCGTTCTTCGGCGTGAAGCACGTAAGCAAATATATGAAGGATAAAGGCGTGCACGGTAAGATCGTACTCATCTCCTCCAACTGCCCGGTAATGCCTTACCCTGTATTCGGCGGCTATCCCCACTATGCATCAAGCAAGGCTGCAGTCATGGGGCTCACTACCGAAGCAGCAAAGGAGCTGAAGCGCTTCGGCATCATGGTCAACAGCATCGCCCCCGGTGCAATGGTAACTCCCGGCTCCGCAGGCAATCTTGCAAGCAGCTATCTGACCGAGGATCAGCAGGATGAGTTCTACGAAGAGCTTATGGTATGGCAGACAGACGGCCAGCTGCCTGTGGATCAGATCGGTATCATGGCATACACCTTCTGCACCCCTGCATCTGATGGCATCACCGGCGAGGTCGTCATGGTGGACGGCGGACAGACCCACAATATCGTAAGCTATCAGCCCGCCATCGATCAGTATCCCCCTGAGGAAGAATAGGAGAAGAACATGAGTAAAAAGATAAACGAAAGGATACCTTCAAATTCCGGCGACGGCGCAGGCTTTAAGCAGTTCAACGCTGTCCAGTCTCCCTGGAACAAGCTTATGAGCTACCAGGACGCGCTGCACTATGCATCGAGATTCGAAGCTGTTCTGAGTGCTGCAGTGGCCCAGGCTTACAGGATCATTATACCCGACTACGCAACAAGAGCTTCCGAAATGTGCAAGGAAGCCTATGGCAGGCTTTTCTACACTGGCATCAACTATCCCAACGACGACGGTTTTGGCATACATCCCTTTATGTGCGGGTCCTATCCCGGCGCTCTGATCGGTGACAAGGGCGACGATGCGCTTCTGATGTGCGGGCGCTGCCAGGATTTCGGCACCTACCGCTGCGAGAAGGAGCTGGATGTCTGCGACTGGGATATAGTCGGCTCTGAACTTTGCAGAGCTACAACCATGTCTCTGCAGGGTCAGGCTGATGCCACAGAGACCAGACACAGAAAGGGTCACAAGCTGGATTACCTTATGGTCGAGGCCAAGGGCTGCGGTGACAGACACTGCAGAATTATAGCTGAGAGCCGTGAAAAGTATCCCGCGCCGGAGCACGAGCTCTGGGAAAGCTTCGGTCCCGCTGTATCCGATCAGTACAAGAAATTTACGGAGGAGGAGGACTGCGTGTCCGAATCCATGATGTTCCGCGAGGAATGCGACTATAAATTCGTCAATGGCACCAACAACGAGACCGATTCCTCCAACCAGATGATAAACCTCAGTACCGCTGCTTCTCTTTACCTGCTGCCCGCCATCGACAATGCGGTAAAGCTGGGCTATACCACTCCGGAACAGGCTGAGTGGATCAAGAAGTGCGTGCTGGAGGCTGCGGGCAAAGCGATGTTTGGCGAAAGATATGCCATTAAAGCCTGCAGAGAATGGCTGGGCGTACCCAACTCCATAGGCGAGGACGGAAGACTTCTGGGCGGCGTCATCGAAATGCTGCTTCAGTCTCTGGTCTGTGGCTACGAGATCGAAGCCTTCAATGAAAACGAAGTTGTTTATGTGATCAATCGCGGTGATCTGGCTATTACCGGATGCCAGCCCCTTTGCGAAGCCCACCTCTACATGTGGCAGGGCATGGTAAAGACACTGGTGAATGCCCAGTGGAGCGTCTGGGAAGAGGATTCTCCCAAGGGCAAGCTGCGCATCAAAATCGCAAAGAAGATCGACAAGTTCATGTAAGGGAGGCGCAAGATGTATAAGAATATATTCAAGGATGATGAATGGAAGCGCACAGAACACATGGCTGTCCGTGAGTGCGTGGGATATTACCTTTTTACCCATCAGCTGATGGAGGTACAGGGAGAGGACGCTAAGCGCTTCCTGGACTACATGCTGCCCAACGATATTGCCGGCCTGGAGGTGGGCAGGGACCGCTATACAACCATGCTTGGCGAAAATGGCGAGATCATAGACGATGTGGTTGTTATGCGCATGGACGAAAACCGCTACTGGGTCTCCACGCTTTATGGCACCAAAATGGATGACTGGTTCTATTTCCATTCGGATGGTTTTGATGTGGACTGCTCCGAGATAACTGAGGACTGGCACATGTTCTCCATTCAAGGTCCGAAGTCAAAAGAAGTGATCAGTTCCATTCTTGAGGATGGCGAGCCGGGACTCAAATTCTTCAGGCACAGGGATTCTCAGATCGCAGGAAAAGGCGTTATACTCAACCGTGCAGGTTTTACCGGTGAGAAGTGGGGCTACGAGGTCTACTGCGCTGCAGAGGATGCAGATGATGTGCAGGATGCTATAGACGCTGCTGTGAAGGCTGCTGGCGGCAAAGAAGTGACAGAATTTCAGGTATTCGCCTGGACACTGCCTACAGAAGCCGGATTCTACTACATGAGGGATCTTGCACACACCAATCCTTTCGAAGTAGGACTAGCTGACAACATCAACTGGGATAAAAGCTTTATAGGTAAAGAAGCTCTGCTCAAGGTAAAGGAAAACGGCCCCGCAAGAGAAATGCTTGGCTTTGAGGTCTGTGATGAAAACCAGGACTTCTACATCCGCGCTAAGCAGTATGGCGGCCCGGGCGAGCCCATATTTATCGACGGTGAGGAAGAGGAGGTCGGACGAGTCTCCAAGCTTGTGTACTCCTATGTAAAGAATGTAAACAACGGCTACATTCTTGCAAAGAAGGATAAACTGCATGTTGGGGACAAGATAAAAATACATGGCTTTGACTGTGTTATAACAGAAAGAAACTGGCTTTAAGAATCCGAAAAAGAAAGTGTCCCGCTATAAGCAGCGGGACACTTTTTGCTTGCAAATACCGAGATCAAGGCTTCATAATATAGGCGGAGGGAATTATCATGGAAAACAAAAGATTTTTATCCTTGGTGCTGAGCCTTGTACTGATGCTTTCAGCTGCGGTACCCATTTCTGCTGCAGATAATGAAATATTCGGAGATGTGCCCGGAAATCACTGGGCAATATCTGAAATAGAGAGAGCTTATCAGGAGCATGTGATCGAGGGCAGCGTGGATCCTGCGACCGGTATACGCAATTTCAGGCCCGAATCGCCGCTTTCCTATGCGGCTTTTGCTACGATTATGATACGCGCGGCCTATCCCGAGATGCTGCAGCAGGGCGAAAAGGCTTATCCCAATGACTGGGTGCTGGCTGCAGGCTATGCTGCGGAAAAGCTGGGACTTATAGATGAGGGTATGAGCCGCGAACAGCTGGATTCACCCATGCCCCGCTACGATATGGCCAGGCTTCTTATAAATCTGCTGCTTGCCTTCGGGCGAACTGATGATAGTCTGTTCGATATTGAAGCGATAGCCGGGAACATACAGGACGGAGCGTCGCTCAAGCCTGCATACAGGGATTGCGTAGCCATGTGCTATGATCTCGGCCTCATCAGCGGCTTTTCCGATGGCTCCTTTAAGGGTGATAACAAGATGAACCGTGCTCAGGCAGCGGCTGTATACTGCAGATATTCCGATCTGGTGGAACGCATCGATGCAGGCGAGACTGTCATAAAGACTCCTGCAAAGCAGGAAGAGCTGCCACCGGTAAGCGAAGAACCATCAGCAGGCGAACAAGCTCCGGAAAGCGAACAACCATCGGTAAGCGAGGCCCCGACGGAAAGTGAAGCGCCTGTGGCTGACGGACTATTCTCGCAGAATACGGAGTTTGAGCTTGAGTGCATAAAGCAGATCCTTGAGGGGACCAATGCTGCCCGCGCGGAAGAGGGCCTTAAGCCGCTTTTCATAAGCGAGGCTCTTCAGAAGGCTGCATATATAAGAGCCAGAGAACTGGAGGAAAAGTTCTCTCATACCAGGCCTGACGGCAGCAGCTGTGATACAGCTATTGAGCCTTCAGCCCGGTACAGAACCTGGATGTGTGGTGAAAACATCGCAGCCGGACATCTGAACGGAAATCATGTGATGGAGGGCTGGATGGCGTCTCCGGGACACAGGAGCAATATTCTAGAGAAAGCTTATACCTGCATAGGAATAGGTTCTTATGTGGACGCTGAGGGCATGACCTATTATGTGCAGATATTCGGCAATGGTCTGGAAGACTCTGCTGAGCTTCCGGCGGACTGATCCTGTTCAGCTGAAAAGCTGTCCGTGGGAAGTGTTATACAATAATTGAATAGATGTAGCGCTCCGGAGCTGACTCCGGAGCGTTTACTTTTTTAACTTATTTCCAGTTTGCGATCGGGACATAAAATCTTTTGTTCGCGAATATTTTTTTATTTTCAAAAAACGAGAATAAGACAGCTGACCACATCCCAGGCGAAAGTTTTCCACAGCTTGTCCACATGCGATATTTTAAGCTTTTCCGTTAGTTTTGAGCTGTCCGCCAAGGCGTTATTCACCGGATAATCCACAGCTCATTGTGGAAAAGTTAAAAACCCGGGAATGCTTGAAAATAGAGGGTTTTCACGCCAGGATGCAATTGTCAACAGTAAAGTTTTCCACAGACAGGACCCCCTTTTTCGCAGGATTATGTAAATCCCTTTAAAACATCGGCATCCGAGCATTTTTTGATGTTTTTCCACAATGGATAAAATAAAAATATTTTTCTTTTTTAAGAATCTGAACTGAGAAAAACAGGGCTTCAAAAATGGAAAAACCTGCATTAATAATACCTGATTTATGCATCAGGAACATAAGGAAAGGGAATGTCAAGAGGCTTATCGATTTAATTTTACGATACCGTTCTGCTCCGGTCATAATTTCATAGAGAAATACTCTTGACAAAGCAAAACAGGGCTGTCTTTGAAAATACAGCCGGCTGTGTTAGAATAGCGTCATGAACGTCGGACAAAGCGATGAAAAAAGAATAAGCCGCAGGAACAGCGCCATGGATATATGCCGGCTGTTTTTTGCGGTGCTCGTTCCGCTGGTCCACTTTGAAAGCATATATTTTCCTAAATCGCGCCGCATATTCGAGGGCGGCTACCTGGCAGCAGAGTTTTACTTTATACTTGCCGGTTATCTTCTGTACAGATCCTTCAGGAGCGGGCGATATAAAAATGCGCTGGACTATACATTCATCAGATATATACGTTTTTTCTGCTACGCGTTTGTAGTCAGAATGGGACTTCTCGGCCTGGAGCTTTATTCCGGGAAACTCAGTGGTGGTTGGACCGGCTTTAATGAAGCATTCAGCTTTGCGCTGGAAAAGCTCAGAGTATCCCTGGGGGAACTGTTTCTTGTTCAGATGCTGGTGCCTTCCCAGCTGGTGAACTCGCCCATATGGTATCTTTCCGCCATGCTTATAGCAGGCTTTGTTCTCTGCTTGCTGCTGGATTTGGGTAAGCTGCTCAAAACAGGGCGGGGAGCCGCTTATCTGATCTTTATTCTGTCTCTTTTATGCTACAGCTTTTTCTTTGTTCACTACAGGACGCTTGATGTGCACATGGATCAGCTCGCTGTGGGAAGCGTTATTGTAAGAGGCGGTCTCCTCAGGGCGTTTGCGGACATGGGCTTTGGAGTCTTCTGTTCAATGGCTGCTGAAAAGCTGAGACTGAATGCTCCGAAATGGACCTTGATGGCATTTGCATGCCTGACGCTTATGGGGCTTTGCATCTTCATGTTTCCTCACAAGCGCGCAGATTTTGTTTTCGCTGCGGCAATGGGGCTTTTTTCTGTCATTACCTTCGCCGATGAGTGGGGCGGGACCCACCTTCCTGCAGTGCCGGGCTTTCTCACGCAGGCCGCCTTCAGCTGCTATATCTGTCACATGTTCATAATGAGATGCTGGATATATGCGCTGCCTTACCTTTCGCCATTGACCGGAGGGAAGGAGCTTCCGTCCATGGTTTTATTCATTCTTATCTGTTTCCTTGGCGGAGCGCTGCTGGAGCTGATGATGATGCCGGTCAGCAGACTCATAAACTGGCTGAATAGCAGGCTTCACAGCGCATAAAAAAGACTTGGCAGTCTATCGGCGATAGGCGATCAAGTCTTTTATTGTGCATCTATTCAGTTTTCTGCCTGCTATTTCAGGAAGCCATTGATTATGGCTGCCTCCGCCTCTTCTTCTGTAAGTCCCAGAGTCCTCAGCTTCATTATCTGTTCGCCTGCTATCTTGCCGATGGCGGCTTCGTGAATGAGCTGAGCGTCTTCGCTGTTGGCGGAAAGCTTAGGAGATGCGTCGACTTTTCCGTTCTCAGCAAGAATTGCGTCGCATTCGGAATGGCCGTAGCACACGGTGTTTCCTATGATATTTGACTGGTAGGCCTGGTGAGAATTGCCTCTGGCTACGGAACGGCTCATAAGGTTGACTGAGCTTCCCTCGCCATTCAGTTCCACCTCAAAGAAGGTCTCGGCAGTCTCATCGTCATCGGTCAGCAGTCTTTCTTTTATGATCAGCGTGGACTTGCCGTCCAGTGTGGCTTTTGTCTTCCGCACCGATGAGCTTACGCCGCCAAGCTGGCTGGTGTCCATTTCCAGGTAGGCTCCGTCCTTCAGGAAGCACTCGGTCTGGGGGTCGATCACCTTCTTGGGACCCTTGGTGCCTGTGCCCACATGCTTTTCGACGTACAGCACTCTGGCGCCTTCCTCCAGGAAGAAGCGGTGTATGCCATTGTGGCGTGCAGGTTCGCCGGTCTCGGTGTGGATGCCGCATCCGGCAACTATGACCACATCCGCATCTCTGCCCACGAAAAAGTCATTGTAGACCAGATCGTCGTAGCCCGCCTTGGTTACGCAGGCGGGGATATAGACTTCCTCCCCCCTGGTGCCGGGTGCGATATGTATATCGAGACCGGGGTTGTCGGTCTTGGTGTCGATGTGGATGTGCTCTGTGGACTGACGTCCCAAACTCTTTCCGTTGGAGCGGATGTTGAAGGCCCCGCAGAAGCCGGTGCCGTTGAAGTTTGCTACGGTCTCCAGGAGCTTGGCTGTGACATCATCCACATTCACGGGAGTCTCTTCGAAGTCTGGCTTTGGTTCTTCTGCTTCGGCCTTGGTCTGAGGCGCATCCTCCTGCGCGCCCTTCAGCACTCTTGCAGCCTGAGCCACTGCTGTGGGCTGAGCTTCTCCTCCGAATATCTTAGCTGCCATATCGGCCGCAGAGCTGGCGACAGACTGTTCTTCTTTAATTGTCTTTTCCATAGCAGTCTCCTTCCTCCATGGCAGGGCAGGTCTCGCAGCCTTCTCCGCAGATCAGTGGATACATAATATCCCTGGATCCGCGCATTCCAAGCCTTCCATCCTGGATAAGCATTATCTCGTCTGCAATGTTCAGTATCCTCTCCTGGTGGGAAATGATTACAAGGGTCACATCTCTTGCTTCCCGCAGTTCCTCGAATACGTTTATGAGGCTGTTAAAGCTCCACAGGTCTATGCCTGCCTCGGGCTCGTCAAACACCGTCAGCCTGCTCTTTCTGAGCAGCACACCTGCGATCTCGATCCTCTTGATCTCGCCGCCTGACAGCTTGGTGTCCACATCTCTGTCCTTGTAAGCCTTGGGATCCAGGCCAACCTTCAGCAGCACGTCATCCAGCTGGTCTTCGGTCAGAGCTGAACCATTGGCCAGATTCAGTATATCCCGCACGCTGAAGCCCTTGAATCTCACCGGCTGCTGGAAAGCGTAGCCTATGCCCAGCTTTGCTCTTTCCGTGGGGTCTTTGTCCGTAATGTCCATACCGTCCAGGATCAGCTTACCCGACGTGGGCATGTTTATGCCTGCTATCATTTTTGCAAGTGTGGTCTTGCCGCCGCCGTTGGGTCCGGTCAGAACCACCAGCTTGCCATCGGGGATAGTCAGGCTGATGTTTTTAAGTATCTGTTTGTCACCCTCCGGGGCGAAACTCAGATTTTTAATTTCTAACATGATTTTCTCCTTGATGTAAATTAAAAACCGAATAATTTTATCACGAAGCCGGACGCTTTTAAAGAGCATAAGATAAAAAAGAACTTTGCAGTGATAGCTTTCTGCAAAGTTCTTATGGATGACGATATGTTCTTCAATTCCGCAGCATCAATCAGCCTTTATACTTCCTCTCGGTCTTTTCCCAGGTCCGTTCACTGATGATATAGCGGGGCCTGTGCTTCGATTCCATGTAGATCTTTCCGATATATTCTCCAATGACACCCAAGGCGAACAGCTGTATGCCGCTCAGCAGGCAGACTATGCAGACCAGAGAAGCCCAGCCCGCTACGGTCCTGTGCAGAAGAGCCATTACTATGGCCCAGATTATGCCCGCAAAGCCCAGCGCTCCCATAAAAATACCGATCCCGGTGATTATTCTGATGGGTTTTACGGAAAGGCTGGTTATGCCGTCGAATGCCAGGTGCAGCATCTTGCTCAGCGGATAATGGCTTTCTCCTGCCAGGCGCTCGCTGCGCTTGTAGTATACAGTATCGCTTTTGTATCCAACCAGCGGGAACATGCCCCTGAGGAACAGATTTACCTCCCCGAAATCCGCAAAGCTGTCCAGCACCAGGCTGCTCACCAGGCGGTAATCCGCATGGTTGAAGACCACCTCAGCACCCATGGCATTCAGCAGCTTGTAGAAGGACTCCGCAGTGAAGCGCTTGAAGAAGCTGTCGGTCTCTCTGCTGCTGCGGACGCCGTAAACGACTTCCGCACCATCCAGATACTTGTCGACCATCTCAGTCATGGCGCTTATGTCGTCCTGACCGTCGCAGTCTATGGAGATTATCATATCGCAGTGTTCCCGGGCTTCCATCATGCCTGCCAGCACGGCGTTCTGATGGCCTCTGTTCCTGCTCTGGGATATCCCTATGAAATGTTCGTCATCAGAGGCGAGCCTGCTTATGATGTTCCATGTCTCGTCCTTTGAACCGTCATTGACGAATAGTATCCTGCTTTTCCCGCTGATCCGGCCGCTGTTTATGAGCAGCTCCAGTTCCTCCCTGAACATCGGCGCCGTGACAGGAAGCACCGCTTCTTCGTTGTAGCAGGGTATGACCATCCAAAGAATGGGCTTGCCTGCATTATTGGGGACGGTTATCGTAGCCATGTTTTGTTCCTCCTCTGTGACATCGGGAACGGTTATCGTTATTATCGTTTCAGTCTTCTTTGGGCTCTTCCTCAAACAGGATGCGGGGCAGCATTGCTGCGGCAAAGCATACTGCCGGGAAGACGAAATAGGTGTACCTGTACTGAACTTCCACCACCAGAGCTATGGCGCTGAAGGCCATGAAGGCCAGGATCAGCACGCTGCTGCCCAGATGCATTTTCCTTTTCGTGCCCATCGCAAAGCCTGACAGGCCGGCAGCTGCAAAGAGCAGCATGCGGGAAAAGTTGTCCCACTGCATCACAGTCCGGGCGACCACCTTGCTGCTGACACTGCCGATGGGGGTGCTTACAGCCTGCTGCTGGACTATATCGTGGAGCATCTCGTAGGAGTGGTAGACATTGGTCCACTGTATATCGATTTTAGCAAGGAAAAGCCTGATGAGCCTTATTGGGCCGATGGACAGTTCCTCTTTTATAAGCTTCATGGTCTCCTCATCGCGCAGGGCGTGGTCTGCCAGATAGGCTTCATTATTGAAGATCTCGTTCTGCATGCGGATCGAATATCGGCCGGAGCTGGTCTCGTCCAGGCCAACGGCAAACTTGTAGAGGGGGAAGTTGTTCCCCAGGCCGAATGGCTGAAGGGGTGCGACAATAAGCTCCACCGCCTTGAAGACTGCAAAATAGGCAATGATGCAGCAGCCCAGGGCGAGGAAGGCTTTTTTGCTCCGCTTCAGCAGTATGATGGCCACCGCAATGGCTGCAATATAGACTATAACATCCGCCCTTGCCACCTTGGCGATTGCCAGGCAGAAGCCTGAGAGCAGCCCTCCCAGCCAGTCGGGGCGTTTAAGCAGTATCCACAGACCCAGAAGTATGAAAAACAGGGACAGGTGCTGGTTTGTGAAAACTGCCGAAAGGTTGATGGTTATGGGAAGCAATGTGAAGAGCAGGGCTGCGCAGATACCGGTCTTTTTGTCCCGGATCTCTTTGACCACTCCGTAGAGAGCGGGGGTGCAGCCGGCTGCGAAAAAGCTGTTCACCACCAGTCCGAAGACCGGGTCCCAGCGGCCGAAAAGCCGGAATATAAGGGATATGAGCCATTCGAAGCCGAACTGGTAAGCCCATATGCTGTAGTAGGGCAGGCTGGTTATGAAAAACATGTCCCTTTTGGCGGTGAGAGCGGCGCCCGCACGGAAGGTCTGAAAATCTGAGTACTCCGCCGGAGCAAATGTGAAAACTACAAAAAGCTTCAGCATCAGGGAAAATGCAAAGAGCAGCATAACTATCTGCCATCCCTTTAGCTTTGACATGGGTTTTGCCGCCAGGAAGCTGAAGGCTATGCTCAGGACAGCAGCGGCAGCAGCTGCGAGGCTGATGTACCACAGTGGCGGTTCCACAAAAAGCCGCAGCATGTTCCTCCAGGCCAGGAAAAAGCACCAGGCGCTGAACATGAATATCGCTATCCTGTGCAGTATATTCTGTTTGCAGTTGAGTGTTTCAGTCATATTATTCATCAGCTTTTTCTATACGGGCTTCCGGTATTTCCTCAGATGGCTTATCAGCTTCATCTGTTTCCTGCAGGCTCCTTGTCAGAGGCTCATCCTCTGCTTCGGCCTTCGGCTTTCTGAACACCAGAAGCTTGCTGAACAGATAGTTGAGTACGATCACGATCACATTGGAGATCATCTTCCAGAGGGTGCCGTTCATTCCGTACACGTCCACCGCGAAGTACATGATGGCAAGATCCAGTATGCCGGTGAAGCTCCTGGCAAAGAAGAATCCGAAGAACTGGCTGATAACGCTTTTGCCTTGCTGGTCAGCGCGGAAGACGTACTTGCGGTTGGTTATGAATGCGAAGATGACCGACACCAGCCACGCCAGCAGGGTGGAGACCATGTTCGTGAATCCGCTGCTGTCCAGGAACCTGTAACAGATGATGTTGATGAGAGTGGTGAGTACACCGAAAAACAGGTAAGCCAGCAGCTCCCTGTTTTTTGCAATAGCCACGCCTATCTGGACGAGTCTTATAGCAGTCTTCAGCATGAATATCTCCTTAAGTGTTATGATAAAACCAAACAAATTATTATAACACTCAGCGGTCAGCTCCGTAAAGACATATCGCTCTGTAGTCGCAGAGATCGCAGCTGATCCGCTGGCTGTCCAGTTTCCTGGGGCGTGGACTTATGATGCCGGAGGTGAGTTCGCGGCATATTTCTTCCAGCGTCTGTCTGAACTGCATGCGGAAGGCTTCGAAATCCTCTTCGCTTACCATGCCGCTTGCGCGCACCTTGCCGTCCTTGTTCCTCCTGTAGCTTATTACCGTGGAACTGTCTGCCTCGGGCAGCTCCCTGTCAAGAGAACTGAGTATATCTTCCCTGTCAACAAACATCCCGCTCAGCATATATTCCTTCTCAAGCTTGTCCTTAAGCCTTTCGCTGAGCTCTCCTGCGGCAAGTTCTGCAAAGGCGGTTTCCTCCCGCGGCTCTTTTATAAGGAAATAGAATACGCCGGCAGGCTTAAGCCCGCGGCGGCCGAGAGTCCCTTCCAGATAGCTCATGAGCTGCAGCGCCAGGCCTTTTTCTATCTTGTCTTTCTCGAATTTTTTATAGCCGGATTTATAGTCCACCACCTTCACGTAGCTGCCGTCCTCGGTCTTTATGAGGTCCACCCGGTCTATGCGGCCTTCCACATGAACAGTGCCGAGGCTTGTCTGCAGATCTATGGCGGGGAAGGGGCGGCCGCGGCCGAAGCCGGTCTCGAAGTACATGCTGTCTATATTGCCCTTGCGCACCTGAAGTACCAGTTGCCTTGCGAAATCGAGGCAGACCTTTCTGATGCGATTTGACTGATAGCTCTCCCGGTCGCCGGCCTTCATGACTCCATCGAAACCGTTTTCAGCCAGCTCATCCAGTATGCTGTCCAGAAGAGCCTTGAGTTCCTCGTCCGTGATGGTGCTCCACAGTGAATCCGGACTGCTTATAGGTCTCCCGGCTTCCCTGGACGGCTGACTAAGCCTTTCGCAGAGCTCCAGCAGGGCTTCGTGATGTATGTTGCCTACAGTCATGGGGTCTATGGCGAATTCTCTGGTCTCCTCGGGACGGAGCCCGTAGCGGACGAAATGCTTGAAGGGGCAGGCCGCAAAGCTTTCCAGCCTTGAAGGGCTTACGGACAGATCCCGCCCTCCGGGTATATAGAGCTCTCTGGTCAGCTGAGGATCCAGCCCGGGTCTTTCGCCTTTGTACAGCAGCGCATCCCTTATGGATGCCTTTTCTGAGGCTGTTAGCAGGCCATAGACGGCCTTAAGAGTAGGATCCAGGCTGTTAAGCGAGGCTTCGCTATCCAAGGTCTTCCGCATTTCCTCTCCCAGGCGGGACAGGGCCGGGCTTGTGCCCTGAATGAAGGGCAGGGGGTTCCCTGCGTTTTCGATATCTTTTTCTTCCTTTATCCCACGAGCTTCGGCGAATTCCAGCAGCATAGGGGATGGCTTAAGGGCTTCGCCTCCGGCATCCGCAGCGCACCATCCAAGCCACAGATACTGCACCGGCTGGGACAGGGCATTGTGTACGAGCAGCCTGTTTTCCGCATCCAGAAGTTCACTGCTCTTGCAGACCCTGAAGCCGGCGGCTTCCAGTTCGCTCTGCTCCCTTTCGCTCAGAAGAAAATCGCTGCTGCTGTCCGGCGGGATCCTGCCGTCATTGAAGCCTGCTATGAACAGGGCTTTGATCCCCGGTATCCTTGAGCGGCTGATGCTTCCCAGCTGCACCATGCCCTCCGATTGGGGCAGGACGCCTATTTCTATATCCTTAAGGCTGTCTGCGAAAATGTCTCTGTATTCCTGTGAACTCAGTTTTTCGCTTCCAAGCAGCTCCACTATCTGGTCCAGAAGGCTGCAGACAGCGCCCCAGAGCTGAGAGATCTCCTCTGAAGCATCCAGATAGCCTTCCTCGGACAGCTGCGCTGCGCTTTTTTGCAGGCTTTCCCTTATATTCATGCCTTCTTCCATGAAGTTGTAAAGCACTCCGGACTTGTCCGCAGCGGTCTCTGCGGCTTCAAAAGCTTCGCAGAAGGGAGAAAGCAGTGCAAAAACCCCCTTCCGGCAGTTTTCCATGGCGGCGAATTCATCCTCAGGGTATTTTCCGCTGCCGTATTTAAGGGCTTTCCCGAAGTTCTTGCCCTCTATGTGGTACAGCTCCATATAAGATGGGAGCTGAGTGTTTTTCAGTTCTTCGGGCAGGTAGGGGCTCTTAAGCAGAGTCAGAAGGGCTTCCTTTTCGAAGCCGTCGGAAGCAATGTCCAGCGCTGCGCTTATGAATGCCGCTCCAGGATTGTGGGAAACGCTTCGCTTGCTGTCCATGAAGATGGGCAGCTCAAAGCCTGCAAAAACGCGGCTCATGATACTGCCGTCGGCCGCGGGGTCTGCGCAGAGCACGGCTATCTCTCCGGGTTTTGCTATACCTTCTCGTATAAGCCTTGATGCTTCAGCTGCTATGGTCTCGGCCTGAGTGAAGGGGGAAGCGCAGCGTACTATCTTTATTTTCCTGTTTTCCTGCTCCGCCGGCTCATTTTCAGCAGCAGGAGCTTCGCGTTCGAAGACCAGCCCTTTATCTCTGCAGACGGCTCCGAGCCTTGATGCAGCCATTTCCGGCGCTGTATAGACCTCATCGCGGTCTTTCTTTCCGCCCTGTAGCATCACCGTCAGCCCGCAGCCTGCTTCAGCAAGAGCCGCCAGAAATTCCATCTCATTTGCTGTGAAGGAGTAGAATCCGAAGTAATAGAATACGGAATTCCTCACGAAGTCTGATTCCCTGGCATTCTTTGCAGCAAAAGCCAGCAGATCCTCGGAATCGCTGAACCTGCCTGCCATGGCAAGCCCGTACTCGTTCATCAGTATCTGCATGTCCGAAAGCTTGTCCCGAAGCAGACTGCCTTCGGGGCTTGCTTCTATAAGCTTCGGCATGCTTTCCTCGTCTATCTTGTTCTGCTTTGCCTGAACTATGAAATCCCCGGCCAGCTTAAGAAACTCGCTGCTGTCGGCAAGCGACCCGTAGCACTTCAGATCCTCTGCTCTCTTTTTCGCAATGCGGCGGAGCATCATGGTCCGGCCGAGATTGTTGACAGGTGTAAGCCCGGGACCTCCGGTCTCGTGGATTATCTGGTGGATGAGTCTGTTCCCGGACATTATGTGAAAGTCGAAGAACCCGCTGCCTCCGAGGCTTTCGAAGGCACGCTCTTCTGCCTTTAACGTGTACTGGGCCGGCACTACAAGTACGATCTGCTTTGCTGCTTTGCGCACCGCAGCCGCCATTCCGTCAGTTCCCGGCGTCCCGGATCTCAGATCTGCCAGTTTCTCTTTTATGTCGCTGAAAAGCAGTTCTTCCAGCTTTTCTTCACTTTTTGCATTTATTATCTTAAGCATCTGCGCGCTCCTGCCGTAAAAGCTTCAATTCTCTTTTATTGTACATTAATGCGGTCTCTTTGCCAAACGCTAACAGTACAAATAATTGTCCCTGATCAGGGCGTTTGTGGTAAAATGCAGATATGATATTCAGAGACCGATCGGACAGGAGAATAACAGACCCATTAAGCTTTCTGGAGAGCAGCTATCCGGGACGCTCTTTTAAGCTTGTTTCGCAGCTTTCCATCGCAGACGTTGTCCCGCCGTATTATATCTATGAGCACAATGCCTGCGCCCTGTATGGCATAGCTTCGCTGCTGGCTTTTCATATGAACCGTCCGGGATCAGATACACAGATGCGGAGCATCTCGAAAGAGAGACCTGTCAGGGCAGAGGAGCTGGTCCCAAGGATCATGGAACTATTCAGTGAGAAGCTGGATCCGGCACCGTCTCTTAAGGATTTCACCCTCGATAATATCGACTATAACTATTTTTCAAAGCTCTGCATAAAAAGCATGGGGCTGCCCCTTACCGCATACAACAGTTTTTCCCGCCGTTTCCGCGGCATGCAGGAACTGAAGGAGGGCAGGCCGTTTCTTCTGAACATGTGGTACGCAGACGCGGGGGGCTATTTCAATCACACCGTAGTCTGCTGCGGCATGGCCGAATACCGCATGAAAGGCAGCGGCAGGAGCTTCCTGTTCTATCAGATCCGCGACGGCTACACCTTGGACCCCGCTCCCAGGTGGACCATGCTGAGCCATAATCCCGCGCAGGCCTATATAACAGTTTATAAAGATAAATGATCTGTCCGGTCTCATATGCGGGCGGATCTTTTTCTTTACCCTTTTACTCCATTACATCATTAATCCGTAAAATTTATGCGTTTGTAATATTTCTTTATAGAATGTATTATTTTATCTGCAAAATAGTATCCAATGCGCAATCTGCAGCCCGCAGTATATCGGGCAGGAGGAAAAATGACTTACAGAATAGACGAAATGAGCTGGGTCGAATTCGCTGAGCGCCGCAAGCAGACTAATACCGTAATAATCCCCACCGGAGCGGTTGAGATCTACGGACCCCACCTTCCCATGGGCGAGGATGGCATCGCAGCTATGGGTGTTTCCCAGAAGATCGCCGAAAAGACCGGAGCCCTGATCGCGCCCATGATGCCGGTCTCCGACTCCAGATCCCTTATGGCATATCCCGGAACCATCACCGTATCTTCCGAGACCTTCAAGGCCGTAATGGACGATATAGTTGAGTGCCTTGTAGTGGAATACGGCTTCAAGAACCTGCTCTTCATCACCGGACACGGCGGCAGCGTCGGTCCCATCAATCAGGTAGGCCTCAAGTACACCAAGTCCCACGGCATCAATTATGCACAGATCGACTGGTGGAGATTCGTTCAGCCCAATGGCATGGACATTTTCGAAGAGAAGGGCCAGATGGCTCACGGTCATGCTTCTGAAGCCGGCACCTCCGTCATGCTCTATCTCCGCCCCGAACTGGTGGTCAAGGAGAGAATGACCCGCGTGGAGCTGAACCCCCAGTGCTTCGAATATCCCGACATCATGCAGTACTTCCCCATGGATTTCCGCAGCCCTAACGCCACAGTTGGTGACGCAACCAAGGGCACCGCAGAAAAGGGCAAAGCCATAATCGACAAGTGCGTAGACCGCATCGTGGAATTCATGAACAAGAAGTGGGACATCTAGTCTGAAAGGAGAAACAAAATGTCTTTAGGAATCATAAATATCGTAGAAGGATACACAAAGGAGCAGAAGCAGCTCCTGATCCAGGAGACCAAGAAGGCCTGCATGGAAGGCTTCGGCGTTTCCATGGACCACAGCTTCGTTTCCATTCAGGAGATCAAGGCTGAGAATTGCGACGAGCAGACCAAGCATATGCAGTGCCTCTACATCTTCACCACCTTCGGCAAGACTCAGGAAGGCAAGAACCTTATCTGCGCAGGCTTCGAAAGAGCATGCACCATGGCTCTGGGCGAAGACCACGGCCGCTCCATCGTGATCTTCAAGGAGCACGGCAATGAAAACGCAGGCAGCGCAGGCTACCTCCGCCCCTTCAATCCCGCTTATGCAGAATACCTGAAGAAGCAGGAAGAAATGGCTGAAAGAAACGCAGCCAAAGCCGAGGAGCTCAGAAAGGCATAAGCTTGAGGGCGCAGCGCCCATAATAACACTGTCAATTATTGTTTCTTTAATGATACACAGGAGAAAAATCATGACAAACGTAATCAATGAAATGCCCTGGTCCGAATTTGACAAGAGACGCCAGAATACCGATCTGGTGATCATCCCCACCGGCGCCTGCGAGATCTATGGCACCCATCTTCCCATGGGAAGCGATGCCATCGCAGCTGACGGAGTGGCAAGAAAGGTTGCTGAAAAGGTAGACGCTCTTATCGCTCCCTGCTTCCCTCTGGCAGATTCCAGCATGCTTCTGGCTTATCCCGGAACTCTGACCATCACCCCGACACTGTTTGAGATGTACATCGAAGAGCTGATGGCTCAGCTTTACGATTATGGCTTCAGAAAGTTCCTCTTCATCACCGGACATGCTGCCAGCAACTCCACGATCTCTTACGTTGCGCGCAAGTATCAGGAGCAGAAGGGCTGCAAGTGGGCTCAGGTAGACTGGTGGAGATTCGTTATGCCTCTTGGCATGGGCATCTTCGACACCGAGGGCAGAATGTGCCACGGTCACGCTGCTGAAGCCGGCACCTCCGTCATCCTCTACTTCCGTCCCGACCTGGTAGACATGACCAAGGCTACAAAGATCGAACCCAATGTAGTCAACTATCCCGACATCATGACCTTCGTTCCAATGCAGGAAAAGACTCCTTCCGCCACTGTCGGTGACGCCACTCTGGGCACCGCTGAGAAGGGCGAAGCTGTCGTTAAGAAAGCAGTTGAGCGCATCTGCAGCTTCCTCAAGGACGAGTGGGGCGTAGAAACCAAGTAATAAATTAAAGGAGAAATACAATGTGGACTGAAGAATTAAAAGCAAGATTTATGAAGACAGATCCCGCCGCTTATGGTCACTTCATCGGTGTGCGCTTTATGGCTCCCAAGATCAAGCCCATCAACCCCAACTCCAAGATCTGCGGCCCCGCATACACCGTTAAGACCTATGGCAAGGACCACTATGCCATGTTCAAGGCCATCGAAGATGCACCCGCAGGAAGCGTCATCGTCATCGACAGAGCCGGCGACGATATTTATGCTCCCGTAGGCGAATTCGTAGCCCGCGGCGCAAGAGCAAAGGGTCTGGCAGGCTTCGTTATCGACGGCATGGCCACCGACTCCGCTTATATCCGCACCTTCGAGGACTTCCCCGTATTCTGCAGCGGCCTTTCCGCCGTTACCTGCAACTGCTGGGGCATCACCGGCGAGACTCAGATCGACGTCTGCTGCGGCGGCGCTGTAGTTCACCCCGGAGACATCATCCTGGGCGACTGCGACGGTCTGGTAGTAATGCCCTCCGAAGGCTATGAAGACATGCTTGAAAGAGCAGAAGCCATGGCTGCAAGAGAAGCCAAGATGAGAGCTGCTTACGAGTCCGGCCAGCCTCTGCCCGCATCCGGAAGACCCTCTGTAAAGGTCCTCGAGCAGGCTAAGATCCAGGACATCATCAATGCCCTCAGAAGCGGCGAACTCGCTCCTGATTTCTGGAAGAAGTAATTACTGAAAGGTGACAAGACAATGACAAGACAATATAAAGTTGCTGCAGTACAGATGTCCTCCGGCGCAGACAAGGAAAAGAACCTTGAATTCGCCTGCAACGCCATCGACGAAGCAGCAAAGAACGGCGCCAAGCTGGTATCCCTGCCTGAGCACTTCCTTATCGCAGGAAAGCCCCAGGAAGGCGTCAAGAGAGAAGAAAGACCTGATGGTCCTGCCTGCACCACACTGGCTGCAAAGGCAAAGGAACACGGCATCTACGTTGTTGGCGGCAGCATTCCTCTGGAGATCCCCGGAGAGACCAGAGTCAACACCGCAACCTTCATGTTCGGACCCGACGGAAAGCAGATAGCAAAGTATGTAAAGCTGCATCCCTTTGACGTTGTCCTGCCCGATGGCAGAGTATTTGACGCTTCCAAGACCACAGTCCGCGGCGACAAGATCGTAGTTGTAGACACAGAGCTGGGCAAGATCGGTCTTTCCCTCTGCTATGACATCCGCTTCCCCGAACTCTACAGAAGAATGGCTATGCAGGGCGCTCAGGTATTCATCACCGCAGCAGCCTTCATGATGACCACCGGCAAGGATCACTGGGAAGTTATGCAGAGAGCAAGAGCTCTTGAGAACAGCGCTTACGTTATCGCTGCTGCTCAGTACGGCGGTCCCTGCTTTGGCAACTCCATGATCGTAGACCCCTGGGGTCTTGTGATCGCCAAGGCACAGGAAAAGCCCTGCATCGTTTACGGCGATATCGATCTCGATTATGCGGATCAGTGCGCTATGATGCTCGGTACCCTGTCCAACAGACGCCCGGATGTATATCCCGGCCTTGAGAAGGAACCCACAGGCATCGTACAGTAGGAAGAAAGAGGCTTAAAAATGATCAGAAAATACATGATTGCCGTGGTTCAGACCAATTCCGGCACCGACAGAGAGGCTAACTGGAAGTTCATTGCAGACTCCATCGACGAAGCAGCTGCAAGAGGCGCTAAGCTCATCTCCTTCCCTGAAGCCGTTTCCAGAAGAAGAGGCGGACAGGACGACAACGCTCCTTCCCCCGAGACCAGAGAAGACAGCCCCACACTCAGACTGTTCCAGCAGAAGGCTAAGGAACACGGAGTGTACATCCACTGCGGAAGCTTCGGTATCCAGACCGAAAATCCCGAAGACCCCAGAACCTACAATACCACCTTCGTTGTAGATCCTCAGGGCGAAGTCATCGCTGAATATCACAAGATCCATCCCTTCGATGTGACCCTTCCCAGCGGCGCAGTTGCAAAGGAATCCTCCCGCTGCAAGCCCGGCAGCGAAGTAGTTGTAGTTGACACAGAACTCGGCAAGCTCGGTCTTGCCATCTGCTACGACATCCGCTTCCCCGAGCTCTTCAGAAAGATGACCCTTATGGGAGCACAGCTGCTGTTCAATCCCGCAAACTTCACAATGGTGACCGGTAAGGATCACTGGGAAGTTCTGCTCAGAGCAAGAGCTCTGGAGAACGGCTGCTACATGGTAGCTGCAGGCCAGTATGGCGGTCCCGTAGTTGCCAGCTTCGGCGACTCCCTTGTGGTAGATCCCTGGGGCAAGGTTATCGCAAGAGCGGGAGAGCGCACAGGCATCATCTATGCTGACATCGATCTCGATTACATCGATGAAGTAAGAAGATCCATCGGACAGCTGCACAACAGACGTCCCGATACCTGCGACACTCTGGAAGCATAATCGTATAAGTTTACAGGCTTTACTCCTTAGTTAAAACTATAGAAAAACCCCGGGATCCGGAGAAATCCGAGATCCCGGGGGTTTTTCATTTTCGGTTGCTGATCGATGTGTTACTCTCTTTCGGTGTGCATCCAGGGCTTGTCGCCTTCGCTGTTGATGTACTCATCGGAGATCTTAATGAATTCGGCCTGGGCCTGCCTTTCGTGGGCCGTCACCCTGTAAACGAGGTCGAAATCGCGGTCCTGCAGTATCGGATCGTTCATCCAGTCGGATTCCTTGAAGATTATGCCGCTTGGCATATCCTTGGACAGAAAGCCCGGCATATAGGCTATGGCCATGTTCATTCGCACGAACATGTATTTCAGGGGGATTGAATTAGCGCTGATAAACTTGGATCCCGGATAGCTCTGATGCACAGCCTCTTCGAACTGCGCCATATTGATGGACGTCATGCTCACGAAGGTCTGGCCTGCCATATCCTCCGGAATTATGTGTTCTTTTGACGCCAGAGTATTCTTTTCAGACAGTATTATTCCCCACTTTATCCCCGGAAATGTTGTCCTGATAGCATCATCAAACTCCGGCATCCTCTTTCTGTGGGCCAGAATGATGTCATATGCGCCTTCCCTGTAGTATTTCTGCAGGTTCCTGTAGCCCATCTGGTCCACTATGACTGCTGTATGTGGGCACTGCTCCAGAAACCTTGAAAGCAGTGGCTCCAGAAGCAGGTGCTCCTGCGGACCTATGCCTATCTTGAGTGTCCAGTCGTAGTTGGCAGAAACAAGCTTTGCCCGCTCAACACCCCGGTTATAGTCATTTAATGCACTTACGGCATAACTGTAGAATTCCTTGCCTGCTTCCGTAAGCTCCACTGTCCTGGTATTTCTTACGAAAAGCTGAACTCCGAGTTCGCTTTCCAGTGCTGCTATCTGGCGGCTCATGGCCGTCTGAACTATAAAGCATTCCTGCGCCGCTTTCGTGAAACTCAGGTTGTCTGCAAGGCTTACGAAATACTTCAATCTGAGCATGCTTGACATGATCATCCCTCCCTCCCTGGATTAATTCATTATCGGCATAATTATATAACACAATTGATGTTAATTCAACATATTTTAAATTAAATAATTACCGTATTGCATTAATAGCAACAATCAAGGCATTTCAAAAACATATAGTCCTATGTATATAATGATTATACGTTTTTATAAGGGGAAAGAAGCATTCTTTCCTTGGGCGAAAGCCTTTTACAGCAATCATTTGGAGGATCTAACTTATGATCAAATTCATTTGGAAGCGCATCCTGATGCTGATCCCTGTAATGCTGGGCGTAGTACTTGTGGTATTCACAATGATGTACTTCTCCCCTGGCAGCGCAGAAGACTACATCCTTGGTGAAATGGCCACTGAGGAGGACAAGGCTGCTTTCCGTCAGGAAAACGGTCTGGATCAGCCCTTCTGGATCCAGTACTTCAACTACGTCCGCAAAGCACTTATGGGAGATCTGGGCACCTCTTACAAGACCAAGCGTCCTGTCACAGACGAGATCCTTACCAGATTCCCCACCACCTTCAAGCTTGCATTTCTCAGCGTTGTAGTATCAAGCATATTAGGCCTGACTACAGGCATAATATCCGCGGTAAAACAATACTCCATCTGGGATAATGTCTGCCGTTTCATCGCCATGATCGGCGTATCCATGCCTACTTTCTGGCTTGGTCTGCTGCTGATGCTGCTGTTCTCGGTAAAGTTGGACTGGCTGCCATCTGCAGGCTTCAAGACCTGGAAGCACTGGATAATGCCGGCGCTTACTCTGGGTCTGCACTCCGCATCTTCCATAATGCGTATGACCCGTTCCAACATGCTGGAGGCTATACGTCAGGACTACATCAGAACTGCAAGAGCCAAAGGCCAGAAGGAATCCGTCGTCATCTGGAGACATGCTCTTAAGAACGCAGCTATTCCTATCGTCACCATCGTAGGCATGCAGTTCGGCAGAATGCTGGGCGGCTCCTCCATCACAGAGATGGTATTTGCTATCCCCGGCCTGGGCAACCTGCTGGTACAGTCCATAAAGGTCAAAAACGCTCCTCAGGTACAGGGCGGCGTACTGTTCCTGGCTCTGACCATGTCGGTGGCGAACCTGATCGTAGATATTCTCTACGCATTCATCGATCCGCGTATCAGATCCCAGTATGTGAAGCCCAAGAAGGCAAAAACTGCTGCTCCTGCTGAAGCTGCAGCAAAGGAGGCATAGTATGGCAGAAGTAAATAACACCAATACTGTAACTCTGAAAAAGAAGAGCCAGTTCAAGGACTTCGTAAGAAGATTCAAGAAGAACAAGGGCGCAATCGTAGGTCTGTTTATCATAGTAGTGCTGCTCATCTGCGCGCTGTTCCCTGCGCAGCTGGTAGGTCCCGACTACAAGACCCAGGATCCGTCCAACAGATATCAGCACCCCAATGCAGAGCATATCTTTGGCACTGATGAGCTGGGCAGAGATGTACTCGTAAGAATGGTCTGGGGCGCCAGAACCTCTCTTGAGATATCCCTTTCCGCAGTAGCCTTCTCCTGCGTATTCGGCACCATAATCGGATGCCTGGCAGGCTTCTACGGCGGACATACCGACAACATCCTGATGCGTCTTATGGACATACTGATGGCTATCCCGAGCACCCTGCTTGGCATCTCCATCGTAGCAGCCTTCGGCAGCAGCATATTTGTACTTATCGCTGCCATGGGTATAAGCTCTATCGCGGGCTTCTCCCGTATCTGCCGTTCCGCTGTTATAACCATCAGAGACCAGGAATACATTGAAGCCGCAAGAGCCACCGGCGCTTCCGACTTCCGCATCATCACCAAATACGTACTGCCTAATGCTCTTGCGCCTATCATCGTTCAGATCTCCATGAGCATCGCAGCGTCCATACTTTCCATCTCCGGTCTGTCCTTCATCGGACTGGGCGTTCCGGCTCCTACTCCCGAGTGGGGCTCCATGCTCTCCAACGGCAGAACCGTTATCAGAGATCATGCTTACATTCTGATCTTCCCCGGCGCTGCCATCATGTTGGCAGTATTCGCCTTTAACCTGCTGGGCGACGGTCTGCGCGACGCTCTTGACCCGAGACTGAAGTCCTAAGGAGGTAAGAAAATGGCAGATAAAATTCTTGAGATAAAAGATCTTACCATTCATTATGTTACCGATCTTGAGACCGTAAAGGCCGTTAATGGCATCTCTCTTGAGATAGCTGAAGGAGAATCCCTGGGCCTGGTAGGCGAGACCGGCGCAGGCAAGACCACCACAGCTCTTGGCATCATGCGTCTGGTACCTGATCCTCCCGGAAAAATCATCAGCGGAGAGATCATATACAAGGGTGAGGACCTTATGAAGAAGTCCGAGCACGAGATGCGTGCTATCCGCGGACACCAGATCTCCATGATCTTCCAGGATCCTATGACCGCGCTCAACCCGGTAGAGACCGTAGGTTTCCAGATCGCCGAGGTTATCCGTCTCCACCAGAACCTCTCCAAGAAAGAAGCTGAGGCTAAGGCAATGGAGATGATGGAACTGGTAGGGATCGAAGGAGCAAGAGCTTCCGAGTATCCGCATCAGTTCTCCGGCGGCATGAAGCAGCGTATAGTAATCGCTATTGCGCTGGCCTGCAATCCGTCACTGCTGCTGGCAGATGAGCCCACTACCGCTCTGGATGTTACCATTCAGGAGCAGGTACTGGACCTGATCGATAACCTTAAGAAGCAGTTCAATACATCCATGCTGCTGATCACCCACGATCTGGGCATCGTAGCTGAGGTATGCGACAAGGTAGCCATCATGTATGCAGGCGAGATCGTAGAGTACGGCACTCTGGAGCACATATATAACAACACCAGTCATCCATACACTCAGGGTCTGTTCGGATCCATTCCGAACTTCAACTCCAAGACCCACAGGCTCAAGCCCATCAAGGGTCTTATGCCTGACCCTGCGAACCTGCCTGACGGCTGCGTATTCGCAGAGCGCTGCCCCCAGGCTACCGAAGCCTGCAGGAGCGGCAAACTGGTCACCAAGGAGATCGAACCGGGCCACCTTGTAAGATGCAGGCTGTTTGAATAGGGGAGGAGAGAAAAATGGCAGAAAAAGAACCAATGCTCAAAGTTACAGAGCTTACCAAGTTTTTCAAGACCCCCAGAGGCGATCTGCATGCTGTAGATCATGTTAACTTCACCATTCCCAAGGGTCAGACCCTGGGCGTAGTAGGTGAATCCGGCTGTGGTAAGTCCACACTGGGCCGCACCGTTATCCACCTCCACGAAAAGACCTCCGGCGAGATCTGGTTCGACGGCAGAGACATCAGCACAGTCAACAAAAAGGAGCTGAAAGAGCTCAGAAGAGACATGCAGATGATCTTCCAGGATCCGTTCTCCTCTCTGAACCCCAGAATGTCCGTGTCTCAGCTGATCGCAGAACCGCTGCTGATCTATAAAGAGACAAAGAACAGCACTGAACTGGCGCAGAGAGTAGGCCAGCTTATGGATACCGTAGGTCTGGCTGCCAGGCTTTCCGATGCCTATCCTCACGAGCTGGACGGCGGACGCCGCCAGAGGATCGGCGTGGCCCGCGCTCTGGCGCTGAACCCTAAGTTCATCGTCTGCGACGAGCCGGTATCCGCCCTGGACGTATCCATTCAGGCTCAGATCATTAACCTGATGCAGGATCTGCAGGAGGAGAGAAACCTCACCTACATGTTCATCACTCACGACATGTCGGTAGTGCGTCACATCTCCAACGACATCATGGTCATGTACCTGGGCTGCGCAGTTGAGTTCGCAGATTCAGAAGAGATGTTCCGCCAGAGACTTCACCCCTACACCAAGGCTCTGCTTTCCGCAGTACCCATCCCCGAGATTGGTGCAAAGAAGGAAAGAAAGGTCATCAAGGGCGAGCTCACATCGCCCATCAACCCCGGCGACGAATGCCGCTTCGCGAAGCGCTGCCCCTTCGCCACTGAAGAATGCTTCCACAAGACACCCGCTCTTGAGGAAATCATACCCGGACACTTTGTGGCCTGCCACCATGTCCGCGACATCAACGATATCAAAGAGTAAAGCCTCTTGATAATAATCTGTGTTATTACAACTAGGAAAGGAAGAAAAAAAATGAAGAAATATCTTGCTCTTCTCATGGTCCTTGTTCTTTCCCTCGGCGTTCTGTCCGGCTGCGGCGGCGGCTCCGGCAACGGCGGCGAAAGCTCCGGAAAGACTCAGAAAGACAGGATCATCATCGTGACCGAGGAAGAACCTGCACATCTCGGACCCAGACAGAACTCTGTCGCACAGGGCCTGCCCAGCGGTCTGATCTACGGATCTTTGATCAGATACGAAGATGACGACGCATCCTTCTACGGCGATCTGGCTACCGAATGGGAGTGGCTGGACGACCTTCACCTGAAGTTCAAGCTCAGAGAGGGCGTTAAGTTCTCCAACGGCGAAGACTTCACCGCTGAAGACGTTCTGTTCTCCTTCGCTCAGACCAAGACTGACTCCACCGCTATCTCCACCATGGCATGGTACGATGATGTCAACTCTTATGCTCCCAGCGATTACGAAGTAGTTCTGGCCTTCAATTATCCGTACTATCCTGCTATGCAGGTATGCTGCGGCGGCCGTACCTGGATCGCTGACAAGACCACCTACGAAAAGATCGGCGAAGATGAGTATAAGCTCAATCCTGTTGGCACTGGCCCGTACGTTCTGGATTCCTGGACCACTGGTTCCAACCTGGTTCTGAAGAGAAACGACTCCTACTGGGGCGAGCCTGCTAAGACCGAATATCTCGAAATGCAGTTCATCGGCGAGGCAACCTCCAGAGTTATCGCTCTTGAGACCGGCGAAGCTGACATCTCCTACTACATCAACGGCAACGATGCAGACCGTGTAGACGCTCTGGACGGATATCACATCGAAAGAGGCCGTGCATACAAGTACTACACTGTAGTTCTGAACATGCAGAACCCCAAGTTCGCAGACAAGAGAGTCCGTGAAGCACTGTGCCTGGCACTCGACCTTGAAGCTCTGACTGATGCTACCTTCGACGGACAGGCTACCACCATGGTCTGCGCTATCCCCTCCAAGACTGAAGGCGCTACCCCCATCTACGGCGGCGGCACAGGCAAGTGGGAGTATAACCCCGAAAAGGCTAAGCAGCTCGTTAAGGAAGCCGGCGTTGAAGGCATGGAATTCGAACTTCACATCGCTTCCGGCGGCGAATTCAAGACCGCTGCAGAAGCTGTTCAGGGTTACTGGGAAGCTATCGGATTCAAGGTAAACATAGAAACTTCCTCTCTTGCATCCAGAGAGCCTAAGGCCTCCGGCAAGCCCTGGGAAGCTTCCATCAGATCCGGCAATGCTTCTGAAGTTACCTCCATCCTGATCATCTATGACTCCGCATTCGGCTCCAGAGTCGGCAACAACGACGATTACCTCGATGGCCTGCTGGATCAGCTCGAACAGTGCTATGATCCCGCAAAGAGAAAGGAACTCATCAAGACCACTCTGCAGTACATCTATGACATCAAGTACACTATGCCGTTCGCAGAAGTTGACTCCATCTATGGCGTAAGCGACAAGCTGGAGAACTACAAGTTCAAGCCCGGCATCTCCCTCTGGGGACAGAATGCTGTAAACTGGGTAGTATACGAAGAGTAATCTGCTCAATCATACAGACTGAAAACATCGGCAGGCCCTTACGGACCTGCCGATTTACTTGTATTATTTGCTTCACTGCTGTGATATAATAAATCAATTATGCACGTTAGGAGAAGGCTATGAGAATAGAACGCTTTGTTACCCTTAGAAAAGAATACCGGGATATGCTCAAGTATCTGGTGGAGGATGCCCAGGGAAATGTTATCTATGTAGGACCGAATTACTATTTCCATAAACAGGGCGAATACAAGAGCTTTTCATGGAAGCTGGCAGGTGCCTCCCTTCTGGTATTCGCATGCTGCTTTGTGAGCGGCTTCTTCAAGTTCTCCGGAGAAGGCACCAGGACCATGGTGCTGACCTATGTGCCTGAAGTATTCGGCACGGCTATGGCCCTATGGGCGGCAGGGAAGGGCCTCTTTTATAACGAGCCCTTGCGCTATCATCAGTACAACGGCAGCTTTGCTACCATACCCGCCCGTTTCCTTCTGGCTGCGGTTAGCGCATTCGCGGGTTTTGTCGCCATCATCGTATACAACATAATCTATGGCGGCATGAAGGCTCAGCTGCTGAACACGCTGCTCTATCTGGTGCTTAGGCTGCTGGTGCTGGCGGGCTCCGTGCTTATGCTGCTGTGGCTCCGCAAGGTGGAATTCATTCAAAAGCCCGGTATCGACAGGAACAGCCTTGACCTTTCCGAGGAGGATTCCATGGTTGAGGAGATGGACGACTTCGAGAAGCAGGTCCATGAGACGGAGAAGCGCCAGCCCGGCTATCCCAGAGACAGGGATCCCTACAGGCACTGATCTGGCCCTGTCACTTTCCAGCAGTTTGGTCTCTTTACATAAGGCCAGTTGAATGGTAAAATACCTTTCCGTATGGAAAACATCATAGAAGTCAGAAATCTCACATTTTCATACCCTGCGGAGGACGATACCGCCGAAGCGCAGCCCACCCTTAAGAATCTCGATTTAGATATCAGAGAGGGCGAATTTGTCGCAATAGTCGGCCCCAACGGCTCCGGTAAATCCACCTTCGCAAAATGCCTGAACGCCTTGCTCATACCTGAGGAAGGCTCTGTTCATGTTGCGGGCATGGATACAGGAGATGAAGACCTGATCTGGAAGATACGCTCCCAGGTGGGCATGGTGTTCCAGAACCCCGACAACCAGCTGGTCAGCTCCGTGGTAGAGGACGATGTGGCCTTCGGCCCGGAGAATCTGGGCGTGGACCCGGCGGAGATACGCCGCCGCGTCGACGAGTCACTGAAGGCTGTAAACATGTACGAAAACCGCAGGAAGGGCCCCCATCAGCTGTCCGGCGGACAGAAGCAGAGAGTTGCCATCGCAGGGGTTCTTGCCATGCAGTCGCCCTGCATGATATTCGACGAACCCACCGCCATGCTGGATCCCTCCGGCCGCGCGGAAATCATAGATGTTATAGACCAGCTCCACAGGAGCGGCAAGACTATAGTTCTTATAACCCACTTCATGGAGGAGGCCGCAAGAGCTGACCGCATAGTGGTCTTAAAGGACGGGCAGCTGGCCATGGAGGGCACTCCGCTTCAGATATTCGCTCAGGAGGACAGACTTCGGGAGATGAAGCTGGTGCTTCCCTTTGCCATAGAGCTCGCGGATCTTCTGAGGAGCAGGGGCATAGAACTGCCAAAGGACATCCTGAACGAGGACGATCTTATCCTTGCGCTTTCGGCTTTTGCTGACGGCAGAAAGGAGGACCCATGCGCGTAAGTGTAGAGCATCTTTATCACACCTATGGCAAGGGTCTGGCCTTCGAAACCGCTGCCATCAAGGACGTGAGCTTTACTATAGAGGAAGGGGAATTCATCTCCTTCATAGGCTCCACCGGCTGCGGCAAGTCCACTCTTGCCCAGCATCTGAACGGGCTTCTTAAGCCAGGCAGCGGCAAGGTGCTGGTGGAGGGAAAAGACATAAACGAAAAGACCGATGAGGCCATGGCGCTGCGCCACCGCATAGGGCTGGTCTTCCAGTATCCGGAGTACCAGCTGTTCGAGGAGACCGTAATAAAGGATGTCATGTTTGGTCCTAAGAATCTCGGGTGCTCCGAAGAGGACGCTCTGAGGCGCTCCAGGGAGGCTCTGAGCCTCGTTTCCATAGATCCTGACATATTTGGTCAAAGATCTCCTTTTGAGCTCTCAGGAGGCCAGAAAAGGCGTGTGGCGATAGCAGGAGTGCTGGCCATGGAGCCTGAGCTTCTGATACTTGACGAGCCTACCGCAGGTCTTGATCCCCAGGGACACGACGAGATACTCGACATGATAATGGCCCTCCGAAAAGACCCGAAGCTCTCCATCGTAATGATCTCTCATAACATGGCAGATGTTACGGAGTTCTCTGACAAGGTGCTTCTGCTCTCCCATGGTGAGCTGCTTAAGATGGGCACCCCGGCGGAAGTCTTCGGAGACGAGGAGCTTATGGCCCGCTCAGGCATACTGCCTCCCCCCTCCGCAAGCTTTGTGCGCCGTCTGGCTGAAAAAGACAGCAGATTCAGAGGCCTTGGTCTTGCCCTTACAGCAGAAGCCGCAGCAGATGAAATAGCAAAAGCATTAAAATAATGGCATTAACAGACATCACACTGGGACAATATTATCCGGCGGAATCGCCTGTCCACAGCCTTGATTCGAGGACCAAGGTGCTGGGGACCTTCGGCTTTCTGATCTCCCTGTTCATAGCAAAGAGCTTTGTAGGGCTTTTGTTTGCAGGGCTGTGTTTGCTGTGCGTCATAAAGATCTCCAGGGTGCCCTTAAGATTCGTCACCAGGGGCCTTAAACCCGTAATGTTCCTCATAATCTTCACCCTGATCATCAATATGTTCATGAGCGCAGGAGAGCACATGATCTGGGAGTGGGGCATATTCCACCTGAGCCACGAAAGCATACACCGGGGTGGATTCATGGCTATAAGGCTGATACTGCTGATCTTTGGATCCTCCCTTCTGACCCTGACCACGAAGCCAATAGAGCTTACCGACGGTCTGGAGAACCTGCTGGGCTTCCTTAAGGTCTTTAAGGTATCTCCCCACGAGCTGGCCATGATGATGGGCATAGCTCTGCGCTTCATACCCACGCTGCTTGATGAGACCGACAAGATAATGAAGGCGCAGACCGCAAGAGGCGCCAATTTCGAGACCGGAAAGCTTGTTGACAGGGCAAAAAGCCTTATTCCTCTTCTGGTCCCCCTGTTTGTAAGCGCCTTCAGGATCGCGGCAGACCTTGCCATGGCAATGGAGGCCCGCTGCTATAGAGGCGGAGATGGCAGGACCAGGCTCCACGCCCTTAAATACGGAAAGCGCGATCTTTTCGCCGCAGTTCTTTTCATCACTTATATTGCCGTAATGATACTGCTTCGCAGACTGCCGCTGATATAGACCATGAGACACAGACCTGTAAAAAACAAAGAACTTATCATAGAAGAAGGCCGGCAGTGGCTGGTCCCGGAGCCTGAGAGCCTGAAGGGGCGCTGGGCTTCTATTTTTGATGAGCAAAAGCCCCTTTACCTTGAGATAGGCTCCGGCAAGGGAAAGTTCATAAGCGAAGAGGCCCTTAAGCACCCCGAAAACAACTATCTGGCCTGCGAGGGCGGCGGCAAGATATATCCCCGCATATTGCAGAAGATAGCAGAGCTTGAGCTTACAAACCTTCGGGTAATACCCGCCTATCATCTTAAAGAACGGCCCTGTTTCGAAGCAGGGGAGCTGGACGGTATATATCTTAATTTCAGCGATCCCTGGCCCAAGGCAAGAAACGAAAAGCGACGTCTGACCCACCGGGCTTTTCTTGAGCAGTACAGGCAGTTCGTTAAGCCCGGCGGATTTCTGTGCTTTAAAACAGACAACGATGATCTCTTTGAATGGTCCCTGGAGGAATTTGCGGCCTGCGGGCTGGATGTAAGAAGGGTCACAAGGGATCTCCACAGCTCCGAATGGAAGGATGAACTGGCCATGACAGAATACGAGACAAAGTTTTCTGAAAGGGGCAAAACCATAAATTATGCTTTTGTTGTTTTCTGATCCATTTTTGTTCAAACACTCTGATTAAATGATTTTGCAATATATAAGTATCCTAATTTGAAATAGAATAAATCATTTTTTATTATGGATAAAGACATCTGAAGATGATAAGATAGATACAGGAATCTTTCTTATCATTTTTAATATAAAGGAGGCAAGAAAATGTCAGTTAAAATAGGCATCAGTGGCTTCGGCCGTATCGCAAAAGTTGCTATGCTCTGCATGGCAGAGATGGGAGAGCCCTACGAAATAGCAGGCATCAACTGGAGAAGCAGAGATCTGGATTACATGGTGTACATGAT
>JAEEGL011245235.1_pt1 | contig 39964 bp, 24 predicted proteins | sample 9134231 | NCBI WGS metagenome assembly JAEEGL01 (sample SAMN16246548, study PRJNA631951) | gut metagenome | biome: gut microbiome; feature: rumen; material: fiber-attached | host: Bos | place: Iran: Karaj | collected 2018-10
CAGTCGTGCTGCAAAGCCGTCGCAGAAGTCGGCAACGGCAGCGAGTGCTATGAGTACAAATGCCAGTTGATAGCCTTGCAGCCCCCACAAAGTGGTGTCGAATGGCTTGAAGGATACAATAATAGCCAAGGCACCACACAGCAGATTGAGGCATGTGATGGCGTTAGGGATGTTGTTCTTTATTGCTTGTAAGAGTTTCATTCGGCTTTGCGTGGTTTAAGACGTGCAATTGGGGTGATGCCACCTGTGGTAGTATCGCCCAGTTTCACTAGAATCTCGCTATCGAGCGGCAGGTAGATGTCTACCCTGGAGCCAAATTTGATGAAACCGATGAAGTCGTCGATGTCAACCTCATCGTCGGCTTCGACATAGGTGACGATGCGTCGTGCAATGGCTCCTGCGATTTGGCGCACGAGTACGTCCTCCCCGTTCTTGTCGCTCTTGATGACGATTGCCGAGCGCTCATTGTCGGTGCTTGACTTGGGTAGGTAGGCCGCCAGGAATCGTCCAGCATGATGCTTGACATATTTGACTTTGCCCTTGAGTGGTACCCAGTTGGCATGCACATTGAAGACTGACATGAAGACCGACAGCTGGATGACGTTCTTGTGAAGATACTCACCCTCATAGACTTCCTCAAGCGCCACAACCTTGCCGTCGACACTCGAAACTACCACACCGTCGCTGTCGCCCTTGAAATGGCGTTGTGGCAGGCGGAAGAAGTTCACCACCAGCGCGAACATGATGATGCTGATGACGATGAGCGTAATGGGTATGGCCTTGAGCTCAATAAAGAGATAGGCTGCTATGTTGATGGCCAGTAAAATAAAGAGTAAAACAAAAATGATATTCTGGCCTTCGCGATGTATCTTGACTTTCATTTCCTGATAATTACTTACAATATCAATCGGCAAAGATAACACTTTTACTTGATATTTCCAAAAATGGACTACACATTGATACTAAAAACCATTAAGCAATAAGGTTAGGCCGCGTGCTGAGGTTTTCGTGACGAAGAAAATGATTGACACGATAGTGATTTTTTTTGTATAATTTTTTGTAATAATTATTCAAAAGAATTATCTTTGTGGCAAAATTAGCATAAACCCCATTTTATTTATTCATTTTTAAACCCAATTAACAATGAAAAAAAGCTATCTTATTTTGATGTTGGCTTTTGTCGCCTGTTTCTTTGGCGCAAAAGCTGATGAGTTGACTGTTGCTAATGGAACAGCCACTAGCACAAACATTCCTATTACAGGACTTTATTGTGATGAGGTTGGTACCTATTCTCAAATGCTTTATCCGGCAGAAATGCTTCAGGCAATGGGCAATGGTTCAATTTCTAAAGTTACGTTCTATCCTAAAGCAGCACTTAGCACTAGTCTGAAGAATTGTGTTCTTGAAATCTCTTATAAAGAGGTTGAAGATACAAAGTTTACTTATCCTGAAGGACAATCCGCTTATGTGCCATACGAAGGGTTGACTACATGCGGTACATATACTATCGCAGGTGAAGAAGACGTTTTGACTTTTGAGCTTACTCAGCCAATTGAATACTCTGGCGACAATAGTCTTGTGCTTCAACTTAAAGTTACAACAAAGTCTTCTTACTCAACTACAAATTTCTATGGTGTGGACCAAGAAGAAACAATGTCTTATTATTACTATTCAACTAGTAAAGGTGGAAGACAATTCCTGCCAAAGACTACATTTGAGTATGAATCAATGAATCTTGAGGATTGGGCAGCAAAGGTTTCTCCCGAAAGTCTTGACTTTGGCAAAGCGTACATAAATACAGAGTCAACCCTGAATGTTACAGTGAAGAACAAAGGCTTGAATACTTTCACACCAGTTGTAAGTGGCCTTTCGGCACCTTTCAGCACAAGTTATGTTCCTGCAGAACTGGCAAGTAAGGAAAGTGTGGTTATCCCAGTGAAATATAACCCAACAGCATTTGGTGAGTTCAGCGGCACAATGACAATCAATTGTGGTGAAGCTGGCTCATACCAGGTTGCCCTGAGTGGCAATTGTGTTGACGAGGCAGAGATTATAGTTTGTGATGGAACTGGTCAAACTCAGTATCTACCAATCTACGGCTTTAATGCTAATATACAAGGAACCTTCTCACAGATGCTCTATCCAAAAGAGATGCTTACAAGCCTTGTTGGTAAGAAAATTGTTGGTGTGAAATTCTACCCTGTAGATCCTATCCAACTTGGAACACCAACTATTGAATTGAGCTTGAAAGAAACCACCGAAACAGAATATGTGAAAACTGGTAGTATTATATCTGAACCTGATAATCTAGTTACAGACCTTACAACTGTTGCTTCATTGAAATTGGTTAATGGTCAGACTGACCTTGTTTTTGAGTTTGCTACTCCGTTTGAGTATAATGGTGAAAACCTGGCTGTGCAGACCCTTGTCGCAGAAAAGGATACATGGAAACGTACTTATTTCTATGGAACGGCAACAGAAAGCAACACTGGTTATACCCAGTGGGGTACATCTGGTAGCAACGAAATGGTAATGTTCCTGCCGAAGATGACAATAATATTTGCCAATTCATCAGAGCCTGTCGAGGAGCACACCTATGCAGTGACTGGTGAGCCCAAGGAATTGTTTGGTTTAGAGAATTCATGGGATCCCGAGAATGCTCCCGAGATGCAGATGAACGACAACAATATCTATGAGTGGACCAGCGAAGAAACCGAACTTGAGGCCAATGCTGTGGTTAAGTTCAAGGTTGTTCAAGATCACGCTTGGGATGTATCTTATCCAGCTGAAAATGTTGTGAAGACTGCTGAGAAACATGGTAAGTACACCCTCAATGTTACCTATAACCCAGAGACCAATGAAGTAGTTGGTACACTGACACTCGTAGAGGAGATAGTTGACCTTGGTAAGGTTTACATCATTGGTAATGTAAACGGCAACGACTGGGCAACCAACGTTGGTGTTGAGATGGATACTGAAGACGGTAAGATCTATACTAAGACTGTTCAAGTTAGAACAGGTGATGTAGAAGGCGTTCCAGGTCTCAAGGCCGATACAGAGATTGATTATGGTTACTTTGAGTTTGCTACCAAGCTTATGGAAGGCGCAGAGGATTGGGACCAGCTTGCACCTTACCGCTTCGGTGCAGTTAGCGATGGTCCATTCCATGTTTACAAGACCATGATGAGCGGTCAAGAGCTGTCACTCACTTCTGATTATGGTCAGAGCTTCGAGATTGAGCCAGGTGACTATGAGCTCACTGTTGACATGGAGAAGATGACTCTCAAGATCAATGGTACTACTTTGACCGGCATCGAAGAGCTGAATATTAACAACGCAGCTAAGAGCGGCCGCTTCAACCTCATGGGTCAGCCCGTTGACGAGAACTACAAGGGTATCGTTATTGAGAATGGTGTAAAGAAAATTCAAAAATAACAATTCCCGTTAACCAAACAACCATTTGGAATTAATCTAATTGTGGTTAAAACTAGCGATGCCCACCATGATGGTGAGCATCGCTTCTTTTTATGTTCAGAGCCTCCCTTGAGGGGTAAGGCTACCGTGATGGCAGTTAGTGCTTGTGAGCAAACAAAAGAGCAGGTGAGTTATAGAGTGGTGCGGGCGGTGGAGTGGAGAGCAAAGGCTTCGGCGGCCTTGCATCGGCACTCTAGGCCACGGAACCTCTCCATGTAGGCATGCCACTCGTAGATGTCTTCCATGTGCTGGCTCACGTGGCAATTGCATGCTTTGTGTTTCTGCTCGAGTACCGGCTCGATATTTACCCAGTGAGTGGGATGAAACATCTGTGACTGTTCGCCACTCATGGCTTCCATGTAATAGAGCGGGAAAGAGCGTCCCAAACGGCGCCAGGCATCGAGAACCAGCATGCCACAGGCTGCATGGTCGCGATGTGCATCAATGGGCCAGTGAGTGATAACCAGGTCGGGTTTCTCGCTGTCGATGAGTTCGCGCATTTCTTTATACCTGTCGATATTGACTTGAGTGTTGCCATCGACCTGGTTCATGAATATGTGTCTTGCTCCGGTAACCTTGCAGGCATTATTGCTCTCGACGACTCGAATGGCAGCCGCCTCGTCATGGCTCTTGCCGGCAATGCCAGCCTCACCACGCGTGAGATAGACGCAGACTACGTCATGCCCTGCGTTAGCCAAGAGGCACATTACACCACCGGCGCAAGTCTCGGGATCGTCGGGATGCGCTCCAATTACCATGATTTTGCGCTGCTTGGCAGAGTTCCCCCCATCCTGCGCCTTTGTTGTCAAGGGGATACCTAACACTGCTGCACCAGCAGCTGCCGCGCCGGTCATTTTTATCATTTCTCGTCGGTTCATGATTGTGCTGTATTTATATTATTAAATGTGTTTATTGCGAATTGTGTTGTTCAGGTGTTGCAAATATACAAAAATAATTTTTATTTCCACTTTCGTTGGTTGGAGATTGGAAGGAAAAAGCTGCAAATGGGTGCAATTGCTATAAATGGAAGGTTATTTGTGAATTAATGGCATAAATTCACAATCATTTGCCGTTGTTAACATTATTTTTTATAAAAAATAGCCAAAATTCTTGCATCATTAGAATTGACGTATTAATTTTGCAAACGATTTCAGAAGTGAATCTGCTAATCATTAGTAAAAATTTAATCCAAAGAACTTTTAATTATTGAGAAAAAAATGAGTGCAAGAGTAAGTATTGTAACTGTTGTTACGGTGATTATAGCGTTTATGTGTACGTTTGCAATGAATGCAACCATTTATCACAACGAGACAAAGAAAGTCACAAATTTTGATTACAAATCCTATGAATACACTTACATCGAAGACGGAGTAGAGAAAACCGCCAAGCTCACCGATGTGGCTACAACGCCCGAGCAGATGAAGGCCTTGATCAAGGCCATCTACACCGATCCCACGATTCCAGGTGCTCACTATGCCTATGACTTTGATGGTACTCAAGTAAGAAAGATTGACTACAACGCTTACGCGAGAAGTGGCTGGAAAGCTGGCAGCAACAACATGCTGGTGACATGGGATGATGCCGATGCACAAGAGGTAATCCCCAATCCCGAGCAGGACGGCATGACATTGCTCTTGGTGAATGTGAAAAAGAGTTGGGCCAGGTCGCGCGCCAAGCAGGGCGATAAGGAGTTGGCACTGAACGAAGCCATCGAATCGATCAAGCTGATGCCTAACTTCACAAGAGTCAATGATCCGGAGAACCCTGGTTATCTCTACTCCTTCGAAGGTGTAACAAACCGCTTTTTCTTTATTTCAAAAGGCAAGCCCAGAGCAACAAAATGGGCTCCGTTCTATCGCTTGTTTGAGCAAATCAGTCCAGTGAAAGGCGAGGGCGGTTCAAACAGCAATGACTTTATTGAAGAAATTAAGGCCGGTCATGCTTATCCCTGCTATCATGACTGTGTCAATGTTATTGGATTTGGCGGTGCAGGCTATGACCACTGGTTTGAGATTGCCTCGAGCGGTGAGGCTTATGCGCTGAACAATCTATCAATTTTCATTCCTGACCGCAGACTTGAGTGTGCTTACGCCGAGTCACTTCCTGTTGACCAGCGCAATAACACCAGTGACGATGACAACAACGAACAGATATTCAAAAACTACGAGAACGATGAGGGCAAACTTGAAATCTTGCCCAAGGTGCTGAAGTACACAGCCGATCTTAATGCCAGTGCCTCACCCTCGGATGATGAAGGTTATTATAATGTGAGCCTGAACTGGAGCACCTCGTTCACTAAAGAGAACCTGGGCGTTGAAGTACCACAGCATTTCTATGTATATGAAGTAGACGGAAACAACCGCATCAGGCTTGAGTCGGTAGTTGAGCAGCCAACCAAGGCTCGCGAACATACCTATCAGGTGCAGCAGACAACCGACCCACAGACACTGTATTTTGTAATCACCGCCCATCCCATCAACTATGACAATGACGGAAACATCATTCGCGACAGTGAGGGTAATCCGCTGATTACCATCAGTGCCGAGAGTCCTGTTCGTAGCGTGACTATTCCCGGTCATAGTCCCTTCTTTACCGAGGCATCAGAGTTCCGCAGCCGCTATGAAGTCAGGTCGAAGGCCGTTCAGGTGAACGTCTACAAGAACAAGATTGCCATCAGACCAACTTCTAACAAAGACTTTGCCGCAATCAAGAACAACCAGGAGGAATATGAACTGACCCGCACCGATGCCGACGGCAACAAGGTGACAGTGGCAACCGTAAAATTCACCCCTGACGCTGCACATGCGGGCTACACCTATGTTGTAGATTACAACGAAGCAACACAAGTGACCAGCATTCTGTTTGACGATGAAGAGCCCCTGACCAGTGGCACGTTGAGCGACTTTGAGCACTCGACCGTGTATGTCATCGACCGCTTCACCGCCTCGACCGAGTTTAATGATCACTCAAACAAATACATCTATCTGTTTGAACAGAATGACAATGACGAGTATAAGCACTACAGCAACTCATATGTTGTTCCCGTGTATAAGACCACAAACTTCGTGAGCAGCGAGGAACACACCCTCGCCGAGATTTGGGCCGATACCGATCACAGCGCAAAGGCAACTCCAAGCAATTCGATTACGTTCTATGCCATGTATGACCCTGCAGCCAACCTTACTGAATATGACATCTATCGCCTGAACAGATATTATAGTAACATTCAGAAGATAGGCAAGGCAGAGCATTACAACAACAGTGGCGAGTATCATGTGTTTGCACTGAACGACAAGGGACAGCTCAATGAGCAGATTGGTGTGAAGCAGATTGGCTTAGAAGGGGGCGAACTCACAGCCCTTGACGTAAACTCATCATCGAACAACCAGAACAGCCTGTATGTGCCTGTTATCACCACTCTTTATGAAGGCAATCTCGACAAGGAGAATACTTATGGCTGCGAGATTAAGACAATGCTTTATCCCGAGTTGCAACTCGGCGCGAAAAACCTGGAAAAGACCTTGCCCTTCGCTGGCCCCGGCTGCAGCATGATGGGTTATAAGGTAGAACTCTCGTTGACTCCGAGGATTCCACAGAACTTTATTAAGAATGTGTACTATTACCGCATCTGGCGTGTGATTGACGGTGAGACCACCCTCATTGCCGAGACACTGCTTAACACCGAGGAAGACAAGAGCGACGGCGACCTGTGGGGAACCGGATACTATAAGATTAAAGATACCTATCCTGGCAATGATCCGATTTTAGAGATAAACGACATTTTCATTGACTATGCTCTCAACAACGACAGCAAGAAGGTGACATATATTGCGCGACTCTATGCTACCAACGAGGACGAGGCACCACTGGTTAACGAGTACAACCTCATGTCGGTTCCGAGTCTTGAGGACAGGGTTTTCTTCATCGCCGAAGACGAGAAAGAAGTAACCTTCAACAACGGCACTATCACAGCAGTTGAAACTCTTGATACCGACGCGCAGGTGGTTGGCGTGACATACTATAATGCGATGGGTGTTGCCAGCAACCGCCCACACAGCGGAATTAACATCGTTGTTACAAGATATGACAACGGTAAGACCACAATTCAGAAACTTTTAAATCCCTAATTGCTGATTTAATCCTAAAGAAATTCTCTTGCAACAAAAATAGTTTTCTTTATCAGGGCGGTGCGCTTCGGGATTGAAGCGCACCGTTTTTTGAGTTGTGGGTTATTTTTAGAGAAGATGTTAGGATAATATAAAATCACCCGGAAACCGGGTGATTTTACGTTTTGATTTGGTATATATTTATATATTTCTATATAAATCAAAATGTAATAGGCAGGAGCGAAAAACCGTAGCACCTACCTCTAATTTTCCACAAAAATAATGCTTTTTCTTAACAAGAAAAGTTTTTTGCAAAAAAAGTTATTAACAACCAACGTGAATCGCATGGTGTTTTAATAGTGGAATGTTAGTGCAGAATTCAGAAAAAGACACCCCTGAGCCAGGCCTGAATAAATGAAAACGTGTCGCTACGACAGAGCGCAACGACACGAAATGTATTTGTTTATGGGTTGTAATCCAGATGATTATTTAATCACGTCCAGTTTCTTGCCCACCTTGATGAATGCTGCGATGGCCTTGTCGAGGTGCTCATGCTCGTGACCGGCCGAGAGCTGTACGCGGATGCGTGCTTCGCCCTTTGGAACAACGGGATAGTAGAAGCCGGTAACATAGATGCCCTCTTCCTGCATGGCAGCAGCAAAGTCTTGAGAAAGCTTTGCGTCATAGAGCATCACGGCGCAGATAGCGCTCTGAGTAGGCTTGATGTCGAATCCGGCAGCCATCATCTTGTCGCGGAAGTAGTTCACATTGTCGATGAGCTTGTCGTGCAGAGCGTTACTCTCCTTGAGCATCTTGAACATCTCAAGGCTGGCACCCACGATAACGGGAGCTACTGAGTTGGAGAACAGATAGGGGCGCGAACGCTGGCGGAGCATAGCTATAATCTCTTTGCGGCCAGTGGTGAATCCACCCATGGCACCACCAAATGCCTTGCCAAGAGTGCCAGTGAACACGTCAATCTTGCCATAGAGGTTAAATTGCTCGGCTACACCATGACCGGTTGGGCCAACAACGCCTGCAGAGTGAGACTCGTCGACCATAACCATGGCGTCATATTTCTCGGCGAGCTCAACAATCTTGTCGACTGGAGCTACGTTTCCGTCCATTGAGAATACGCCGTCGGTTGCGATGATGCGGAAGCGCTGCTCCTGAGCCTGCTTGAGGCACTCCTCGAGTTCTTCCATGTTGGCATTGGCATAGCGGTAGCGTTTTGCCTTGCAAAGGCGCACACCGTCGATGATTGAAGCGTGGTTAAGGGCGTCGCTGATAATAGCGTCGTCAGGTCCGAGCAATGCTTCAAACAGACCACCGTTAGCATCGAAGCACGAGCCGTAGAGGATTGTGTCCTCAGTGTGGAAATAGTCGCTGATGGCGGCTTCCAGTTCCTTGTGAATGTCTTGAGTGCCGCAGATGAAACGCACACTTGACATGCCGAATCCGCGCTTAGCCATCATTTCCTGTGCAGCATTGATCAGTCGGCTGTTGTCGCTGAGTCCAAGATAGTTGTTTGCACAGAAGTTGAGCACGTCGGTTTCAGGCTTAACTTTGATGTCGGCACGCTGTGCCGTGGTGATTAGTCTTTCTTCTTTGTACAAGCCAGCATCTCTGATAGCAGCCAGCTCATTGCTAAGGTGTTGTTGAAATTTTCCGTACATGAATTTTAGAGATTAAATAGTTGTTTATTATTAATAGTATAGTCTTCGATAGGGACAAAGTTCTAAAAAAATCATGACATATAACAATTTTTTTGCCGAAATTTTATTAAAATTGATTGTTAGTGATTAATTTTGTACCCATAAACTTTAAAACAACTATTTTTTCAGTATGAAGAACGTTCTAGTAATTGGGTCAACAGGGCAGATTGGCTCTGAACTCACCATGAAACTGAGAAGTATTTATGGCAATAATGCAGTAGTCGCCGGATATATCCCCGGTGCTGAACCCAAAGGTGAGCTCGCAGAATCGGGCCCCTCTGAAATCGTCGACATAACCAATGCACAACAGATAGCCGACGCCGTAAAGAAATATAATATCGATACAATCTACAACCTTGCAGCTTTGCTGTCGGCAGTTGCCGAGAGTAAGCCTTTGCTGGCTTGGAAGATTGGTATTGGAGGCCTGATGAATACCCTTGAGGTGGCTCGTGAGTGCAAATGCGCTGTGTTTACGCCTAGTTCGATTGGTTCTTTTGGACCAAATGCCCCGAAAGATGGCACACCTCAGGACACCATCCAGCAACCGCGCACCATGTATGGTGTTACCAAGGTTAGTGGTGAGTTATTGAGTAATTATTATTTTACCCGTTTCGGTGTTGATACACGCTCGGTCCGTTTCCCTGGACTTATTTCATATGTAACACCTCCAGGCGGTGGCACAACAGACTATGCTGTAGATATCTACTACAGCGCCGTCAAGGGTGAGAAATTCACCTGCCCCATCAAGGCCGGTACCTTCATGGACATGATGTATATGCCCGACGCTTTGCGTGCTGCCATCGAGATTATGGAAGCCGACCCGGTTCGTCTTGTTCACCGCAACTCGTTCAACATTGCTTCGATGAGCTTCGATCCCGAGATTATCTATCAAAGCATAAAGAAACATATTCCAGAGTTTGAGATGGAGTACAAGGTGGATCCATTGCGTCAAGGCATTGCTGACTCGTGGCCCAACAAGCTTGATGACACTTGCGCCCGCATGGAGTGGGACTGGATGCCAAAATATGACTTGGAGACCATGACAGTCCACATGATTGAAAAGCTGAAACAGAAATTTGGATTATAAATTTGCAATCTAAAATAATAAGGAACAAGGACCTGTCCAATGGTCCTTGTTCCTTTTGTATTCATTACAGTTCCTTTTGCAGGTTAGGGTGTAAAAAAGTTAATCGCCAACAAGTTGTTCTACAACTTATTAGCGACTTTTGCAGTGCCCAGGAAAGGGATATATTATTTGAGAGTGGTTGTTTTTGACGTTTCTTGGAAATGTGTGATTTACAAAAATCAATGCAAGGATAGTCAATCATTTAGAACAACCCAATTTTCTTATAAAAATCAGAGCGAGGCTTATAATTATATTACCAAAAACATGCCGCAATAATTTCACATTGTTTTAGTGAGCTGTTACTTATTTATTAAGTGAGCGCATTTTTTCTAAAAACCATCCTTTGGGTCTTTCAGTCGGCATTGTGGAGTTGTCATTGGAGTGTTCTTTATATATGTCTGCCAGCATTTTTTCCATTATGTCCTTTGCTATTTGACCCGTTTCTTCTAAGGTGTCTTGAGTAATAGCAGGGGTCTTTTCGTAGAATTTCTTTAAGCATGGCGTCTTGGCTAAGGATGTGGCTTGCTTGATTTCGTTTGTTGTTAAATATTTGGAATAGATGCGAACCATTATGTCGGGTGCTGGATCAATCAGCGTATTAAGTGAGCCAGACTTAACGCCATAATAATTCTCTATTACCGACTGTATTTGCTTTAATTGTCCGTCAGCTCCAGATGCCTCAATATATTCTCTCATTGCCTCCTCAAAGTCTTTTTCTACCACTATGTCGGCCAATGGGCTTTTTTCTCCTTTTGCCAAGCATTTGGTTTCATCTATAAAATCCTGAGACATCAGTGGTTGTAGATTCCTTATTTTTGTTTGGATTTCGGTCTTATTGATTTCTGTCAATTGCTTTATCTCATCAAGGGTGAAATACTTTGAGTAAATTTCTACCAGCTTATCGGGCATCTTTTCTAATAGCTGATTCATAAAATCATCAATATATGGATTATCTTCTCGCCCTAATTGCTTATAAATAGAGACCACGTTTCCCCTCGATGTCTTTTCATATTCCGTGGCATCGAGCAAGGCTTTTACCGCAGTCCTATATTCCTGTGTTATTCCCGATTTTGATTGCTTTTGAGGGACGTTGGAGCCTGTGGCAGAGATTGTCGCAAAAATCATGGCCAGCAACAATAATTGTTTCATGAATGTTTTCATCATCTCTAGTTTTAGGGGTTATAATAATTAGGTGCCAAAATTAAGAAAAACTACTCACAAATGCAATGTGAAATGGTGTTTTTATGTAGAGTACAATAAAACAAAAATCCGACAACCGTTGATTATCAACCGATTATCGGACTTTGCAGTGCCCAAGAAAGGACTCGAACCTTCACGCCTCGCGGCACACGCACCTGAAACGTGCGCGTCTACCAATTCCGCCACTTGGGCTTTTTGCGGATGCAAAGTTAAGCATTTTTTTTGAACTGGCAAATGGTTTTGCCGAATTTCATAATTTTTTTGTTCAAAAGTCTATTTTTCGAGTGTATCATAGGCTATATTGAGTAGAAAAGTAGTAACTTTGTAGATTATTTCGTTCTTCTGCAAGTAATGTGTATGTGGAAGATGAGTAATGAGAACAAGACTAATATGAGCGAAAACGAAAATAAGAGTAAGAAGAAACAAGACGAGGAGTCAATCATCAAAGAAGCCGCCAGTGAGGAATACCGCTATGGCTTCGTGAGCGATTTCGAGACTGACGTCATCCCTAAGGGCCTGAATGAAGACGTGGTGCGTCGCATCAGTGAACTCAAGAACGAGCCCGAATGGCTACTAGAGTTCCGCTTGAAGGCCTTCCGTCACTGGCAGACCATGGCATTGCCCAAGTGGGGCAAGGTGAACATGCCCGATATTGATTTTCAGGCAATCAGTTACTATGCTGCGCCACAAACCAAGACCGGTGACAAGAAAGAGATTGATCCTGAATTGAAGAAAACCTTCGACAAACTAGGTATACCACTTGAGGAACAAAAGCGCCTTAGTGGAATGGCCGTTGATGCAGTGGTCGACAGTGTTAGTGTTCACACTAGCTATCGTGAGCGTCTTGCCGAGTTGGGAGTAATATTCTGCTCAATCAGCGAAGCTGTGAAGGACTATCCTGACCTAGTGAAGAAATATATGGGTACAGTGGTACCTTATACCGACAACTTCTTTGCGGCTCTGAACTCGGCTGTATTCAGCGACGGCTCGTTTGTATATATTCCTAAGGGCGTGCGCTGCCCCATGGAGCTGTCGAGTTATTTCCGTATCAATGCGGCTCAGACTGGTCAGTTTGAACGCACCCTTATCGTTGCCGACGATGATGCCTATGTGAGCTATCTGGAGGGTTGCACTGCCCCAATGCGTGACGAGAACCAGCTTCATGCTGCTATTGTCGAGATTATTGTTGAAGAGCGTGCCGAGGTCAAGTACAGCACCGTTCAGAACTGGTATCCTGGCGACAAGGACGGCAAGGGCGGTATCTACAACCTCGTGACAAAACGCGGCATCTGCCGTGGCGACCATTCCAAACTCTCATGGACACAGGTTGAGACTGGCAGTGCCATCACTTGGAAGTATCCCAGTACTATTCTAAAGGGCAATAATACGGTGGGCGAGTTCTACAGCGTGGCTCTCACCCGCAATTATCAGATGGCCGATACAGGCACGAAGATGATACACCTGGGCAAGAACTCTCGTTCGACTATTGTGAGTAAGGGCATCAGCGCAGGACACAGCGAGAACAGTTACCGAGGCATGGTGAAAGTGGCGCCAAATGCCACCAACTGCCGCAATTACACTCAGTGTGACAGCTTGCTGCTGAGTGACACAAGCGGTGCCCACACGTTCCCTGTGATTGAAGTGGGCAATGACTCTAGCATCGTGGAGCACGAAGCTACTACGAGCAAGATTAATGAGGACCAGATTTTCTACTGCAACCAGCGTGGCATCAGCACCGAGGATGCTGTGGGACTTATTGTCAACGGCTATGCTCGCGATGTGATGAAGAAACTGCCTATGGAGTTTGCTGTTGAGGCTCAGCGCTTGCTTAGCGTCTCACTAGAAGGTAGTGTAGGGTGAAATAATGCAGAATGCAGAATGCAGAATTCAGAATGCAGAATGCATAATTATCATACGCGAAGGAAAGAACTGCGGAATTGAAAGCCGAATAAAAATAATCTAGATGGTCTGGAATTTCTAGACTCTAGAAAAAAGATAAAACAAGAAATGTTAGTAATTAAAGATTTACATGCCTCGATAGAAGGCAAAGAGATTTTAAAGGGTATAAATCTCACTGTAAAGCCAGGTGAGGTGCATGCCATCATGGGGCCTAACGGCAGCGGTAAGAGCACTCTCAGCGCCGTACTTACTGGCAATCCTGCCTATACCGTTACTGGCGGTGATGTGGAATTCTATGGTAAGAATCTGCTAGAACTCAGCCCTGAAGACCGTGCTCATGAGGGCATCTTCCTGAGTTTCCAGTATCCCGTTGAGATTCCCGGCGTGCTAATGAATAATTTTATGCGCACTGCCATCAACGAGAAGCGCAAATATTATGGTCAAGAGCCAATGAGTGCTACCGATTTCCTGAAACTCATGCGAGAAAAGCGTGCAATAGTCGACCTCGACAACAAACTGGCATCTCGTGCCGTGAACGAGGGTTTCTCGGGCGGAGAGAAAAAGCGTAACGAGATTTTTCAGATGGCTATGCTTGAGCCACGTTTGTCGATTCTTGACGAGACCGACAGCGGTCTTGACATCGACGCTCTGCGTACTGTCGCCAATGGCGTGAATCGCCTCAAGAGTAAAGACAATGCCACAATCGTCATTACTCACTATCAGCGCTTGCTCGACTATATCAAGCCCGATCAGGTGCATGTGCTCTACAAGGGTCGCATAGTGATGACTGGTGGTCCTGAGTTGGCACTGAAACTTGAGGAGAAGGGTTATGACTGGATAAAGGAACAAGTTGATTAATGGAGAGAGGATCCTTCGCCTACTTAATTATCATTGATTACAGAGATTTAAATGGATAACGCTTTAAAGCAATATATAGACCTGTACGACAGTAATCGTGACACGATAGAACAAGTGTCGCCTGATGTGCTCAATGCTTTGCGTGGAAAGGCTCGTGAGGCTCTTGACAGTGATGCTCTGCCACGTAAAGGCAGTGACGACTATGAGGCAACTGATTTAGCTGCAGCCCTGGCGCCTGACTATGGCGTGAACATCAACCGCGTGGACCTGTCTCGTGAGTCAACAACCAAGTTTCGCTGTGAAGTTCCCAACCTGAGTACCTGCCTGTACTATATGTTTAATGACACATTCCGCCCCAGTGCTACAGCAGGGCAAAGCGGCGACAACGTAGCTGTCGAGACATTCAAGACGGCAGTGGTCAAGCATCCCGAAATTTTGGCCAGATACTATGGCTCTGTGGCACAGTTGAGCAATTCCTGCACTGCGCTCAACACCATGCTGGCTCAGGATGGTGTGTTAATCTATGTCCCCAAGGGTGTAGCTGCAACTCGTCCCATACAACTTATCAACGTCTTTGATGCCAATGCCCAGCTGATGGCGGTGCGCCGTGTGCTCATCGTTCTGGAAGATGAAGCCCAAGCCCAGGTGCTTGTGTGTGACCACACAAAGGGTGACAAGCGATATCTGTCGCTCGAAGTTGTAGAGGTTGTTGCTGGCCGTAATGCAAAACTTGACTACTATCACATGGAGGAAAGCGATGCCGGCACGACACGTCTTTCGCAATTGTGGGCCCGCCAACATGAAGGAAGTAACGTGCTGATTGACGGTATCACTCTCACAAACGGATATACCCGCAACGACTTCCAGATTGATGTTGATGGCGCTCATGCCAATACTACACTGCTAGGAATGGCGATTGCCACCGGCGAGCAGCATGTTGACAACCACACGCTCATCAATCACAACGCTCCACGATGCCAGAGCAACGAAATGTTCAAGTATGTGCTTAATGACGATGCTATTGGTGCATTCGCCGGAAAGATTCTGGTTAAGCCTGACTGTCCAAAAATTGATGCCTATCAGGGCAACCGCAACATCGTTGCCTCGCCCACGGCGCGCATGTACACCAAGCCACAGCTCGAAATCTATACTGATGACGTGAAGTGTTCACATGGTGCCACAGTGGGCCAGCTTGACCAGGAAGCCCTATTCTACATGCAGACACGTGGCATTTCGTTGCCTGTAGCTCAGAAACTTCTCATGCAAGCATTCATGACCGACGTGATAGATGGTGTGCGACTCGATACCTTGCGTGATCGTTTGCGCCATCTTGTGGAGATGCGCCTAAGTGGTGATAATGCTATATGCGAGACTTGCAACTTGAAAAAATAATTTCAGTTTTTAATAAACTAGCAATCTTCACTTCCTGTCTTCTATAAATAACTAAATAATGAATATTTACGAAATACGTGAGCAATATCCCATTCTGGGACGAAATATCGATGGCAGACCGCTGGTGTATCTCGATAATGCAGCTACGTCACAGACTCCGCGTTGTGTTGTCGAGACTATAACCGACATGTACTATAAGCACAAAGCTAATGTGCATCGCGGCGTTCACACTATCTCTCAGGAGGCTACCAACCTAATGGAGGCAACGAGAGAGAAGGTTCGTCAGTTCATTAATGCCAAGTCGACAAGTGAGATAATCTTCACTCGTGGTACTACCGAGGCAATCAATCTGGTGGCATCATCGTTTGGTGACACACTATATACAGGCGATGAGATTGTGCTTACTGTCATGGAGCATCACAGCAACATAGTGCCGTGGCAGTTGCTGCAGCGCAACAAGCGATTGAAGATTCACGTAGTGCCCATTGACAGCAACGGCAATCTCGACATGAACGCATATGAGGACCTGTTCACCGAGAACATACGCTTCGTGGCAGTCACACACGTCTCAAACGTGCTGGGAACTGTTAACCCGGTGAAGCAGATGATTGAGATTGCCCATAAGTATGGGGTGCCTGTTCTTATCGATGGTGCTCAGGCTGCGCCTCATATGAAAATCGACGTACAGGACTTAGATGCTGATTTCTACTGCTTCTCGAGCCACAAGATGTATGGACCCGCAGGTGTTGGCGTGCTCTTTGGCAAGGAGAAATACCTCAACCGCATGGTGCCCTATCAAGGTGGTGGAGAGATGATAGGCAATGTGTCGTTCGAAAAGACAACTTTTGCCGAACTTCCGTTTAAGTTTGAGGCAGGAACTCCTGACTTTGTAGGTATCGCGGCTTTTGGTGCCGCCATCGACTACATCAACAATCTGGGCATTGACAACATCGCCAGTCATGAGCAACTGCTGCTCGATGCCGCCACAAGCCAGCTTATGGAGATTGAGGGTATGCGCATCTTTGGCACAAGCGAGCACAAGCATAGTGTGATTTCGTTCCTGGTTAACGACATCAATAGTTACGACATGGGATTGCTGCTCGACAAACTCGGAGTGGCAGTTCGCACCGGTCATCATTGCGCCCAGCCATTGATGAAGCGCTTGGGTGTTACCGGCACCGTGCGTGCATCGTTCGCCCTCTACAACACCCTTGAGGAAGTGACACGCTTCACTCAAGCAGTTTCCCGTGTTGCCAAGATGTTCTAGTGCATTTCAATTATGAATTATCTATTAGCACAAACCAAATACTAAATTATTATGAAAAATTATTACGCTTAATTCTTGCGGCTGTTGTCGCACTTACAACGCTTGCTGCACAGGCGCAGCTTAAATTCTGTGATACTGAGGTTACCGCAGGTGTTACCTACACCAAGAGCGATTTTCCACAAATCAAGTCGGGCTCGTTCATGCTTTCTAGTGACGCTAGCTTGATCAAGATTGACAACCTCGTTATGGAGCATGATGGATATTTTTTCTATTTGAACGGTAGCAACGACATTACAGTGAGATTCATTGGTGAATGCTCTTTCAAGAGAACAGGATGGGCTTCAGCAGAGTTTATTTTCAACACCTCTGAAACCGCCGAGGCCCGCAACATTACTATAACTGGCGGCAAGAAAACCTCAAACCCGAAAGCTCCCAAAAAGAAGAAAAGCAACAAAACTGTCGATAATAGAAAGCAAAGTGATTTAATCAAGACGTCAGGCAGCAGTCAGTCTAGTTCATCTGCTCCAAGTGGCAAGTATGCCCGCTACGGCGCAAAGCGTGGTATTGTGAAGCGCATTGACGATGGCGGCGACCTGCGCGTCTACCACACCACTTGGTGGGACGATTATGGTCGCCTGGAGCGTAGCGAGATTACTCGCACCGAAGAGAAGCAGGGAAAGAAATGGGTAGTTGTAGATGGCTATCAAATTATAAACATCATCATCGATGACAAGCACTACATGTACACAAAAAGTTTAGGATGGAAGCAATTGAAGAACACCGAGACCAACTTCCTGGGTAGTGGCGCCAAGACGGTGGACGGTTGCAAATTAACGAAGAGCGGCACTGCTAACGTCAATGGCAAGCAGTGCGACGTGTTCAAGGGCAAGAAGAGTAACTCCACAGTAGAGTATTATATTTGGGAAGGCATTGTGATGAAGATAGTGGAGAAAGACTCCTACGGCACTTCGTCGACCACAGTTGAGAGTATCGAACTGCCAGCGAGCATCGATGCTTCAAAGTTCACCGTTCCCAAAACAGCTTCTAAGAAGAAATAGATACTTCCAGTTTAATAGTATAATAAAGCCAGCGCCTTGAATTGGTGCTGGCTTTATTTGTGATGTGGCTGCGTTGTGCAATTAGGTGTCGATGGTGGCGTAGGTTGCGTTGTCCTCGATGAACTTGCGTCGTGGAGCCACTTCCTCACCCATGAGCATCGAGAAGATGCGGTCGGCCTCGGCAGCATCACTGATGTTCACTCGCTTGAGCAGTCGTCCTTCAGGATCCATTGTAGTTTCCCACAGCTGCTCAGGATTCATCTCACCAAGACCTTTGAATCGCTGGATGCGCACGTTCTTCTCCTCGCCTCCGGCATACTTTTCGATAAACTGTCGTACTTGCATGTCGTTCCAGCAATACTCCATGTTGTTACCCTTGATGGCGCGATAGAGTGGTGGGTTGGCGATGTAGAGGTAACCGTTGTCGATGATGGGGCGCATGCGGCGATAGAAGAATGTCATGAGCAGTGTTGCAATGTGAGCGCCGTCGACATCGGCATCGGTCATAATGATGATGCGGTGGTAGCGCAGCTTCGAAAGGTTTGCTTCCTTAGGATCTTCCTCGGTGCCGATTGTAACTCCGAGGGCACGGAAGATGTTGACTACCGACTCGCTCTCAAATACCTTGTGGTCCATGGCTTTCTCCACATTAAGAATCTTACCGCGCAATGGCAAGATGGCCTGGAATGCGCGGTCGCGTCCCTGCTTTGCTGAACCGCCTGCCGAGTCACCCTCGACGAGGAACAGTTCGCACTTAGCTGGGTCACGGCTTGAACAGTCGGCTAGTTTGCCAGGAAGGCCACCGCCAGCGAGTGGTGACTTGCGCTGAACCTTTGCACGCGCTGTCTCGGCAGCATGGCGTGCAGTGGCAGCAAGAATGATTTTCTCAACGATAGCCTTGGCCTGTGCCGGGTGCTCCTCGAGATATATGTTCAGAGCTTCGCGCAGACTGGTCTCAACGGCACCAATCACCTCGGTGTTACCAAGCTTGGTCTTAGTCTGTCCCTCAAACTGAGGCTCGAGAACCTTGACCGAAATAACAGCGGTGAGTCCTTGGCGGAAGTCCTCAGGCTTGATGTCAACTTTCACCTTGTCGAGCATTTTGCTGTCCTCGGCATATTTCTTCAGCGTCGAGCCCAAGCCACGACGGAAACCAGTGAGGTGTGTGCCGCCTTCGATAGTATTGATATTGTTGACAAACGAATAGATGTTCTCGTTGAACGATGTGTTATAGGTCATCGCTACTTCAACTGGGATGTCGCCCTTGTTGGTGCTGATGTGAATCACATCGTTGATGAGTGCTTCCTTGCTGGCGTCGATGTAGCGTACGAACTCGTCAAGACCGGTGCTGCTGAAGAACTCCTCGCTGCGTGGATTTCCTTCCTCGTCCTTGTTGCGTAAGTCGGTGAGGTGCAGGTGTACACCCGCATTCAGATAAGCAAGGTCGCGTAAACGAGTGGCGAGAATGCTGTATTCATAAACTGTGGTTTGAGTAAAGATTTGAGCATCGGGATGGAACACCACTGTTGTTCCGTGCTCATCGCCACACTCGCCAATGACGTGAACGTCGCAGGTGGGCTTGCCATAGGCATATTCCTGGCAGTAGATTTTGCCGCCGCGCCGTACTTCAGCACGCAGATAGTCGCTCAAAGCATTAACGCACGAAACGCCCACGCCGTGCAAACCGCCCGAAACCTTATAGGATCCTTTGTCAAATTTGCCGCCGGCATGCAGCACTGTCATAACTACCTCGAGCGCCGACTTCTTGAGTTTTTCATGCTGATCAACTGGAATGCCGCGTCCATTGTCGCTGACGGTGATGGAGTCGTCCTCGCCGATGGTGACGTTGATGGTGTCGCAGAAGCCTGCAAGAGCCTCATCGATAGAGTTGTCAACCACCTCGCTGACTAGATGGTGAAGCCCCTTGACGCTAGTGTCGCCAATGTACATGGCCGGACGTTTGCGCACTGCTTCAAGTCCTTCAAGCACTTGAATATTATGTGCCGAATACTTTTTCTCTTCTTGTTGTTCTCTGATTTCTTCGTTTGTCATATAATTATCTGTTGTATTTTTCGTTTTTTGTAAATAAGTCAGTCTGTTGTTTTTTAGCAAATAAGTATACTGATAATCAACAATTTGCAATATGTAAAGCTGTCTCTTTTCATAGGCTTTTTTACCTATGTCGTAAAAACATACAAAAATACAAAAAAATGCAGAGATAGCCCAATTTTAAATCAAAAAAAAAGTGAAAATTTAATCATTTCCAGGATAGTTTTCTTACTTTTGCAATATGGTGAAGACGCGACTCATATTTCTACTGTTTTTGATGGTTTTAATTGACTTTGACGTCAATGCAGGGACCAACGCATACAGCCGGCTAGATAGCCTGATTGGCATTCACGGCAACCTCATTCAGGCGAAGACTGCTAGAATTGAGTCGATAAAAGCTGCATTAAACCCCAAAGGCGGGGTTAGGCTTGCTGTGGAAAAGGAATATGAGATTTGCAGCATGCTGTGTAATGAATATGCCGAATTTAAGAATGATTCGGCCCTGAGCTATGCCCGTAGGAACATAGAACTGGCGAATGTCATGCATGACAATTCAAAGCTCATTGACAGCCGTCTGAATCTCATGCACTTTCTCACAAAAGCCTATCTGCTTGATGAGACTGAGCAGATGGCAAGCGAGATTGACACAACTGTGATGAATACCAGTCAGCTGCAGTATTACTACAAAATTTTATCCGACATTTATTTATTCAAAGTGGAATTCCACAATGGGAGCGACTTTGAGAAGGTCTATCAGGAGCAGCTCACTAAGTATCGCAAAAAAGTGGCAGAGCTGGCAAAGCCCGGTAGCGAGAGGCAGCAGCTCTATCATGCCGGCTACCTCAACGACACGGGACACACGCAAGAAGCTATTGCCCTGCTGGAGCAGATGCTCAGGGGGTACAAAAGCGGTGACCGCACCTATTCGGTCATTACCAGCACTCTGGCTTTTTATTATGGTAATAAAGGAGATCAGGAAAAACAGAAGCAGCTGCTGGCGATGAGTGCTGCCAGCGACATTGAGGGATGCATTATGGAAAACACGGCATTGCGGCAGCTTGCAGATATTCTTTTTGACGAGGGCGATATTGACAGGGCATACAAATACATTAACCTGAGTGTTGCCGACGCCACTTTTTATGGAACAAGACTGCGCAACGTGCAGGCGTCGCAGTTGGTACCACGCATCATCAATGCCTATCAGGCGAAACAGGAAAAAAACTACCGCAACCTGCGCAACATGATTATGGCACTGAGTGTGCTGGCTCTGTTGCTTGTAGCAGGTGTCATAGCCCTTGGCATGCTCTATAAGCGATACAGGAGGCTTAGTGAGAGTCGCAAGACCATTAATGATGCTCTAAATGACACCGTCAGTCAGCTTCGTGAGCGCGATAAGATTAAGGAACAGTATCTGGGGCGCTTCCTGACGCTCAGCAGTACACTCATTGAAAAGAATGAGAGCCGTCGCAAAGTGCTGAACCGTCTTGCCATGGAAGATAAGAACAAGGAACTGAAACTCCAGCTCAAGAGCCCTAATTTCTACTATGAAAACACAAAACTTTTCTATGAGAATTTCGATTCGGCATTCCTTAATATCTATCCTAATTTCATCAATGAAGTGAACCGACTTCTTCAGGACGGAGAGGCGATAGAGATTAAGGGAGAGGAGCAGCTGACACGCGAACTGCGCATCCTGGCCCTCATTAGGCTTGGTATCACCGAGAACAAAGAAATAGCAAGCATCTTGCGCTCGTCAATCGCCACTGTTTATACTTATCGTTCGAGACTGAAAGCCCGTGCCCGTGACAAAGACGCATTTGAAATGGCTGTCAAGCTCATTCAATCTGAAAGTTAAATCACAATTATCACATCCTTGACATTCGTTGCTCCGGACTATCAGAGTTGATGGTCTGATTTTATCTTTTTTCCTTTTTTATTCATGTCAGTTTCGGCAAAAATTACTAACTTTGTAAATTATTTGCTACGTTGGGCAGATTTTTTTTATTGAAAAGCTATTAAAGCATTTATGAGCAAAAAGAAAAATATACCCGAAGAATTAAATGAAGAACCAATAAAGGGGGCTGATAATCAAGCAAATGCCGGGGCTAAAGCTCTGGCAGAGACTGAAATGCCTGCTGATGGAGAGACTCCGATTGAGAGGGATACTCCAGTTGAAGACAAGGCTCCTGCCGAGATTGCGACTCCTGCTGACAGTGAAGTTCCGGCAGAAAGTGAAGCCCCTGCTGCCGAGGCGCATGTTTCCTATCATGTACCGAAGGATAAGCGTCTGCAACTATCTGGAATGTATGAAAACTGGTTTATCGACTATGCCAGTTATGTGATTCTGGAACGTGCCATCCCACACATTGAGGATGGCTTGAAGCCTGTTCAGCGCCGCATCCTTCATGTGATGAAGGAGAGTGACGACGGACACTATACTAAGGTTGCCGGTATTGTGGGCGATACCATGCACTATCATCCCCATGGAGATGCCTCAATTGGCGACGCTCTTGTTCAGCTTGGACAGAAGGAACTGCTTATTGACACACAAGGTAACTGGGGAAACATTCTCACTGGTGACGGAGCAGCAGCTCCACGTTACATAGAGGCACGACTTAGCGAGTTTGCCCTGGAGGTTGCCTTTGACAATAAGGTTACCGACTGGACCATGAGCTATGACGGTCGAAACCGCGAGCCCGTCACGCTGCCAGTGAAGTTTCCATTGCTGCTGGCACAGGGAGCCGAGGGCATTGCAGTTGGTCTATCATGCAAGATACTTCCCCACAACTTCAACGAAATACTTGACGCTGCCGTGAGCTACCTCAAGGGTGAGCCCTTCCAGCTGTTTCCCGACTTCCCCACTGGTGGATACATCGATGTGAACAACTACAAGGATGGAGAACGCGGCGGCAGTGTGCGTGTTCGTACCAAGATTGAGAAAGTCGACAACAAGACCCTGCTTGTCAAAGATTTACCCTATGGCAAGACTACCAGCACACTCATCGATTCAATCCTGCGTGCAGCCGAGAAAGGAAAGATTAAGATAAAAAAGGTTGAGGACAACACATCGTCGACAGCCGAGATAATTGTTACTCTACAACCGGGAACATCGAGCGACAAGGCCATTGATGCGCTTTATGCCTTCAGTGATTGCGAAATCAGCATATCGCCAAACATTTGCGTCATTAAGGACGAGAAGCCACAGTTCCTGACAGCGACACATCTGTTGCAGTTCAGTGTAGACCGCACTAAAGATATTCTCAAACGCGAACTTGAGATTCAGCGACTGGAGACAATGGAATCGCTGTTCTTTGCTTCATTGGAGAAAATTTTCATTGAGGAGCGAATCTATAAGGATAGAGGATATGAGCAGGCAAAGGATGAGGACGCTGCAGTTAAGCACATTGACAAGCGTCTGGAGCCATTCAAGCCTCAGTTCTATCGCGCCATCACACGCGAAGATATACTCAAGCTTATGGAAATCAAGATGAAGCGCATTGTCAAGTTCAACAGCGACAAGGCCGACAATTACATTGCCATGCTCAATGAGCGTCTTGCCGACATTGACCACAAGCTCGCTCACCTGGTGAAACACACCATAGATTGGTTTGAGAACTTGAAGAAGAAATATGGACATCTGCATCCGCGTCGCACGACCATCCGCGACTTTGATACCATTGTTGCAAGTAAGGTTGCCGAGGCAAATGAGAAACTATATATCAACCGTCAGGAAGGCTTCATCGGAACATCGCTCAAGAAGGATGAATACATCTGCAACTGTAGCGACATTGATGATATAATGATCTTCTACAAGGATGGTAAATACAAGGTCATCAAGGTTGCCGAGAAGATTTATGTGGGCAAGAACATCATGCATGTGAGCGTCTATAAGCGCAACGACACACGAACTATCTTCAACGCTCTCTATACCGACGGACGTGGCGGCACCACATACATGAAACGCTTTGCCGTGACAGGAGTTACCCGTGACAGGGAATATGACATCACTCAAGGTAAGCCTGGCTCAAAGGTATTGTGGTTCACGGTGAACCCCAATGGTGAGGCCGAAGTGCTTCGCATCACTCTGAAACCAAAGAAACACCTGCGCGTTCTTCAGTTTGACGTTGACCTTGCCGACCTCGCTATCAAGGGCAGGGCAGCCCGAGGCAACATGGTGACAAAGAACGAAATACACCGCATTACGCTCAAGGAGCACGGTCGCTCAACACTTGGCGACCGTGAGGTTTGGTTTGATCAGGACATCTTGCGCATCAACTATGAGGGTCATGGAGTGTCGCTGGGTAAGTTTGCAGGCGATGACCGTATCCTTGTGATAATGAAGAACGGCGAGTTCTACACTACCAGCAGCGAGGCCACCAACCACTACGAGGAAGGAATGCTGCGCATCATGAAGTATGATCGTAACATTGTGTGGACGGCGATAGTCAACGATGCCGACCAAGGCTATGTGTACTTGAAGCGTTTCACCCTTGAGGACAGTAACAAGAAGCTTCGCATGATTGGCGAAAATCCAGATTCACAACTCATGTTGCTAACGAGCGAGAAATATCCGCGATTTGAGGTGAAATTCGGAGGTGAAGACAGTGTGCGTGAGCCTCTCATCATCGATGGCGAGGAATTCATTGCTGTCAAGAGCATCCACGCAAAGGGCAAGCGAGTTACAAACTATCAGGTGGAATCGGTTACCGAGTTGGAACCACGGTTTGTTGAAGAGCCTGTCAGCGAGGTTGAAGAACCGTTGAATGACTCAGGAGAAGAAACAGAAGATATGATAAGTCAGCAAGAGGTGCTTGACAAGCTCACGGGGCAGACGCGCCTCTTTACCGACGACGAAGAAAATACAGAAGACTCAGAATAATGAATTCACGCAAGGTTTACATAGTGCTATGGTTGTTCGTGTTTTTCATGACATGCGGCACTATGTGCGCCTTGGCTCAGGATGAATCAGTTGAAAAGCCCATCAGGCCTGTTGCCAGTGTTTTCAACTTTGATTATGGCCATGCATCTCATCTCGACACCTATCTGTCGCCAGTCAGATATGGCGGCAATGAGTTCAGATTGAGCTATGAGGGGCAGTGGGCTACAGGGTTCTCACCTTACAAATGGAACAACCAGTTGGATTTAGGCGTGGAATATGATAATACCCACAATCCGGCAGGAAATCATAAGACACATGTGCTGATGGTTGATGCGAGGTGGGGAATGATGCATCGCTGGCGCGATGTGTTTACAAGCGGACTTCAACTAAAGGCCGGTGGTTCCACCCAGTTGCGAGGCGGTGTTCTCTATAACGATAATAACAGTAATAATGTGGTTTCGGTGAAGGCTCACTGGAGCGTGGGCTTCATGGGGCAGGCTATCTACAGCCTTCCCACGAAACGTGTGCCCATCACTGTTCGTTATCAGGCCACTTTGCCTGTAGCTGGTGTATTTTTCTCACCCGACTATGATGAGGCCTATTATGAAATTTATCTGGGCAACCACAGCAAGCTGGCTCATTTCGGTTGGTGGGGCAACCGTTTCGATATGGAAAATCTGCTTACTTTTGATTTCCACCTTGGGAGCACAATCCTTAGGGTGGGTTACCGCAACCGTATTGAGTCGTCATGGATTAATAACATCAACTCACAACGAATATCGCACGGCATTGTTGTGGGAATCGGAGGCGAGTTCATGGGAGTGAACAGCAAGAAGCGAAATAATCCTAAAAACAACATCTGCTCGGTTTATCAATGAGAAAGTTCGTTTACATATTATGCCTGATGATGGCGTTGCTCTCGTCCACTTCATGTCATGAACAGGTGGAATGGAAAGATGACCCCTACGGAAACTTTGATGCCCTGTGGTCGATTCTCGATGAGCATTACTGCTTCTTTGCCTATAAGAACATTGACTGGCAGGAGGTTCGCACCCGCTATCGTAGCAAGATTCACAAGGACATCAGCAGCCATGAGCTCTTTGACCTGTGCAGCGACATGCTGAAGGAGCTTCAGGACGGACACACCAACTTGATGTCACCTTTCGACGTGTCAAGATACTGGATTTGGGAGCAGTATCCTGTGAACTATGACGAGCGCCTTATTGATGAGCATTACCTGAAGTTCAACTATCATAGGGCATCGGGAATCAAGTATCAGATTCTTGAAAACAACTATGCCTATATCTACTATGGTGACTTTGCCAGCGGCATTGGCGACGGTAATCTGGATGTCATATTCAACAATGTTTCCACCAGTGACGGACTAGTTGTTGACGTGCGTAGCAATGGCGGCGGCTATCTTACCAATGTAGAGACACTTGTTGCCCGGTTTATCGATGAGCGAATCTATGCCGGTTCTATACAGCACAAGAACGGCGTGGGGCACAATGATTTCTCAGATCCTTATGATTACTATTTTGAACCTGCCCGTGGACGTGTACATTACAACAAACCTGTGGTGGTACTGACTAACCGTGGCTCGTTCAGTGCGACAAATAATTTCGTCTCTATTATGAAGTCGCTGCCCAATGTCACCATTGTGGGCGATGTGACAGGTGGTGGATGCGGCTTGCCGTTCACCAGTGAATTGCCAAACGGATGGGGCATCAGGTTCTCGGCAGCACCCATAACGGGTCCCGACGGACAGCTCACGGAGTTTGGTGTAGAGCCTGACGTTCGCGTCGACATGAGCGATGAGGACATCTCCAACGGAAAGGACACAATCCTTGAAAAAGCGTTTGAAGTTTTAAAGAACAAGCAAAATAAATAACTGAGCACTATGGAAATTACCCCTATCGCCACATTCCATTCACCGTTTAAGGAGAAGTTTGGCATTCCACGTCAAAGTGGACTGGTGGGCGACCTTGAGGGGACCATAGAGTTCATGCCTGAATTCCAGAATCCCGACTTTGTGCGTGGCATTGAGGACTTTGACTACATCTGGATAATTTGGGAATTCTCTGCCAACCGGCATGAAGCCACCAGTCCCACAGTGAGGCCACCGCGCCTGGGAGGCAATGAGCGCATGGGAGTTTATGCAACGCGCTCTCCCTACCGTCGCAACAGGCTTGGCCTGTCGGCTGTGAAATTGGAGAGGGTAGATGTGGATTCCTCTAAAGGCCCGATACTGCATGTGCGTGGTGCCGATTTGATGGAAGGCACCCCAATCTATGATATAAAGCCCTATGTGGCTTATGCCGATTCTCACCCCGAAGCGCGAGGTGGTTTCGTTGACCGCAACGAGTGGCAAGCACTCGATGTGACCATCCCCGACGAGGTGGCGTGCCGTTTCTCGCAGCAGCAGCTCGACGCTTTGCGAGGTTCACTGGCTCTTGATCCTCGTCCGCATTATCATGACGACCCTGCCAAGGTTTACGGCATGCGTTTTGGCAGTCATGACATCCACTTTACCGTTGATGGAAAAAAGCTGAAAGTAATAGTTCAATAACAAATTAAATTTACTCCCCATGTTACAAATCCGATGCAAGAACAACAATGCGACAAAAGAATTTCCAGAGGGAACGTCGCTGCTTGATGTGTACAAAGCATTTGCCGATGACTTGAAATTCAAGTATCCAGTCGTTTCGGCGAAGGTAAACAACGCCTCTCAGGGTCTGAAGTTCAGACTTTTCCAAAACCGAGATGTTGAATTCATGGATGCCCGTCGCGGGTCGGGCTATAGAGCCTATGTGCGCTCGCTGTGTTTCGTGCTTTACAAAGCCACCAGCGATTCCTGTCCTGGCAGCAAGCTCTTTATCGAGCATCCCATCTCAGGCGGATATTATTGCAACCTGCGAAAGAAAAGCGGTGAGCCGGTCACCGATGATGACATTGAACTCATACGGAAGCGTATGCACGAAATCGTCGACAATGACATGGTGTTTCACCGTCATGAGGCAACTACCGAGGCGGCAATCAAAGTTTTTGCCGAGCGTGGTTTTGCCGACAAGGTAAAACTCCTTGAGTCCAGCGGACAGATATATAGCGACTATTACACACTGGAAGATACAGCTGACTATTTCTATGGCCCGCTGGTGCCGTCGGCGGGTTATCTCAAGGTGTGGGACCTCATCAGGTATAAAGACGGCTTGATGCTGCGCACCCACGATTGGGAAGACCCGACAAAGCTCTCTCCAATGTATGACATGCCGCACACATTCGAGATGTTTGCCGAGAAAGTGCATTGGGATGTTATTATGCGTCAGTCAAATGCCGGCGATGTGAACAAGGCCATTCTCAACGGCTATGCTTCCGAACTCATACAGGTGAGCGAGGCATTGCAGGAGAAGAAAATCGTGCAGATTGCCGAGGAAATCAACCGTCGGTTCCGCGACAGGGAGAATCCCATCCGCCTTGTGCTCATCACTGGCCCATCAAGTTCGGGAAAGACCACGTTCTGCAAGCGTCTGTCCATTCAACTGCTGGCATGTGGCTTGCGTCCACTGTCATTCTCTACCGACGACTACTTCGTCAACCGCGAAGACACCCCGTTGTTGCCCAACGGAGACTATGACTTCGACAATATCAAGGCTGTGGACTGCGACCTGCTGGAAGAGCACCTCACGCGGCTCATGAATGGCGAGCGCGTCGAGATTCCCGAGTTTAACTTTGTCACAGGAAAGAGGGAGTATAATGGCAAGAAACTCAAACTCAAGAACGACACTGTGCTCATCATCGAGGGCATTCATGCCCTGAATCCCATGCTCACCGAGCGCATCCCCGATGACAAGAAGTTCAAGGTCTACATCTCCACCCTCACCAGCATCTCACTCGACGACCACAACTGGGTTCCCACCAGCGACAACCGCTTGCTGCGCCGCATCATTCGTGACTATACCAAGGGGGCATTCAGCGCCACCGAGACCATCAGCCACTGGAAGAACGTGTGTCTCTCTGAAGAGAAGTGGATAGCGCCTTACCAGGAGAATGCCGACATGATGTTCAACTCGGCGCTCAACATCGAGTTTGCCGTGCTGCGGCCCTATGCCGAGCTCATTCTCTCGACAGTTCCCAAAAACTGCCCCGAGTATTCCGAGGCGCACCGGCTGCTCAAGTTCATTCACTACTTCATACCCGTCGACGATAAGGAGATTCCACCCACAAGCATCATGCGAGAGTTCCTCGGCGGATCAAGCTTCAAGTACAATAGGTGACGGCAACATTGCACAATGCACTGATGCACAATGCTTATTTAAATCTTAAACCATTTAAACATTTTGTTATGAAGAAATTTTACATGATTCTCGCAGCAATTGCCTTATTGACAATGGCTGCACAGGCACAGAACAGCGCCACAATTACTGTGGGCGACTGGGATGGCGCCAGCACCTACAATGGCTCTTATTTTGACATGGCACCCACCAACTTCTATCTGGCTCACACCGGATCTCAGATGATTTACACCCCCGACCTGCTCACCGACCTCGATGGCAAGCAGAGCGTGACAATCACTGGACTGAAGTTCAAGTTCAACGATGAAACCTTTGAGGAGATAGTTCGCAACACTAAGGTTTATCTCCAGGAGACCGATGCCACTGAGTTCGTCATCAACGACTATGGCATAAAGCAGTTCTTTGAGTTTGACGAGCCAGTCAGTGAGGCTCAGCTGACCATCGACATGGTTGAGTACTGTGGTGAGGACTTCACTCTGGAGTTCCCTGTCGATTTCAGCTTCACTCCGGGCAAGAGCCTGCTCGTTACCATCGTCTTCGACGCCGAGGATGATGATAACTGCACTATGGGTACTGACTATGCTCCCTTCTACACTTCGGGTATCCGGGGCAAAGCTATGACCTACACCGACAACTGGACCAGCTTCCTCGACTACGCTCAGGGCGAGAGTTTCCCCGATGCGACAGCCATGCTGGGATGCGGAACCAACGTCGACCTTCCTCTCACCGAAATCTCTTATACCTACGACGAGGAGCAGCCTGGGCTGGTGCCTGCAGTACCTGCCGACCCAATCCTTTATGAAAACTCTTGGTTTGACAGTGGCGAAGAGGATGGCTACAGTTGCTTCGACTTCAACGTGGAGGCAAAGGACATTGACGGCAACGACATCGACCGCACCCACATCCTTTACAGCATCTTCACCGACGACGACGTGCCGTTTGTGTTTGATGCCGAGACTTATTCGGTCGACCTTGAGCAGGACATGACCGAAATTCCTTATGAGATTTATTTTGGAGGATATAATTTCGATATTTCTCGTATCTACTTCTATCGCACCAATAAGGGTGAGAATCCAATGTTCACCCGCCGCATTGGTATTCAGGTTCATTATGATGTGCCTGTATTGAGCACCACTGGTACTAAAGCGACAACCATCGTGCGTAATTCATCAAACATTGTTTATTGGAATCTGCCACCTGCTGCAATCAACGAGATTAACGCTAATTCAACTGTTATCGATAATGCTTATTACAACATGATGGGTCAGCGCTTCACTGGGAACAATCTGCCACCAGGCATCTACATCCATAACGGAAAGAAAATTCTAGTGAAGTAAGCCTTCAGGTTACATAAAACTAAACTGACATCGCAAGCAAACTCTCTGAACTGCTTGCGATGTTTTTTTGTGTGCAGTGTGTAAAAAACCTGCACGATTTTTACCGTGCAGGAATTTAAAAATGAGTGTTTTATGGTGAAGAGATTGAATTATCTTGCCACTTTAAGAGTGCTCACTTGCTTGCCATCGGTTGCGCGAAGGATGTAAACACCTTTACTCAGTGTAGATAAGCTTACTGCATTGTCACCGGTTGCCATTACTTGTCCGTTGATGTTATAGACGGTGATGCGACCGGGAAATGAGGCTACATTGCCACTGACGCTGATTGAGTTCTTGTCGTCAATAACATTCTGAATGCCAGTTGGGTCTATTTCGGTTACGCTGGTTTCGTTGATGCGGAAATAGAAGTCGCGGGTGGCTGTGATGTTATAGTCGGGCAGCTGCTTGCCGTTGTTCCAGTTGTTGAAGATAAGGTTATAATTACCTCCATCGGTGTCAAGCAGGAACACTTTGTAGCCAGCAGTTTTGGTTATGTTCATTTCTCCTACCGATGCCTCGCCTGGCCATGGGCCGAAGAGTTCGCTGTCGCCCCATGCATAAAGTCCCAGAGCGTCCCAACCTGTCTGGTCATCAACATAGATGTAGTGCTTAGATGCTGGGATAGTGGGCAGCTCACCGCTGATGCTGAAATCGTCAATACCAATTGCCATGGCCGACTGAGCAGCGTCGCCGCTAGCCACACTGATATTCCATGCAAGATAGAGGTCGCATCCACGTGAAATGGGCACGTCAAGAACGTCACTCACAGCAACTGTCTCACCTGGTACGCTGGCAAATCCTGCTGTCTCGTTATCTGGCTCAAAATAGGTGCGGAACTTATCGCCGGCGCTGGTCCAGTTGCGTCCGTCAATCGAGTAGTAAAGCTGTACTGCAAAGCCTGCAGCGTTAGAGCCCTTGCGGTATTTCTCCACGTTGTAGCTCACATTCACATTCTCAATGTTCTTCTTGCCGGTGTTGAGCAAGTGTGCATAGACATTGACGCATCGGGTTGCATTGGCAACACCTGTTGAGATGCCACCAGGTGCACGGTCGCCGGTGTCATCGGCACCGAAGTTCCAAGTACCGTTCTTAGCATTGCTTGCAAGGTTCACACCGCCACTGTACATGGTTTGTGTATCGGCTTGGTCAAAGCGTCCCACAGTGCGAGGCGCGGTGATCTGGCGGTCGATGCGCCAGGCGCTTGGCAGGGTAGCGGTGGCTTCGTCGCCCATAATGTCAAACACTTCGGTTGCGCTGAGTTTCTCCTCATTCAGTTCAATAGCGGGGAATACTGTCACTTCGGTCTCGGCAGCAGCTACCTTAACAGTTGCGTCGGCGCTGAACGAGCCGGTGGTTGCATTCACGTTGAATGTTCCATTGGTGCCATTGCTGGTGAACACGTTGTTCTCGTCGATTGTTCCACCGTCGCTCAAAGTCATAACCACTGGGTCGGCAGGTTCAATTTCCATGCCGAACTGGTCGCGAACGGTTACTTTGTAATGCACTTTACCTGCGGTGTGGTCAACATAGTTGGTGAAGCCGTTCAGAGCATTGCTGGCATAGGTGCGCATGCTGGCAGCATCGCTTGAGCTCAAATCACTTGGGGCATAGGTGATGCTTGCAGGATCCTCTCCAAATATCAGGCCATACTCCATAGCTGCAGCCATATAGGTGGCCTTGAGTGTAGGATGACGGTCATCGAGGAACCAGGTGTTAGTGCCAGTGCTTCCTTCGTTGTCATAAACAGCCTGATAAGCAACGCCTACAGGACACAAAGTTACACCAAGGTCAAGTGCTACATCCTGATAGTTCTTCACAAATGTGCTGTTGAAAGCGGTAAAGTTGCTCCAGTCGCCACTGTAAGCCCAGTTAATGGGCACGATAATGATGGCATTGGGGTTGGGACAGTACTCACGTATGTAGTCGACCCAACGCTTGACATTGGCACGGAAAGTTTCAATGTCGGTGCGTGGAAGTGAACTCTGCTCTTGCAGGATGATATGGCTCCAAGCTTCGCTGCGCACGAGCATCTTAGCTCCAGGATTTCCATCCTCGGCAATACCGTCACCTTCGTCCCAGTGGGTCTTGAGTGACTTGCCTAGTAAGGTGTGCTTAGTCCAATTAGCATTCTTGCCCATAGCGGCTGCAATGTCGTTAAAGACAGCGTCCTGATCGTTGTAGTAGATAAGGCTGTTGTTGAGCGAGAGAACCTTAATCTGTTCTGGAAGTTCGGGAACGAGAACTACGTTGGCTGGTTGCAGTGTCATGACAGTTGGAGTCGAAGCCGACTTCACCATGCTGAACGCGCCGGTGTTCAGGTTGAATGTAACGTCGTAGGTGCCGGCAGCTGTTGAAACTGAGCCAGTGCTGCCTTTAACAAGCATGCCGCTGGTGTTATCGCCGGTGAGGTCGCTCTCGGCGCCCCAAACGCCCACCATGCCCAGTCGCTGATAGATGCGCCAATGGCAATAGCCGTCATTGCCGGCAGTCATGGTAACCTGTCCTGTAAAGATGTTGTTCTCAGTGAGCTGGAGTTCGCCACTGGTATCCATATAGTTCCAGCCATTGTTGTCGCCAATTACGTATACTGATGTTAGGCCCGTCTCGTCGTCATCGCTCTGTAACAGTAGTGTCGCGTTGCCGTCGGCGATGGTAAGGATTATCTTCTTGCAGGCGTATGTATTGCCACCGCACGAGATGTTGTCGTTTGTGCCAAGCACGAGTGCATACGGAGTGTCGATCATGGCTGCTGTGCCGTTGCTGCCGTAGTTGCATGCGCTGCTCCAGTTGGCATCGGCAACCTTGAATGAACCGCTCAGGGTCTTGTCGTAGAGTACATAGACGCCATTGCCCTCGTCGCTGAACTCCCAGTCGCTTACTGCGCCCCAACTGTTAACCTCGCCACGCAGGAAGATTCCAGAGGCTACGAATGGTGGACGGGTTGGGTCAACCCAGCCTGTATAGTTCTGTGGATCTTCAATCTCAGTGATTTCTTCACCGGTAATGCACAGATAGTAGTCACGATTGGCAGTTATGCTCTTTGTCTGGCTATTGCTTCCGCCGTCGGTGAAGGTAAGAGTATGGTCGCCGCCATCCATGTCGATAGCCCACACCTTATAATTAACGCCATTGACTGCAGCACTGCTCTCGGGCAGCGAGCCATTCATGTAGAGGCTGCTCCACTTGGTCACATCTTCAACATATATATATGCACTCAAGTCTTGCGAAGCAAAAACAGCGTCGATGACCACATTGTCAATCGAGAGGCCCATGGCTTTGTTAGGACTTGAACCGCTAGCCACGCTGATGTTCCAGGCGAGGTAGAGGTCGTTGCCGGCTGCTATGTCGACCTTGAGTTGCTTGTTGCTCACTGGTGTGGTGCTGATGGGCACGCTTGCAGCGCCCTGGGTGGCTGCATCAGGAGCAAAGTAGGTGTAAAAGTCATCACCTGCACTGGTCCAGTTGGTCCCGTCGGTTGATGTATAAAGCTGAACTGCAAAACCTGCAGCATTGTCGCCGTCGCGGTATTTCTCAATGTCATAGGCAATGGTGAGTTTGCTGATAGCCTCATCACCGGCATTGTGCACGCATGTCATTACGTTGATGCAGCGGGTGCCGTCGGCAACGGTAGTCGAGAGTCCGCCCACCGAGCAGTCGCCGGTAGTGCTGCTGGAGAGGAAATTCCAGGTTCCGTTCTTGGCATTGCTTGCCAGGTTGGTTCCACCACTGTACATGACGCTGGTTGATGCGCCACTATACGTTCCCACAGTGCGGGCGGCACTGAGGTTCCGGTCCACGCGCCATCCGGCTGGCATGTCGAGAGTAGCTTCTTGAGCTTCAGCATCCCACATGCTGTCGAAGTTTTGAGTAACTTGTGGCGAGGTCGCAGTCACCTCCACCACATCTTGTGCCTTTGCACTGCTCCACCCCAGTGCAAGCATCGCAACAGCCACAAGCAGGAATAATGATTGTTTCTTCATTTTTGAGTTGTGTTATTATGGTTAATGAAATAATTTGCGCAATGATTGCAGTGCAAAATTATCACATTAATGATATAGAATAAATACCCATTGGGCAAAATCAAAAGGTTGTTTTACGGTAAAGACCTGTAATGTAGTGTTTTACTGTGTTGGCGTGACCGTGATAATCAAAGCCAAGAATCGTGCAGTTGATGTGTGGATTAAAAATGAATTAACAAAATTTGTGTGAAGCGGTGTGCAAATTGTGTTTAAGTTATTAGTGCATTTCGCCAAAAAAGATTTAAATTTGCACATTCACAATGATAATCTATAAAATTAACTAAACATGGCAACTACCAAAAAAGCTAAACCGACTTGTAAAAAAACTACATGCAAGAAACCAAGTAACACAGCCAGCAAGCGTTGCATGGCTATGGAAGATAAGTATGGAGCACACAACTATCATCCACTACCAGTAGTGCTGCACAAAGGTAAGGGTATCTATGTGTGGGATGTTGAGGGAAAGAAGTATTTCGATTTCCTTTCATCATATTCGGCAGTGAATCAAGGTCACTGTCACCCACGCATCGTGAAGGCCCTCAAAGAGCAGGCCGACACTCTGTGCCTCACCTCTCGCGCCTTCTATAACGACGTGCTGTGCGAGTATGAGAAGTATATCCACCAGTTCTTCGGCTATGACAAGGTGCTCCCAATGAACACCGGTGCCGAGGGAGTAGAGACCGCACTTAAGCTGGCCCGCCGCTGGGGTGTAGTGAAAAAAGGCATTCCCAATGACAAAGTTAAAATCATCTGCTGCGAAGGCAACTTCCACGGACGCACCGTGACCATCATCACCATGAGTGATGACCCAAGTTCTTATGCAGAGTATGGTCCTTTGACTCCAGGCTTCATTCGCATTCCTTACAACGATACCAAAGCTCTTGAGAAAGCTCTAAAGAAATATGGTGATGAGGTATGTGCATTCATAGCAGAGCCTATTCAAGGTGAGGCTGGTGTATTCGTTCCCGATGATGGCTATCTGAAGAAATGCTTCGACCTGTGTCATGAGCACAACGTGCTCTTCATTGCCGATGAGGTTCAGACAGGTATCGCCCGCACCGGTAAGATGTTGTGCTCAATGCACGACGGCATCCGCCCCGACATCGTGATTCTTGGTAAGGCCCTGGGTGGTGGTGTACTGCCAGTATCGGCATGTCTTGCCGATGATGACATTATGCTCAACGTAAAGCCAGGCGAACACGGTTCTACCTTCGGAGGATTCCCCTTGGCAGCTCGCGTTGCTGTTGAGGCTCTCAAGGTTGTTAAGGAGGAGAAACTCACTCAGAATGCTGAGAAGATGGGTAAGATTTTCCGTGAAGAAATCAAGAAAATAAACTCTCCATTCATCGTTCAGGTGCGCGGACGTGGCTTGCTCAATGCCATTGTTACAACTCCTATCAAGGGAAAGACTGCTTGGGACATCTGCCTCAAGTTGCGTGACAACGGTCTGCTCGCCAAACCTACCCATGATCATATCATCCGCTTTGCTCCTCCCTTGTGCATCAACAAGGAGGAAATCATGAAGGCTGTAGGCATCATCAAGAAGACCTTTGAGGAAATGTCAGAATAATTCGACTACTCACTAAAAACAAACAACTCCATAGTCTCTTGGCAGATTATGGAGTTGTTTTTTGATGCTTATAGATATTTGTTATTACAGGAATTTGTCACCGAAGTGCGTTTTTGCTTCGTTGACATAGTTCTTGATTTTCTGCTCGTCCTTGACCGGAACGATGAGCAGAGCGTCGGGAGTGTCAGCTACTATATATCCGTTGAGACCAGAAACCACAACGAGTTTGTCGCCACGTGCCGCAACCACATTGTTGTGGCTGTCAAAAGCCAGCACACGTGTGTTTGGAGTGACATTGCCGTCGCGGTTCTTGGGCGAGTTGTCATATACAGAGCCCCAAGTGCCTAGGTCGCTCCATCCGAAGTCCACTTTCTCTACAAAGACACAAGGAGACTTTTCCATCACGGCATAGTCGATGGAAATGTTAGGGCAGGTGGCATAATTCTTGTTTATGAAATCTTGCTCCTCGTTTGTGCCATAGATTCCGTTGCCGCGGTCAAAGACGTCGGCAATCTCAGGGGCATGGGTGCGCATTGCGTTGATGATGGTGTCGACTCCCCAGAAGAACATACCCGAGTTCCAGTAGAACTCACCGCTCTCGAGGAACAGGTTGGCAAACTCCTTGGTCGGCTTCTCGGTGAAGGTCTTTACCTTAGAGAAGAAGTGGTCGACATGTTCACCTTCCTGAATGTAGCCATAGCCCGTTTCGGGACGGCTGGGCCTGACACCGAAGGTAACGATGGCATCGTTTTGTTCGATAAACTCAAATGCCCTGACGACACTTTCCTCAAAGTCGTGCTGCTTGAGGATGAGATGGTCGCTGGGTGCAACCATGATTTTAGCGTCGGGGTTCATCGCCTTGATGTGCCATGCTGCCCAAGCGTTACACGGAGCAGTGTTGCGCCGTGCCGGCTCGAGCAGAATCTGCTCAGGCTTGATCTGTGGCAATTGCTCCTGAATGATAGAGGCATATTGTCCGTTGGTGAGCATTATTATGTTCTCCGAAGGCACAACAGCCTCAAGACGGTCTACAGTGAGTTGCAACAGGCTCCTTCCCGTTCCCAGAAAATCAATGAACTGTTTAGGCAAAGCGGTGCGGCTGAACGGCCAGAAACGGCTTCCTACTCCACCACACATGATGACACAAAATCGGTTTTGCTCCATATCTCTTTTTAGATGTGTTGTGTATAGATATATATCTATATTTTAAACTGATAATATATAGTATTATTGTGTGGCAAAAAGAAAATAAACTATAATCAGGAAATACTTAATTTGTGGTTTTGACGTTTTATTATTAATTTTGCAAGTTAACAGCAATTCTACAGACAGATAATGGACGAATTTGACATAAGACAGGAACGCACTCAAGGCGACCGCGACTTTGAGAAGGCACTACGGCCTGTACGATTCAGCGATTTTGCAGGGCAAGACGGTATCATCAACAACCTGAAGATCTTTGTCGCTGCAGCACGTCAGCGTGGCGAGGCCCTGGACCACACGCTCTTCTACGGCCCTCCGGGACTTGGCAAGACCACTCTGTCGAGCATCATCGCCAACGAGATGGGTGTGGGCTTCAAGGTTACCAGCGGTCCCGTTCTCGACAAGCCAGGCGACCTGGCAGGCCTGCTCACGTCGCTTGATGAGAACGATGTGCTGTTCATCGATGAGATTCACCGCCTGAGTCCTGTGGTTGAGGAATATCTTTACTCGGCAATGGAGGATTACCGAATCGACATCATGATTGACAAAGGTCCCGGTGCGCGGTCGGTGCAGCTCACTCTCGCACCGTTCACTCTCATTGGCGCCACCACCCGCAGCGGACTGCTGACGGCTCCCTTGCGCGCCCGATTCGGCATCAACTGCCACCTCGAGTATTACGGACACGAGGTGCTGGAAGGCATTATCAAGCGTTCGGCACGGTTGCTGAGCGTTCCCATTGAGGACGATGCTGCCCGGGAGATAGCCCTGCGCAGCCGTGGCACGCCCCGTGTGGCAAATTCGCTGCTTCGTCGAGTCCGCGACTTTGCTCAGGTGAAGGGAAGTGGCAAGATTGACAGCGCCATTGCGCGTTATGCCCTTGAGGCGCTGAATATCGATACCTATGGTCTTGATGAGGTTGACCACAAACTGCTTTCAACCATCATCAATAAGTTCAGCGGCGGTCCTGTGGGCCTGTCGACACTTGCTGCCGCACTCAACGAGGATGCCGGCACTATCGAGGAGGTCTACGAGCCATTCCTCATTAAAGAAGGCTTCATTAAGCGTACTCCACGAGGCCGCGTCGCAACCGATCTCGCTTTCAAGCATTTGAACCTTGACCGACCCGTCAAGCCCGGCGAGCAAGCGTCACTGTTTTAATGTCTTTTTATAGAGGATTTTAGAGTTAATCAGATTGTTTTTTGTAGTATGGCAAACTTAAAGTCGCTGGCAAAAGATACAGTAATATATGGCTTCACGAGCATCGTGGGGCGCTTCCTGAACTATCTGCTTGTTCCGCTTTACACAGCCAAAATTAGTGCGGCATCGGGTGGATATGGCGTAATTACCAACATCTACAGCTATGTGGCGCTGATAATCATCATTCTCACCTTCGGCATGGAGACGACGTTCTTCCGTTTTTCAAACAAGGACGACGAGAAACCTGCCGACGTGATTTCCACATCGCTGCTGGCTGTGAGTGGCGTGTCGCTGCTGTTTGTGGCACTGATATTCCTGAGCCTGCCGTGGCTGGCCCCGGCAATGGGCTATGCCGACCACCCCAGCTACATCAGCGTGATGGCGGTAGTGGTTGCCCTCGACGCTGTGCAGTCGATACTCTATGCCTACCTGCGCTATCAGCACCGTCCCATCAAGTTTGCAACGCTGAAGTTCCTGTTCATTATCTTGAACATTCTCCTGAATCTCCTTTACTTCCTGTGGCTGCCAGAGCTGTACAAGAGCTACCCCGACGTGATAGGCAAAATCTATGACCCCACAGTAGGTGTGGGCTATGCTTTCTATCTTAACCTGGTGTGCACCGGCATCACCACACTGTGCTTCTACAAGGAGTTTGCAAGCATCCATTACCGCATTGACTGGGCCTTACTCAAGCGCATGCTCAAGTACACATGGCCATTGCTGCTGCTGGGCATTGTGGGTATTCTCAACCAAACCGCCGACAAAATTCTTTATCCCTATATCGACAAGACAGCTAATGGTCGCGTACAGCTGGGTATCTATGGCGCAGCCTGCAAGATTGCAATGATTATGGCAATTATTACCAACGCTTTCCGTTGGGCCTATGAGCCGTTTGTCTTTGGCAAGAGTCGCGACAAGGATAACCGTGAGGCTTATGCCGCCGCGATGAAGTATTTTATCATATTTACGCTGCTGGCTTTCCTGATGGTAATGGCTTGGATTGATATTCTCAAGTTTATAATTGCCCCCGACTATTGGGAGGGACTCAAGGTTGTGCCAATAGTGATGGCTGCCGAAATCATGATGGGTGTGTATTTCCTCCTCTCGTTCTGGTATAAGCTCACCGACAAGACGGGGTGGGGCGCGATATTCTCTCTCATCGGTTGCGCTGTGCTTGTGACAATAAATATAGTATTTGTTCCCAAGTTTGGCTACATGGCATGTGCCTGGGGAGGTTTTGCGGGCTATGGCATCTCGATGGTGCTATGCTATCTGGTCGGCAGG
>JAEEGL011627406.1_pt1 | contig 39961 bp, 39 predicted proteins | sample 9134231 | NCBI WGS metagenome assembly JAEEGL01 (sample SAMN16246548, study PRJNA631951) | gut metagenome | biome: gut microbiome; feature: rumen; material: fiber-attached | host: Bos | place: Iran: Karaj | collected 2018-10
ACTAAAGATACGGCCACCCAAACCGAAGACAGAGACTTGTTGATTCGCGCCGTGGCTATAGGCATGGTAATCATTGCAGGTGTACACGCCAATAAGGTTGTTGGGGGAAATGTCGCCATCATAGAAATACAACATATCGTTGTTGATAAGCAACGAGTCGAACACAATCCTAATACCGTCAGACGAATTTTCCGGAACGAAGACCAAGGAGTAGTCCTCAAAGTGGTCGTACCACCCGTCATCGACATCGCTATCGGTGAAAGTAAAACCAGCGTTATTTACCACAATGGTTCCGTTCTGCATGTGAACGTGGGTATGGAAGGACAACACATCGCCATAAACCACTGTTTCGGGTTCATAGCGATTCTTGGCGTATGCACGCATGAAGTAAGTAGCATTTGGAGTAAGACCCGTCATTTCAACGGAGTAGTTGCCTTCACCCATACCGTTGATGGCACTACCGTCCGCATTATCAATAGTAAGATCGGTAGTAGAATCGGGGTACCTTCTGCTCCAGCAAACGCCTCGCTCAATGTTGGGGTCGTTGCCTTGGTCGGTCACACGGGCCACGCCCACAGCAGAATTGTTCTGGATGTGAATGACATTGAGGGTGACCACGGAAGGAATTTCAAAGGCAAGAGAAGTAAAACTCTTTTGGTTTCCGTAAACTGTTTGAACATTACCATTATTATATCTATAACTGGCATAAGCACGCACATAATAAGTCGTGGTGGGAGTAAGGTTCCCCATTTCAATGGTAAAATACCCCGTTTCATCACCACTGTCAAGGTGATTCCCAGCAATGGTAGGATTGTTGGCCGTGCCCCAGCAGATGCCTCGTTCGGTCAAAACCACATTATCATTGGGGGTGGTCACATTGCCACTACAAATTGCGGTAACGGCTGTGATATCTGTCAAATCACCCGTCGTTATAGTGGGGACATTTTGTGCCCACACCTTGCCTACAGAAGGTAGTAAAAACATCAATAAGGCAAACAATGCCAAAAAATTGGGAAAATGTTTTCGTTTCATTCTACTCGTTTTGTTTAAAAAAAAATCAATCAAAAAATGCCAAAATCACAGTACTTAAGGCAGGACATGGGATTGCTAAGATTTTGCCGCATAGCCATTCGTTTATTGGTTACTCGACTGAAGCCTCATCCTTTCTTCGAACACTCGGGAGTAGCATTGGAAAAAATCCACGCCAAGAGCATTAGAAATGAGCATGAGTTGTTGCGAGTCGATGGAGACCTTTTCGAAAATCTTGTTCACGGTGCGAATATTCACACTAATACGCTCGGCCAGCCATCGGTTAGTCCTGCCCTGACGCCGCAATTCTTCTCGGATGAGATTTCCTATGACAATGTTCGTTTCCACGCTTTATGGTTTTACTTTTTACGGGGCGCAAAAATAAAAAAGAGTAATCACACGCGCACAAGTATAGACAAATGGTTAACAAGCCTAAGACAAATAGTTAAACCGTTGGTTCAACAGACCAATTGTTTGTATAAAAAATAGATAGTTTGTTTTACGGGGGGGGGTACGGATTGTTTGGTAAAACAGACAAATTGTTTACCATCTCAAGCTTTCGTTCCCCGAAATTCCGAAGGGGTCATCCCGTATTTTGCCTTGAAGCTACGATTGAAAGAGACCGTATTGGAGAAGCCACTTGCTAAGCATACTTGCTCTATGGTAAGCTCTGGCTTTTCGTTCAGGAGACGGACAGCGTGGTTGAGGCGCAACTCGCGCACCAAGGTAGTCATCCTCTCATAATCGCTCGCTTGGGAGAAAGCGGCACCAATGCGTTCCTTCGTCAGGCCGGTACGCTCGATGAGCGTCTGACGCTCAAAGTTAGGGTCAAGGAACAACTGCTCGCTTTCGATGAGATTACGAAGGAAGTCGAAAAGTTCGGCATCCGACAAAGTGGAAAGTGGCCGGGGAGCAAGCGTAGAATCGGCCTCTTTCCCCTTAAGTTCATCCTGATTCTTCATTAGGCTGTCATGAGCCGGCGCTTCCATATTCCTTTCAGCATCGGCTTCAAGGGAACGTTTCAGCTTGTAGTATTTGTCCTTATACTCAACGACATCGGTAATCTGTCGGGCGAGTATGCGGTTGCGCTTCCGGGTCTTGCGCGCTTGCCCGATAGCCATTATGGCAAACAAAAGGATTAGTAAACCTATGAATCCAATTACCGTGCGTGACTTTTCTGCATTGCGTGCGGTCTCACGTTGTCGCTCTATCTCACGCTGCTGCTCTTGGACTTGAAAACGGGCTGCATAAAGATAAGCCATGTCATGCATAAGGTTTTTGTGAATCTGTTCCTTAAGGTCAATATAATGGTGCATATTGAGGTTGGCATCGGCCAATCGGTTTTGCGCCTCGGCAACAACAGCACGCTTGATCAACACCTCTGCGTAATAGTCATTCAATGTATCGTTTCCCAAACTATGTTCCGTTTCGTCGTAAATAGCCATCATGCGGTCGTATTCTCCAAGCATCCCTAACGTCGGTGCTATCATCAAACGACCTGAAAGGCTTTGGCTGGCAAACGTTTGGTCATAGAGGGCAACGTACTTTTTAGCTTCAGCATTTTCATGAAGCGAAGCGTATGCCCTTGCCTTGTAAGCGTAGGCCTTGCCACGGTAGAAATCAATGTATTGGGGGCGCATTTCGTCTGAAGGTTCACGAGGGCTGCCATCATGAAAGTCGGCGGGGTGTTGCTCATAGTCACTGAGAAGATCCATCATACGTTGGGCGGTGGGTATCATTTCGAGGAACCGTCCTTCTTCAAGGCAGGCTTCCTCCTTGCGCTTCATGGCAATAATGGAGGCATCAAGATTGTTGAAGGTTTTGGCAAGGCCGTCAAGCTTATGAATGACGCTGTCAATTTTAGCAAAACCCTCTTCCTGTAGCCCAACGCTGACGAGAAGGCCTCCTATTTCAGCATCAACACGCAAGGCCTCCGTTTCCTCACCACGTTCACGATAAAGATTGCCTAACTCGGTTGCCCAGTGCAGACCCTGCAAATTGTCATTTTTCATCCTGCAAGCATTCAGCAAGACTTCAAGAACGGATTCCTTAAAGTCAACGTCAGCTTGCACCTCTTCTGTCAGCATCAGTCGCTCGGCGATCAGGATTGCGGAGTCATAACGCAAGGACTCAACCGCCCTGGAATAAACCATGGCGCGCAAAAAATCGGCATGTGTCTCCGTAAGGTTGCCCAACAATTCCGCAGTATCGATAATCTGCAAGGCCCGTTCCGGCTGTGTGCCGTAAATACTCAACGCCGCCTTTTCTGTATATAAGGTGTCAGACGATTGTGAGACTCTCGTCTTCTCGCCCATGCTTCCCTCTGTAGTTTTACCATTGCGCGAACAACCTACATGGATAAAAGCCAAAACAAAAATAATAATAATGAAGCTAAAGTTTTTCATATTGATTTAAAGTACAAAGGTAAAGAATTATTATTGACGAATAAGAGTTAGCTGCCCAAAACGGGCAATGTAGTGGAAAAAAAAGTCAAAACAAAAGGCACGAAAATACTCGGACTTCCACGTCCCAATTATATGAAATCCAGATTCATCTACACGCGTTTACATCAAAAATCAAATACAAGAATAAGAACGGTTTTCGGCATATTATTTTTCTGTAATTTTGCAGCCAAATCAAAACAAGGTATGATTCAAGCTACTGGCATACACAAATCCTACGGCAACCTCGAAGTGCTCAAAGGCATCGACCTTCACATCGCCAAGCGCGAGATTGTGAGCATCGTTGGGGCTTCGGGAGCGGGCAAGTCTACCCTACTCCACATCATCGGCACCTTGGACAAGGCCGACTGTGGACAACTGCGCATCGATGGCACCGAAGTCAACAAGCTGAACGACACTGAATTGGCCGCTTTCCGTAACCAAAAAATCGGCTTCGTCTTCCAGTTCCATCACCTGCTGCCTGAGTTCACCGCCATCGAAAACATCTGCATTCCTGCCTTCATTGGCGGCATGGGAAAAAAGGAAGCCACGGAAAGAGCCGAAAAATTGCTTGCCTATCTGAATCTGAGCGACAGAAAAGACCACAAGCCTTCGCAGCTCTCGGGTGGTGAGCAACAACGGGTGGCCGTAGCAAGAGCACTCATCAACCAGCCTGCCGTGGTGCTTGCCGACGAACCTTCGGGCAACCTTGATTCCAAGTCGGCGCAGGAACTGCACAAGCTCTTTTTCCGCCTCCGCGATGAAATGGGACAGACTTTCGTCATCGTCACCCACAACCCAGAGTTGGCAGCAATGTCGGATAGGACGATTACGATTAAGGATGGGAGGATTTAGTTGAGAGTTTAGAGTTTAGAGTTTGGAGTTTAGAGTTTGCAGTTGACAGTTATAGAGGTATGAAGTAGGAGGTATGAGGTTCGGAGTTGACACTTCGTGTCATTGCGAGGAACGAAGCAAATCGAAGATTCAACGGAGTTAATCCAGGAAATTAGTTTAGAGTTGAGAGTTGAGAGTTTAAAGATTAAAGTTGAAGAATTAACAAACAATAATAAAAACGTTTTTTCGTTAGGTTGATTAAAATATGAAGTTCATGAACAAGAGACTTTTCTTTACTATACTTTTTGGCGCATCGTTGTTGCTGAGTGCCAATGTTGTCATGGCCCAAGACGCCGAATCCTACGAATCGTTGATGAAGAAAGGCAACGACAAGTTTTCCGCCAAGGACTACATCAGTGCCAAGACCTATTTCGAAATGGCTTTGAAGCAAAAAAACAACGACCCGACGGCCAAAAAGAAATTGGACGAAACCGTAAAAAAAATCCAAGAAGACGGCGCCCGCCAGGAGGTGTTCTACGCTCATTTGGATGCCGGTGACCAATACTACAGCCAGCAGAAATACGAAGAAGCCTTGCGAGAATACGAATCGGCGTTGACGGTCTTCCCTCAAGACAAATATGTGGGCGGTCAGGCCGACGCAGTGCGTGCCATCCTCAAGGAGCGCCAAGACAAACAAGACGCTTTCGACACGGCCATGAGCCAAGGTGAGAGCCTTTTGGCAGAAGACAACTTCGATGCTGCCATCATGCAGTTTGAAACAGCGAGCAGCATCTTCCCCACCGACAAACTGCCCAAAGAGAAATTAGCTGAAGCCAAGCAGAAGAAACAACTCTACAACGAGAAAGTCACGCGCTTCGACAACCTCATGGAAGAAGCCCGACAGTTTGGGTTGAGAAAGAACTATGAGGCTGCCATCGGCAAGCTTGACCAAGCCTTGGAACTCTTCCCCAACGACATGGAAGCCAATGCCAAGCGCAACGAATACCAAGCCGCCAAAGGCATTGCCGACCAATACAACGGCATCATCGCCGTGGCCGACCAACTCTATGAAAACAAGTCCTACAAGGAGGCCAAAGCCCAATACCAAGGTGCCTTGGCAGTAGTGGCAGGCGATGCCTACGCCACCGACATGATTGCCCGCCTCGACCAACTCATCGCCCAACAGGATGCCGAAGAAGCCGCACGCATCGCCGCCGAACAAGAAGCTGCGCGTTTGGCTGCCGAAGCCGAGGCTGCAAGGTTGGCCGCAGAAGCTGAAGCTGCCCGTATCGCTGCCGAACAAGAGGCTGCAAGGATTGCCGCCGAGCAGGAAGCCGCACGTCTGGCAGCTGAAGAGGCTGCACGTATCGCAGCCGAGGAAGAAGCCGCACGTTTGGCCGCCGAAGCCGAGGCTGCACGTATCGCTGCTGAAGAAGAAGCTGCACGTCAGGCTGCACTCGCTGCTGCCGAGGCCGAACGTCAAGCCACAATTAAAACCATGTTGGATGCCGCTGATGTCTTGTTCAGCCAACAGGATTATGCCAACGCTAAAGTGAAATACCAAGAGGTCGTTGCCTTCGACGAAGGCAACGCCGCTGCCACCGCTAAAATCAATGAAATCGACAGCATCTTAGCGCAAATGGCAGCCGAGTTGGAAGCCAACTACAACAAGGCCATGACTGCCGGTAACCAAGCCATGAGTGAAGAGAAATTTGCCGATGCCATCATGCAATATCAATCGGCTTTGGTTTTCAAACCTGAAGACCCCACTGCCACGACACAATTAGCCGCCGCCACGAAAGCCGAAAATGACCGCCTCGCCGCGTTGCGCAGCCAATACGACAAATTCGTCAAGGAAGGCGATGCCAACTTCAAGACCAACACCTTCGACAAAGCCATCGAAGCCTTCACCAAAGCCGATGAACTTGGCTTGGAGACCTACCCCTCCGAGATGATTGCACGCATCAGCGAAATCATCGAGCAGAACAAACTCTATGAGTTGAACAGCGAGCCTTTGCTGCTAGCCGCTGGTGAAGCCAAGCGCTTCGATTTCAACAAGATTGAAGTGGCTGTACGTCGTTCCAACTACATCATCATCAAGGTGCGTAACCCGCATCCCGAGAAGACCTTCCCGATGATTGTCTCCTTCGGCGGTGAAGGTGGCAAAAATGGAGGTTTCGTGCTGCCTATCGCTGCCACAGAAGAAGAAAAGACCTTCATCTTCCGCATCGGCTCACAGTACAAGTGGTTCAGCGAAGACAACACCTGGATTGAAATCATCTCCGAGAACAACGAGGTGGAGATTGGGAAGTTGGAGGTTTCGAGGAGTAATTAAAGCACCTCTGTAGGAACTGCAATCGGCACTTCCGTCTGTCCATTACTCGAGCTTACCGAATAGACGCTGTCGACCACATACTTGGTCATGCCGCGCCATGGCAAGGTGCCGAGGTATTCCTTGTAGTGCAATTCGACCATCTTACCCGTGCAACGCTCCAACTGTTTGGCCACATTCTCGTCCTTCACAGAGAAATTGAACTCGTTTGACTGGATGGTATTGGTGGTGTTTTTCGAATTGTAGCCCGCCTGAATGAGCCTGCCTTCGTAGGTCTTAAAGACATAGCCCTTATAAACGAACAAGTTCAATTCTCCAGCCTTCACGCCGGTACCGAAAACGAAAAAGAACTTGAAGAAAATGAAAGCCGCAGCGGCCAACACAATGATGATGCTTAATGCCGTAAGGATCTTTTTTCCGATTCCTCTTTTGGGTTTTTCTGAATACTCTTCTTCCATAGTAATTATTATTTATTTTGTTTGTTCTTGTAAAAATCACAGATTGTCGTGATGCCACATTCCTCGCATTTCGGCTTGCGGGCGAGGCAGACGTAGCGTCCGTGCAGGATGAGCCAATGGTGCGCCTTCGAAATCACCGCTTGGGGCAAATGTGCCACGAGGGTCTTTTCTGTCTCCAACACATTCTTGGAGTTTTTGGTCAGGCCGATGCGGTTGGAGACACGAAACACATGCGTATCCACTGGCATGGCAGGTTGGTCGAAAGCCACAGCCATCATCACGTTAGCGGTTTTGCGGCCTACACCGGGCAATTTCTGCAAGTCATCAAGATTGTTCGGGACGATGCCGTCAAAGTCGCTCACGAGGGTCTGCGCCATACCCAACAGGTTCTTGGCCTTGTTGTTGGGATAGGAGATGCTTTTGATATAGCTGTAAATCTCCTCAACCGTAGAAGCAGCCATGTCCTGTGCCTTCGGAAAACGCTGAAACAAAGCAGGCGTAGTCATATTGACACGCTTGTCGGTGCATTGTGCGGACAAAATCACCGCCACCAACAGCTGATAAGGGTCATTGTAATGCAACTCCGACTCAGCTATGGGCATGTGCTCCTCAAAATAGGCTACAAAGGCGTCGTATTTCTGTTGGATTTTTGTCTGTTTCATAGCTTCTCATCACACTATGACTTGTGACAATGACTATGACCATCCCTCCCAGGGCGTGAGCTGTCATAGTCATAGTCAATGGTCATAGTAAAACTATATTATATCCCCTTGCTCGTCGACGAGAACGCCCCAACTCACGGCAGTCAACTCATCTTCGTCAAAGAAGAAATCTACCATGGCATCTTCGAAGGAAACGCGCAACTCTTCATCCTCGGTCTCCTCTTCCAACTCCTTGAAACCTTGCTTCTTCATCAGGTCGATGATTTCCTCTTTCGTGAGGTCGAACACCGGCTCACCATAAAGCGTTGCCTCAGTGTTTTCCGTTTCAAAGCAGGCCACCACCGACTTGGTCACACCTTCGAAATAGATGTTGGTCTCGAGTTCGTCGTATTCGTAAAAGATGGAGCGGTTGCCCGTCTCTTCCATGTCGCTCAACTCTTCGTAAAAGTCAGGCATCCCCAATGTCTTGACAGCCTCGTCAAGGGTCATTCCGAAAGGTATTTCGCCGTAGCCTTTCAACGGTTCAATTGTAAAGTCTTTCATCATAATTATGTTGATTGGGCGGCTAAGATAGGGATTTTATTAGAATGACAGGAAAAAATTGTGTTTTTTTCAACTATTCAAACCGAATCGATTTGGTAGGACTAATCCGATTAATGACCGAAGTCGGGATCAGCAACATCAAGACCCAAAGCAGGAAAGTACCCAAGTTGATGAGTGCCACAGTACTGATATGCAACTCAATAGGAACGGCAGAAAGGTAATAAGTGGCGGCATCTAATTTAATAAAACCAGTGTGTTTTTGCATGAAACAGAAACCCAAACCTACGACATTGCCAATCAACATACCTATAAGCAAGATGCGCAACGAACGACGCAAAAACACCTCACGGACAAACTTGTTGCTGGCTCCCATGGCTTTCAGCAGGCCGATGGTAGAAGTACGCTCAATAATGATAATCAGCAACATACTGATGACCGTAATACCTGCAACTAGGAGCATCAAGGCCATAATAAGCCACACGTTGGTATCGAGCAGATCGAGCCAATCGAAGATTTGGGGATGGCTTTCGCGAGCGGTATAGGAAGCCAAATTTGACGGCAAGGAGTAATACAGTTTCCCGTTGACTTGGTCGACATCGGCGTTGTCATCCAAAGCGATTTCCACTAGTCCGGCCTCGTTGTCCTCCCAGCCGTTCAATTTACGGATTTGGTTGAGGTCGGCGAAGACATAGCGTTCGTCAAACTCAAACAGACCCGTCTCGAAGATGCCTGAAACCGTGAATTTTCGCCCTCGCGCTTGGTTGTCCTTGTCGATGAACCACACGCGGACATCATCGCCCACATTCAACAACATCTTGTTCGCAATCACTTTCGAAACCAGAACCTCGGTGGAACGTTCATCGGCCTTGTATTCAGGTGTTTTGCCTTCGACGAGGCACTTGCTGAAATAACTCCAGTCGTAGTTTTCGTCCACTCCCTTCAGCACCACGCCTTGTATCTCGTCATCAGTCTTAATCATGCCTGCCTTGTTGGCCACCATCTGATAATGGCTGATGCCTTCGATGGAGTTCAACCTACTGATTAGCAGCGAATCCAAGACAAAAGGAGTCTCCTCCACCGATTCGTTTCTGTCCAACGACTGCACATGAACGGGTGCCACAAAGCCGATGACCTTGTCACGGATTTGGTTCTTGAAACCCACCACGACCGCCCATGCAATCAGCATCACGATGATAGCCAAAGCCACGCTTGTGACGGCCAATCGCATCACCGTCGAAGACAAATTTTCCTTCGAAAGCGAAAAAATACGGTCTGCTATGAATTTTGGGGCGGACATGATATGAACACTTTATCTCTCCGACAACATTTCAGTTGCGTTCGTATCATTATTTCGATTGTTCCAAAAGGCAAGTATGTACAACATTTCGTCATCATGACAATAGATGATCGAGGATTTACGCATGTGAAGTATTCTAACCTCTTTGTCATTGTAAAACAAATCCTTATAGCGCATTCCCGAATCAGGGAAAACGCACAACTGTCCCACACGCTCTTCTACTTCAACATATACTTTTTCAGCCGACTTTTCACCAAATTCACGGAAAACATAGGCCAGCGTATTGTCCAATTCCATCCGGGCTTGACTATGCCATCGGTGCCTTAAAGCCATAGCGTTTACGAATTTGGGAAAAGACCTCTTCGCCATCAACAAGTTCGGCAGTGCCATTTTCAAGACTTTGCAGCCGTTCCTTGACAATTGCATACATTTCCTCATCCGTATAGGAACAAGGTTGTTTCGGCTTATGTTGAGCCGAGAAATTTATCAAGACAGACTCCATCTGTTGCTCTAACCATTGTTGCAAGACCTCTTCGTCAGGAAACAAAGGCCTGACCTGCTCCATCAGCTTGTCATTGATATGGATTGTCCGTGTACACATGTATTTTTCTGTTGATTTCTGACCGCAAAAATAAACAAATTTGCCGACATCGCACATTTTTGTTTTTCAATATGGTTCACACCATTTTTGAAATGAAGGCCGACTTATTATGGACTTGATTAGATTGTTTTTATATCATTCCGAATCGCAAATGCTCATATTCAGGCGCATCACCGTCGAAGACAAATTTTCCTTCGAAAGTGAAAAAATACGGTCAGCTATGAATTTTGGGGCGGACATTCTTGAATCACTTCCTTGAACGAACTGCACGTATTGACAAACCGTAGGCACGACGGTCGGCATAGTCAACAAAGCAGGTGTCGGAATCGAAATAAAGAGCCCAAGCACCACAAGGCATTTCAGTGTATAGCTCGCACGCCCAAAAATATCCACGTATGCTGTCACCTATATGCTGGACTTCCCAGTAGCCTCCTGCCGCTGGCAAGAAAAGGCTTTTGCCATTAGGAGCGGTAAAGAGCCTGCCATTCACGCCATTTTGTTGTGTCCAAATGTTCTCGGTGTGGTCGAGCAGCTCCTGCCATTCCGATTGGGTTGGTGTATGCCAATCTGCACCAAAATTAGCAGTGCTCGCATCGTCGACAGTCTCCAAAACGGTCAAATTGTCGGTAAAACCATTGAAACCATAGGCTGAATCATTGCAGTATTTGGTCATTTGATCGGCATCGCCATTGCAATATCGATAGGTTTCCCAATTGTAGGGAGAAGTTACAGTAGTCTCGCCCCAAGCCAAAAAAGAACCATAATCCACAGAACTTTCTGCACCTAAGTTACTTGTGGTCCACAAGGTACCGCTCGGCAGACCAAGATCAACATAATCAGGGGTAGTATCCTCTTCAGGTTTATTGCAACTTATCATTAGTGCCATTGCCGCCAATATGGGCATTAAAATCTTTGCTGTTTTTTCATGATTTTTCAATTTCAGTCTGCAAACCTTAGATTTGCAGCGTGTTTGTCTACAAACCAGGAATGCGAGAGCAAAAATAGTAAATTTGCGTGTAATACAGATAGAAAATCTATAAAAGAATAACGTATAATCAGGACAAAGGGATCGGGCGGTTAACAATCTCCGCAAATGGGGAAGACCCAAGTATATTTTTTGCACCGCCCGACTTCCGTTGGCCACAAGGCCTGGATAAGAATATGCGTTCCGAACCGATAAGGTTTGTAGGCGAAGGCCGACGGTCCCAAAGTCCACAAAAGGAAGTGCAAAGCTATGAAGAATTATCAAATGGGCATCGACATCAGCAAGGAAAAATTAAACATCTGCCTGAGAAAAGGCACGCAGACCGTCCGTGAGGAGGAAATCAAGAACACCGTGGCGGCCATCAGGAAATGCGCGAAGAAAATCGAGAAAGAGAACGGCGTGGCCAAAGACGACATCCTTGTGTGCGCCGAGTTCACGGGCAGGTACATCTACCCGCTAGTCTGCGCCTGCCACGAGATGGGACTGTTCCTGTGGATGGAGGATCCGACACGGATCAAGAACTCCTTCGGCGTCACCCGTGGAAAGGACGACCTGGTGGATGCCCGCCGCATCGCCGAGTACGCCTTCCGCTTCTCGGACAAGGCCGTGGTGTACGAGATGCCCGACAAGACACTCGCCTCATTGAAGAACCTGCTAGCCGACCGCGACACCCTATTGGCCGACAGGCACAAGTACGAGATGCAGCTCCATGACCAAAAGGGCTACATGGACTCGGAAGACTACACCCGCAAAAAACGCTCGTGGTCGGCTGTGGTCAAGACGCTCGACAAACAGATAGCCATCGTTGATGACGAGATCCAAAGGCTGGTGGAGTCAGACGAGAAGATAAAGCACCAGACCGAACTGCTCAAAACGATTGATGGTGTCGGCGACAAAATCGCTGTCCGGATGGTCGTGGTAACCATGGGCTTCACGCGCTTCGAGACCCCAAAACAATTCAACTGCTATGCGGGACTGGCACCGTTCCGATACACTTCTGGGAAAAGCATATATTCCAAATCGAAGGTCTCCCAGCGGGCCAACAAGCAAATCAAAGCGCTTCTCCACCTCGCCGCAGTATCAGCGGCAACGCACATGAAATCAAGCGAGTACAGGAACTATTATGAAAGAAGAACCGAGGAAGGAAAACATCCAATGTGTGTACTCAATGTCATCCGTGCCAAACTCGTAAGCCGAATGTTCGCCGTCATTAAAAGAGACGAAGCTTATCAACGGAACTACAACTTATTTACTCCTACAGAAAAAAACTTGCAAAAAGCCATTGTCAATTCATAAGAATATATAAGAAAACTTTATTAATTCAGTTTTACCACAACCACACAAAAGGATTCTCTAACCACTTGTTTCTATGAAGATTAAAAACATAATCTTCATATCTACATGGTTTCTCGGTCCATGCTCCTTCCCATTTAAAAACGTACTTTGGATATAAATTGTACATTTTCTTCCGGTATAAAGAATTTGCAATCATTCGATACCTAAAAGTGGGATAACTGCAACTAACATATTCTTGGTATTTTAACGACTCATATACCCCTTGCATCATTTCTTCATTACATGTAGCAACGGTATTATCCACGACTCTTGCCACTACTCCATAAATTGTGCATAATCCAAAAATAATAACTACAATCCACATCCATTTTTTCATCTTCCAAGTTCTTTTTCTCTTGTTGCCTTTGTGTCTGCCTGATGTTGCTTGGAGATACAAATTGAACTCATTATTCACCCACTTTTCTGGATTCTCATTTTGCAATTCTATCATTCTCTTGTATGTAATCTCGTCTATGTTGAGGCACATTTCTGTACCATTCTGTCTTATCCAATGTGCTTCAGGTATTGATTCTCTCCTATACTCCGATTCTAATTTGTTTCCGAACAGACCTTCTTTCCCGATTTTTTTCTCCATTTCTTTAGGCTGGTTTGATTCTATTTCTATTTGATTATCATCTTCATTATCTCGGACAGTTGGTAATCTATCATCCTCCACTTTCAGTGTTCTACCTACATTTTTGTTTTCAGTTTTGTTATCTGCAATTGTTTCTTTATTATCTGATTCTTTTTCAATCACACAAACCTCGTTCACTTCTTTTTTCACCGTTTTCACTAACTCCAACTCATTATCTTTCCATCTTTCAGGATTTTGTTCCCGCAATTTGGCCATTTGCAAGATTTCCTTTTGGGTTAAAGTTACCTCAAAATCAACACGGTTTTCTCCAGTGCCATAATGGAGTTTCATAGTTGAAGTGTCGCTCCACTTCTTTTTTCCTCCGACTTCTAATGAGGCAAACAATGTGATTAATAAAGCCACTTCGGGTATTGCAACAAATAACAAAGTTGATCCAAAATCAAACATGAATCCAAGACCTGAATTTTTATAGGAAGCCACAAGGAAGTTAATGAAAACTCCGCTAATCAAAGGGATAAGAATTGAAGCCCAAATCTTTTCCGATTTGGTTTTAGGTGCATATTTTCTTGAAATCAAAATGCCTATTACAACGGCAATGGGTATTGTGAAGATAATCATGGCTTACTTGATTTTAATAAGAAGTTGAAAAAGAAATGCTGTTTTCCATCATCTTGAAATCATCGCTCGACAAAGTGGCTTTTGTATGGGCTATTGGATTGATGATTACCGTTTTCCCGTCAATAACGAGCCCGATTACTTTTGCAAAAAAAGTCTTACCGTCATTGATGTATGAATAATCGGCGGCTTTTGCTGCTTTTCCGTTGAAGGTCGTGTTGTAAATGGCACTGTATTCCACGTTGCTGAATTTGCTGGAATGAGCATAACCAGTTATGATATTGTCAATAGACGTTTCCAATGGCATACCGTCATTTTCCATCCATATTATACCAAATTCAGAGTCTGACTGGTCTCGACCGCCTACCATATACATTCCCTCTGCAACTTCGTTTTGAGTGAAAAACCAGTTTCCAGGATGATTCAATGTCAGGCCTTTATATTTAAGCGTTTCTGTTCTTTTGTTCAGCACATAAGGGACAATCACCTCTTGTGTCCTCTTATTTACGTAATAGTTAAAGATTTGATATGCGATGAAAACGGCGGCCAATAATCCTAGTGTCCACCATAACCCTGCATTATTGTGGTGTTTAGGCTCTGTTTCTATTTCTGTCGTAGTAGTTTCCACGATATGTGGTTGGGGCGTTGGCGCAACGACAGGTTTTTCTTTGATAATCTTCCTTGCCTCGTGTAACAATTCCAAATCGTTTCCTTCCCAATTTTTTTGGCTAAACCTGCGTATCTGCTCCATGGTTTCAAGTTCCTCTTGAGTTACTTGGATGGTCATATCAATGGCATCGTCGCCCGTTCCTTGCTTGATTGTGATGGCTTTCTTTTCTTTGTTGTTTTCCATATTGTTGATTAGTTAAATTTCAATCCATTAATGAGTTCATCCACAATGTTCTTATCCTTATTATATACAGTTTCAGGGATGTGAAAATCAATAGTATAAAACCTGTTTTTGTAAAACAAGCGGTAAGTTGTATAAACATATTTAGTGCCATACACGTTATTGATTGCCATACTCTTCAAGGCTTTGATGTGACCTATAGTCACTTTATCACAACTTTTCACAATGTTTTTCAGGGTGGTTTTGTCCTGTTGTTTCATTTCTGCCACAACCTCATCTTCAAGAATCGAAAAGTCCTCTGTTGAATCCTCCAAATCCCATGCTGAAAGCAAAATGGTCGCCCCATCACTTGATTCCAATTTAAAGAAGCAATGCGATGAATTGTTTTGCTTTTTAACCTCCGAAAACCTCTTTGAATCATAGGCGAAACTAATATGATACTCATCTGACTTGAACAGCCCTTTTGAGCCTAAGGATGGCCTATCCTCTTCAGTTTCAATTTTTAGCAACTGCATGAATGTCTTAAAGTCATCTTTGTATTTTTCCTCATGCTTCAGATTATAACTTGTAGTGACTTTCAAACATTTCCCATCATAGAAAAAAATGTGGCACCTAACATGAGTTTCAATGTCCGTTCCTGGTCGATTGTATTCCTCAACTAATGCTGATAATCCACAAAGGTTTTCTTTCCGCAAAGGATTCCAAGTGAAAGAGCCTTTAAAACTTGCATATTTATCCAAACATTCCAATCCCTTTTTCATTCTGTTTCGCCACAATGTATCCAATATTGTCAATTCAGATGGAGCTATGCTTACTATATCCTCTTGTAACAAAAAATCATCGTACGAAAAATTAATAATGATTCGACCATAGCTATTGTTTGCATTTCTATAATCATCGCTAAAAGGGTCTTCGTTTAATCCTTTGGGTTGCAACACCAATTTCGCCTCTTCTACAAACAAGTCACATTCATTACAGAGCATTTCATAAAATGAAGATTTGTGTACTGATTTTACAAAACGACCATGGAAAGAGTCTTCAAGACGAACTTCCATTGTGTTTGGTATCGCAAATGAACACACTCCGTGTATGGAATAAGTTTCCCACCCCGATGGAGTTGATTGGGCTTGTAGTTTATTTGTTGTTACTGCAAGCAAAAAGACCACTAACAACAGATTGTCAAATCCTTTTGTTATCATTTTTCAAACAGTTTTATTCATAGAATCAAAGAATGTCAAAATGGTTTTCTGAAATGTCCCTTCCCATTACACTCATCACAAATCTTATATTCCTTTCCTTCTCCTTCACATTCTTCACAATTCTTTGTAACAACTCCCTCGCCATTACATAATGAACACACCAATTGTCCAATGCCAAAACATAAACCGCAATCGGTATAACCTCTACCATTACAATAATAGCAATTCTCATAACCTCGACCTCCACATTGAGAGCAATCAACATAACCTCGCCCTGAACAATGGAAACAAGACTCAAAACCTCGTCCCCAACATTGTGTACAAGAATTACCCCATGAATCCATTCCAGTACCATTACAAAACATACATTCATTTTTCCCTTCGCCCCAACACCAATTACACTGATCTTTCCCACTGCCATAACAATAGGAACAATCATTGCGGCCTTGTCCAGAACATGTAAGACACATTTCATGGCCTCGTCCAGAACACGACCAGCAAACAACTTTACCATTGCTGTCACAGATATAGCATATTTCTACTATCTCACCAGTCCCATCACAAGCATCACATTCAACTGCGATTTTGCCCTCTCCTCTACATTTGCCACACTCTTGATACCAAAACGGGTTTTTGTTAGTGCAAAACGTAAAAAGCAGCAAAGAACAATAAAAGAGCGATGCAATTATCTTCGTTTTATTTCGCACAATATTTCAATGTAATTCGGTTGCCTAAAGTCTCCCAGATTCGGCAGATTTGACCATAAGAAGGCTAGGAAACTTGTTTGCACCTATTTTCAAATGTACAGGCTCTGGAAAAACCCTTGGAAGTAAAAACAGATACAGTTTACCCAGCCTATATGCATCAAAAAAGATTGAGTGCAAAATAGACAGGCCAACTAGTATCTTGTATCTTCTTCCAAAATTTTCCAGACTTTGTACATTAAGACACAAGCACAAATTGCCTTCAACTGTTCAGATTTCTCCCTGAACAATCGAAGGCAAAAATACAAAGAATTTCAAATCGACAAGCGAAATGAAAATTTTTTCAAATCAATTTAGGGCAGGGTTATCTCCGGAATCACCAACTCCCCCTCATTCCGCACAAAATCCTTCTGATAGAACATACAATAATACACAGGCAGATAGGTAATTTCGTTCTTTACAGAGGTTTCTCTTTCGTTATTCAGCACTACGGCTTTTTGGATGTGGTATTCGGGCGTGTTCATGAAATTGTTTAAGGCACTATGAACGGTGTAGTTCTTTCCCGACTTCACTTCAATGGGCAGCACAGTCAGATGCTCATAGTCGTCAACCAGGAAATCCACTTCGCCCTTTTGCTTGTTGTCGTAGTAATGCAGCGGAAAACCGTGGGCGTGGAGTTCTTGCGCCACCACGGTCTCGTATACTGAGCCAAGGTTGATGCTCCGCTCGTCTCGTAGCACAGCATTGATGTTGAGGCCGTATAAGATGCTTGTCAGTAGGCCTACATCATTTATGTATAGCTTGAGTAAGTTTTTGCTTTCCGATTCCAACAATGGAAATCTGGGATTGCTGACGGCTTGCACACCAAGGGCAATGCCAGAATTGGTCAGGTACTCAAACTCGTTGGCGTAGTCGCTGAACTGCTTGTGACTTTTGGTGTCCTCTACATGTTTTACAATTACCCGCTTTTTCTTGTTTTCCATGTAGGAAGGGATCATGTCGTAAATCTTTCGGATAAGCAGTTTCTTTTCCTCGTCGTATTGTGAGGCGTCGATTCTATAAAGATTATGGATGTTGCGGTGCACCTTTCTCACATGGGCCATGTTCCTGTTTTCCAAGAATTTGTTGATGGCTTCGGGCAATCCTCCCACCAACAGGTAGGTTTTGAACTGCTGCATCATGTAGTTGTGCAAGGATTCGTTCAACGCCTCACCTGCAAGGAACTTTTCCCTTATGCTCTCAATGGTTTCTTGCCCACAACCCATGGCCAATAGAAACTCTTCGAAGTCAAGAGGATACATCTCTTCAATCTCGACACTTCCGATAGGCACTGATGCGGTCTCCGATAAGGCTACACCCAACTGCGAGCCACTGGCCACGTATGCGTATCGTTCCTCTTGGTTCAAAAACTTCAACATCGTCATCAAATGGGGATAGCTCTGGATCTCGTCCAAAAAGACCAAAGTGTTTTCCTTGGTGCCGAGACGGTTACCGGCAATGGCACCCAACTGAATGTAAAAATCATTGGTGCTTTTTACGTTGGCAAAAACTCCCAGGCTTTCCTTGTCTTCCTTGAGGTTGATTTCAATGTAGTTCTTGAACAGTTTTTGGCCGACATATCGGATGAGATACGACTTGCCAATCTGTCGGGCACCGTTCACCAAAAGAATCTTGTTTGGCTCCTTGCGGAAGAATTCTTCAATGCGCTTTTCAAACTTTCTATATAGCATAATTTGTTATTTTGCCGCAAAAATATATAAATCAATTTATTCCTGCAACAAAAAGGGACTTTTTCCGAAATTTTTTGTCTAAAAAAGGGACTTTTTCCATTATTTTATAGGTCAAAAAAGGGACTTTTTCCGAAAATTTCAGCCTAAAAAGGGGAATTATTCCATGATTTTAAGGGGTAAAAAAGGGACTTTTTCCGTTTTCACTTTCCATATAATCGTCTCACCCTTTCCTCCAAATACCGCTGTGGCGAGGGTGTCGGCACTTGCCCGATTTTGTTGCCTTTGCGGATGAGGAGCCAGCCTCTAAATGCAGGGAATTTTGTGCCAAAAAGTCAGATGTTTTATTCCGATAAACTAAATTCCTTATCTTTGCACCACATTTCGGATAGATAGTATGAAAGAATTGCTGACTCGTACAATTTCTGGTCTCGTTTTTGCCGCCGTTGTCATCGCCTGTATTTTCATCTCTCCTTGGACTTATGCTGCCCTCATGCTTTTTGTCGTCATTGTGGGTACTTTCGAGATGGGTAGGCTGCATCACATGTCAGGTAAGATGGATTTGATTCTCGGCGAGTTGTTTACCGTTTTATCTTTCGCTTTGGCGGCTCTGTCGGCCTTGAAGGTCATCCCGCAGCGTTGGCTCGTCCTTGAATTGCTTTTCCTTTCCCTTCCTTTTCTTTACGCGTTGTTTTCTAATAAAAAAACGGTTAAAGATGTGTTTGCCTACATTTATTCTTCCTTGGTTTTCCTGTCGTTACCCTGCTCTCTAATGCTGTTTTTGTATCGCTCCGACCTGTTTGGAACTATGGCGGGACCTTGGCTCATTATGTTGGTTTTCTGCTTGTTGTGGGTGAACGACATTTTTGCTTATCTTACGGGAAGACTGCTTGGCAAACATAAATTATATGAACGCATTTCTCCTGGAAAGACCATTGAAGGCAGTCTGGGTGGCTTGGTGTTTACCGTGATTGCCATTGCTGTTTTTAGTCATTATGCCGATTGGCTGACAATGAAAGCTGCTATAGGGATGGGTGCCATTGCCGTTGTGTTTGGCACTTTGGGCGATTTGAGCGAGTCCATGCTGAAACGTCAGGCAGGAGTGAAGGATTCAGGCAAACTCATCCCAGGTCATGGAGGAATTTTGGATCGTTTTGACTCCGTTTTGTTCAGCGTACCGTTTATTTTCGTTTATTTGCTGCTGCTATGAGGATTTCCAAGAAAATACACGAAGAAGGGACAAAAGCTATTTTGATTACATTTGCCATCGTTGCAGCAATTGTCATCCTCGTCAATTGGCTTTGGCCTTCTCAAACGGTCTGGCATTATATTCTCTATGCGTTCGTGCTTTTGGTGCTTGTTATGACGGTTCGTTTTTTCCGTGTCCCGATTTGGCGTAAAACGACCATTGTGGAAGATGCGGTTTTAGCTCCTGCCGACGGTGAGATAGCGGCCAACGAAGTGGTGATGGAGGACGAGTATTTCCACGAGAAACGCCGCCAGATTTCCATTTTCATGTCGATTTACAATGTGCATATCAACTTTTTCCCTTTCGACGGGGAGGTGACCTATTATAAATACCATCCTGGGAAGTTTTTGGTGGCTTTCAAACCAAAATCTTCCACTGACAATGAGCACAATACCATCATTCTGAAAGACAAAAAAGGCCGTGAGATTTTGGTGCGACAGATTGCTGGTTTCGTGGCGCGTCGTATTGTTTGCGACCTGCAACCAGGTGATGAGGCCGTTGTAGGTGAAGAATTGGGTATGATTCGTTTCGGCTCGCGTGTGGATGTGTTTTTGCCCTTGGATGCCGAGGTCAACGTGAAGATGGGCGACAAAACCTATGGCAAAGTGACGGTTTTGGCGAAGCTGAAATAATCAAAGCAACTGTTTGATTTCCAATAGACTTTTTACTTCATAGGTGCGTTTGCCTTCGACTTTTTCACCTTTTGGATTAAAGAAAATCTGGTCGATGCCAGCAGCTTTAGCTCCGTCAATGTCGACGGCCATCTCGTCGCCTATAACGATGCTCTCCTCAGCGGTGGCGTGGGCTTTGCGTAAGGCGTAATAGAAGATTTCGGGATTCGGTTTCTTTACGCCTACCTCTTCCGAAACGGTCAAGGTCTCGAAATAAGGCTCTAACCCAGAACCGCTCAATTTGGTGTGTTGTACTTCTTGGAAGCCGTTGGTAATCAAATGCAAGTGATATTTCGGCTTCAGGTAATCCAACAACTCCATCGTGCCAGGCACTAATCTGACGATGCGTGGCGACCAATAGACATAGTCCTCGCTCAAATGGTCGGCCAACTCAACATCATGGATGCCGTAATGCTCCAATGGTTTCAGGAAACGGGTGCGGTTCAAGTCGGCTTTGGTGATTTTGTCCTCGCGGTAGAGTTCCCAAAGACGTTCATTTAAAGGATGATACACCTCGTGGAACTCATGGGCACTTGGTATGTCCAAGCTTTTCAGATTATACTTTTCATAGATGCGCTCAAAAGCCACCTCAGCGGCTGCGTCGAAATCCCATAGCGTGCGGTCAAGGTCGAAGAACACGTGCTTGTATTTTAATGCTGAATGTGGAATGCTGAATGCTGAATGGTCCGAAGCGTCGCTGGGCTTCGCACTCATTCTGCATTCCGCATTCATAATTCCGCATTTCATCTGCCGTTGCCACTCAAACAAAGCCACCGCTGCGGCATGGCTCACGTTGAGCGAGCGCGTGGGTCCTGGTACGGGAATATAGACCACCATGTCGCATTGGGCAAGCAGTTCATCACTCAAGCCGTTGCGCTCGCTGCCAACGATGAAAGCCACATCTTCGGGAAGCTGCGTGTCGTAGATGCAGGTGGCGTTGTCGGAGGTTTCGATGGCGACAATCTTTTTGCCTTCGGGAACGATTTTGTGCAAGTCGGTTTCCTCGCTGAAGTACCAAAGGATATTGTCGCGGCTGGAGGCAGCGGCACGACGCACCTTACCTAACCTGTGTTCGTCTTCCTTGCCCAAGAAACAGATTTCGCTGGCACCGATGTTGTCGGCCAGGCGTATCATGGCACCGATATTGTCGGGCGTCATCAGGTGGTCGGCGATGACAATAGGGTGGGGAATCCGCTCAAAAAGGTTTTCGGGCGCAATTTCAGCGAACAGGTCGTTGGATTTCAGATAGGTCATAACATGTCTTGTGCGGTCAATCTACGTTGCCGTGCAGGTACGAGTTTTCTCCGCTGATGCCGTTTTTGGAGGTCGAATAGTTCGACAGGTCGTTGTCCTCTGAATGGCTGATGTCGACATTGCGGCGCAGGTAGGCTGGCTGATTTTCAAGCTCTTCCAAACCTTTTGCAGTCCTAAAGTTCATGCTCAGTGCACGCAGACGTTGTTTCTTCAACTCTTCCTTGGGGTCGGTGGCTTTAGCCTTTTTCGCTTCAAGGACGGCAATTTCTTGTTCCGCTTTGGCCTGGGCTTCTTCACGAGTGATGATGCGCGAGGTGATTTCAAAACCTTCATCGTCGTTTCCACCCAAACGGAATGGATTGTCGAAGACCTTCACCACTGGACGCTCTTCTTCGTAATGCCTGGTAGTGGGCGTTTCCTGAACGGGAGCGGCTGGTGTTTCCACAGTGGGCTCGATGAAAGGCTCGTCGTCTTCCGTTTTTTCATCTTCTATGGTCGGCGTTTCGACAGGTTCAACGGCCTCGGGCTCAACGGTCTTAGGTTCTTCCGCAGTAAATAGTGAATGAACGGTTTTTTCCTCGTGTTTTGCTGCGGGTTGCTCTTCCTTGGTGACGGTCTTTTCAACCTCGGTGGCGGCAATGGAACCCACAGCCGCTCCAGCGGGTGCAATGGGCTCAACTTTGGCCTCATCTTTTACCTTGCCACTCAAGTCGTAGACCTTTTTCGGCTGTGTGGTAGTGACCGTAGGCTGTTTTTCGTTAATCACTGCGCTGTAAGGCTTGGCATCGTGGTTGAAGCCGGTGGCAATCAAAGTGACGCTGAGGGCCTCGCCGAGGCTTTCATCGGTGCCGTTACCCCAAATGACATCGGAGTTGTTACCGCAAGCGTTTTGGGCGATTTCAAGGATTTCGTCGACTTCGTCCAACGACACTTCGTTGGTGCCTGAGGTGATGTAAAGCAGGATGTTCTTTGCGCCTTCGATGTTCGAGTCGTTGAGCAAAGGCGAGTGGATGGCATCCTTGATGGCTTTCTCGGCGCGGTTTTCGCCTTCAGCGACGCCCGAGCCCATGATGGCCTTACCGCTTTCCTTCATCACAGTCTTGACATCCTCAAAGTCGACGTTGACATAGCCGGGCACGGTGATGATTTCAGCAATGCCACGGGCAGCGGTGGCCAACACGTCGTCGGCTTTCTTGAAGGCTTCGGAGAGCTTCATGTTGCCATATTGGTCGCGGAGCTTGTCTGTACTGATAAGAATGAGCGTGTCGACACACTTTTTAAGCTCCTCGATGCCCGACAGGGCTTGCAACTTGCGACGGCGGCCTTCGCGTTCCATCGGCATGGTGACGATGCCCACAGTGAGAATGCCTTTGTCTTTGGCCAGCTTGGCCACAACAGGTGCCGCACCAGTGCCTGTACCGCCACCCATACCGGCGGTGACAAACAGCATCTTGGTGTCGTCATCCAAGAGCGCTTCAATTTCGCCACGGCTCATCTCGGCGGCTTCGCGCCCAATGTTGGGGTCGTTGCCGGCACCGAGCTCGCGCTTGCCAAGGTGTACGGTGGTCTTCACTTGGCTCTTCAACAGGGCCTGATGGTCGGTGTTGCAAAGGACGAAGTCGACCCCTTGAATGCCCTCTTCCATCATGTGGTTGACAGCGTTGCCGCCGCCGCCACCCACACCAACGACTTTGATGTAGTTGGGCTTTGCCTCATCGACGGGTTTGAACATCTCGCCGTTGCCGTTGTTGATATTTGTGTAGTCTTCTGCCATAGTTTTTGAGTGTTTCAAGGGTTAGTCAATGTCGTCAGGGACGAAGATTTCAGTGAGTGAAGAGATGATGCCGCGCACGTCGAAGCCTTTTTTCTTTTTCTTCTTGCCCGTTTCTTCTTTTTCTTCGGCAGGCTCCTCGGTTTCGATGACCGGAGCCACTTCTGGCGTACCGAATGGCGGTTGGGCAAGGGCCTTTTCTTTCTCGGCTTCTTTGGAAGCTTTCAGGAACTCGTCGTGTTCCATACGTGCGATGGTCTCAATGACGATGCCGATACCAGTGGAGTACATCGGGCTCGACATTTCTTTCATCGTGTTTTTGTTGAGGTGCTCGTTGGGATAGCCGATGCGTACTTCCAGTCCGGTCTTGAATTCGGCTAATTGCTGGATGTGCTTCATCAAGGCGCCACCACCCGTAAGCACGATTCCTGCTATGAGTTGGTTTTCCGACTTGGCTTTCTGGATTTCGTAGTTGACGAGTTCGAAAATTTCTTCCAAACGGGCTTGGATGATGTGGGCCAAGTTCTTGAAGGAGATTTCTTTAGGCTCCCTGCCACGGATGCCTGGAATGGAGACCACCTCGTCGTCGCGGTTTTCGCTTGCCAGTGCCGATCCGAATTTCACCTTCACTTCTTCGGCGTAGTGCTTGATGATGGAACAGCCAGTGCAGATGTCTTCGGTGATGATGTTGCCGCCAAAGGGAATCACGGCCGTGTGCTGTATTTTCTTGTCTTTGAAAATGGCGATGTCGGTGGTGCCGCCGCCAATATCGACGAGGACCACACCAGCATCCTTTTCCTCTTCGTCGAGGACGGCTTGTGCCGAGGCGATAGGCTCAAGGATCATGTAATCCATCTCTAAGCCAGCGCTTTGGATGCATTTCACGATGTTTTTGGCCGCCGAGGTCTGACCGATAATGACGTGGAAGTTGGCTTCGATTTTGCTGCCCAACATGCCCACAGGGTTGCCAGCCAGTTCGCCGTCGACATAGGTGTCCTGGCGGATGACGTCGATGATTTCCTCGCCTGGGGTCATGTTGATTTTAAAGGTGTCGTTGCGCAGGCGTTCCAGCTCGGCCTCTGTGATTTCGGTTTCGTGGTTGTCGCGCATCAACACGCCCCGGTGTTGCAGGCTCTTGATGTGTTGCCCAGCGATACCCACGCTGACGCGGTTGATTTCCACACCCGACTGGTCGGAGGCTTGTTTGACAGCCGTCTTGATGGCTTCCACGGTGTCGAAGATGTTGGTGACGACGCCTCTTCTCACGCCTGTGGAGATGGTTTTTCCGTAGCCGAGAATCTCGATTTTCCCGTTCTCAGCTTTTTGGCCCACGATGCAGGCCACTTTGGTGGTGCCGATGTCTAATCCGACGATGATTTTTCCTTCACTCATAGCATTTATCGTTTTGTACAGACTATTTGATTTTTATAATTCAGATTGATGATTTTCATGGAATGTGTCTCTAATCTGTTAATCCTTTGTTTCATAAAGATTTCCAGACGATTTAGTTTGTCGGCTGCCAAGCAGGTGTCGCCGACGATGACGCGGGCATCAAGCCCTTTCACGGTTAGTTCAAATTGGTTTTTGTTGTTGCAATATAGTTGTCCGACGCAGTTCTCAATGAACGGATTCGCCTTTATCGCCTTGAACCAATACAAGGCGTCGAGGATGTTGCGGTCGCGGTCGAGGGTGTCGCAAAGGGTGTAGGTAGTGCTGTCGTTGTCCAGATCGAAATTGCCGCTGGCAATCAGCACGTAGGGTGTGTAGTTGCTGCACGATGGCATCACTATACCGGCATCAGTCACATACACCGATTGGCCGTTTTTGCCGAAAACCCTGAACTGCGGCTCGTATTCCTTGAAGTTGACGTTCAGGTTGCCGTTGAGGTCGATGTAGGCGGAATTGCTTTCAATCCAAGGGTTGGCATCGAGGTGGTTTTGGATTTTGATCATGTCGACGGTGCCGATTTTGGCTTGCTTGCATTGCTTCTCGATTTCCTCGTGCAATACGCTCCTTCTCACAAAGCCGCTGTCCGACTCGGGCACCAAATTGACGGCCTTCAAGGGCGTGCTGAGGTAGTTCTCCCTTGCATAGATGAACAAAACGATAAGCGCGGCGGCCGTAATCACCCACAATGCTATGCTCAATATTTTCTTTACCATGTCTTTATCATTTTTTCAAGTGGTTCAACAAAACGGTCAATGTCGCCGGCACCCATCGTGACCAATAATTCTGGTTTTTCGCTGTTAATCAAGTTGATGAGTTCCGATTTTTGGCAGATGTGCTTGTCGCTCATTTGCACCTTATCTAATAATGCCTTTGAAGTGATGCCTTCGATGGGCAGTTCTCTTGCAGGGTAGATGTCCAACAGGATGAGTTCGTCGGCCAAAGCCAAAACAGAGGCGAATTCGTCCATGAAATCGCGGGTGCGGCTGAAGAGATGGGGCTGGAAGACCAGCGTGAGGCGTTTCTCGGGGAAGGAGGCCTTGACGGCAGTCAGGCAGGAACGAATCTCCTCGGGATGGTGTGCGTAGTCGTCGATGTAGCAATGATTTTCGTTGTTGACGCGAATGTCGAAGCGACGTTTTACACCTTTGAAGGAAGCCAATGCCTCGGCAATGGCCTCAGGCTCAAGCCCGACTTGTCTTGCCGCGATGAAGGCGGCGGTGGCGTTCAGCACATTATGGTTGCCCGCCATAGGCAGCGTGATTTCTGTCTTTTGGCCTTCGCCATGGATGACGAAATCGGTCACGCCTTTCTCTGACTTGAGGATTTCGGCACGATAGTCGCAACTGTCACCGAAGCCGAAGCGAATGCCACGGTCGGTGTGGATGGCCAAACCTTCCTTAACGATGACTTTGCCCTCAGTGAGTGCAGCAAAGTCGTTGAAGCCTGCCACCAAGTGTTGTCTGTCGCCATAGATGTCCAAGTGGTCGGCATCGATGGAGTTGACAATGCTGATGTTGGGGTGGAGGCGCAGGAAGGAACGGTCGTATTCGTCGGCCTCCACGACCATGATGCTGTCTTTGCTTTGGCCCAGCAACAGGTTGCTGTTGAAGTTGTTGGCGATGCCGCCGATGAAAGCGGTAGTGTCTTTGCCGCAAGTGTTTAGGATGTGGGCAACCATAGCCGTGGTGGTCGTCTTGCCATGCGTACCAGCCACGGCGATGGTGAAATGTTGCTCCGAGACCAGGCCCAAGGCCTCGGAGCGTTTCATAATCTTTATATCGTTTTGTCTAAGGGCTTCTAATTCTTTCAGGTCTTTCGGAACTGCGGGTGTGTACACGGCAAAGTCAATGAGGGCTGGCAATAGGGTTGGGTTGTCTTCATAATGGATTGCCATGCCCTCATTTTCCAATTGCTGCGTGAGTGGGGAAGGGGTACGGTCGTAGCCGGCCACGGTGTAGCCATGACTGTGGTAGTAGCGAGCCAAGGCACTCATGCCGATGCCGCCGATGCCTAACATGTAAATCGTATGTCCTTCTCCGTGTGTCATTTGTGATTTAATAATTCAAAATTCAAAGATTCAAAATTCAAAGATTTATAGATTAGCTGATGGCTTTTATGATTTGGTCGACAATGTCGTTGGCGGCGTTGGGTCGGGCGAACTTGCCGATGTTGGCGCTCATCTTGGCTTGCAGCTCGTGGTCGTCTTTCAGGCGGAACAGCGTCGGGATGAGGTCCTTCTCTGTGTCGGCGTTGCGTACCATGATGGCGGCTTCGGCGTCAACGAGTTGTTGGGCGTTCTTGGTTTGATGGTCTTCGGCAGCAGTGGGTAGCGGCACAAAGATGACGGGTTTCTTCACCAATGCCAACTCCGAAATCGACATGGCACCGGCACGTGAGATGACCACGTCGGCAATGCCGTATGCCAAATCCATACGCTCGATGAAAACAGTAGGCTTCACCTGGTTTTCCAAGCCCAATGCCTTTACCTCTGCTTGTGCTTGAGCGTAGTACGTCTTTCCCGTCTGCCAGATGAGTTGCAGGTCGTTGTCCTTGAAGGCGGCGAGCTGTGCGCTGATGCCTTTGTTGATGCCTAAGGCGCCTTGGCTACCACCGACGAGCAGAGCGACGGGCTTTGACGGGTCGAGGTTGAAAAACTCGGCGGCTTCTTCGCGGGTACCGTTGAGTGTGATGTTGGCCCTCAAAGGATTACCTGTGAAGTGTATCTTTTCGGCAGGGAACCATTGGTCGAGGTGGTCGTAAGCCACGCAGATGGCCTTGGCTTTCTTGCCAACGTTGCGGTTGGTCTTGCCTGGGTACGAATTCTGCTCCTGAATGACGGTCGGGATGCGGAGGTAGTTGGCACCCATCAAAGTGGGACCGCTGGCAAAGCCTCCGACACCAATCACCACATCGGGCTTGAACCTTTTCAGTATGGCAATGGCGTGGTTGATGCTGCTGGTGAGTTTTAGCGGAAGCAAGAGCGACTTGAGATCTTTGGTCATGCCGCTAATCCACAACCCTTCAATCGGGTAGCCTGCTTTGGGCACACGCTCCATCTCCATGCGGCCTTTGGCACCGATAAATAGGATGTCGGCCTCGGGAAATCTTTTTTTCAAGGCATCAGCGATGGCGATGGCGGGGAAGATATGGCCGCCTGTGCCGCCGCCACTAATCACGACTTTCAAGTTCTCTTTCATTTTGCGTTGCTTCTGTTATAGCTTGTATTTCTTGTTCTTTGCTCATTTCTTGTTCTTCTTCCATGCTGCATGTGACGCTCAGGATCATCCCTAAGATGATGCCCGTGGCCATCAATGAGGTGCCACCCATGCTGACGAAGGGTAGGGGCTGACCCGTGACAGGCAACAGCCCGATGGAGACGCCCATGTTGACCATGGCTTGTATGATGATGAGGAATCCCAATCCGAATGCCATCAGCGAGCCGAAGGTGATGGGACGTTTGCTCACGATGCGGATGACGCGGGTGAATAGGATGATATACAGCAGGAGCACCACGATGCCCCCTACAATGCCGTATTCCTCGATGATGATGGCATAGATGAAATCGGAGTAGGGATGGGGCAGGAAGTTGCGTTGCTCGCTCTTGCCGGGACCTTTGCCAAACACCGAACCCGATGCCACGGCGATGTCAGCGTAGGTGCGTTGCATGTGCTTGTCGTCGAAGCGGTCGATTTCTCCTTTGTCCTCGCCCATCGACTTCAAGCGGTTCGACCAAGTCTGGATGCGGTTTTGTTTTTCCTTGAATTCGCCAGTCTTTGCGCTGATGACCATGGTTTCTTCCGCCTTTTGTCTGCGGTGTTTGTTGTCGATGTTGGTCTTGACGACGTCAAAGATGAGATAAAATCCCATGCCGACGACGCAAAGTCCCACGAGGGCCGCCATGTGGAGCATCTTCACACGCCCGATGAAAAGCAGCACCATGCAAACGAAGACCAAAATCATGGCCGTCGACAAGTTCTCGGAGAAAATCAAGCCGGCGGTGGCCAAGATGGGCAAGGCCAACTTAATCAAAAAGTCTTTGATGTTGTATTTGGTATCGCCCATCATCACTAATTGGCGTGCCAAGTAGGTGATGAGGATGATTTTCGCCATCTCGCTGGGCTGGAACGAGAAACCACCTACATTGATGGAGCGGCTGGCGTCATTGATGTTGCGCCCGAAGACCAGCGTGTAGAGCAGCAGTGCCAAGCACGGAATCATCAGCAACCATGCGATTTTGGCGTAGTGCTTGTAGTTGATTTTGGAGGCACCAAACATCATGAGGAAGCCGAACACCAGCATCCCCAAATGCTTCATCAACACCGTGCCGGTGCTGCCCGAGTATTTGGAAACGGCCAACGCACTGGTTGCGCTATACACCACGATGAGCGAGATGATGCCCAACAGCAGTGTCACGATCCAGATGACCTTGTCGCCTTTCAATATTTTATTGATGATGTTCATTTTCCAAGTGCTTTACGTTGTTTGTGAAGAGATTGCCACGTTCGAGATAAGTTTCCCTTTTTTTGTCCGACTTGCAGGCAGGCGAAAACAGCACGATGTCGTTCTCCTTGGCCAACAGCGAGGCCATGGTGACGGCGTCATTGAGGTTGTCCACTTCGTGGATTTCCTTGATGTCACCTTGGAAAGTCCGTTTCAGGTTGCTGTTGTCCTTGCCGATGCAGATCAAGGTTCTGACGTTTTTGCGGGCCATGGGCTTCAGGTCGCTGAAGTCGGTATGCTTGCTGTCGCCGCCGGCAATCCAAATCACGGGGCGGATGAGGTTTTCGAAAGTGAACCATGTGGCGTTGACGTTCTCGGCGCGCGAGTCGTCGTAGTACATCACGCCGTCTACGGTGGCCACATATTCCTGCCGGTGCCCAATGGTGTTGAGGTCGCTCAGGCTCTGCTTGATGCTTTCTTTTCTGATTTGCAATATCATGGAGGGTATGCTGGCTACCATGGAGTTGGGTTGTTTTTGTCTCGTGTTGGTGATTTCTTCAATGTATGTCATAGCAGTTTGCAGTTGTCAGTTTGCAGTTGTTCAGTTGTCGCTTCGCGTCATTGCGAGGAGGAACGACGAAGCAATCCAGGGTTTATCTTATCTTAAACGTTATCAATGTAAATGCAGCCAAAAGTATAGTAACGATCCAGAAGCGGATGGTGATTTTCACCTCGTGGTGGACGATATTGTGGCCTTCGCCATGGCCCTTGAAGGTGACGGTGGAGTTAGGCCAAGCTTTCTTGAAGTCGCTGTAACTTGTGCGGAAATGGTCGTGCAAAGGACCTTTCTTCCAAACCCGGTGTTTCTTCCCAGTCTTCACGAAGCGTTTCACGTCGAGGTCGGAGAGGATTTCGAAGAGGAACACGCCGCAAAGCAAGGGCAGCAACAGCTCTTTGTGCATGATGATGGCCGACACGGCAATGATGCCGCCGATGGTCAAGCTGCCCGTGTCGCCCATGAATATTTGAGCAGGGAAGGAGTTGAACCACAGGAAGCCTATGAGCGCGCCTACAAAAGCGGCCATAAAGACCACCAGTTCCTCGCTGCCTGGTATGTACATCAGATTGAGGTGGCTTGCTGTGATGGCATTACTGGAGATGTAGGCCAAGATGAGTAGTGTGATGCCGATGATGGCGGAGTTACCCGAGGCCATGCCATCCATGCCGTCGTTGAGGTTGGAGCCGTTGCTGACGGCGGCCACGATGAAGACGGTGAGCAGCACAAGGAACACCCATGCTAAGTTATACATCCACTTCGGACCCGCCCAGCGGAACATGTCGGCGTAGTTGAGGTCGTGGCTCTTCAGGAAGGGGATGGTTGTTCGCGTCGACTTCACATCGGGGCTTTTCACTACGACTTCCTTGTTGTTTTCGATTTTGACTTCCACTTTCTCGTTGATTTGCACGGCAGGACTGAAACGCAAGGTGAGACCCACAATAAGTCCGAGCAGAATTTGGCCGCCCAGTTTTACGGCAGGTTTCAAGCCATCTTTTTTGTGTTTGAAGGTCTTGATGTAGTCGTCGGAGAATCCTAATATACCAAGAATCAACGTGGTGACAATCATCAGGATGGTGTAGACACTGTGCAGCTTGCAAACGAGCAGAACGGGAATGAGTATGGCAGCGATGATGATGACGCCACCCATGGTAGGCACGCCTTTCTTGGCTGTGTTATATGGGTCGATGGCCTCATCGCGTTGGGTCTCGACGATTTTTTTGCGTTTCAGCATCTTGATGAACCAGTTGCCGAACCATACCGAGATGACCAAAGCCAAAATGATGGCCGCTGCGGCACGGAAGGTGACGTAGTTGAAGACACCTGCGCCTGGAAAGTTGCACTTTTGCAAATAATTGAAGAGATAGTATAACATCAGCGTGCCTCCTTAAATGCTTCCGACAAGGCTTCCTTGTCGTCAAAATGGTTCTTTACTCCGTTGATTTCCTGATAGTTCTCATGCCCCTTTCCTGCCAAAAGGATGATGTCACCTTTTTTGGCCAAGGCCACGGCAGTGCGAATGGCCTCGCCACGGTTGGTGATGCTCAGCACTTTGTGTTTGTCTTCCTCGGCGATGCCAGTTTTCATTTGGCGGATGATTTCGTCGGGGTCTTCGTTACGCGGGTTGTCGCTGGTGAGGATGACCTTGTCGCTCAGTTTTACGGCGACAGCGGCCATCTCGGGGCGCTTGGTGGTGTCGCGGTTTCCGCCACATCCCACGATGGTGATGAGGGTTTCCTTGTGGCAACGCACATCGTTGATGGTCGACAGCACATTCTCCAAGGCATCGGGCGTGTGAGCATAGTCGACGATGCCGACGATGCCGCTCTCGGAATGTACCATGTCGAAGCGACCGTTGGCACCATGCAGTTTGCTGATTTCCACCAGTAGCTCGTCTTTGTTGAAGCCCAATGACAGTGCTGCGCCATAGATGGCCAACAGGTTGCTCGCGTTGAATCCGCCCACCAATGGGGTGAACATCTCGGTGCCGTTCACCTTGAGCAACATGCCGTCGAAATGGCTTTCGAGGATGATGCCTTTGAAGTCGGCGTCGTGTTTCAAGGCGTAGCTCAGTTTCTTGGCTTTGGTGTTTTGCAGCATGAAAGCACCATTTTTGTCGTCGAGGTTGGTGAGGGCGAAGGCATTCTGTGGCAGGCCATCGAAGAATTTCTTCTTGGCGTTACGGTAGTTGGCCATCGTCTTGTGGTAGTCGAGATGGTCGTGAGTGAGATTGGTGAAGATGCCGCCTGCGAAATGCAGTCCTGCGATGCGGTCTTGTGCCACGCTGTGCGAGCTCACTTCCATGAAAGCGTATTCACAACCTTTTTCTACCATCTGGTTCAGCAGACCGTTCAACTCGATGGGGTCGGGGGTGGTGTGGGTGGATGGAATCACCTCGCGGTTAATGATGTTCTCGATAGTGGAGAGCAAACCGCAGCTGTAGCCCGCATCGGTGAAGAGCCTATATAATAAGGTGGCGATGGTGGTCTTGCCGTTGGTACCCGTTACGCCTACCAAACGCAGCTTTTCCGAAGGGTTGCCATAGAAATTGGCGGTACCGACGCCTAAAACGTATGCGGAGTTGTCCACCTTGACATAAGTGACGTTGTCGACTTTCTTCCGAGGCAGTTTTTCGCAAACGATGGCCGAAGCACCTTTCTCTATGGCCTTGTCGATGTAGTCGTGGCCATCCACTTGGGTGCCTTTCACGGCAAAGAACAGCGTGCCTTCGTTCACCTTGCGTGAGTCGAAGGAGACGTCGAGGATGTCAAGGTCTTTGTTCCCGACGATTTCCAAAAGGTTGCAATTGACTAATATCTCTTTGAGCTTCATTTCTTTTCGAGTTTTAAGTGAATGACACTGTTGGCTTTGAGCGTGTCGCCAGCGTGTAGCGATTGTTCTTTGACGGTTCCTTGGCCGACAAACTCCGTCCTAATACCCATGTTTTCAAGGATGTAGACAGCATCGGTGATGTCCATGCCGACAACATTGGGCACGATGTGTGCCGGAAGTTGTGCTTCCCTGAGGTGGGTCTCGCCGTTTTCCGTTTGTTGCACAGTGACCCAGTCCCCGTTGATGGCGAAGTCGTTGAAGGGCTTGTCGATGCCGCTCAGGTAAGAGGCTTCCTTGCTGTGGCGCACGATGACAGGCTCAGTGGAAGTAGGCTTAGACCAAGCAATCGAGTCTTCTTCGTTTGTGCCAATTCGCATGGCATAGACCTTTTCGGCAATCTCCCTAAATCCAGGTGCCGACACGCTACCTGCAGCCCAGAAACGACCACGGGCGCGGCTCACCATGACGATGCAGCTATAACGAGGTTTGTCGGCGGGGAAATAACCCACGAAAGTGGTGTTGTACAGCTTCCTGCCAATGCCGGGTTCATGATAAGCGTAGCCTTGCACACGGTCATAATATTGCGCTGTGCCAGTCTTTCCCGCCACCTTGACCACGCAGTCCTTAAACTGGCGTTTGGCTGTGCCCCTGATGACCACGCCTTCCAACATGGTTTGAAGTTTTTCGATGGCATCTGGTGGCGCGATTTGTTCGTTGATCACGATGGGTTCAAACTTCTCTATGGTTTGGTTGCCACGACGGATTTCGGTGACAAACTGAGGTTTCATCATTCGGCCCCCGTTGGCGATGGCGTTGTAAAGGGTGATGAGGTGCATCGGGGTGACGTTGACCTCGTAGCCAATCGACATCCAAGGCAACGACACCTTCGACCAGAGCTTTCTTCCGTCTTTGGTCTTGTCGTTGGGGTGCTTGATGACGGGTTGCGCCTCACCCGCGATGCCGGTCCCGATTTTCTTGTTCAGGCCGAGTGCATACAGTCCTTCGACGTATTTCTCAGGGTGTGCGGCGAAGTTCTTGTTGATGAGGACAGCTGTGCCTTTGTTGGATGATTGTTCGATGACTTCCTGCACGGTGCAGATGCCACCTTGGGCGAAGCTGTGGTCGTCCTTCATCGTGCGGTTCGAGAACTTGATGGGACCCGTGCCGATGTTCACTTTGTCGTCGAGGTTTACTTCTTTTTGACCAAGCAGTACGACCATCGATGCGATTTTGAACACGGAACCGGGTTCGTAGCGTTCGGCCAAGGCCACGTTATAGGATTCCTCATACACGCCTTTTTCATGGTTGAGCCTCAGGTTGGCCAAGGCTTTCACATAGCCCGTTTCCACATCCATGAGGATAGCACAGCCTTGTTCTGCCTTGTTCTCGGTCAGGGTGTGGTTGAGGGCGGCTTCCACGATGTCTTGCAATTTGATGTCGAAGGTGGTAATGAGGTCGTCGCCGTTTTGTGCTTCGGTGTCTTCTTCAGAGCCGACGGGCACCCAGTCGCCGTGGTGGATTCTTCTCACGAGTTCGCGGCCATTCTGACCTTTGAGGTAGTCGTTGTAGGCACCTTCCAAGCCGAAATAGTAACCTTGCTCTTCGTTGGCCATGCCCAGCATGAGGCTGGCGAGTTCTTTGTAGGGCTTGTTGCGGCGCAGTTTCTTCTCGTAAATGATGCCGCCACGGTTGGGACCCAATCTGAAGATAACGAATTGTTGCATCTTGCGGAGGTCGGCTTGCGAGATGTTCAGTGCAATCTTATAGTGGCGGTTCTTTTTAGCGATGCCTTCAGCGAAGAAAGCCTTCCATTGGGATGGGGTTCTCTTGGGCAGCAGCTGCGACATCTGAATGCAGAGCGAGTCGATGTTTTCGGCCAAATAGGTCGAGTCGACGGCTTTATAGTCGAAAAAGACATCGTAGACGGGGATGGTGGTGGCCATCAGCTGACCGTCGCTTGAAAAGATATTGCCGCGCGAGGCTTCCAGAGTCCTCACACGGTATTCGCGTTTTTCGGCCAACGCTTGCAGCTCCTTGCTGTCTTTGGTCTGCACGACAATGATTTTCACGACGATGGCAATCCCGAAGAGGAGGATGAGGAAATAGCATAGATAAGTCCTCCATAAGGTGTCGCTTCTTGGGTCTAACTTCATGGCTCCTCCTGGTTTTGGGATTGTTCAACTTCTATGCGTTTCAGTGGCTCAGTGGCTTCTTTCAGTCCCGTACCAGCCAGTTTCTTGGCCAGCACCGACTGCTTTGAGGCTTCCATGATGGCCGATTTCACCTGCACATACTCCACTTGAAGGTCGTTCAGTTTGCGTGCGGTTTGCGTGAGCTCGCGGATCTTACCTTCAGCGATATAAGTGTTGGTGATGATAGCCATAAGTAATAAGGTAACATAGACCATGAAGGGAAATTGTTTTGAAAACTTCTCCCTCAAAAGGATGTTGCCGCCCAAGACGTCCATGAAGCCTTTCTTGCCTTTCTTTTTCTTCTCTTTCTGTTCTTCCATGCTTATTTCCTTTCTGCTATTCTGAGTTTGGCGCTTCGGGCGCGACTGTTGTTTTCGTTCTCCTCGTCGGTGGGGACGATGGGCTTGCGTGTGATAAGGGTATAAGGTGTCAGCAAATTGCCGTAAAAGTCCTTCTCTTCCTTGCCCTCGGCGTTGCCGGTCTTCATGAAGTTCTTCACTAAACGGTCTTCGAGTGAGTGGTACGACATCACGACGAGGCGACCGCCCGAGGCGAGCATGTCGGGGCACTGGCCAAGGAAGGCGCAAAGGGCGTCGAGTTCTTGGTTCACTTCGATGCGCAGGGCCTGGAAGAGTTGGGCCAACACCTTGTTTTCCTTGCCTCGTGGCAGACGGTTTTGCACAGCGGCTTTCAGCTGCATCGTGGTCTCGATGGGCTCGGCTTCGCGTGCCATGATGATGTCGGAGGCGATGAGATGGGGTTGCTGCATCTCACCATAGAGACGCAGAATGCGCGTCAGGGCGGCGTGGTCGTAGGTGTTCACCACGGTGGCGGCGTCATTAGGTGTCATCTGGCTCATGCGCATGTCCAAAGGACCGTCGAAGCGGGTGGAGAAGCCTTTTTCAGGCGTGTCGAACTGATGCGACGAGACACCCAAGTCGGCGATGATGCCGTCGACTTTCCCGCCGTGATAGAGCTGGACGAAGTTCTTGCAGTACATGAAATTCTGCGGTATGAAGGTGAAACGCTCGTCGTCGAAGGCATTTTGGGCTGCATCCTCGTCCTGGTCGAAGGCATAGAGATGCCCCGTGGTGAGGCGCTCAAGGATGGCCCTTGAGTGGCCGCCGCCGCCAAAAGTGACATCAACATACACGCCTTCGGGACGGATGTTGAGGCCTTCGATGCATTTCTCCAACATAACCGGATTGTGATACATGGCCTTGCCTCCTTGTTACATGATTGAGTTGAGGAATTCGAGAATTTTTTTCTTGTCGATGGCTGCCATGGCTTCTTGGTGACGTTGCTTGTCCCAAATCTCCATCTTGTTGGCCAGGGCTTCCACCACAACTTCCTTTGACAAGCCGCAACTTTCCATCATTTCTTTTGGTATCTGAAGACGACCGCTGGCATCCAACTTGACGAAACGGACCCCTTCATTCACAACTCGCAGTGCTTCGATGGCTACTTCGTTGTAGATTTTGATGTTGGCACGCAACTTCTCCCGTTGTTCATCCCAGTCCTTTAAGGTGAACAGGTCAAGACATTTTTCGTTTTCGAACAGGCTGGGGCGTAGCACGAAGCCTTCCGCAGCTTGTTCTCCCATTTGCTCCTTAAACTCGGAAGGCAGCATCAAACGGCCTTTCGAGTCCAATTTGCAGTTAAAATGTCCAATCGGGTAACCCATTTTTGCACTTTATAGTTTTTCAGGTGCAAAATTATGCAATTTACTCCACTTTGCAACACTTTGTCCCACTTAAAGTTTTCAACCTATGCTGTTGATAACCTGTTCATATCTTGTTGATAGCCTGTTAAGAAGTTAGATTATAGGCGGTTCACGAAGGAATTTGCCTTTTTTTTAAGCCAAAAACACCTTTCAACGTTCTTTTTATTATTTTTGCCGATTGTAGAGAATTCGTCGATTATGGAAACGGAGCAAAACAACCTGATTGACCTTAGGAAGATTTTTAAGGCCAAAGTGCCTAAGTTGATGAAACACATGCCCGAATGGTTGTTTCGCAAGATTCAACGGCTGTTGCATGAGGACGACATCAACGAGATATTGACCAAGTATGCCGACAAGGATGGTCTCGACTTCATCAATGCGGTGGTGGCTGACTTTAATCTCGATGTGGTGCTGGAAGGCGTTGATAATCTGATGGCTAACGACCGTATTCTTGTAGCTTCCAACCATCCTTTGGGTGGCCTCGACGGCATCGCGCTCATCGGCGCAGTGGGCAACCATAGAGGAGAGACGCTGACCCCCGTCAACGACTTTCTGATGTTCGTGAAGAACTTGCGCCCGATTTTCATTCCTGTAAGCAAGGTGGGCAATGCCACGGCCAATCGGGAGGAGAACCTGAAGCTTTTCAATGAGACTTTCGCCGGCGATGCCACGATTTGCTATTTCCCCTTCGGGCTTTGCTCGCGCAAGACCAATGACGGCAAAATCATGGACCTTGAATGGAAAAAGACCTTTGTCACCAAGTCGAAGGCTTATCAGCGCAACATTGTCCCTACCCATATCGAAGGCCGCAACTCCAACTTCTTCTACAACCTTGCCAGATTGCGTAAACGCTTGGGTATCAAGGTGAATATTGAGATGGCTTTCCTCGTCGACGAGTTCTTCAAGCAACGCAACAAACAACTGACCATTTACTTTGGCAAGCCCATTTCTTATCAGATGCTTGACCGCCGTTACACGGACGCCGAATGGGCCGAGAGGCTTCGTAGGTTCTCTTACCAGCTGCCGAAGGACGTTAATCAAGATTTTGACCCCGAAAAAGAATACACGATATGATGAAAGATATTATTGCACCAGTGCCGGTTGAAGCCATCATGGAGGAACTGACCGAGGAGAAATTCTTCCGAAAGACCAACAACGGAGGAAACGAGATCTATGTGCTGACGGCGCACGAGTCACCTAATATCATGCGCGAAATCGGTCGCCTGCGCGAAATCAGTTTCCGCGACTCGGGTGGCGGCACGGGCCTCGACTGCGACATCGACGAGTTCGACACCCGCAAGGAGAATTTCTTTTACCAGCTTATCGTTTGGAATCCCACCGACCGTGCTATCGTGGGGGGCTACCGTTTCCTGCTCTGCGACCATCTGCCGATCGATGAAAACGGTCAAGTGGACACGCCCACCAGCGAGCTGTTTCTTTATTCCGAGAAGTTTGTAAAGGAGTATTTGCCGTATACCATCGAATTAGGCCGTTCGTTTGTTCAGCCAAACTATCAGCCTTCAAAGAGTTTGGCAAAAGGCATGTATTCTTTGGACAACCTTTGGGATGGCTTGGGCTCGCTCATCGACATCTATCCCGAGGCAAAGTATTACTTTGGCAAGGTGACCATGTATCCTCAGCTGGAACGCACTTCACGCGACATGATCCTGTATTTCATGCAGAACCAATTCCCCGACAAGGACCATTTGGTCACGGTTAGGCCCGAACTGAACCTTCCTATTCTTGCCGATCCTGAATGGCTTGCAAGCATCTTCAACGCCGACAATTATCGCGACAACTACAAGATTTTGGTGAAGTTGGTGCGTGAGCGAGGTGCGGCAGTGCCTCCGCTGGTGAATGCCTATATGAACCTTTCGCCTACTTTGCGTTCGTTTGGCACGGCCCTCAATCCTGGATTCGGGAAGGTGGAAGAGACGGGCATCTTAGTGACTATCAGCGACATGTTTGAGGAAAAGGTGAAGCGCCACTTGACTTACGACAAAGACGATATCCCATCCCATTTAATCCAAATCAAATAAACCCTGCCATGAACATTACGAAAGCTGAATTTTTGATGAGCAACACTCGCTTTGAGTTTTTGCCTAACGACAACATCCCTGAATATGCCTTCATCGGTCGCTCGAATGTGGGCAAGTCGTCGCTGATCAACATGTTAGTGCAGCGCAGGGGCTTGGCCAAGACCTCGTCGGTGCCGGGCAAGACGGTGGCTATCAACCATTTCATCGTCAACGATGCGTGGTATCTCGTCGACCTGCCTGGATATGGCTATGCACAGCATTCGAAGAAAACGCGTGACCAATGGCGCATCATGATCAACAACTACATCACAAGACGTCGTAATCTAGTGTCCACTTTCGTCTTGGTCGACTCGCGCCTTGAGCCACAAAACAACGATTTGGGCTTTGTGGAATGGTTGGGGGAGAACCAGGTGCCTTTCTGTATCGTCTTCACAAAGGCCGACAAGGTCTCGAAGGCTGAGTTGGACCGCAACGTGGAAGCGTTCAAGGCGAAGCTGCTGGAGGAATGGGAGGAACTGCCGCCCATCTTCATCACTTCGTCGGAGAAGAAAACGGGCCGCGACGAAATCTTGGATTATATCGAACAACAGAATAACGAGATCGCAGATCTCCTCAATAAGAAAAAATAACTTTTGTTACATAAATATTTAAATAATCAATGTTATGGGAATAATAGAAGTGATAATTTTACTTGCGATAGTGCTTGTGATAGCATTTGCTTTAGTGCATAAGAAAAAGCCAAGAGTAATTAGATGGGCTATTCTTTCAAACCCTAATGGTGCGGAGATTTCATGGCGAATTGTTTCGGCAACACCAAAAGTGAAAAACACTAATTCTAATTATATTGGAACTACTCCTTATGAAACAACAGAAGCATTTAATATTAAAGGCCTTTCGAAGTCTAATTCTTATCAGGTGCAAATTGAGATTTGTTGCGAAAAAGAAGGATATGCTTCGCAAATAAAGCGTTTCAATCTTGGTCAAGTTCTTGAGCAATGTGAAATATCAACCAAGTTTAATCTGGTTAGAGAGTGATAGCTCTTTTTAAAATCTATATTATTAATAATCAAATATTTAAAAGTATGTCAGGTATTCTTTTCTCAGTGCTAATTGGCGCGATTGCTGGTTTTATCGCTGGAAAAATTATGAACAAAAGTATGGGTTTGTTGATTTGCATCCTTGTCGGTATAGTTGGCGGTTTTTTAGGCAGCGGACTGCTTTATTATATATTTAAAATTACTGGCAGTGGCTCCATTTGGTGGCAGTTGTTGGTCGGAATCGTTGGCTCCGTGGTGCTACTGTGGCTTATTTCTCTCATCAAGAAGAAATAAATCCATCGTACATTAAATGGTAAAGCGGAGCTTAAATCTTCGCTTTTTGGAGATTCCCTTCGGGAATGGAGAGAGACTGATTTATAACGCGGCGGCTGGTAAAGTCGGTAATGTTGCCAAAAATGGTTGGTGACGGAGGTCAAAAAACGACAAAATATGATAGGCAGAGATAAGTCTAAAAGAGTATCTTTGCAGTGCGAGCTGAAACGGAGGAAGGCTCTGCTGGGGAGCAACCTTCCAAGGGATA
>JAEEGL012391083.1_pt1 | contig 39961 bp, 23 predicted proteins | sample 9134231 | NCBI WGS metagenome assembly JAEEGL01 (sample SAMN16246548, study PRJNA631951) | gut metagenome | biome: gut microbiome; feature: rumen; material: fiber-attached | host: Bos | place: Iran: Karaj | collected 2018-10
CTTAACTAAAACCTCTAATAATGTTACAATGTTCATGAGAAAGATCCTCCTTGTTATGTGTTTTTTCGTCGAAACTATTATAACTTAAAAGAGGACCTTTCTCATTTTTTATTTTTTATTCAACTGACAAAATCTTTACTCTATAGGACACAAAATAGACACAAAGCGACGCATCATTTACCATGTGTAAAAATACTCTTTCACAAATGTACATTTCTTCAATTATTGTCACAGCGTTTTTAATCAAACAAACCCCACACCCCGGATTATTATTATATACTCACTGCCGGGAAGGCAGGAGCAATATCCGTAGATGTGGGGATTAGTGTTATTAATATATATCTTCTTTATTCATCAATAACCGACGGATCAAACTTAGCATTTGTATAAATGAGATACGAATCCTTCCAAGCGTTTGTTGCACCGTCCAAATCCGCAGTAAGAATTATTTTGTAGTTTGCATACTCATTATGATCAGCATCACCGGTTAAAACTATACAGTCAAAATCCACTTCAAACATTTTATCAAGATCCTGCTGACTATCATGATGAATTTCTCCTGTGTATACATAGGTCTGCGGATCTGACCTATCCGCAACAAGCGTCACCTCTGAGTTTGAATCTGTCAGATTTACATTACTCATATAATCACTAATGTCATCGACCTGCTCATATCTCGTAACACCCATATTATCAGTAACTTTTTTATACAGTGTAAGTGTATAAACTACATTTTCTGCTGAGTTGTAATCGACAATATCATCTACATTATAAATTGCTTTTCCAATAACAGGATGCTGTGTTCCATATTTGCCATTTACACCAAGCAAACTTCTGTTATTTGTTTTAAGTCCGATTTCATCAGTATTATCATCTGCAGGAACAGCATTAAAACTTAACTGTGCACTATTTTTGGTTGTAGAATAATAGAATTTTCCATCCGGGTCTTCCTCAATTGCATTTAACGCACTGAATCGAAGATCTTCTTCCCTGTATGCAACACTTGATTTTACAGAAACCTGAGTTCCTATCTTTGCTGCCCCATTTACATTAAATGGGAATGCAGTAATATCATTAAATGTCATTGTCGTCGTAGAATGTATTGTAACTACAGGTGTAACCGTAGGATCTGAAAGTGCATCTCTTATACTTCCCGAATTGAGATATACGTAATTCGCTCCCAAATATGAATGGGTAGTGCTATCCGTATGGCTTCCGCCGGTATTTGTATAACTTATTGTAGTACTATTCTGTACATATCCAGGCGTAATACCATAAATGATATCCGATACTCTTCCATCAGCATCATGTGAAGTCAATGTAAGATAAAATGCATGATAAACGTCTGAGTTTGCAAGGAACGCACCGGCACTAAGATTTTTAATCTGAACCGTTGCTGTCACTTCTGTCTTGATAACCTTATTTACCGATGTCATTTCTCTATTGTCATCCCACAATAAATTTCCATCTCCCGAAGTAACTGTAAAACTATTATTTGTAATTTCATGGTTAAACAAATCTCCTAAAACTACCAGTGAATTCAAATTCAACTCTATATTTGCCTTTTGTACTTCTGCTCCTCCCGTGTAAGTCATCAAACTTCCTGATTTGATAATAACACTGTGGGTTTGTCCTTCTGACAAGTTCGGAACATACATACTTATATAGTAATCTTCATAAAGCTCATTTGAATGCATTGAGCCCGTTCCCCAAGCACTGTTATCTGCCAGTATAGATGACAGATTCTGTGGAGAGAACGGATTGCCACTCTCATCTCTGAATGATGAAAGATTAAGCACTATATCTGTATTTGTTGCATACGAACCATCAAGTGTCAGCGTGTAATATTTATCTGCATTGGCATTCGGGTCCACAAGAATCAGTTTAGTACCATTTGGCAATGTATCAAAGTTACCATCCAAATTAAGTACTATACTCTTATCAAAATTCCAATCATATCCCGATGAAATCTGGTTCTTTGGATATATAAAACGTACAAATGTAGTCGTCCACTCGTTGGTACTTTCAATAAGAATAGAAGTCGTTTTTGGTACCGCTATTTCAGATGAAATCTTTTCAGCATACGGTGTACGGGAATAAGTGGTTCCCGTCATAGTTACCGCGCTAAATTCCGCAGTAAGAATCTTCTTCGTGTATACAGGTACGTACAGATGATATGCCACTCTATTATGATTAGTATCAGTCGGATCTTTAAATTGAACATCCACAAGGGAGAACTGGCATGTATTACCCGACTCTGAATCTGCTTTTGTTGAGTCGAACCAATACTTTCCTGCATTATCATCGGTACCTGAATACAACTGCAATCCCTGATCACCTGCTTCACCGAGAACAAACTTTTGTGAACCGGAGTCGTAGTAGCAAGGATTAATTGTTACCTGATAAAGTTGATTAATATTCGATCCGGAAGCAGAACTACCACAACTATACGCATACCGATTATACTTCAATCCATTTGGCTGACCTGCCGCATTTGTAACTAAACGAATGTACGATTTAATAAAAGGTGTAATATCACCTGTTTTGTCAGTGTCGTCGTTTATTACAAGCATCGCGAAATCGTCAACACCCGTTAAATTAGTAAACGCTTCGCCAAACTCAGTAGCGGCTGTAGATATCTTAAAAGCCCCATCTTTATATGTTCCATTGTTGTTAATATATTTTGCGAGTGTCGTAGCATCCGTTGTGTTTGATGACGGATCATTTGAAGTTCCTATACTATATCTTCTATTTGAAGTACCATCCTTATTATCTTTATATATTTGACCTGCATTACCAAGTGTTGCTCCAACGCCTACACCATCTCCTGTAATGTATTCACCTGTTCCTACTGACCTATGAGGCGCTGTATTAACAAATGGTGCCAAAGGCATATCGACATTTATTGGGTTTCCTAATGTATTAACACTTCCAAAAGTTGATGTATAGCCTGTTCCTGATGTAAGATTTGATGCTGATGCATTTAAGTAATCGGCAAATACAAAGAAGTTATTACTACTAGTACCTTGATTTCTAACAACATTTGTAGGCACTAATGACGTGTCAGAATTGAAAGCACTAATTCCTACAAATTTATAGGTCAAAGCATTACTGTAACCGCCTGAAATTATTCCCGCGCCCGATGTATTATCAGAATCACCATACTTAAAACTTACGTTATCAATTTTCAAATTGTATCCCGAAAGATTTTGTTCTGTATATCCAACAAATCCTCCAACTTTTCCCGATGTATTATGTGTTATGATATCACAATCTTTAACATAATCATTTTTAAGATACATTTGTTTTTGTGATACTCTTCCAACCATACCACCAACATTAAATCCTTTAATTACATATCCTGAAATATAACTATTTGCTATAGTACCAACATACGTTGAAGAGGTCGAAAAGAATCCTGAAACAAATCCTCCTGCTATATTGTCTGCATCCACAGTTCCTGTACCATACGCCTTTATTTCAGGCTTTGTATTTCCCGTGCCTACTACTGCACTATTAAATATATAAATATATCTCGGTCCCCATGATTCCATATTACTTCTTCCATAAAAACCTGCGGCACTGGTTAATGCCTTTACAGAAAGATTATTCAGCGTACAGTTTTCTATCCAAATAGAATTCTGCAGATAATCATTATCATTCTGCTCACTCGCCTGTGAAAATCCAATAAATCCTGCTGCATTATACACAGTGCTTTCACCTACCGCTGGGTTAGCACCAAGGCCTTTTAAATTAACATTCTTTATTTCAGCTCCGGTTCCGGAATAACCAATCAAACCTCCTACATTACATCTCTTTCTAGTTCCAGTATAGTACGAGGTAACTTTAGATACATATATATCAGATGTATCAGCAGTTTCTGTTTTACCATCAATACATGGGCGACACCAAAATGTCATTCCTACAAAAGTACCTAATCCATGACGTAAATTATCACTTCCTCCATAATATCCACCTGTTATACTTATACCGTTTTCCGTCGTGTTGCAACCAACAATTTTCATCTTAGTGTGAGATTTTACGGCATCTATGCCAACCAAACCTCCACATGAGTATGCACCGGTAATTGTTAATCCATCAAATCTGATATTGTTAAAGTTAACATCCGAATTATTACCAAAAATACGCTTGCCATACACTCCTCCAACGCAGAAAAGCTGTGTATTATCCGTTGTTCCTGTAATAACACTTCCTGATGAATTAAACACCTTATCTTCTATATTTCCTTTAAGATAAAAATTTTGAAATTGATATTCGTGGTTTTCATCTTTTTTTACCATTACGCAATCAAACAATCCAATTCCCAGCAACTTTTGAAGATTAGCATCATTATCATGCCCATATTCCTTTACCAGCGTTTCACCTGAATAGGTTTGAGTCAACGTTTTATTTTGAGCATGATAATAGTTTTCACTACCGGTTTCATAACGAGATAAACTAATATGAAGATTCAATGTATTTCCATTACCATCGAACGTAGCTACCTTAAAAGCTGTTTTTGAAGTAGTATTGTCACTTACACTTTTTGAATTAATTCCAACACAACCAATCCCTCTAAAAGCCTGAAAATCATCAAAATCTTCAAAAGTATCACTTTCAAAGAGTGTAATATCCCAAAACTTAGAGTTACTGTTTGTCATATACCTTGCAGGAAAATTTGCCGCAGGATTAGTAGCCGTAGTTCCATACCTTGTTGTATACCTATAAATAATATACGGAATAGGGGCTTTCATAAGCCTATCTTTTACAGATGAATCCGCATAATTATTAACACTATCTAAAACTGCATAATCGTTATAATCTGAATGATTAGTTTTTTGCTCATTAGAACCACATCCTACATCATTATAATCACCAAGTCTTGAAATTCCTGTTATATAATTGTTATACCCATATGAAGGAGAATAACTGCTGTAATCATAAGCGGAAGATGTGTTAGCTGTACTTGCGATAGACTGAGTAATAAGTGACATTATATATAACGACTGTGCATCAGGAACATCAATAGTACTATTCGTGTAATTGACATCCAACTTATTTGTATTACTTCTGTCAATAGTATCTATTTGATAAGTATACGTCTTTGTCACATTATGATTTTCATCCTCAACAGCCTTGTTATAATTATCCGGTGCTGTTCCACTCCTATTGCTGATTGACTCATAAATTGCATATCCATTTATTACTCTTCCCACATATTGGTTAGAATAAATACCTCCACCTGTCACAGTTCTTCCTGTCACAGTATTCGCACCTCTGAAAATAAGTGCACCGTTAACAACAGCACCTACCATTCCGCCTTCAGCTATCAAATGTCCGTTAAGAGTAGTAGTTCCGCTGTAGGAAACAGTAACATCATCAATGACATTATCTCCACCCATTATTTCTCCGATAACACCACCATAATATTCTGCACCCTTATTTGTTGAATCATTTTTTTTGTATCCATACAGAGCATTATCACCAACCCTGTCCAGCGATTTCGATATATTAGCTGTCACTTGAATATTTAGATTTTTAACAACTGAACCATTGCTAATATAAACCAAAGGATTTCCAGACGGATTTGTAATCACCGGTTTTGTTCCATTAGATTTTTTCCCCACTATAACACCATGGAATACAACACTTCCATTTACAGCAGTTCCTGCTCCGGGAGCACCTATACCCGGATAATCCGATGGAAGACTATTAGCCCCTGTCAAATCAGTATTTATAACATAATACGCAGAAGCAAGATAATTTCGCACAAGAGCCGTAGTCCATGTTGTCAAACCTGCGCTATTACTACTATCTTTCACGTAACTTGAACCACTCTTATTATATAAACCGTCACCATTCTGACCTGTATGCCATGTTGCGGCAAAAGGTAAACTACTTACTACATTCATTGTGTTTGGCAACTTGATTGTTCCCGGAGTACTACTCTCACTGTTTACTGCATCAGCTACTAATTTCAACTGCGATGCTGTCGAGATAATATATGGATCGTTATAAGTTCCACATCCTTCAACAAGTCCCGCAACTTTATAATTAACTTTTATCTCTGTTACAGGATAAGTAGTATTTGTTCCTTTTGCTGTATAATTTCCAACATAAGGTAGAAATCCTGACGAAAAGTCAAATTCAGTATTACTATCAGAAACCGGGTTAGTAAAATGTCCCGTTCCTTCTCCAACTAAATTATAATGTTTTTCACCGTTAGCATACTCAAGTGACGAACTAATTTCTTTTCCATAGGTTACATTTCTTCCGTCTTCCCAGTCCTCTTCTACTGTATAATAGTATTCCAAAGTTGAAGACTTAGCTGCTAACAGCGTTGTGAAAAATATCGCCTGACTGAATATAGAACGGCTCGTACCATACTCTGTATCCATTGCCGTTGCAGCTGCAGATGTCCAGTTTGCGTCTGATATAGTATTGCCATCTCTGGCATCCAGTTTAATATCATTGAAAGTCATAGTCATATTCTGACCTGTCGCTGTTCCAAACAAAGATTTTGCAACAGGTAAAGTTACACCTGCTCCACTGTAATTGTTCGTGCGCAAGTTACTGAGTACCAAAGACGGAGTCGCTGTTCCTGTACCGTCTATACTATTTATAAGCAAATATGATGCATTGTTTGACGGAATCAATTTATCCAACGTCAAACCTGTAAGGGAAACATTTCCGGATGTAGACTTATTTATAAGTGCTCCTGAAGCAACTCCGGACACATAACCAAACTCACCGGTAAGTGTGAGATTGTTTGCTGTCAACGAAGATACTGTTGTAAAAAGTCCTGCCTGCATCAGATAATGCTGATTGCGACGCGCTGACGACGTCTTTGCCATTGCAGTATTATCAGGATATCTTGACCATGAATCAGGTGTTAAAGATTGTCCTTCATATGCTTTAATTGCACCAAAATCAAATGTAACTGTCGCTCCTGTTGGCAATGTTACATCTCCACCCGGGATTGGATAATAAGACAATCCCGAAAGATCAATTGATGTCTCTGAAATCATATCTCCATTACTCTTAAAACATGATTTGATATTAGGCGCAGCATAATTATATACTGACCAAAGCAAAAACTTTTCGCCGCCAGGGGCTGTACTTCCTTTGGTTCCCTTGCTAAGCATAACATCCAAATTGTAATAGTATCTGCTATTTGGATTACCCACAAGATTTCCAAGTTGTGAGTAAAGTCTGTTCTGGTATGTACCTGTTCCGTTTTCGTCATCATTTGCATCGACGTCTGTTATCTTAGTTTTCGTTCCGTTACCTGTGTTCATGTTGATATTTACGATTCCGGTACCATTACCGCCAATCATAATATCTCCACTGTCTTTACCGTTATTTTTTGTATCTGCTGCTATCTCATCAACATAATAATTATTATCTGTTGATGTTGGTAAAGTTATTCCCGACAGAGAATAACCACTGTTCTTTAAGTTAATATACAAACCGTCATCGTCACTATACGCCTCATTTACTATCATTCCAAATGAAGCAGGCGATTCATCAGCTGATATAAAACTAGTATTAACCGGGCTTGCGCCAGTTGACGCCTGAACAGTAAGAGCATTAATATTCCATTCCCCTGATGCTCTAAACACAAGTCCGCACTGTTTGCTTCCGATACCTGAATATTTATTATTTACAGTTGAACCTGCTATGGTGAGTCCGTCAACTGTCAGATTTGTTCTGTCCCACATAGAGCCAAGGAGTCCACCCGGATATTTTGCCCTGGTATCCACTCTTGCGCCTGTCATTGTCACCGTATCCAATGTTATACCTCTGGAATTTGAGGCATTCTTACTAACTCTTCCAATAGTTCCGGCAACATATGAATATGTGGCATTGGCAGTTACTGAATTATCTATAATAATTTCCGGTGAAATTTCCGTATTGGCAATCGATACATTATAGCGTGTTGAAGCTGCACCCTTAAGAAGTCCCAAAACGCCTCCTGCATATGTACTGTTATTATCATCACCTGTCACAGTACCTGTCAGTGTGATTGAAGGCGTAATTTCACTTCCGGTAATAGTCAATGTATAAGGATTGCCTGCATTTTCATTGCCGTCAAATGTACCTGCAACTCCTCCCACATGGAAATTTGCACTGTCAACTCTGTCAACAGTCACATCTGTGTCAATATTGACATCAGAAATAGTAGCTCCATTAGTCATTGCTCCCATCAGAGGGGCGATGTAGAGTTCGCTTGAACCTGCTGCTCTTGAAACGTGCATTTCTCCCCCAACAGTAATATCACTGAACGAAGCTCCCTTTCCAAAAGCAATCAATCCCTGAGCATCATGTCCATAGCCATTAGAAAGGTATATTCTTCCTCCGGCTGAATCCGCAGCAACAGCATCTCCGTTTCCGTCACATCCATACGCTTCACCTGTTGCAAGAAGTATCTTGTCAGTTGCCGCTCCGGTCGTACCCGAAATACTTCCTGTAAAATAATCAGGCGAGCCCACGAAAGCACTACTTGCGTCAATGTATTTTCCGTTTCCCCCATCACGCATAAGACCTAACAGTCCTGTGCCTTCAAGGTCTATGGTACCTGTCACTGTGATATCAGAAGCCAACAATGCAGTTTTATTTGCTCCACCTGTAGCAAAGCAAAGTGCCCCATGATTGCTTCCATCATTCAACTGCATATTGAGGGCTACTTTTGCAAATGAAACTTCATCGGTTATTGCAGGATTGTTTGCAACCGCTGCAACAGTAACTTTATTACTTGCCACAGACACTATTCCTGCTTCTTCAGCATTTTTCTCTACGCCGTTTACTGTGAACATTCTTAAAACTTCTCCCCACTGACCTAAATCAGAGGCAGTTGTTCCAGCATTTCTCTTAAGCGTCCAATTAGAATCTTCTCCATTTCCTTTTGCATAAACCAGAGTTTCATCATTCTCATATACCAGTTGTGAATAACCGCTTGTAGCCTTGGCTCCGCTTATATCAGTAACTCCGGCAAATCTTACAACTCCTTTTTTGAAAGAATACGCAATCGCTCCACCTTTGTATTTAGTTCCCGAAGCAAGAGACAATGTATAATTACCTGTCAGGTCTATAAACGATCCCGAATTACTGTCATTCAAAGTTATAATGATTCCTCCAAATTTAGCAGCGCTGTCTACGTTTGCATTTGTAATACTTACACCACTCACCGCTACATAGGTAGAACCATTAAGCGTGCCAATGACACCTCCCACATTTCCGGAAGAGGTGTAGCTGAGATTGTTTATAGTAAAATCGGATAAACTAAGTGTTTTTGAATATGATGAGTTAGCATACGTACCGATAACACCACCAAAAGTTGCAGAACTTGTAGGTGGCACAAAATGAGCATTACTTGTATTTGAATCAGTTATTGTAACGCTACCATTCGGTGTGTATTTTCCAAAAAGTCCACCTGTTGTAGTTCCCGAAAGTGACAGAGAACTGTCTGTATACTTATCTAAATCAATTGTTGAAGCAGACGTATATGTGGATTTGTACTCGCCTGCAATACCTCCGGTGTTACCTTTGCCGCTAGTAACAGTGCACGACGAAAGTGTATAAGTTCTTGTAAGCATAATATCATTTGCCGCAGAATTGCACTCATAATATCCGAAGGCTCCACCTGTTGCAGTAGCGTTGCTGCCATTAGTAACAGTGCAATTTGACAGTGCAATAGCTCCACTTGTTGTTTCATAATTCACCACTGTATTCTTACAATATCCGGCTATACCTCCAGCGTAAACAGTTCCCTCTATACTTCCTGAAACAGAAAATCCGGAAGGCAATGTTATAGTTCCTCCCTCTGCATGACCACATACAAATCCTACCTGGCTCTTGGCTGTCTGAAAATCAACTTTAAGGTCACTACTTCCACTGAGGAGTTCAAATGAAGAGCTGTTAATCTCACCTACTAATCCTCCACAATAAGCTGTCTCAGTTCCAATAAAAGTAACTTCATCATTATTCGCCTTTGTGTATGTAGCCTGCAGAACACTGCCTTCTTTAATTGTTCCACAGAGTATTCCGTAACTTTTATCGCTTTCTTTATTATCAATAATCGATCCTGAAATAATAACATTGTTACTATCCCTCTGAGGTGTGTGATTACTGTTGTCTGTAAATGTCAGATTGACTTTTGCACCTGAAGACATATCTCCGATAATCCCGGAATAACTTCTGACACTTGAAGAACCCAAAATTATTCCCCATTCATAAGGTGATGCTGCACTGCTTCCTACCACATGCCTTGCAAAAAGAGGAGATATTGAATCTCCGGCATTTGCCACACGATTAATATCCAAAGGAACAGTTGCATTGGTTCCCAATTTATACAATTTGACAGAATCATTAACATAATCAAATATTGGTGCATTTGCTACTACAGCGAATTCTGCTGCAGATGTATTTAAATATATTGTCCCATTAAATGGTGCACTGGAATTGCCCATCGGATTATAATTAACATCAAACAAAAAACTTCCACCAACCGGATTGAGCGTTATAGTGTCTTCGGCATGATCAGCAGCCCATGATGAATCCTGAAAGCATTTTGAATAGTCAGAAAAATCGGTCTGTTCAGAAGTAAATGTGTAAACATGACCTGTAAATCTCGCCTTCAGTTCTTCAAGTTCTCCTGCCGCCTTTACTTTCTTTACAAGCCCGGAAATATCTATTACATCTTCAGAAATCATATCCGTTGGAAGTCCTGCAAACACCAGTGCCAATGCAAGTGTGATGCTGATTACCCTCTTTTTTATTCTGTTATTATTATTTAAAGCTTTTCTCATATGATCACCCTCAATCTACAACATTAGTATTTCCATTTCAATATTAATTGATTACGGCGTTACCGCTCCTACATCTTGAATATAGTTTTCGCATTTGATGTATTTACTTGGAAATTCATTGCCTGTGTATGTAGCCATAGTTCTTTTATAAAACTGTACAACATACCTGTTATCTCCTGTTGCGGAATCAACAGTGAGTGTACGTTTTTTCCATCCCTCTCGTCCTGTCGCAGCTGATTCAGCTGTAAGTATTCCTGTCCCTGACGGACCATACTTCTCAATAAAGAACGGATTCATTGCAAACTTTGTATCATTCCAAAGAATGTCTATTGTTCCTGCTCCGGAACCTTCAATAATAAGATTATAACCATCGTAATCTGTAGAACTCGCTTCCTGAAGAGTCCCATGCCATCCGGTCTCTACTGTTCTACCTTGTGAAATACTGATTATACTCGCAAGATTAGAAACACCACTATTTGACTGAACACTCTCCTCTGTAGGTGTTGCAGATACTCTTATAAAGAGTTCCGGAACATCCAATGCAACTTCTGTGGCATCAAAACATATGTTATAGGTATCTCTGTATGAATTCTCCCCTGCAAGACTTTCTGATGAATATGTATAAGAAAATACTCCTACACCACCTTGCGTGCCATTAATACTATGCTCAGAGTCTGTTCTAATCACAATATTGTCATCCATAACTTTCTGAACGTAAAATGTTTTTGCAACTCCACCTTCCTTTGTTTGAACAGTGGTAACAGGAACATATGAATCTGTTCCCGAATCATATCGCACGAGCTCCGCTGTAAAACTATATTCAATCACAGCGTGCGCCGGAGCCGTTGGAACGAGCTGATCATAGTTACAAACGGTAACAGAGCAAATAAAATTCCCTTCATTTGTAGTTCTAAGATTCTTCACCGCCATATTAGACAATGAAAAAACTTCCATGTAGTTCGAAGAAAAAACACTGTTGCTTGAAGTCTGTGTAGATACAACTCGCTTTACATCTCCGGTCCCGTTGTATGCAGCATAAATCGAAAGTAGGGTTGATAGAATAAGAAGAGACACAACCATCCAGGTAGTAATTGGATTTTTAATTATAAATCTGGCAACTTTTTTCAAATGTCTTTTCATCATTCACCCTCCTTTCCTTTTCTTCATGAAATTGTTATATATTTTGTTTTATATTTTTTCATGAAATCATTTTTCATTTTTTCAATTACTTTACGCTTCTTTAACTTATTAGAGAATCCATAATGCCATCTTGCATTCCCCAATTTTCTTTTATTATTTATCACTCTGTTGTAACACTATACTTAGAAGATATATAAATAATATCTGTTTCTTTGTTGTTAAATGCATAGTTCCAATATCCTGCATTACTTTCAATCATATTGCTTGCTCCCGGTATCCAGGAAATTCTGATTGCATAATAATCTCTTTCGCTGCTTCCATCTTCATTTTCATTCAACTGAGGCAGATTTCTTGCAATGCTGTACAAAGGCTTTGCATACTGATTAACCTCATCATTTACAGCGTCATAATTTCTTCGACTCACAGCAAGATCACTCTCATCCCCAAGAATTCTACCTGTCGAATTGTCGTCAGGATTGATATTGGTCAGTGTTACCTCACCACCGGTTGTTCCCGTCGCATCTGTGATGATACTGTACATTAACGTTGTTTCTTCTCCACCAGCTATCGTATGGTCAATATATTCAATCGTTCCATTCTCATCCTCCTGAACTCTATACAGCCGATATGTAAATGGAATATTGGTTGTATGTGACAGCTGAATATCATAAGCATTATACTTTCCTGGTTCAATAGAGAATACAATGTATTTATCTGTTCCACTTGAGACATCGATATTCTCAAGAGAAATATACAAAGCCGGATCTGCGCCACCGGATGCAATATTGATAGCCGGTGGTTCCTTAATCTTGGTAAAGGCCTCTATCCTGTCTCTAATTAAAAACCAGGCACTTACCGGAATTGCCACGGTGCAAATCAAGGCTATTATCAACTGAATCTTCATAGGAAGAGACAGCTTTTTGATATATTCAATTATCTTTTTCATAGCTGCCACCTCCTTTTATTATTTGTCACTCTTCGCTAATAACATATGTACCTAATGCGAGTGTATCTCGCATCTATTCTGAATCCACCACCGGTTCAACTTTCATCGAAAGCAAAAGATACGATACATGATTTCCGATTTCAAGATCCGCATTATCGTATTTCATATTGTAATGATTAAAAATAGAGTTGGAATATGCAGTGGACAAAGAAGTCAAATCTGAGGTCACTTTACTCACACTATCACTGCAATCTTTGAAAAATCCATCCTTATTATTTGCAATATACTGTATCACTGCGGAGCGCTCCGTCGGAGCAAATATTATCTCTGAATTATCATTACTCGTAAGATTACTTAAATACTTTGGCCATACCCAGTAAATCGTCGTGTATGTCGCCCCATTCCTTGTATAAGTCTGGTTCGAAAAAACCCTTCTTGCAGACTGGTCATCGCCAATAAGTCCTGTATATTTGTGTGTAACAGAATCCTGCCCTGAAAAAAGCATAATATGCGACTTAACATATTCCTTGATTACACTGTTATTTATTTCATTTATTGCTGTTTCAGTCTCTCCGTTTCCAACCGGTGTTATTGTCTTCAAATACACTTTGATATCAAATACACAATCAACAGTTATAGAATCAGCATCGTTTGGATTCACTCTGAATTCAAGTTTGCCGCTATCTCCCGGTTCAATTCCCGGTTCTTCCTCTCCCTCTTCTATTGCCGACGTATGGTTATCAAAGTTGTAGTCTGCGCTGATTTTCCACTCCATACCTCCGGTATTAAGACTTTCGTAAATGTCACTGTAAATACCACTGCCACTTCTTGTTTGAATAGTGTATGGTGCACCCTGAACCAAAATCCCCATACCGTTATCAGAGACTTCGCCATTTGTAGAAAACCATGCTATAGCTCCTAAAATAAAAATAATGAATACGAATATGAGAAGAACTCCCATTTTGACAAGACTAATAGAGGATGAAGCCAGTCTCTTTTTGCTGTCGTCATCACCCTCTTGATAAACTTTGTATAGATTTTCTAGTTTTTCCCAAATTTTTCCATTCATTCTCATCACCTCTTATTCACTTCCGAATTTTCTCAAAAAATAATCTAGTCTAATGCTCATAAAAGGCATAATATCCCTATTTATATTGTACACTATTTCCATTTCAATTACAATTTCAGATTATTGATTTTGTGAACTAGAAATGTTCTAATTTCACTTATACTATCTAATTTAATTATACAACATTAGAATTACCATAAAATGACAATATACAGGTATATATATTGCTCATTTTTTATATTTTTCATGATAAAACATCACTACACTTTCGTTTTCCTATTATTTTGCCAAAAAATACAAAGAATATGACAACGATAATATTGAAAAATATAAAAACGGTAAAAAACAATCCATTAGAAAAACAGGTTCCAGAAGAAACAAAAATATATCAAAAGATAAATCTTTAAGCGTATCACTAGCGCACCTAAAAAACAAACCGTCGGGTCATCCCCGACGGCTTGTTTTTAAACTATATCACAATTTCAATAATATTTCTATCATCATTAAGTAGTTGTAACATCCTGAGTAATCTGATAAACACCACTTGCTGTTCCAGCTTCAAGCTTAAATTTAGTTTCAAAACTCCATGTTCCATCAACCAATGTCTGGAATGTATTTACATTACAAGTTTTATCTTCACCTTCAAGCCATACACGAACTACTACTTCATAGTACTCTGTTGCGCCTGCAGCTACAGTTCCAATTGTTGCATCAGATGCTGAACTTGCATATGTAACAGCACCAGTTGCGGATGTTGAAGTTACAGCTTTGTTAGCCTCAAAATTAGTTGCACTGGCAGGAGCATAAATATGTGTTGTAACTCCAGTAGCACTTGCATCAATATCAGGAAGTGTCTTTGCTCCATCAACAGTTGCTGTAGCGAATTTCTTAGAATGAATTGCAACACGCCATGCTTTTTCTGAATCTGTTGCCTTACTAAATGTCATCTTAAGTTGAGACAAGTTAATATTCTTAGTATTAGCACTATCAGTATTTACAGCCTTTAATACAAAATGATAATCAAGCCAAGTATGATCTGCTGAAGTATATCCTAATCCAGTTAAGTCACTTAGCTGTGTGATTGCTGTGTAAGCTTCGCTTATAGCATCTCCATCACCCATTACATTGGTAGGTGAAGTTGCAAAGAAGTTATATCCATTTGTTGTTGATAAAGGCGCTAAAGTAGCTGCAGCAATAGTCTGCGTCGTAGATGATCTAAATGTTGAATCATTAGTAGCATAACTACCAGCACTCCATGTACCACCATGACAAGGTGCAACATCATCAATCAACAAGTTGCTTTCAACAGTTGTCTTCATTGACATACCAGTTACACTTACTTCATCATTCATTGTGAACCATGCATATGTTGCGGTTCCGAGCATCATACTCGAGATTAATAACATTGACACCGCACCGGCCAATCTTTTCCTTGTTTTCATGTTTGTTTTTTTCATAATCGTTTCCTCCTTTTTCACTTTTCCTTTGAAATCGTTTCCAAGACCCCATTACAAACACTGAGTCTACCTTTATAACTACCTTTATTATATACAAAAAATGTCATTTCCACAAGTTATTTTTGTACATTTTTGCTTTATTATTGTATTTTTTTGTTTCATACTTATGCATACTGCATAAAAACCTTTCATTTAGTCTTTTTATTGAATATTATGCGCTTTATTCAACATCATAAACTATTTTTTCTCACTGCTCAATTTTTCCACCCAATTAAGAAGGCTAAAACTGAAAACTTCAGCATATTTTTATGCCACTTTATAGAGATTCCAGTTCTTTTTTCATCTCCAGCATATGATTACGGCAGGCTGTTATCTCTCCGGTATATTTATTGAACCACTCAACATCTGCCTCATCAGGTTCCTCCTGCAAAAGGATTGCCTGTACCAGAGCCGACTGGGATCTCGCACGTCTTCTCTCTATTTCAACTATTGTTTTCTGACATACCTTTATTTCTTTTTTCAGACGACTTTTTCTACTCATATGCCTCATCCTTTCTTATCGTACTTTGTATTCTTATATCTTCTTTCTATATATTGAAAGAAATAATATTTCTCAATCAAAAGCCTTTCTTGTCAATCGAAGCAATAAATTGATCCAACTGTTCATATGCATCCTTTTCTGATGTTTTTATTTTTTTCAATATATTTTCAACTTCTTCTAATCTATCGCTCGTCTGCTCAGGGTATTTAAGAAACACTGTATACAGTTCATTTATTGATTTATGCTCTTCTTCTTTTTCCTTTATTAAAAAAGAGAACGTATTGATATTTGTAATTTCAGCAAAAATCATTCTGTAACGCAACTCAAAGTCTCCATCTGCATTAGCATAATTATCTAACTGCTCTATCGCACTGTCTAGTGACTTGTAAAACTGTCTTTTGTACGTTTCCTGAACTCTATGTGTCTCACCTATGTACAATGCAATGAACACTATCAATGCCACCATGGTAATAATCAACAAAACAATGGATCGTAGCATTTTTTTTTGCATGATGTATTCCTGACCGCTGTCTCGATAGGTATAATTAAGCATTTCCTCAATTTTGTCATTTTTATTCTTCTTATTCTTTTCTTTGTCTTTCGCCATATGAATCATCTGCCTTTTCTATACTTCCTGAATTCTGCTGTTTCAAATACTCCTCAACTGCCTCTCTCTTCAGTCTCTCCATCTTTTCCTCGGTAGTTTCTACGCCCTTTTTCTTTTGTTTTTCCCGGTATTCTTCACTCTTCAGCTTGTAGAACAGTTTTGTAACTGTGCTAAACTCGTAGACACATACCAGAAACAGCGGAATCACTACCACCATCAGCATCAGTTTCTTCATATCAGTAAAGGATGTCAGCCAATCAAGAAACCAAATCTCAGATGCGTATCTGCCTATGATTTGATCCTTCCTAACGTGATAATCGTCAGCGCTGACATTGGCATCTCCCTTAGTAACATAGGTTCCATTATCATTGATATCAACAATTCTATGGACCACTATCTTCCCGTACACATCGGGATCCTCTGAGTAATAGGCTATAATATCTTCTTCTCTAAGGTTATCCATATCCTTTTCAATAACAAGGACATATTGACCTTCCTCAATGGTTGGCTCCATGCTCCCTGTAACAACATGCAGTACGTTCATTCCAAAAATGTCAACTGCCTTACCTCTGCTTGTACTAATAAACACAAAAGTCAAAAACACCAGTCCCAGGACTAATATTATGTATTCAAAAATTTTAAGCCCTTTTTTTATTGTCCCTTTATGCTGCATTATCCTGCAAATTGCCCTCTTTTCCTTTTATCTTCTTAATAAGACGTCTTGTATTCTCTATAACACCAACATGATATGTCTTGTAGAGTCTCTTCATCTCCATGTCAATAGCTTTCTGTTCCTGAGGAGTTCTGTTAGGCGGGTTGAATACAGGCTTTGGTTTTCCCTTGTTTGCCTTTGCTCTCTTGCGTTTGAACTTCAAGTCATTAAAATATCTGACAACATTATACGGAAAAGCAGTAGAGTATTTCTTGTAGTATACCTCGTATTTTTCTCTCTCGCCTCTCTCGTACTCTTCCTGTCTTGCGACTTCTTCTCTATGCGCAAGTATACGCCTTTGATCAGGATTTTCAGTATCTTTAGGAATATATCCAAATAATACATATAACAACCAGATGAAGAATCTTGGGATTGCATATATTGGGTTGTATGTGTACATTTTGTATATTTCTCTGAAAGGTTTAGCTTCAAGTCTGTTTCTCTCTGCTTTCAGCTTCTGTGCCCTTTCTTTTTCTTTTCTTTCTTTCTCAAGTTTCTGCTGCTCAAGTTTGAGTCTTACTGCAACTTCTCTTGGGTCTTCCATTACTTCTTTTGGAAGTTCACCGTTAAGTTCAGCATTCTCCTTGAGTTTTTCTTCAGCCTCCTCTATATCATCAGCCGTAACCATTCCCGAAGCATTAACTTTATCTCTCTGCTCTTTCTTGCTGTCTAAGATATTGGTATCAACACCTTCTGCCTCACCAAACTCACTTCGGATATTCTTCTTTTCTTCTTCAATTCTGGCCCTCTCAGCTGCCTCTCTTGCAGCTTCTTCAGCCTGTCGTCTTTCTTCTTCTTCTTTTGCCTTACGCTCAGCTTCAAGTCTTGCTCTTTCTCTCTCCTCTGCCTCAATCTCTGCACGTCTTCTCTCAAGCATTTCCTGAACACGTTTCTTTTCTTCTTCTCTCTCACGGCGAATTCTTTCGCGTTCTTCTCTCTTTGCCTCCTCGATTCGTCTCTTCTCTTCGAGTCTCTGAATTCGCTCCTGTCTTCTCTTTTCTATCTCTTCCTTGAGCGCCTGTTCTTCCATTCGCTTCTTCTCAACTTCCGCGATATAATTGCGCTCAATGGCTATTGCCTTATCTATCTGAACAAATATCTCATCCGAATCTTCAGGAAGATCCTTATTGATAAATGCATTCATCCCCTCGGCTTCGATGTATCCCACAGCTCCGTCTGTATGCAAATCATAAGAACCTGACAAAAGTTCAGACTTATACCTTTTTATTACCTTAGGCTTGAATCCACCATAGTTCTTCTTTCCAATAGGAACAAACTCCGTTTCTTCCTTATCGCCTTCTGTGTAAGTTCTAAAAAGCATAAGGTTACAGGCCATCATCTGTCCTACATCCTGAAGATACGCTTTGTCCGGATTCAGTGCAGTGTCCTCAACATTTATTTCATAGCCCGCTTTATCATAACTTAAGATATACTGCCACAGCGAGAGACATGCTTTTAAATCCACATTCTTCATTATGGCGTTTGTGCGCATAATAGGTGGCTGGACAAAGTTATTCCCCAGAGTAGTACAAAGTTCTGAACCCTTGTAACCTTCCAAGGTCTTTTTCAATTTTTCAACCCTTTGCCAAATGGTATAGCCACTCTCATTAGTGGACTCAAGATTTTTCTTGGAATCAATGGATATCTTGACGTTATACACATGACCTCTCTGATCATTTATCTCGTTATCCATCTCCATTTCGAAGACTTCCTCATCTTTTTCTACTTGTGATAGTTTCTCATACCTAAGCATAATAAAGATGTACAATCTGTCTATAAGAGTATTCACAAAACGGTTCTCGTAAGTCGCGAGACTTTCTTCTTTGTGAACATTTAGAATCTTAGAAGGTGTTATGGTCCCTCTTTTTTCATCTACGCTCTGAATCAAATCCGTATGCTGAGCCAAATGCTTTATGGATTCTACTGTAATCTTTCTAGACAGTGCTATCGGAACAACTTCTTCAACGTCAACTATTGTCCTGCTGGGATTTCTGACTACATTATCTACATGAATAAGCCCATCCTCTATTGCTTCAACCCAGGATACATCAATACTCTTCTCCATGAGTTTTCGGTTCATGGATACGCTGATGTTTCCTGAGTCTACAAGCCTGTTCATATCATCATAGTAATCATTATCCTGCATGTTTCCAAGAGCATCCTGCAACTGCTGATACCATTCTCCATACTTCTCGTTCAATAGCTCTTCCTTCCCTTTCTAAGTCGTGTAAGCATGTTAAAACAGTTTCTGCAATCTCTCAAGATATGCAATGGACTCTGCCATTCTGTTTTTTCCGAAGGACTTGTTCATATATACCACAAGTTCCTTAAGTTCGTCTCTAAGCATAGCTAAGTTGAGTGACTCAAACTTACGGAATATCTTTGTTGCAAGAACGTAATCTATTCCATCCAGTTCATCTCCTCCACATGCTACATAAACAGGAACAAACATGTTCATCTGTTTAATAATACGGTTACCAAAAGCTACACGCAGTTTGTCAATTACCCAAAGGTCAAGCTGATGTATCTTCTTAAGATTTTCTTCTGAAACCGGATATTTTTCAAATGCTTCATTGAACATAGCATTTAAGTGTTCAAAACTTAGTGAAAGCGGTTCTGTGTCTTCCGCCTCAAATGCAACACCCTTCGCATCAAGATTGATAGGCTGCGCACGGTCATATACCTTATCAGAAATAGCATATGTGGAATCATCGTTATTAGCCGTTCCAACATACCAGATATTCTGAGGTATTCTGAGTTTTCCATGATCCAGATTTACCGGATCCGAACTCCATACATTAGGTACAATGTCAAGTTCCCACTCATCTGCATTCGGCATTTCAAGAATAGAAAGCATCTCTGCAAAATAGTACTCAATTCTCGCGATATTCATCTCGTCGAGAAGGATTAAGTTAACATTGTCATTGTAACTTGCTTCATATATTCTTCTAAGAACTTCTGTCTCATTGAAGTTCTTTGTAAATTCATTGAAGTAACCAAAAAGTTCTGTTCTGTCACGCCATGAAGGCTGAACAGATGCAATAGTTGTATCTACCTGTAAAAACTTACCGAATGAATATGGGAGGGATGTTTTACCTGTTCCGGAAATACCCTGAAGGATAATAAGCTTTGTAGAAGCCATACCTGCCATAAACAATCTGATTGTCTTTATATCGTAGTAGAGATGCATTCTTGAACATGCAAAAAGTCTGAACCTCTCGCAAATTCCTTCAAGAGTAATCTCATTGTCATATTCAGGTGGTGTATAATCCTTGTAGAACATATCCACTTCGAAGAGTTTTGAGAAACGTCTTGTCGATGTGATAATGATACCTTCTTCACCCGCTGCCTGCTGAATATTCTCAGCATCTTCATTTTCAAAGTCTGTCTGTGAAAGACTTAATGCCGGTCCTGAGCCTCCGCCAATCTGTGCAACCTTCATTGCCATGATTTCGTCTTTTTCCTTGACCATCTTAATAACCTGTTTCTGGAGAACCGCTATCTCTTCCAGCAGATCTTCATTGCTGACTATGGAATGTCTAAATCTGATATACTTTCGAATCGCCATTACAATCAGCAGTGCGATCAAAAAATACACCGCAATAACCAAAACTATAGCTAAAATGGCAAGAATCCACTCAGCCGTAGTAAACTTCTCGGAATATGACTTGAAAATGTCTATGTATTTTTTTACGTTGAATATCTTGAGAATTCCTTCACCTATACCTCTGAATATTGTGGCATATCCCTGAAGCATCTCTGAGATAAATTCAAAAAACCATCTCAAAAATCCGTCCATACAGTCACCCCTTGCTTTTCATCATGCTTATTCAGCAATACTCAATTTGTTTTCATGTTTCTTTTTCTGTAATGTCGGTCAGTTATTTGACAACTTACTACTCTGCATCCTCTGCCGTTTCCACTACAGTATCCAAAATATCCTCAGCAGGATGCTCTTCCGCCGCCTTTGCCTTTGCTGCCGCTTCCGCCTCAGCAGTGGCCTTTGCTGCCGCCTCAGCAGCGGCTTTTTCCTCTTCTTTCTTCTGTTTAGCAAGATATTCTTCGATAGCTTTCTGCTTAATTGCTTCTTCGTCTTCCTCTGAGATTTCTCCATTCTTTACTTCGATAAGTGCAACAATGAACTTATAAAGCTCAAACAGGAAGATAATTGCTATAGGAATAATAATGCAGATAAAGAATCCCTTCTGAGTCTGAATAAAGCTGAGTGCAACACCAACTTTTCCAAAGCTCTTTCCTGTCCACTGTCCAATAATATCAACTGCCTCAACCGGAAGTTCATCATCAACCGGGTTGTTATCACCTCGTGTAATAAAACTTCTCGTATTATCCTTTTCTTCGATTTTGACAATTCTATGGGTATTGATGATTCTCTGATTATCTACGATTGTATAGAAAGTAATAACATCATTCTCCTTTAAATCGTAAAGATCATCAATCTTGTGCACTATAATAAGATCCCCTTTGCTGAATGTCGGTTTCATTGAGTCTGACTGTACACTCATAGGCGTGTACCCAAACAGTCTTGCAACTCCTTCATTCTTTGTGGAAGTAAGAACTGTCAATGTAATAATAAATGCCAAAATCAATAATACCCACGCTAATACATCTGCTGCTACTTTTAATACTTTTTTCATAATCTTTGTTTCCTTTTCGTAATATTATTCTGCTGAAATTGTTATGTATAAATACCTTTATAATTATTGCATTGAAGTTACAATCGACATTATAACCTCAAATAAACACTAGGTTGCTTCTACTATATTGAACTGCATCTGAAACTTAATGGTTCCTCCAATTATGTCATCAATACAGTCAGGGTCATTTCCCTCTAACCATATAACCACAGTATATTTGTCTCTGTCCTTTGGTTTGAAATCCTTTCGTCTTTCCTTCATTACAATATTGGAAGACAAGAACTCTTTGTCGCAATCACTCTCCATACCCTGGCCATTGGACTTTGTCTTGCCGTAAACCACTTTCTCGCCATTTTGATATACTGTAACTCTGACTGCATCATCCACATTCTTTGTGACATTCTGAATAATCAGCTGTCCATCATAAGTTAATGTGTCGCTTCCTGAATTTATAAGATAAAAAGTGTATGCTATATAATTGTTTCCATTGTGGCTACCATTTATCTTATCGAGATTGGCCGGCAAATCCTCTCCGCTAATATTGGTCATATCGTATACAATATTTGCGTTAAGCTGTGATATGGACTTGTCATAATCCGGAGTCTCTGAAAGGCACAAGCCCTGCTTTGCCATGTCATATTTGTTAACCTTTACTGTAAAACTGCCAAACTTATCATAGAAGTATGATACAGCGTATGCAACCGCCAGTATCGCGACTAATAATCCTACCAAAAGTGCCAGCACTCTCGATACCAGAGCATGTCTCTTTACTTCTTTAACAGTTCTTCGCAGTTCTACAACATTTTTTGTATTCTCTGCCAAGATATCATCGCCCCTTTTCTGTTTTCCATATTTCCCTTATTACACGTTTTCCTTTTTTACATGTTTTCCCTTTTTACATGTTTTCCTTTTTTACGTTTTTTTGCATGTTCCTCTTGGACACTGTTCAAAAATCAACCTTACCGGTTCTCTGAAATCATCCTGCAAGGATAATTTCGGATCACTCCTCACCGTTCTTCTTTCTCAGGTATCTCTCTCCCACAAACTTACCTATGAGAGGTCCCGTACCATAAAGACACTGTGCCTGGTATAGTTTTTCAGCCTGCTCCACAGTGGAAACTCCATCTGCAATGGATTCTGCTCCAAGTCCCTGTGCAAACTCAACCATGGAACTTACAGCAGAGAGAGATCTGTCATCATCCTTCAGATAACCAATGATTGCCCTGCTAAGCTGCACATAATCAACAGGAAAATACGCAAGTCTCATCAGCGGTGAGTTAACTCCGCCAAACTCTGTAATCATAAAGTGAAATCCTCTGTTGCGAAGATTCTCAATATTCCTGCTGTGCAGCTGATTGCCATCTACCAATATATCCGGCGTCAGTTCAAAACATATCCTGTTAGTGTCTATCTCCGCCTCCTCGAGAATCTTTACAATAGTGTGTTGCATGCCTCTCATCTCAAGATACTTCAAAGGCATATATACAGACATCCATCTAAAATAATAATCTCTCTTCTGGAGGTTTTTGACCGATTCCAAAACCTGAGCCAACTCAAGTTCAAATAGAGATACACACTGATTGCTAAGTTCTGCTACCTTGCGATAATTCTCCGGCATCAGAGTACCAAGATCCGGTGTATTCAGTTTTGTCTTAGATTGGAGAAAAGTAATGTCGCCTGATTCAAATCCTCGAATGCCTCGATAAAGAACCTCAACAGCTCTCAATCCTCCAACTTTAGTCTCCATAACTTCATTTTCCATACTTTATCTCTCTTATTCTTCTTTTGAAAATAAATGCCATAAAAATAGCATATTCCGACAGTTATTCTTATATAAAATTATAAGTTTTTAGGTCAAATATGTCAAGAAAAATGGCATTTTGCACAAACCCATAAAATGAAAAAAAGTACCTCTGAAAGATTTATTACAAAGATACTTTTCATTTAACTGTTATATATTATTATTTTGAATTCAATCCAATCCATTCTTTACTGCGAATACTGCCAACTGTGTTCTATCCTTCAATTGCATTTTTTCCAGAACTTTGGAAATGATATTTCTGACAGTTCCGTCACTTAGAAACAATTCTGCTGCAATTTCCTTGTTATCGTATCCCTGGGCTACCAACTTTACTACGTCAAGTTCACGCTCTGTCAGATCTGAAATCTTATCATCTCCTGCAAAACTATTGTTTTTCTTACTTTGCTCATATCCACTGAGCATAACCTTATATACACTCTCGCCAAAAACATTTATTCCATTGTATACACTCTTGATTCCGGCGATTATTTTCTCGTCTTCCATTTCTTTTAGAATGTATCCGTCAGCTCCGCTTTTTATCGCTTTGTCTATTGTCTCTTTGTCATCAAAAGTCGTAAGCACCAGCGCTTTCGTATTAGGACACTTTTCCTTTATGGCTGCAATTCCATAAGCCCCGTCATAATCAGGCATCCTCATGTCCATGAGTACTATGTCAGGCTCATATACTTTTGCCATGTCGAAAGCCTGCTTTCCGTTTTCTGCAAGTGAAACCACTTCTATCTCTTCATCCTGCTCAAGAATGGCTTTCAAACCCTGTCTTAATATTTTGATGTCATCTGCAATTATTACTTTTATCTTTTTCATACGTGCCTCTCATTTTTTTCATTTAATCGGAATTTCAATTCTGGTCAAAAATCCCTGTCCTTTTGCAGTCATAAATCTGACTTTGCCTTTTTCTTTTTCAATTCGCTCTCTGATTCCTTTGATTCCATTATTCTCAGATATCTTTTCGCAACCCACGCCGTTGTCCGCAATTGTTGCCTCGAGACTGTGCGGTTTAAATCTAAGGACAATTTCCATTTTTGATGCCCCTGAATACTTAAGGGCATTGGTTATCAGTTCTCTAATTGTATCATATACCGTCTTTGAAAGGTGGGAATATTTTTCTGAATCTTCACCTTTTACAGTGACTTCAACTTCCATCTCCTTTACCTGATTTGCAAGTTGCATAACGCCCTTGGTAACCAGTTCGTAGTTTTCGCCCTGTCTGAGCATATTAATCGACTCTCTAAGTTCCTTTATGCCGTTACCTGTAAGAGCCCTTGCCTCTGACAAATATTCCTGTGCCTCGTCGTTTTTGCCGTTTTTAACAGATATTTCTGCAAGCTTCATATATGACTGAATCATTGTCAGGGTATGACCTGCTGTATCATGTACCTGTTGCGCTATTCTGTTTCTCTCTGTCTCAAGCAATAACTTCTCGTTTGTAATTATGAGTTCACGTTTCAAATCCATAAACTGGTACTTGAAGGTGGCTAGAAGAACCAGAGCCATTGAGATACCAAATCCTATAGAGTTAGTATCATAGCGAAGTCTGTCCCCAAACAGTATATTTACCATGCTGAACATTGTAGGTATCAGCACTGCAAGAACAATAAGTACTTGGGCTTTGTTCTTTTGAGCAAGGCTCTCCTCTCTCATATTTCTGATACTCACGCCTTTAAAAAGAAGTACTGCACCAATTAACACATATACATATATTATTGCAAAATTACTATAAAACAATAACCCATGCGTAATCTTTGTCCTGGTAAATTCAGCATAATAGAGATGATGAAGCGGATTTGTCAACATCGCCATGTAGTGAAATACCGGTGAAATTAGAGTTGCCGCCATTAAGATGCGAGTCAGTTTTATTCCACAATACAAAATCGCAAACCACAACCAGAATAATCCTATTAAGCATACGCCTATGTTACCATATGCGTAACACACTGATAACTGTTTGCTATCTTGAGACATTGCCACAAAAATCTGGGAGCTGGACCATATAGCCGCCATCCCCTGACAGGCCATGCACATCTTTACCGACAGTTCTTCTCGTCCTCTAAACAGCAGTGCTGCCATACTAAATATGACAGTCACCGTTACTATTAGATTTATAATTCCTATTGCAAGTTCCATAATTCTAACCTCTATTATACAATCCAAACTTCATTATTGGTAAATTAAATATTGATAAATCATTAAGCCTATTAGATTTTAGCCTTACGTTTTTCATTCTTTTATTTTTCATTCTTTAGTTCTTCTTACCCAACCTACTCTTCACTATTATCATTCATTTTCATTTCAGTAACTTCTACGTTATCTGAAGCATTTTCGTTTTCTTTATTTTCCATATAACCCAATGCTATTTCATTTGCCACATAGCCTGATGGCACTTCTCTTGCAATAAAACCTGCCTGTTTTTCATTTACAATAGATTCTACTGTTTCCTTCTTTTCGAGGAACACTGCAATCAATACAAAGATTATTCCTACTGCGAACAGGTATCCCCACCAGGGAACGCTTGTCCAGAACTCTCTTGTTATGTATACGAAGTGGATGAACATATAGCAAAGTGATGAGATCCAGCATACCTTTCTTGAAGCAATTACTCCGTAAAGGAATGTCAAAGTATAAAACACTGCGTAAATAAGTGCGCAAACTAAATGCTGTTCACCGAATACGTTATGTATTAAAAGAATTGTCAATGATATAAATAGTGCAATATCCTGAATGATTCCCATTATGTTTTTTTCATCATACCAAATTACTCTGAGAATGACAATTGATACCATTATTGTTGCTACGAAGTACTCAATTCCAAAATATGCCGGAATTGTAAATATTGCTCCGGGGAACATGTTTACAAGAAATATTCCAAATGCCAAGCTCATTGTATAGATAATCTTTCTTCCCTCTCTGTCTTTAATAAATGATGCACAGATTAATAATGCGTGGCAGAGAATTGTCATTGTTGCAATAGCATACATCTTACTGATTATCATAAGTTCTGTGTTGTTAATATGTGCATTTAACTTTCCGATTATCATAATCGCTGTCATTCCCTGGAGAATGAACTGGTAAATTGCAAATCTGAGCAACTTCTTATTTTTATTTTTGTAGTACATTCCAAGCATGTAAACTCCTGCAATGATTGCATATGGAGCGAACTGATATGCTGAGTAATTCATATCAAGTATAATATTGTATGTATTTAACATTGATAATATAAGTACAAATACTGTTAATTCTTTTCTGTTTACGAAAAATCCAACTACTCCTACAATTGCAAGTGCTGCAACTGTAATAATCTCTGAGTCAATTGACAGGAATCTGTTAATATCAAACAGCATTGTGTAAATAAGTAAGCAGATACTTGCGCTGTTTAATAATTTAAGTAATTTGTTATTTACACTTTTATACTCAAGCTCTGTAGCTGTGAATATTGATAAAATCATAAATGGAACAACCATGAATGATACTTCACCGGATACCGAAATACCTAATGTAATCATTGATGCTCCGACCACATCCAGAATCCCCTTAATGAAATATACGATCGAATTGTCAGGAATTACCTCAGATATGAAGTGTACAATTCCAAGGAGAATTGCTATGATCTGAATCTTTTGAATAACAGTTACTACCGATCCAAGTCCTTCAATTCCAAATTTGTCATGGTTCTTGTAAAAGTAGTTGATTACCATCAGCACTGCTGCCCACATGGTAAGCATTATGTTGAAGTCTCCATAAAATATTGTAAGTGCACATGTTGATACTGAAATGCTCATTACAAGAGCATACTCAAGAATTACATCAAACTTATTTCTGTCCATTACTATTTTGCATCCAATCAATACCGTGCCTATGCAAAGTGCACATGTAACTCTGTCCCAAAATTCAAAGTTGTTAAATACTGAGTTTTTTAAAACTGAATACGCCAGAAAACCTGCTGTTGCTGTTCCAAGATAATACAGTGCAGAACCTGTAATATCTAACTTTGCTTTTACTTTATGTGAGCCGTAAAAAAGTCCTGCCATTGTAAGCATCAGACAGATTTGTTTTGCCGGATCGCTCATGTAATTCCATGCATTTGTGACAAATACACATCCTGCAATAAATATCAGGAATATTCCAATTCCCATCAGCAAATTTGAATTAATTGATTTTTTCTTATCCATAACTCATCATCCTTTCAGATTAATTTTTCCTTTGTTTTTGTTTTGTTTGGATTTGTTTTTTGCATTGTGTTTTTTGTTTCTTGGATTAATTCAATTCTATCCGGATGAGGGATTATTCTGTAGATGTCATCTGTCACATAATAAGAAAGGACACATGACATTTGTCATGTGCCCGATTATTATTATACCATGTAATAAACAAATGATTTGATAATCAACTTTGTTTGGACAAACTAATAATATCCTCAAAGCTCACTCGCAACTGTTATATCGGTTCTTTGATTATCTCATATTTCTTTTTGAGGTTATTCAATGAAGCTTCACTTATTATTTTCTTTCTTTGTAATATGCCTACAATAATAGATGGTGCAATTTCCTGATTATTTGCAAACTTCAAAACACTCTGTTCTGAATAGTCACCTGATTCACAAAATCTTTCAAAATCCTCAGGCTCAATCAATGAATTATAAACCCAATCATCTTCATTTTTTTCTTCATTGATTCTATCTTCTCGGCAATTAACGTTTTCCACACGTCCCAATGCAATATGCGCAATCTCATGAAAAAGATTCAGCCAAAAAATATCCGAATCATTTTTGTCAGCATTCATCACTAGTACAATCTTATTTCCATCAACAAATGAAGTTCTCTGAATTCTAACTCCTTTCAAACTTTGAATAATAATCAAGGCTATTCCGCATTTTGCGAGCCTTTCACTTATCAGTGGCAAGAACTCCTCCGATTCCATAACTGTCATTCTTCGTATCTGAGGAATAAATGAAATTACTTTCTTAGTATCTACTGCTTCCGTTTCAACCGCACGCGCAAGTACTCTCGCTTCCTGAATCCACGACAATCTTGCCAAATCACTTCTCTTGGAGATATCATACACCATCCCTGATTTTCCGGATATCTTCCTATTGCCAAGAAGAGATAACTCAACAACTTCAAAATACCTTCTGAGATGTTGAACTCTTTCGATGGGATTTCTTGTATCCAAAACCCATCCAAACTTTGCCATCTCCGCGTAAGGAATATTATTGGCTATTTCTAAATCCGTATCCATCTTCTTATCAGATTCTATTTTTATTAACTTTTCTCTGTAAATCGCTTCAAGGTTATTCCAAAACTGTGCCGGAACACCAAGAACTATTTCAAGCTTTACTGACGTTTCATATGTAAGAATCACTTCTCCGTTAATCAGTTTGCTAATATGCTTCTCGGACATTCCCATTCTTGCCGCGAATTCTTTTTGATTCATCCCTCTGTCAACAAGCTGTTCTTTTATTGTGGCACCGGGCGGCGTAGCAATTATACTTGTCATATTATTTCTCATAGTATTTCTCATAGTAGTATGTTATTTCCAAATTTTAGCCTCTACAACAAATTTACCTGTCAGGTAAATCGACAATAACATTTTCGAACAAATTAGTCAACAGCAAATTTACCTTCTAGGTAAACTCTTGTACCATTCAGCCTTTCAGCAATGCCAGCTTGAATATGAATATTATTTCTTATATGACAAAGTACACCCGGGCACACAACAAAAATCATGCGCCCGGGTGTTGCCTAATATTCCAGTTTCCCTGAACAAAAATTACACCTATTAAATTTTGTTTTAGCAAATAAAGATCCAGATTATATAAATGTCACATCACTTTCAAGTCCTTTTTCTATTGCAAACTTCTTGATAAATCTTCGCTGATCATCAGTTAAATAATTGCTATCATTTATCCGACAATAAAGATAATTATCCACTACAAACATTTTTATGAAGAACTTTTTTGATTTGTCCGTCATATATAATTCAGTCCTTCTTCCCTCAACTGTGTCATGTATAAAATCTCTTATACCGTAAAACAGAAGAAAATCAGTTTTTTTGTACAAATCAAGAAGAGCTTTAATTGAATGTGGAACAAAGACTCCATATTTTCCATCATCATAAATGAATTTTGAATTATTTCTATAATATCTCCTCATTTTCTGTTCCATTTTTTCTTCATTTTCTATGTATTTTTGAAGAAAGAAATAAAGTTCATAAAAGCTGTTGAAATTATTATTAATATATCTTGCCGTCTTTGGAAGTAATTTATATGCCCACTCTAATTCATCACACAAGGCATAATACTCTTTTACAACAGAATATATACTCTGTGCATCAAAATCTAAAATAATAGCCTCTTCATGTCTGTCATTCCTTTCATCCTCATTACACTCATTACACTCATCATCCTCATTATTTTCTGTATACTCATTCCTATAATGACCTTCAACGGAAACATCATGAGATTTGCTACGTTTGATATAAGCACCTTCGCAGGAATCAAAATCACAAGAATCATCGTATCTGCATATATTCTCACAATATTCCTCTCCGAATGCCTCAGCATAATAACACTTTTCATATTTTACATAATCATCTTCAATATAACGATCATACATCAGATGCGTATCCAGTTCGCCGAGAAATCTCAGCATTCTCTTTTCAACAGTTTCATCATTTTCTAAGCAATCTTTCAAGTACAGAATCTGCAATTCATTAAGTGTTTCGATATCATTCAAAAGAGAATGATAATATCTGTATATCATGGCAATCAACTGTCTGTCATCTGCAGTAGCTATTACACAATCTTTTTCACTTTCAACTCTGTAATTAAACTTTCTAAGAAGTGTAACAGGCATTCCAAAAGCATCTTCAATATTCTGTGCCATCATATTCCAGCCAGTCATATAACGGAGATTTAACGCTATGTATGAGAGACCTGCTTTTACGAGAAGTTCTCTGACTCCGCTTCTAAAAGAGGCGAAGTATGCATGGAATAAAGAAGTACCAATATTGAAATAATTCTTTATATTCAATTCCGGAGCAGCCTTATCAAGATCATCTTCAAATATGCCAATGAGAGCCGAATTAAACCATACAGAAGATTTGTCAATGAGTTTCAAAAACTTATGCTCACGAAAATCCGGCATCTGATATCCCGGTTTAATGACAAATCGCTCTTCCATCAACATATCGCTGAAGTTATAGAAGAAATATGCGTCAACAAACCAGCCATCATCATCCTTTCTGACATAGGCATTGCAAACCGCAGTATCTTCATTAAGTTTTGTAGGAATAACCTCAAGACGCTGAAACTCACGTTCCTCCTTAGACAAAGGAGGTGGATAGTCCTTTTCATCTAGTATCGGATTATTATAAACTTTTCTTTCTATGTCTCTTGTATTGTAAAATTTCATACTCGACTCCTTTTTATATTTTGCACTTTTTTCTTATCTATTCTCTTATGAGTTGTCATGTGTTATGCTAGTGTATGAATCAATTATGTGAAAGGAAAAATAGCAATGAATAAACTAATCAAAATATTATCAATAATTTTTGGAGTGATATTAAGTTTCTACTCTTTCTCAGCTCTTTTCAAAATTCCATATTATGAAGTTATTTATAACCATGGAATAAAACTTCGTGCAATACACATTCCACTCATTTTTTTGACACTAATTATTATATCGCAAATCTTAATTCATTTCTTTTCAAAAATAAAAAAAGCTACAATTATTATAGTCCTAACACTATGTGCTCTCTATATAATAACGCTGTATTTTTATGCAACTCGCATTGACAATAGAGAATATGAAAAGATAGTTTGTTCATATTTTGGATGCAAAACACACAACGACAATTTGTTAGGAATCCATGAATGTCAAGTTGATAAAAATATGAAGCACATCCTTATTCAATTTGAAAGCGATGCTACTGACAGTTCACTTGATATTATCGACAGTTTAAAAATAGTTTCTGTTCCGGATGACTATTCTTTTGACAATAAATCTTTTGATATCAAACCTGTATTAGAACCAGCAGATACAGCCAACGAGTATCAGGTTGATATTTCTGACATTGAAAAAGAACTTTTCAATCACTATTTTATGGATAATGTAACACTATATACTATAGTAAATGATGAATACATTTTTGAAACGGCAAGATTTTACCGCGATACACCTTTAACAAGATTCTTTGCACGCGGAGACAGGGCAGAGATGTTTGATATGTTTAGCACACAATCATTACTTATTATTTCAATTATTGGTTTATTACTTATGTTTAGTTTCAATTTATTTATTAAGACAGATGTGAGCGAGAAATAATATTTTTCCCGCTCGTATACGGCGTCGCGGTATTCAACAACAAAAAAAGTTCCGATGCAAGTAAACTTGCATCGGAACTTTTTTTATTGTTGAGCGTGGCTTGTGACGCTTGCTAACGCGATTTTTACAAATCGCTACCGCATCGACAAATGTAAGCGTTTGCTCAACCCACACTTACTCGCAATTCGCTCCGCTTCTTGCTCGTATACGTGCGTCGCCGCATTCAACAATTAAAAAAGTTCCGTTTGCAAGTAAACTTGCATCGGAACTTTTTTATTGTTGAGCGTGGCTTGTGCTAAACGCTTACATTCCTGCCTGAGCTGCAACTTCTGCTGCGAAGTCGTCTACTTTCTTCTCAAGTCCTTCACCTGTTTCGAAACGAACGAATTTCTTGAGTGCTACTGTAGCACCAGCTTCCTTAGAAACTTCTTCTAAGTACTTAGCTACTGACTGCTTTCCGTCTGCTGCCATTACGTATGTCTGATCTAAAAGACAGATATCTTTTAACTGCTTAGAAATACGTCCTTCTACTAATCCGTTGAAGATCTTGTTCTCTAAGATTTCTGCTTTCTGTGCTAATGCGATTTCTACAACTGCTGCCTTTGCTTCTTTTGAAAGGAAGTTGAAAAGGTAGTTTAAGTTGCTCTTCTTCTCTTCGTAGATAGCTACGTCTTCAGCGCTCCATACGTTTGTTGCAACTGCCTTCTCAAGTAATGATGTCAATACTGGCTTTGGAAGTGATTCAGGCTCGTTTAAAGCGCTGTCGATTGTGATTTCTCTAATCTTTGCAAGTTCGTCTGCTGAAATATCATTTCTTGAAACGTACTGTGGATTCATAGCTGCAATCTGCATTGCAACTGTCTTGATAGCTGCTTCAACTGCATCTGTCTTTGGAGCATCAGCTTCTACTAATACACCAATCTTTCCGCCTGCGTGGATGTATGATGCAACAACACCGTCAGAAACGAGTCTTTCAAATCTTCTAACGTTCATGTTCTCACCGATAACTGCGATCTGTGATACTAATTCATCTTTAACTGTCTTTGATGAATCAAATTTGTATGTTTCAGCCATTAATGCTTCAACGTCATTAGCTTCAGAATCAACAATCTGCTCTGCAACGTTTGCAACGAATGACTGGAATTTCTCGTTCTTAGCAACGAAGTCTGTCTCAGAGTTAACTTCAACGATTGCTGCCTTACCGTCTTTTACTACTGTGTAAACGATACCTTCTGCTGCAATTCTTCCTGATTTTTTAACTGCTGTAGCTTCACCTTTTTTTCTTAATACTTCAACAGCTTCATCCATGTTACCGTCTGTCTCTACTAAAGCTTTCTTACAAGCCATAACGCCGGCACCTGTCATTTCTCTTAACTCTTTTACCATTGATGCTGTAATATCCATCGTAATTATTCCTCCTAAAATATATATCTTTTCTCTTTTTAAAATTTAACGCGAGCATATACTCGCGTTAAACTATATATTTAAATATTATTCTGCTGTTTCTTCAACAACTTCTTCTGCTACTTCTTCAGCAGCATCTGTTGTAGCGAATTCTGCACCCTGGTTAGCTTCGATAACTGCGTCAGCCATCTTAGAAACGATTAACTTAACTGCTCTGATAGCATCATCGTTACCTGGGATAACGTAATCTAATTCTTCAGGATCACAGTTTGTATCAGCAATACCTACAAGTGGAATACCAAGTGTGTGAGCTTCCTGTACACAGATTTTTTCTTTCTTAGGATCTACTACGAAGATAACATCTGGGAGTTTCTTCATTTCTTTGATACCACCAATGTTCTTCTCAAGCTTATCCCATTCTTTCTTAAGCTCGATAACTTCCTTCTTAGGAAGAACATCAAATGTTCCGTCTTCAGCCATAGCTTCGATTGCTTTTAATCTTGCAATTCTAGTCTTGATAGTCTTGAAGTTAGTAAGCATACCACCTAACCATCTCTCGTTTACATAGAACTGTCCACATCTCTCAGCCTCTGTCTTAACAGCATCCTGTGCCTGTTTCTTTGTTCCTACGAAAAGAACTGTACCACCATCAGCTGATAATTCAGCCATAGCCTTGTAAGCTTCGTCAACCTTACCTACTGACTTCTGTAAGTCGATGATGTAGATACCATTTCTCTCTGTGAAGATGTAAGGAGCCATCTTAGGGTTCCATCTTCTTGTCTGGTGTCCGAAATGTACACCCGCTTCTAATAACTGTTTCATTGAAATAACGCTCATTTTTCTACCTCCATTTGGTTAATTCTTCCGTCTACATCCAATTAACCGAACAACCCCGAGCATGGGCACCTGGTCGGTCTCAGTAAACGTGTTTACTCTAACTTCACGATTTTATCATAAATAAAATCAATCGGCAAGTGTTTTTTTAACTTAATTTATTAAAAAGAGGGCCTGCCTCACAACAAACCCTCTTTAAAAATATTATATTTTTCACTTATGATTACTCAACAATATATTTAACCCATTTATTAACATTTGTTATTGAGTCTCCATTAGCAACTATTTCTGTTTCAGATTCCTTCTGTTCTGTTTTCTTGAAATAGTATGTCCAAACTTTCGAGCGATCTCTATATCTCCATTCATCATGTGTTACTGCAGCTACATATGTAGAACCACTATAGAACCACTGATTATCGTATGAATGTGAGAACATGCCACTATCATAATAGCCATATAATCCAAGCGATGAGTTAACACAACTTAATGCATAAGTAATATTGATCTCGTCATATTTTGTACAATAACCATGTGCACTTCCTGTATAGTAATTCTGAGTTCCATAACCATAGCCATCTGATGTTCTATAAATGTAATATTTGTAATTTGTGTATGCCGCTCTATCTGTTACTGTTCTTTTTTCAACTTGACGACTATCGCTAGGATAGTACTGTGTTCTACTCCATGGTGACCATTCTCCCCACGGTCCCCATTCCCATGTTGAATTATACTGTGTCCATCCAGACATAGTCGAACTACTTGATGTTGTTTTTGATGTCAAATCATATGTCCATTTCTGATTTGTTTGTGTAGCATCCTGTGGCAACGCAGAATCAAGCACCCATTCAGACTGCCAATGCGCTTTAAGAGTAATATCACAGTCAAAATCATATAGAGTGTTTTCAGTAATCTTTATTCCATCTGAAGTAAACCATCCTATGAATATACAATCATTTCTTGTAGGTGTTGGAAGACTTCCTATCAAAGCACCTGAATCCACAGTTATTTCAGTTGTACTTACATTACCACCATTTGGATTAAACATTACTTCATACTGATTAAGACTCCAATGTGCATACAGAACAGATGGTACGGGATCTTGAGCTATAGTATTCTGATTTATCTCTGTTCCACCTGTTTTTTCATCAAACCATCCTTCAAATGTGTAATTATTTCTTACAGGCTCTGGAAGAGTTCCATATCTCTGACCATAATATACAGTAATATCTTCCGGATTATTACCTTCTCCTCCATTTAAATCGAACGAAACAGTTTTAGATGTACGATATCTATTCCATTCTTCTTCTGTAATTATTTCATATGTATTATTTTTATTATCTACTACATTAAGCAAAGCATCATTGGTAACATTTCCACATACCAATACATCTCCGACTGTATTTAGAGTTCCTGTAATTGAAACATTCTCCTTTGATAAGATTAAACTCTTAGTTAATATTGCAATATCAGTTTTAGAATTTACACTTACTGCACCATAAAGTTTAACATCTGTATTTTCATTCTCACAAATCATAGCAAATCCCGGTGCATCGAATATATTAACCCTATTCAGTGTAAGTTTTTCTGAATCAATAACAAGTGGTGTAGTTTTGTTATTTTCAAATGTCATATTACTGATATATGTTTCTTTCGCCTCAGACTTAATTGATAGATTATTATACTTAACACCGTTGCTTAATAATGCAATATAGTTTTTATCGTTTGAAATTTCTATAGTTTTATTGTCGATTTTTCTTGCATCAAGACTTGACATATCTAATGAAATACTCTTTGCACCAGAGTTTAGTGCTGCATTAAATACCTCTTCATTACTTGCTGCTACTTCAATCTTATCTACTCCTTCAAATGCATTGTCACCTAACTGAACCACTTTATTATCAACAGCGAATTTTTTTAGTGAAATACATCCCTTAAATGCTTCGTTTCCAATGCTTGTAACACCTAATGCAACTACTTCTTCAAGATTAGTACATCCCTCAAAAGCGTTATCAGGTATTTCATCAATATAAACAGGTAATACTATTTTTTTAATGTTTGTATTATATCTAAATGCATTTTTATTTAAAGAAGTAACTTTTATTGCCGTCTTTGTATTATCCGCTCCATTATCTGCAGAGAAATACTGCGGAATTATTACTGTGGTATCCGCCTCTGATGATCTTGAATATGCATTAACTTTTCCATTCTCCAAGCCAATCTCCAAATCATCTGATTTAGTAGTCAACATATTAACATACTCATTTACTTTATAAGGTATTTCAAATGGTATTATTGCATTTTCACAATCGTCAAATTTTGCATTATCTTTAGAATAGTCAAGATATGTATGTCTTTCATCATCGAGTACACTATAACTGTATGTATAATAAGAATTTGTTGCAATATCATATCCTACTACTCCAAACACATGGACGGTACCTGCATTAACAAGTCTATAATAACCTGCCTCATTTGACGTAAACTTGATATTTCGTTCCGTTGTAGTTTTATCACCTTGTGAATATCTAAATGCTGTAGAATAGGTATCGCTATTCGAATCATAAGTTTCATCTCTTATTTCCTGTTTATTTTCTCCACCTGTTGATTCTGCAACATTATAAGTTGTCTTTTTAGATATTTCTTCTGAAACAGAATTCGTGAGTGATGTATTCGTTGTTGATGAATAGCTCTTTTCATAGCTTTCTGTACTATTCCAGTTACTTGATTGATTTTGAGTGACATTAAAATGTGAACTTGATGAACTCTCATTCGCAGTTCCTATTCCAAATGATGAACTTGTGCCGATTCCGAAAGACTCCTTATCTCTTCTTCCACTACTAACCTCTGCATTAACTGTTGTAGTATTTTTAACTCCAGCACTAACTTCAAATATATCTACTGGGAACTTCACTCCAGCATTAACCTCTGTTTCATTTTTTACTCCTAATTTAGTATCTACATATTTTTCTGTAGAACTAGAATATTCTGTGTTTAGTCCCATAGATCTATCTGTTGTCACTTTTGATGAATTTGAAGAACTTCCTCCAGACTCTGTACTTATGTAACTAGAACCACCTTGACTATTACTTACAAAGTAATTTCCTCCTACTGTTCTACCCTCTGAATCCGTTCTGACAGCGCTCTTCCCCTTTGTTTCACCTATTTCGCTTCCGGCTTCATATACCTTATTCCACTCTTCTGATAATGTCCATCCGGAAGATCTTGTTGTTGCTTTAGAAATAACATTTGCAATTTCCCTTGCATCTTCACTAAGTATTGAGTTTTCAACACTGTATGTATTATCAATCTGTATACCATCCGAGTTGCCAATATATTCAATTTGTTTAAGAGGAACATTTTCAATTCTTCCAATGTCATATACAAATTCAAACCTTCCATTTTCGTTGTCCTCAATAATACTTAAAGGCTCACCATATGATGGATTAGCAACACCACGATTTCTATTTGATGTCCAGTTTGCATGCAATGTTATATTACCGGTGGTTCCCGGTTTAATTCTTGAAACAATAAATCCGTCATCATTTGACCAACCTACAAAAGTATATCCATACCACTTTGCAGCCTCCAATGTTGCACCCTTATTTACTGTATATGTTTTGCTTGCCATTGGAACATCCGGTGAATCAAAATTAATATTATATTCAACCAAATGCCATCTTGCATAAAGATCTATTTTTCCAGTCGCTCCAACAGGAATACTCTTCACCAATTCACCGTTTGCGCCTTCACCATCATACCAACCATCAAACACATATCCTCTTACAGATATATTTGATAATTTTAATCCCTTCTCAGACTTATATGTATCTGGATTTGGATTATAAATGCTTATAGATTCCAGATACTCATCGTGATTCGTTATATGATATTCTATTTGGTACTCGTCATCGTCCAAAACAATGATAGGAATCACAGTATCTTCGATACTAATTTCTTGTGCTCCATAGGCATCCTTATAACACTTATCACATTCTCGACAATACCAATATTCAATATTGCCATTTGTAGTACTTGTTGCATCAACTGCATCTATTTTTTCCAATGCATGTGGATGTGCTTTAGGATGTGGTAATAACTTTATACCGTATCCTCCTGCTATATACCTTCTAAGACATATTACGTCCGTTGAGTTCCATCTTAGATCACCATTAACATTTCCAGCATACTCAATTATATTCTGCTCATAATTTCCCACGATATATCTTCTTAAAGAAATAACATCCATAGAATTAATTTTACCATCATCTGTTAAGTCTCCCGGAATGTAATTAAGAATACGCACTCCACCATTTTCAACAGTTGTATTTACAACATTCAAATCATAATCTACTATGTCTGAAGCATCATAAGAAATAGAAATATTATAGTCATCATCGATTTCTGCATCTTCAGGAATTGCAAATGTCAACTTTAATATCTCACCATCCATAACATCATCATCTGATAGTTCCTGACCATCCCAACTGAATGTATTATTATCTGAATATTTTCCTGGAGCAGTAAATACTAATGGCGAAAAGGCTTCCCCATTTTCAGCCTTTGTCAATGTCATCTTCGAATTGTCAAAAGATACCTTTAATACTGCTCCAAGTATTCCAGGATTATCCTCAATTAACACTTTAACAACAATATTTGTTCCCGGTTTAGCATACAAACTCTCAACACTTATCTTTGCCATCTTGTTATCATCTGCTTTTACAGAATAACCATCAAAAGACAGTCCCGATATAATCAGCCCCATTGCTAGGACAAGCGCCCATAATCTTTTCAATCTCTTCATAGTTTTCTCCTTTCTTATATCTTGTTATTTGACAATGATTTTTCCTTCATTAATGCTTATATCTATAGGATTTAAATCTCTGTCGATGATATCTCCATCCTCGTACAAAAATTCAATTTCATACGTTCCTACTGGCGCATTATCTTCCACATCAAAAGTAAGTACTAGAACTTCTCCATCTTTTACCTCTTCATCCGAAATTTCCAGTGCATCCCATGTAAATTTACATCCACTTTTTAATATAGCTCCCTTTGTCATTGTCAATGCACTTAAAGCATCACCATTAGTGGCACTCTTTAATGTCAGATATTTCTGATTATATTTAACAGCCAAAGTCATTCCCAGAATCCCCGGATTATCATTAATTAAAAGTGCTATCCTTATACTCTTGCTACCTGACTGAGTTTCAACCTGTGTAGCACTCATTACCATTCCGCTCTCTTGTTTGTATTGTGCTATAACTTCAAGATTAGATATAACATTATTAAATGTCTTATCCCATCCAATAAAAATAAATCCATCTGAACGCACAGGATTAGTCGGTGCTGTTGCTGATTGTCCCTCTTCAACCTGTTCGGTTTTTAGAACCGTACCATCATAATCTTTGAACGTTACTGTATACTTATTTGTTTCAGGTTGAGTTGATGTTCCAGTATGTCCTGCATTTATTATTGTTCCATTCGTAAGAACAACTATTAAATCCCCATTACCATCAACATATATATTTGATATGCCAACGCCTTGGGCACCTTGCTCGCCCTGGTCTCCCTTTTCACCTTGGATTCCCTGCTCGCCCTGGTCTCCCTTTTCACCTTGGATTCCCTGCTCGCCCTGGTCTCCCTTTTCA
>JAEEGL010836994.1_pt1 | contig 39958 bp, 41 predicted proteins | sample 9134231 | NCBI WGS metagenome assembly JAEEGL01 (sample SAMN16246548, study PRJNA631951) | gut metagenome | biome: gut microbiome; feature: rumen; material: fiber-attached | host: Bos | place: Iran: Karaj | collected 2018-10
CAGATCACGGATATAGACCGTAACAGCCGAGGTGATGAGGTTCATGCCGAGCACCAGCACAAACTGGATCAGCATCACCGGAATCAGCCAGAGCAGCGCCCCGAAGCTGACGCCGAGCCGCATCACCGCAATCACCAGAAAGATGATGATAAACGAGAACAGCATATTGCAGAAGCTGCTCAGCGTATAGGCAGCCGGCAGCACCTCGCGCGGAAAGTAGATTTTCTTGATCATGTTCTTCTGATCGAGCACGAGCTTTGCGCCTGTCGTCAGCGAGGATGCAAAGAAAATCCACGGCACCAGCGCAACGAACAGATGCAGATAATAATTCGGGATGCCGCTTTTCAGAATGACCGAGAATACCATTGTATAGACAAGCAGCTGCAAAAGCGGATTCAGGAAGGTCCAGAGGAATCCGAGCACGCTGCCCTTATAGCGTCCTTTCAGGTCCTTGCGCACAAGGCTGACGATCATCTCGCGGTATTGATAGAGTTCACGCAGCTTTCCGATCATGCTTCCGATTACTCCTTCAGTTTCTGCCGCCAGAAATCAAGCGTATCGGCGATTGTCTGCGCCGTCGGGATTTCGGGGCGCCAGCCGGTATCTTTTTGCAATTTTGTTGTATCGGCAGCAAGATATGCCGTTTCAGCCGGACGCAGCTTTGCAGGGTCGATCTCATGGCGCACCGGTACACGGCAGCAGGACAGAATCATATCCAGCATCTCCGAGATCGCAGCCGCCTTGCCGCTGCCGATATTATAGGTTTCCCCTGCTCTGCCCGATTCCAGCAGAAGCACATAGGCACGGACAATATCGCGCACATCGGTAAAATCGCGTTTTGCATCGAGATTGCCCGTCCGGATCACCGGTTCGCGCAGTCCCAGCTCAATCTCCGCCGCCTGCCTGCAAAAATCCGCGACAACGAAAATCTCGCGCTGCTTCGGTCCGAAATGATTGAACGCGCGGACGCAGATCACCGGCAGACCGTATGCAGCGGCATAGACCCCTGCGAGCTGCTCTGCGGCAGCCTTCGTCGCAGCATAGATATTGACCGGATGCAGCGGTGCAGATTCCGAAACAAGCTGCGCCCCTTCCGCATCCGACGGCAGTTTCCCGTATTCCTCGGCAGAGCCGATCAGCAGAATCCGCGGCAGAACCGGCAGATTCCGTGCCGCCTCCAGCAGATTGACTGTCCCTTTGATATTGAGATCGGCAGTCAGCTGCGGCTGCTTCCATGCGGCGGCAACCGAGCTCTGCGCCGCAAGATGCAGAATCATATCCGGCTGAATCTCTTGCAGCAGCGCCGAAACCGATGCCGTATCCAGCAGATCGAAATGATGCACCGTACACAGCGGCAGCAGCTCCGGCGACAGCGTCTCCTGCGGCAGGATCGCGGCATGCACCGCATATCCCTTCGCCGCAAACGCTTCGACCGCATAGGCACCGACAAAGCCTGCCGCGCCGGTAATCAGAATTTTCATATCGCTCTGCTCCTTATTTATTCAGCAGCACCCTGCGTGTGTTCCGCATCACCGTTTCGAGCGAAAAGTCGCGCAGGACACGTTCACGCGCTGCCTTGCCGTATTGTTCGCGCAGCGCATCATCGTTCAGCAGCTGCTCCATAGCATCCGTCAGTGCACCGGCATCCTGCGGCGGAACGGTCAGACCGGTTTCCCCGTGGATGCTGACCAGCGGAACGCCTGTCGGCAGTGCCGTATTGATGACAGGCTTGCCGTTGACCATTGCCTCAAGCTGCACAATGCCGAATGCCTCACTGTTTGCGACCGACGGCAGCACGAAAAGATCACAGTCCGCGAACATATCGCGCAGCTCGGGCGTCATGCGTCTGCCGAGGAAATGCACGCGGTCACGGATGCCGAGCGTTTCGGCACGCGCCTGCAATTCCGGCTCGAGCACGCCCGTTCCGGCAAAAAACAGTTCCGCATCCGCCTTCACATTCGCAAAGGCTTCGAGCAGCACATCCGCACCTTTATAGTACACCAGACGTCCGGTGAATAAAATCTTCTTCGCATGACTGTTCCGAAGCTGCGACGTCAGCGGCGTGAGATGCGGACGGATTTCATACTCTGCCGGATCAATGCCGTAGGGCACGATCACGCATTTCTCCCGAAACGGCGGCAGATACGGCGAGCTGTCGATATGCGCCTTTGTCGCAACGAGAATCGCATCGGCACGTTTCAGCAGCCATTTCATCAGCGGCTTATAGAGCGTGAGCATATGCTTCTGCCGCACGACATCGCTGTGCCATGCAACGACCACACGCCCCTTATATCCCGAGAGCAGCAGTGCCAGATCGGCAACCGGAAACGGCAGATGCAGCTCAACGGTATCCGCAAGCATGACCTTGCGCCGGAATTCGCCGAGATAGGAGAAGGAAACCGGACACGAGGCGACGGTTCCGAAGCTGCCCGCATAGGTCACAGGCACGCCGCGGATTTTCTCTTTTTTGGTCAGACCAAGTTCATCGCGGCAGCAGAGCACCTTTGTTTTCGCGTATCTGCGCATATATTCCGCAGTCTGCTGCATGACGGTCTCGATGCCGCCGATATGGGGCGCATACGCCTTTCCGGCAATCAGCAGCCGCGGGCGGTTATTCTGCTGCATGCGCTTTCAGCCTCCGGTATTCCTCCGCGAGCATCCCGTACCAGACATCGTCAAAGACTCTGCCTCTTGCGTAGCCCTGCTGCCGGAGCGTTCCCTCATAGCGCATGCCGAGCTTCTGCATCACTCTGCCGGATTTCGGATTTGCAATATCATGATTCGCCGCAACGCGGTTTACGCCGACCGTCTCAAACAGATATTGCAGCACGGCGCCGCCGGCTTCCGGCATATAGCCGCTGCCCCACCAGCGTTCGCCGATGCAGTAGCCGAGCACGGCGCATGCGGCCTCCGGATACAGATGCACCACGGAGATATTGCCGATCAGCTTGCCCTCGGGCTTCAGTGCAATCGCCCAGTTATAGCAGTCCGGCGCATCATATGCCTTCACCCATTCCTTCAGCAGTGCTTCCGTCTCCTCCGCATTCTTATGCGGCTCCCATGTCAGAAAGCGTGCCACATCCTTCGAGGATGCCCAGTTCCGGTACATTGCCGGCGCATCCGAAACGGTAAAACGCCGCAGGATCAGTCTGTCTGTTTCCAGTGTGACGGTTCCCTGATGCTGCATCCCTGCTCACTCCTTCTCCTGTAATTCGCCGTATACCTGATACAGCTTTTCTGCGGCTGCCTCCCAGCTCATCTCCTCCGCGCGGCGGAATCCGCGCTCAATGAGCAGGTTCCGCAGGCTTTCGCGCGTCAGCAGCAGCTCCATGCCTCTTGCAATCGCGCGGATTTTCAGCGGATTGCAGAGCAGTGCCGCATTCCCGACCGCCTCCGGCAGCGATGCCGTTTTCGAGGTCAGTACGGGACATCCGCACGCCATTGCCTCCAGCGGCGGCATACCGAAGCCCTCATAGAGCGACGGAAATACAAATGCCAGCGCGCCGGAATAGACCGCAGCCATATCCTCCGAGGGGATATAGGAAGGAAATACGATATGTCCGCGCACATCGGGCGAAGCGGATGCCTCAAAAATCCGCTCATACTGCCAGCCCTTGCCGCCTGCGAGCACGAGCGCCGGTGCATCCGGATGCCGTTCACGCAGGAACGCATAGGCACGGATCAGCCGCACGAGATTCTTGCGCGGCTCCAGTGTTCCGAGATAGAGAAAATAGCGCTCCGGCAGATGATGAATTTTTCGTACCTTCCTGATTTCCTGCTCTGATGCAGGCTGAAAGCGCGTCCGGTCCACGCCGCAGGGGACCACACGGATTTTCTCCGCCATATCCGGATAATACCTGATGATCTCCGAGCGTGAAAATTCACTGTCGGTGACGATTCTGTCGGCACGCTTCATCGAGCGCCGCAGACCGGTTTGCAGCAGAAGCCGCGTCCGTCTGCGCATGGTTTCCGGATATGCCCTGAGCACCATATCATGCACCGTGACGACAGTTTTCCCGTGGACAAACGGCGGCACGATATAATTGAAAAAATGCGTCACATCTGCCCATTTGCCCTGAAATGCACAGTACGGAACCGGCACAAAATTCGAGAGCATGCGATAGGCAAGCGGCGAAAACCTTGCCGGATGCAGCGGCGTATTTTCGCGGACAAAGGGCTGCATCCGCCGTACCTTCTCCTCCGGCGAACGCAGCGTGAAATATTCAAACCGGTATTTCTCCTCCGGATGCAGCTGCGTCAGCGCATCCGTCAGATTTGCCTCACACCAGCCCACGCCGGAGATATTGTCTCCGATCAGCGGGCTTGCGTCAAATGCGATATTCATGTTTCATATGCCTCCGGCAAAAAATCAGATGCCGAGTTCATCCTTGACCAGCCGAAGATCATTCTGCGCCATGCGCGTGACGAGCTCATCAAACGGAATCTCACGCTTCCAGCCGAGCTTCTGCTCCGCCTTGGCAGGATCGCCGAGCAGCAGCTCAACCTCCGCCGGACGGTAGAACTTCGGATTGACCTTCACAACCGTTTTGCCGTTTGCCTTGTTGATGCCGACCGTATCGACGCCCTCGCCCTGCCATTCGATTTCGATGCCGACGGCACGGAATGCACATTCTGCAAATTCGCGGACCGAGCGCGTCTCGCCGGTTGCGACGACATAATCATCCGGCTGATCCTGCTGGAGCATCAGCCACATCGCGCGGACATAGTCCTTGGAATGTCCCCAGTCGCGCTTGGCATCGAGATTGCCGAGCTCCACGCAGTGCCGGTTCCCGAGCCGGATTCTGGCAGCGGCATCGGTGATCTTGCGCGTGACAAACTCCTTGCCGCGGCGCTCCGATTCATGATTAAAGAGGATGCCCGAGCAGGTAAAAAGCCCGAAGCTCTCGCGGTAATTCTTCGTGATCCAGTGACCGTAGAGCTTTGCGACGCCGTAGGGACTGCGCGGATAGAAGGGCGTGGACTCCTTCTGGGGAATCTCCTGCACCTTGCCGAACATTTCCGAGGTTGAAGCCTGATAGAACCGTGCCTCCGGCTTGACGATCCGGATCGCTTCGAGCAGATTCGTCACGCCGAGCGCGTCAATCTCCGCCGTTGCGACCGGCTGCTCCCAGCTTGTGGCGACAAAGCTCTGTGCCGCGAGATTATAGACCTCATCCGCCTGTGAAATCCGCATGGCTGAGATCAGCGAGACCAGATCGGTCATATCCGCATAAATCAGATGAATCTGATCCTTGAGATGCGCGATATTGCCGTAATCGACCACGCTTTTGCGGCGCCAGATGCCGTATACCTCATAGCCCTTTTCGAGCAGCAGCTCTGCAAGATAAGAACCGTCCTGACCGGTGATACCGGTAATCAATGCATGCTTCATATTGTGTATTACTCCTTTTCTCAGATCGAGCGCTCCGGTTTAATCTGCGCCTCCGGCAGATACTCGCGCAGAAATGCCAGCACATCATGGAAATCTCCGGCGGAGACATAGTAGGTATGCTTATGCTTCTTGACATCCCAGAGGCAGAGCAGATCAAACTGCTCCGTATCCGGCAGCGGATGTTCCTTCTGGAATCTGCGTTCCTTCGCAGAAATGCCGAGCGCCGTTGCAGCAGCAAGGCTGCGCGTACCGAAAAGAATACGCAGGAATCCCGCACCGTGCAGCATCACGCGCTGAACATGCGTGATCTTTTCCAGCGGCAGATAGCTCTGCACCTTCTCCGGCGTAACGATGTATTCCTCTGTAATGATCAGCTGATGCTTGCGGTAAGGCGGCGTATGCCAGATTGCGAAGGTATCGCCTGCGCGGATGCAGCCTGCGAGTGCAATCGCGCTGCCGAACTGCTGAATCAGCGGATGCTTCTGAATGAAGATCACCCTGTAAAGCCCGAGCAGGAAAAAGATCAGCGCAGCGGCAGTCGCAACGGCAAGGATAATCGTCACAGGGTCCTTGATCCCGTGCAGATAAGCCGATACACCCATACCGACAGCAGGCAGCAGCAGCAGAATCATTCTGCCGAACGCACCGCGCCCGTAGTCTCTGCGCATCTGTTCCAAAATCACATCTCCGGTGAGCTGTTCCATATCCGTATACCTCCGTTCCATTTTCCGGCAGGAATCAGAGCAGTTCTCCTCTGCCCTGCTCCCGCAGCATTTCCGTAATTTTTTTGATATTCTGCGCCGCGTCCATATCACAGACCAGCAGCGCATCCTCTGTATCGACAACCACGATATTCTCCAGCCCGACCGCTGCAATCAGCTTCTCCCTGCCGGAAAAAACGCAGTTTTTCGTCCCGATTGTGATGATATCGCCGTCGCGGTAATTGCCGTTTGTATCCGTCTTGGTAACGCGCCGCAGCGCAGGCCAGCTTCCGACGTCATCCCAGCCGAAGCTGCCCGGAATTGTGCAGAGCCGTTCGGTCTTTTCGAGGATGCCGAAATCGACGGAGATCGACGGCATATCGGGAAATCGCTTTTGCAGCACGGCATCAAATGCATCCGTATCGCAGGCGTCCCTGATCTCCGCAGCAATCTCATATGCCGCCGGAAGATGCGTCTTCACGGCATCGAGAAAGACATCCGTCTTCCAGACAAACATGCCGCTGTTCCAGAGATAATTTCCGGAATTGACGTAGCTGCGTGCTGTTTCGGCATCCGGCTTCTCCTTAAAGCTGTCTACCTGATAGACGCCGCGCGGCAGATGCTTTGCGCGTGAAAAAGCGATATAGCCGTAGCCGGTCTCGGGATAGGTCGGCGTGATGCCGATTGTCACGAGCGAATCGGTCTCCTCCGCGGCAGCGGCTGCACGGCAGAGCACATCGGAACAGATTTCCTCATGCCGCACGAGATGATCGGCGGGCAGCACAAGCATTGTAGCATTGCCGCTGCGTTTCTGAATCACCGCGGCAGCAAGTGCAATGCAGGGCGCGGTATTGCGCGGTGCAGGCTCGGCGAGCAGATTTTCTGCCGGAATATCCGGAAGCTGCTCCCGCACAAGCGGCATATATTCCGCATTTGTGACGATATAGGTCTGCTCCGGCGGCACCAGACCGCCGACACGCCGGACGGTTTTTTGCAGCATAGTCTCACCGTCGCCTGTCAGCGGCAGAAACTGCTTCGGACAGCGGATGCGGCTTTTCGGCCAGAAGCGTTCGCCCCTGCCGCCAGCCATAATGACCGCCGTCAGAATCTGATTCGGATTCTGCATATGGTATTTACTCCTTGTTCTTGCTTTCCGGATGATACGCGGAAAATTCCTCTGCATTTGTTTCCGGCGGAAACAGCGCTGTTTTCAGCGTCAGCAGCAGAATCTGGATATCGAGCAGCAGCGAATACTGTTCAATATACATCAGATCCATTTTCAGCTTATCAATCGGTTCGGTATCGTAGGTACCGGTTACCTGTGCATAGCCGGTCAGTCCGGCTTTGACCTGCAAACGGTACGGAAATTCGGGATATTTTTTTGCATATTCCTCTGTGAGCTCCGGACGCTCCGGACGCGGTCCGACAAGCGACATTTCGCCGCGCAGGATATTGAGCAGCTGCGGCAGCTCATCGAGCCGGAATCTGCGGAGGATTCTGCCGGTTTTCGTAATGCGCATGTCATTGTCCGCGGCAAGGACGGGCTTGCCGTCTGCTTCCGCATCGGGAATCATGCTGCGGAATTTGAGCACTTCAAATTCCCTGCCGTCGCGTGTCAGCCGGCGCTGCCGGTAAAAGACCGGACCGCCGTCCTCGAGCCGGATCGCCGCGGCACAGATCAGCATGACCGGCGAAGCGAGCAGCAGCAGCAGCGCAGAAACGACCAGATCAAAGCAGCGCTTGACGATTCTCTGCTCCGGCGAAAGACCTTCATTGCGGCAGAGAATCAGCGGTGTATCAAAGAGCCGCAGCTCATCGCCGCCGCGCATGAGAATATCCGAAATCTTCGGTGCGATATACGCGCGCAGACGGTGTCCGCAGCAGTATTTGAGCAGATCGTTGCGCAGCTCGGCGGGCACCTCACAGAGAATGACGCCCTCAAAATCACTGAGCAGCTTTGTGATCTCACGGAGCCCGACCGCACAGCTGATGCTCTCGCAGATCATATATTTATCGACGCGCGTGCTCATTTTCAGAACGAGCTCCGCAGCCTTGGCAGAGCCGTAAACGATGATGAGCCTGCGCGGCGGAAAGAGCCGGAAGTATAAGCCGCTGATCAGCAGCGCCCAGCCGAATACCGTCACAAAATCGAGCCCTGTCAGCAGCAGCATCGGTGCAAGCGGCATGAAGTGCCGACCGATCAGGCTGATCTGGAAATAGGTGATCACATTGACAATCGAAACGCCGATCAGCTGATAGTAGATCAGGTCACTGCGTTTGAGATAGCCGAACTTCGTGCAGTGATAGGCTTTGAAAACCAGCTCCGTCAGTACCAGATAAATCAGCACGACGACCCAGTTTCCGCGCCGGAAGAACGGCTCGATAATAATATCTGCGTAATAATGCGCCCAGATCATGCCGAACCAGAGTGTCAGCATCCCGAGCAGCAGTATGCCGAATACCGTCGAAAAAAGATGCCGGTATTTCCTGTGCTCCATAAGTCATGCTCCCTTCCGGCAGAGAAAAGCTGCCGGTGCCTTTTGTTCCGTCCGCAGAAAAAATTGTATCCTGTTCCGCGGCAAACATACAGCCTGCTATGCGGTCTCCGCGGTGTGTCCTGTCTTTTTTTGCAGGATTCTGTCGTGCCGCAGCACCGATGTAATCAGGCAGATTTCCGGCGGATTGAACAGCCGCAGCTTGCCGAGCCCGCCGCTGACGATCATCTCGGAATCCCCGCGCCGGAATTTGCCCTTGTCATATTTCGGAAAGAATTTGCGCTCCGGCGAAAGCAGTCCGCCGAGCAGCGGCAGACGCACCGCACCGCCGTGCACATGTCCCGAAAGCGTCAGCTCCGCGCCCCATTCTGCATAAGCGGGAAAGCGCAGCGGATCATGCGCGAGCAGCAGCGTATGTGCAGGGCATTTGCCGAGCCGCAGGCGCAGTGTTTTCTTCGTGCAGATTTTCTCGCCGCGGAATCCGAGCAGCCCGCCGCCGCGGAAGTAATCGGACGACAGTGCAAGCCCCGCAAGATGAATCCCGCCGAGCTGCATGATCTCATTTTTGAGATATTCTGCGCCGCTCCGCCGTACCGCCGCACGGAATTCCGCATAGAGCACCGGCGGCAGATCGGCTTCGTGATTGCCCTCGGCAACAATGACCGGCGCGAGCGCGCCGAGCCTGCGCAAAAGCTGCTCCGTACCGGTAAAATCGGTCACTGTCCGCGAAATAAGATCTCCGGTAATCAGGATATATTCCGGCTGACAGGCAGCGACTTTCCGGATCAGCCTGCGCTGTCCGGCGCCGAACTGCCGCTTATGCAGATCGGAAATCTGGACAATCCGCGGAAGCCCCTGCATCGCGGCAGCATAATGCCTGACGCGCAGCAGCGCCGTATTTTCCAAGACCGCCCAGCCCGACAGCAGTCCAGCCGCCGCGCCGAGCAATGTCCACAGCTTTTTCATAAGCCCTCCTCAGGGGTTGTCCGTCTTATACGGTCACGGGAACGCGCGCCTGCACCGGTTCGGATGCCTTTTCCGGTTTCTGTGCCGGATGCTCCTCCATCGCCGCGACCAGTGAGCGCAGGCGGATTTTCGCCGCACCGAGATTGTTGATCTCGTCGATCTTGAGCTGTGTATAGAGCTTGCCGCCCTTTTCGAGAATCGCGCGCACCTCATCGGTCGTCACGGCGTCGATGCCGCAGCCGAAGGAAACAAGCTGCACGAGCTGCATATCCGGCTGATCGTTGACGAACTTCGCTGCGCGGTAGAGCCGCGAATGATAGGTCCACTGATTCAGCACGCCGAGCTTGCCGACCATTGCAAGCGAAGCGACCGCATCCTCACTGATGACCGCCATACCGAGGCTGGTAATCAGCTTATGGATGCCGTGATTGATTTCCTTGTCGATATGATAAGGTCTGCCTGCAAGGACAATGATCTTTCTGCCCTGCTTCCGCGCCTCGGTAATGATGCGCTGTGCCTCCTGTGCAACATTCATGCGGTACTGCATCTGTGCGGCATATGCCTGTTTCAGCGCAGTTTTCAGCTCCGCAGCCGGAATCTGCCATCTGGCAAGCGCATCCCTGAGCGAAAGATACACGCCCTTCTGCCGGTTGAGGTCCATATACGGCGTGATGAAATTCTGCTCGGTGAGCTTGCTGTTATTGGCACGCAGCAGCTCCGGATAATACGCAACGACCGGACAGTTGTAGTGATTGTCGCTGCATCCCTCATCGAAATTATAGCTCATACAGGGCCAGAAAATGAAATCGACACCCTGCTCCAGCAGGTCTTCGATGTGCCCGTGTGCCAGCTTTGCCGGATAGCAGACCGTATCCGAAGGGATCGTATGCTGCCCCTTGTAATACATATCGCGGTCGCTTTCATGCGAGAGTTTTACCGCAAAGCCGAGCCGTGCAAACAGCTCCGACCAGAACGGCATCTGCTCATAGTAGCTCAGCGCGAGCGGCAGACCGACCGTGCCGCGCCGCTTTCCGAAGACCGGATGCTGATCCTGACTGAGAATCAGTTTATATTTATAATCATAGAGCGACGGGATATCATCGGTCTGCTTTTTGCCGGCACCGCGTTCGCAGCGGTTGCCGGAGATGTATCTGCCGCCGTCCGGGAAAATGACGATATTCAGTGCGCAGTGTGCAGTACAGCCGCCGCATTTTGCGCTGCGGGTCTGATAGCTGAAATCCGCGATTTTCTCCGCAGAGATCGTGGTTGTTTCGGCAGGTGCATGCTCCTTTGCATAGAGTGCCGCGCCGAATGCGCCCATGAGACCGGAGACCGCCGGACGGATGACATCGCGCCCGAGCTCCATTTCAAATGACCGCAGCACGGCATCATTGAGGAAGGTGCCGCCCTGCACGACGATATTCTTTCCGAGCTCATCCACGGATTTTGCACGGATAACCTTGTAGACAGCATTTTTGATGATCGACGAGGAAAGACCTGCGGAAATATCCTCGACGGTTGCGCCGTCCTTCTGCGCCTGCTTGACGGAGCTGTTCATGAAGACGGTGCAGCGCGAGCCGAGATCGACCGGATGCTCTGCGAACAGTCCGAGCTGCGAGAATTCCGCGATATCATAGCCGAGCGCCTGCGCAAAGCTCTGGATAAACGAGCCGCAGCCTGAGGAGCATGCTTCATTGAGCATGATGCTGTCGATGCTGTGATTGCGGATTTTGAAGCATTTGATATCCTGACCGCCGATGTCCATGATAAAATCGACATCGGGGCAGAAATAGGAAGCCGCCTTGAAGTGTGCGACGGTCTCCACGATGCCGAAGTCGATGCCGAGACCTGCGCGGATAAAGTCCTCGCCGTATCCGGTGACCGCCGAAGCGCGGATATGCAGATCGGGATTCTTTTCGGCATAGATTTTTTTGAGCTGCTTGACGATTCTGTCGAGCGGCTGACCGCGGTTTGCCGCATAATACTGATAAAGCAGATCGCCGTCGCCGGTAATCAGCACGAGCTTTGTGGTTGTTGAACCCGCGTCGATGCCGAGATAGGCATCGCCCTTGAAGGTATGCAGATCGGCAAAGGGCAGGTCATGCGCCTTATGCCGTTCGATAAATGCCTCATATTCCTTCCGGCTGCGGAAGAGCGGCTCGCCGGTGACGGTATTGCCGCCGGTCTCCGCATGTTCGAGCTTGTCCTGCGCCTCTGCGAGCGTCATCGGTCCGACGGACTGTGCCGCGTACATCGCGCAGCCGTAGGCAACGAACACCGGTGCATTTTCGGGGAAGATCGCGTGTGCATCGTCGAGCTTCAGCGTCCGGACGAACGCCTGCCGCAGACCCTGAAGGAAGGAAAGCGGACCGCCGAGGAACAGCACGGTGCCCTCAATGGTTCTGCCCTGCGCAAGACCCGAAACGGTCTGATCGACGACCGCCTGAAAGATGCTCGCCGCGATATCCTCGCGCTTTGCGCCCTGATTGAGCAGCGGCTGGATATCAGATTTTGCGAAGACGCCGCAGCGCGAAGCGATCGGATAGCGCTTTTCGGCTTTCAGCGAGAGTGCATCCATTTCGTCCGCAGTGATGCCGAGGAGCGTTGCCATCTGGTCGATGAACGCGCCGGTACCGCCTGCACAGGAGCCGTTCATGCGCTGCTCGACGCCGCCGGTCAGGAAGATCATTTTCGCATCCTCGCCGCCGAGCTCGATCACCACATCCGCCTGCGGATAATCCGCCTTGACCGCGAGGAACGCTGCATGGACCTCCTGCACGAACGGGATATCCGCGCTCTGCGCAAGACCGAGTCCTGCCGAGCCGGTGATGCAGATTTTGAACTGTGCATCGGGGAACTGTTTTTTCAGATCCTGAAGCTGAGCCATGACCGTTTCACGGACGCGGGACATATGGCGCTGATAGCAGCGCGAAAGAATCTGATTCTGCGCATCAATCACCACAGTTTTGACCGTCGTTGAGCCGACGTCAATGCCGAGAGCATACACGTTTTGACGCAATGTTTTGGACCTCCTTCGCCGCGAAAGCATAATGCGGCATAATACGGTACTATTATAGCACAAATGCAGAAAAAAAGAAACCCCCAAACAGCCATATTCATAATTTATTCATATTTATCCTGCAAAATCTGCACATTTCCGGCAATGAACCGTCCGCGCCTGTGCAAAATACCATGTCAGAATCCGGAAACCGCAGGAGATGATTGACTTTTTCGCATGAATCGGTTATAATAAAAACAGCGGGCTGCCGCTTGACGGAAGGAAGCCGGCAGCCGGAAAGGAATCTCAGATATGGAATCGAGAGTCGCAGTCATTGCGATCATCGTGCAGGACAGCAGCTCCGCCGTGAGCATCAATGCACTCCTGCACGAATACGACCAGTATATCATCGGGCGCATGGGCATCCCCTACCGCACAAAGGGAATCAGCATCATCAACATTGCCATTGACGCGCCGCAGGATGCGATCAACCGCCTCGCAGGCGGCATCGGCAGACTCAGCGGTGTCAGTGCCAAAACCGTTTACGCGCCCGCATGAGCCGAAAACTTCATCATTATGACGCTTTCTTCTGATGCCAAAACACAGCACACACGCTGTCTTGCGGCAAAAGTACGACAGCCGGACATATGCAACCGGTACAGCCGTATTTTCTTTTTCGGAAGAGGATACGGCTTTTTTATGTCCGCGGAAAGGAAATCACCATGATCAAAATTGCGATATACGGCAAAGGCGGCATCGGCAAATCGACGATCTCCGGCAATCTGTCGGCGGAATTTGCTGCGCGGGGTCTGCGCGTCATGCAGATCGGCTGCGACCCGAAGGCGGATTCGACCGCACTGCTGCATCACGGCAGCCGTATCCCGACCGTTTTGCAGCTCGAGCGCGAAAAGGGAAGCAAAATCGCGCTCGAAGATATTGTCACCGTCAGCGAAAGCGGCGTGATCTGTGTCGAGGCAGGCGGTCCCGTGCCGGGCGTCGGCTGCGCGGGCAGAGGCATCATCAATGCACTCGAAACGCTCAAAAAGCTCGGTGCCTACGAAACATATCAGCCGGATATCGTGCTCTATGACGTCCTCGGCGACGTTGTCTGCGGCGGCTTCTCCATGCCGATGCGCAAGGGCTATGCTGACCGTGTTTTTGTGGTCACATCCGGCGAAAAAATGGCACGCTATGCAGCGGCGAATATCTGCATGGCAGTGCAGAATTTTCAGGGACGCGGCTATGCATCGCTCGGCGGTCTGATTCTCAACTGCCGGAATGTCCCTGATGAGCGGAAGCTGACGGAGGAGCTCGCTGCGGATTTCGATACAAAAATCATCGGAATGATCGAACGCTCGCAGGAGATTCAGCAGGCGGATGCGGAAGGATGTCCGTTCATCGTGAAATATCCGCAATGTCCTGCGGCGCAGCAGATGCGTGCGCTGGCGGATGCGATGCTCAGAGAATGTGAGGCGTAAGATGCAGCAGTATGAAAAGCCGCCGGTGCTCCGCATGGCAGATGCCGATGCAAACGGCGCATTTGCCTCGGGGCTGGAATACAATCCGCCGGTGCGCGGTATGTGGAATATCGTGCATATGGGGATGCTCGTGCCGGAGGCGCATCAGGTCTATGCCTGTGCGCAGGGCTGTCTGCGCGGCGTCATCCTCACGGCAGCGGAAATGAATCAGCTTGACCGGTTAAGCTGGATCTCGCTGACCGAGGAGGATATGTTCAACGGCACGCTCGAAACCAGTCTGGTCGAGGGCGTCAGCGAGATCATCGAAAAAATCGGACATCATCCGCCGATGATTCCGCTGTTTCTGAGCTGCATGCATCTCTTTGCGGGCTGCGATTTTGACAGCGTCCTCAGCGACCTCAGCGCGCGGTATCCCGATATCACCTTTGTCGATTGTTATATGACGCCGACGATGCGCCTGACGATCTCGCCGGTCGCACAGTGCAGCCGTCAGCTCTATATGGGCTTGAAGCCGCTGCCGCAGAATCCCAAGGCGGTGAATCTGATCGGCTGCGACCGCCCGACCGATGAAAATTCAGAGCTGCTGCGCATCATCCGCGGCGCAGGGCTTGTGCTGCATGATCTGCCGCTCTGCAAGACATATGCCGAATATCTGCAAATGGCGGAGAGCAGGCTCAATATCGCCTATCTGCCGACGGCGCATGCGGCGCTCGATGCACTCGAAGAAACGCTCGGGATTCCGCAGCTCTATCTGCCTGCGCGGTTTGATTTTGACGGACTGCGGGAGAATTACCGGCAGCTCTGTGATGCGCTGGGCATTGCCTGTCCTGATTTTTCGGATGAAGCCGCCGCGGCGGATGCAGCGCTCCGTGCGGCAAAGGAGACAATCGGCGAAACGGCAGTTGCGATTGATTATACGGCAGTCTCAAGACCGTTTGAGCTGGCAAAGCTGCTCTGCGAATACGGCTTCAACGTAAAATATATCGTTGCGGATGCGGCAGGCGAGGATGCGGATGCATTTGCATGGCTGAAAGAAAACCGTCCGGATATTCTGCTGTATTCCCCGACGAATGTCAATATGCTGCATCAGCATGAAAAGGCGCCGGAGCCGGTGCTTGCGGTCGGACAAAAGGCTGCGTATTATTTTGCGGCCGACCGCTTTGTGAATTTTGTGGTCAACGGCGGATATTACGGCTTTGCGGGTATCAAAGCAATCGCGGAACTGATGCAGGATGCCTTCTGCAATCCGAAGGACCGCCGCCCGCTGCTGCGGCATAAGGGCTACGGCTGCGATTCGTGCCTGTTAAGTTAATGGTGAGAATATGAAGCAAACAGCAAAAATCATTCCGTGCTATGCCGCAGATACCTCCGGTGTCTGCTCGGCACTCTATGAGCTCGGCGGCATGATCGCCGTGCATGACGCATCCGGCGTCAACTCAACCTACGCAACACACGATGAGCCGCGCTGGGAGGATATGCAGTCGATGATCTATGTCTCCGGATTGACGGAGCTTGACGCAATCCTCGGAAATGACGAAAAATTCATCGCCGATGCCGCTGCTGCGGCGGCAGATCAGAAGCCGCGGTTTATTGCGGTCTGCGGCTCACCGATGCCAATGATGATCGGCGTGGATTTTGATGCGGTCGCAGCGGAGATTGAACAGCGCAGCGGCATCCGCACCTTTGCGCTGCACACAAACGGGATGCATTCCTATCCCGAAGGCGCTTCGGAGGCGCTGCTTGCGATTACAAAGGAATATGTGCTGCCGCCGGCGGAGACAATCCGGAACGGCGTGAATATCCTCGGCGCACTGCCGCTTGATTTCGGCAATCCGGAGGAGATTCCGGACATCCGCGCACGGCTTTGCAAAAACGATTTTTCCGTGATTTCCTGCATCGCAGCGGGCGATTCGCTTGATACAATCGCCAAAGCAGGCAATGCGGCAGTCAATCTCGTTGTCTCCTACAGCGGACTTGCCGCAGCGGAGTATTTGTATGATCGTTTCGGGATACCGTATGTCTGCGGCGTACCGTTCGGCGGCGTATTCTCGCAGATGCTCGCAGATTCCCTGCGGCATGCGGCAGAGAGCGGTCAGCCGGATTCCCCCTGCACATCCCGCGGCACATCCGGCAGAAGCATCGCCGTCATCGGAGAGAATCTCATCGGCGGTTCGATTGCAGCACAGCTCGGATTTATGGGCTTTGCAGCGCATCTGATCTGTCCGCTGCCGCATTCGGACAAGCTGCTGATGCAGGGCGATGCGGATGCTTCATCGGAAGAGGAAATCGAACAGTATCTTGCGCAGATGCAGCCCTGTGCAGTCATTGCCGATCCGCTCTACCGCTTCATCCTGCCGAAAGGTACCAGACATATCGAGCTGCCGCATTATGCATTTTCCGGCAGATGCTTTGAACGGCAGATGCAGAATCTGACCGGCAGCCGGTTTGACGCATGGCTTTCACAGAACGGAGGGCTTGCTTGCCGGCATTGTAAATCTGATTCTGTGGCTGATTGACAAACGGCGCAGAAAGCGGTCTGCGGCGGCGCCCGAAGGCTGAACAAATGAGAAACATGCAGACTGTGTGCTGCATGCATGATAAAGAGGCATATTATGATCAAACTTGCAATATACGGAAAAGGCGGCATCGGCAAATCGACCTGCACGGCGAATCTTGCGGCGGCGTTTGCGATGCGCGGCAAAAAGGTCATTCAGATCGGCTGCGACCCGAAGGCAGATTCGACGATCAATCTGCTCGGCGGTACGCCTGTGACGCCGGTCATGGATTATCTGCGCGACCATGACGAGGAACCCGACCGGCTCGAACAGATTTCACAGCGCGGCTTCGGCAATATCCTCTGCATCGAGACCGGCGGACCGACCCCCGGACTCGGATGCGCGGGACGCGGCATCATCACAACATTCAGTCTGCTGAATGAGTTGCGGCTGTTTGAGCGATGTCAGCCGGATGTTGTGCTCTATGATGTCCTCGGCGACGTCGTCTGCGGCGGATTTGCCGCACCGATCAGAGAGGGCTATGCAGAGAAGGTGCTGATTGTCACCTCCGGCGAGAAAATGGCACTCTATGCGGCAAACAATATAAACAATGCCGTGAAGAATTTTGAGGACCGGAGCTATGCAAAGGTGCGCGGCATCATCCTCAACCGGAGAAATGTCACCGATGAGGAGCAGAAGGTGCGCGCATTTGCGGAATCCGCAGGTCTGGATATCGCGGCGGATATCCCGCGCTCAGATGATATCACAAAGTACGAGGATATGGGAAAAACTGTCATTGAGGGCGATCCGGACTGCGAAACCGCAAAGCGTTTCTTTGCGCTTGCAGATTTGCTGATTGATGAGGATGAAAACCATGAGAAGAAGTGACAGAGAAATCACGGACCCCGCGATAACCGAGGCATTTCTTGCAAAGGAACAGATCATCCGCATTGCGTTTTACGATCACGGTGAACTGTATATCGTGCCGGTCAATTACGGATTTCAGAAAGAAAACGGGCAGTACCGCTTTTATTTTCACGGCGCAAAGGCAGGCAGAAAATATACGCTGAGCCTTGCAAATCCGGAGATCGGGTTTGAGATTGACGGCGCATATGTGCTGCATACCGCAGAAACAGCCTGCGGACATTCCGCCGGATTCATGAGCGTGATCGGGACAGGGAGCGTCAGAATTGTCACGGATGATGCGGAACGAATCAGCGGTCTGCAATGCCTGATGCAGCAGACGACCGGCAAATCAGACTGGGTCTTCGATGAAGCGGCGATGCAGAAAACGGCAGTATTCCGGCTTGATGTGAAAAAATATTCCTGCAAAGCGAAGGGATAATGCGATGAATGCAAAGGAACAGATTGCAGCGGCAAAGCAGGGCTTTGAACAGAGCTTTGCAGCAGGTGATTTTTACAATAAACAGACGCAGGATGCAAACCATTTGCAGCAGATTCTTTCATTTCTGCCGCTGAAAAGCGGAATGCGCGTGCTCGATCTCGGAACGGGCAGCGGCTATCTTGCGTTTGCGCTCGCAGCGGCGCATCCGGATATCGAAATCACAGGGCTCGATATTGTAGAGCAGGCACTGGATGTCAGCCGAAAAAGGGCGGCGCGGGAACAGCTTGCCAATCTGCATTTTGTCAGCTATGACGGCATGCGGTTTCCGTTTGCAGACGGTGCATTTGATCTGACCGTATCGCGGTATGCGCTGCATCATTTCCCCGAAATACGCAACAGCATCGCGGAAATCGGCAGAGTGCTTGCAGCTGACGGCAGCTTCTTTCTCTCCGATCCTACGCCGAATGACTGTGATACCGAACGATTTGCCGATGCCTTTATGCAGATGAAGCCGGACGGGCATATCCGGTTTTATACGCGCGGTGAATGGGATGCGCTCTGCACGGAGCAGGGCATGCGGCGCACCGGTGCATTTGACAGTGTGATCCGGTTTCCGCGGAAGAAGGATGCGCGGTATGATACGCTGCTGCAACAGTATCCGCAGGAAATCACAGACAGCTATCAGATCAGTGAATCCGGCGATGAAATATGGATTACGGAGCAGGTCAATAATCTGCTGTACCGGAAATGAACTGCGTACAGGGCATTGAAGGAAATCTCATTGAGATCACGGAATAAAAAACGAACGGATGAAACTATGAATCAGGCATATTATATCACCGCGGTATCGCTTGCGGAACGCGGTTTTGAAAATCTGCCGGAGGAGCTCAATTCGGCAAAGCACATGATCTACAGCTCACCGGCGACACTCGATTACAATTCACCGGGCGCCAAGGGCTTCGGCGTCAAGCGCGCGGGACTTGCGATTCCGGGCTCCGTCATGCTGCTGGTTGCACCGGGCTGCTGCGGCAGAAATACAGCGCTGCTCAACGAGCTCGGCTACAGCGAGCGCTTTTTCTACCTCATGCTCGATGATACCGATATCGTCACGGGGCGCTATCTGAAAAAGATTCCGCAGGCATGTGCAGAGCTGCTTGAAGAATGCGAAACGCAGCCCTCAGCGGTCGTGATCTGCATTACCTGCGTCGATGCGCTGCTCGGTACGGATATGGAGCGTGTCTGCCGGAGCTGCGAGGAAAAGACCGGTGTTGCGACGATTCCGGCATACATGTACGCACTGACCAGAGAAAAGCGTCTGCCGCCGATGGCACTCGTGCGCAAATCCGTCTATTCGCTGCTGAAACCGCAGAAGCGCGTCCCGACCGCATGCAATCTGCTCGGATTTTTTTCTGCACTCGAGGACGGCTGCGAGCTTTATGCCCTGCTGCGGTCTGCCGGAATCAGAACAATCGGCGAGATCGGGCGATGTCAGACATTTGAACAGTATCAGGCGCTTTCCAAGGCGAATTTCAACCTCGTACTCAACGCAGAAACACGCCATGCCGCGCAGGATATGCAGGAGCGGCTCGGCATCCCGTTCATCGAACTGACGCGCCTTTACCGTCTCGATAAGATTCGCAATCAGTACCGTCTGCTCGGGCAGGCAATCGGCGCTGAACTGGATGATCATGCATATTATGAGGAAACATATGCAAAGGTGACACAGTTCCGCGAAAAATACGGCGCACTGCGGATTGCCGTCGGCGAATGTCTCAATGCAGACAGCTTCGAGCTGGCACTTGCGCTGACGGAATACGGTTTTCATGTATCGGAGATTTACGGCACGGTCGGCGAGCGCAATTTTGTATTCATCAGAAAGCTCGCGGAGATTTCACCGGATACACGCATCTACTCGAATTTATCGCCGACCATGCTGCATTACCGCAGAACATGCGATCTCGATGCAGTGATCGGAAATGACGCGATGTATTATCACAAGGACATCGCGGGCATCGGCTTTCAGGAGGAGGAACAGCCCTTCGGATACCGCGGCGTAAAGCTGCTGTTTGAAAAGCTCGGCGCGGCGCTGTCGGAGGCTGAATGAAATGGCAGACTGGATACCAAAGGAATATTATACAATCGCACTCGACGGAATCCCCGTGCAGCGCATTGCCGGTTTTCTCCGGGATACGCTCGGGCTATGTGAAAAACAGCTGCTGCATTCCGGTTTTTATTCGGAACAGACCGGCGATGTTCCGTATACGGACGCCCTCGATCTGCAAGCATTTTTCGCCGCACGCAGCCGCGCATCGTTTCATCTGAAAATGGTTCGGTTTGACCGCGCATACCGCGGCGGAAGCTGTCTGGTTTATTCCGACGGCAGCACGGCGCAGCTCGAATGCGATATTGAGCAGGCAGATTTTGATCCGGAAAAGCTGCCGGATTCGCAAGCGTGGCTGAGAGAAAAGCTGCGCAGCGGCATCGCAGAATATGCAGGCATCAGCTTTACTTTTGATAACGAACCGCTGTTTGAGATCAGGAAAGGAGACGCGCTTTGAGCAAACTGCTGACACATCTTTCCCCGCTCGCACCGGACGATTCCGGCGCCTGCGGCGTATTCTACGAACTCGGCGGCATCACGGTCATCTGCGACGCAGGCGGCTGTGCAGGCAATGTCTGCGGCTTCGACGAACCGCGCTGGCACGGGAAATCCTCGGCATTATTCAGCGCCGGACTGCGCGACATGGACGCGATTCTCGGCCGTGACGCGCTGCTGATCGACAAGCTGACGAAGATCACGGAGCAGATTCCGGCAGAATTTACCGCAATCGTCGGGACGCCCGTTCCGGCAGTGATTGCGACCGATTATCAGGCACTCAGGCGCATGGCGGAGAAAAAAACGGGACTCCCCTGCATTACGGTCGAAACGGACGGCACACGCGGCTATGATTTCGGCGAGATGCTCAGTTACTCGCGCCTGTTCCGCACATTTGCAAAAGAGCAATATCCGACAAAAAGCGGGGTGCTCGGCGTCATCGGTGCAACGCCCCTGAATACCGGTCTGACACATGCGGACAGCATCATTTCCGCATTGCAGAAAGCAGACTGGGATACGGTTGTCTGCTTTGGAATGGACAGCGGTCTGGATATGATTCGCCGCGCATCGGAATGTACGGAAATACTTGCGATTTCGCCGTCCGGACTGAAAGCTGCGGAATATCTGCAAGATACATTCGGGACACCGTTTTCCGTCGGATACCCGCTTCTTCCGGCACAGATCACCGCACAGGCAGAAGCGCTGTCCGGCAAGCGGATTCTGATTGTGCATCAGCAGTTTGCAGCAAATGCGCTGCGCAATATCATTACAAACTGTGCAGTCACCTGCGGTACATGGTTCATGCTTGATCCGCGCTATGCGAAGGAAGGCGACTGCCGGTTCCGCACGGAGGAGGACTTTCGCGCAGCGGCAATGCAGGCAGATATCGTGATTGCCGACCCGATGCTGCGCCGTACGGCACGCGGCTTTTCCGGCGAATGGATCGACTTTCCGCATTACGCCGTCAGCGGCTCGGCAAAATGGTGAAAAACATGGATATACGTGAAAAATCGCTGAATGAAATCTACGGCTGGGAACCGATAAAGCCGGAGCCTGACACCTATGTTCTCCGTACAGCAGCCCGTGCGCTGCGGCTGCCGCTGAAGGATTTGTCCGCAGAGGAGATACGCCTGCTGGTCTCGCAGAAAACGGGGCTGGAGTATGTCCTACCGCGCGCAGTCGAAATTCTGCGAAAAAATCCGATGACGCGCACCTGCTATTATGCGGGCGATCTGCTCGATGCCTGCAAGCGTCTGACGTTCTCGGACTGGACTGCAAATTTCGCGGAGCTGCGTGCATTTCGAGAGATTGCCGCACAGGCAGAGCCGCGGACCGTGACCGGATTTGAAACACCCTGCGGCACATTGACGCTGACCGATGCAGACGGCGAAAGGCTGCCGTTTCAGGTGCAGCAGCTGATGTGGGATACGGCTGTATCCGTATATGACAATATTGCGCAGAAACATATCCCGCTTGAATCTCCGAACCAGTATCAGATCACGGTTCCGGCAGATACATTGACGTTTGGAACAGACTATATTCTGCGTCTTTCCGGTGATTGCAAATTTTCTTACGGAGACAGTGATGAGTGCGCAGTCGCAAGTCTTGCGTTGAATGGAAATGCAACGCTCAGTCTCGGTGCACAGGACTTCAACGATGCCGAAAAAGACCGTCAGGCAGTTCCGATGATGCGTGACGGCATACAGACCGGCTTGCAGAATCCGGCAGAGTATGATGAATCAAAATTCCGCGAATACGTTGTTTTCGCACTGTACGACTGGTCGGGATACCGTTTTCACCTGATAGACAAAACCTGTCAGAAGATCATATTCCGTCTGGCATGGGCAGCGCACAATCTGCCGAATGTTTCAGCCGAAGAATACGCCGCCGTAACGAACTGGACAATCATGTAAAGGAGGCATATCATGGAACAAAACGGCTGCAAAATCCGTGAAATAATGGCGCAGGATTTCGATGCACTGATGCAGCTTTACACGCATCTGCACAACAATCCGATACCGGAGAAATGTGACAAAGTTGCGGCGGTATGGCAGCAGATTCTCACAGATTCCGCGCATCACATCATCGTCGCCGAGATCGGCGGAACAATCGTATCTTCGTGTGTTTGCGTGATTATCCCGAATCTGACGCATGACCAGCGCCCGTATGCGCTGGTTGAAAACGTCGTAACCGATGCAGCGTACCGGAAGCGGGGACTTGCGAGCGCATGCCTGCAATTCGCAAAGGAGCTTGCCGTGCGTGAGAACTGTTACAAGATCATGCTGATGACCGGCGCAAAAGATCAGGAAACGCTGCAATTTTACGAGAATGCAGGCTATAACCGGCATGACAAAACCGCCTTCATCCAATGGCTTTGAAGCGCCTGACACGGATGCGCAATATATTCCATATTTCAGAACGATTTGTAAGCGGAGGTGAACCGTCTGCATGACCCTGCAAATTCATATTTACGGCATTGTACAGGGCGTCGGATTTCGCCCGTTTGCGGCAGTGACCGCGGCACGGTTCGGCATCCGCGGAACCGTTGCGAACAAGGGCTCTTATGTGGAGATTATCGCGCAGGGCGAGCCGGAAATGATCGCCGGATTTACGGCTGAGCTCCGGAATCACCCGCCGGAGCGTTCGATGATTCTCGCAATGGACAGCGAACCTGTTAATTTGTCAGATTTCACGGAGTTTCGTTATTTTTCGATCATCGAAAGTGAGAAGGAATACGGTGATATCTTCGTCTCGCCGGACATTGCGACCTGCGAAAAATGCCGTGCAGAGCTGTTTAATCCGGCAAACCGGCGCTACCTGCACCCGTTCATCAACTGTACGCAATGCGGTCCGCGGCTGACGATTCTCGACGCAATGCCCTATGACCGCGAGCGCACCAGCATGCGTGAATTTCCGATGTGTCCGGACTGCGAATCGGAGTATCACGATCCGGAAACACGCCGCTATGATGCCCAGCCAAACTGCTGCAATGAATGCGGTCCGTCGCTGTATATAATTGGTACAAAATTGCGCGGCGGCGATGCGATTACGGCGGTTCGGAAAGCGATTTCCGAGGGCAAAATCGCAGCGGTCAAGGGCATCGGCGGCTTTCATTTGTGCTGCGATGCAAAGAATCCGGACGCTGTCCGGCGGCTTCGTGAGAGAAAGCACAGACCGATGAAACCCTTTGCAGTGATGATAAAAGATATCGCAGCAGCGGAGCGCGAATGCATTTTGCAGGACGGTCAGCGCGCGATGCTGACCGGCTGGCAGAAGCCGATTCTGCTGCTCGAAAAGCGCGAATCCATGTCGATTTGTGAAGACATCGCGCCGGACAACCGGACCGTCGGCGTCATGCTGCCGTATGCGCCGCTGCACATGCTCCTGTTTGATTATCCGGACGGTATAGAAATGACAGACTGTCTTGTCATGACCAGCGGAAACGCGCGCGGCGCGCCGATCTGCCGGAATGATGAGGATGCAGTGAAGGAGATCGGGGATTTCTGTGATCTGATTCTTGCGCACAATCGAAAAATCCGCCTGCGTGCGGACGATTCCGTCTGTGACTGGCTTGACGGCAAGCCCTATATGATCCGCCGTTCGCGTGGATTTGCGCCGCTGCCGGTCACGCTGCCGCAAAAGAATCACCCGCAGGTTCTGGCAATCGGCGGCGAACTAAAAAATACATTCTGTATAGCAAAAGGTGGTCTGCTCTATGCATCGCCCTTTGTCGGAGACATGGCAGATATCCGGACGGTACAGGCGCTGCGCGAGTCGGTGAACAGGATGTGCGGACTGCTTGAAGCGAAGCCGGAGCTGATCGTCTGCGACATGCATCCGCTATACAACACTGTCACAGTCGCACAGGAAATCGCGCAGGAGCTTGCAATTCCGCTCATTCAGGTGCAGCACCACTACGCGCATATCCTGTCCTGCGCGGCGGAAAACGGCGTCACAGAGCCTGTGCTCGGACTGAGCATGGACGGCACCGGCTACGGGGAAGACGGCACGGTCTGGGGCGGCGAACTGCTGCAATGTGATGTGCACGGCTACCGGCGGTGCGGCAGCGTGCAGCCGTTTACGCAGACCGGCGGCGACCTTTCGGCAAGGGAGGGCTGGCGCATCGCGGCTGCACTGCTGCGCGACGAAAATCCTGATTCTGCGCAGAAAATCTGCGAATCGCTCGGTATTTGCAGCGCGCAGGAATATACCGTACTCGGCAATATGGCGCGCATGGGCGTCAACAGTGTGAAATCGACAAGCTGCGGACGTATTTTCGACGCAGTATCTGCGATTCTGGGGATTCGCCGTGCGGTGACATTTGAGGGTGAGGCGTCCACGGCGCTGATGTATGAGGCGGAGCGGTATGCACAGAAAAACGGCGCGCCTGCGTGCATACTGCCGGCAGAGATCACCAGTCAGAACGGCTATCTGACGATGCAGACAACAGCGCTTGCTGCGGAAATCGCGCTGCGGTATCTCGCAGACCGGTCGCCGGAAAACAAAGCCTTTCTTGCATATCAGTTTCATGCTGCACTTGCGGAATTGTTCTGCAAAGCAGCAATGAAAATGCGCGAAGATGCGAACATATCAACATGCGCACTCAGTGGCGGCGTCTTCCAGAACCGGCTGCTGACAGCGCTTTGCCGTGACAAACTCACGGCGGCAGGATTCATCGTTCTGCTGCACGGTCTGATTCCGCCGAATGACGGCGGCATCTGCATCGGACAGGCGGTGTACGGCATGTATTACGAAGGAGGAACGCAGTGATCGGTGAGATTGTAACCGTGACGGTTGACCGTCCGCTCGGCAGTGCGCATCCCGATTATCCGGAGATGATCTACCCGCTGAATTACGGCTATATCGAAGGCATTATGGCGCCGGACGGCGAGGAGCAGGATGCATATATCCTCGGCGTGCAGGAGCCGGTTCAGCGGTTCACGGGCAGAATCATTGCGATTGTTCGCCGCGCGGACGATGTCGAGGAAAAATGGGTTGTCTGTCCCGAAAATCAGACCTATACAAAGCAGGAGATTGCGGAGCTGATCCGCTTTCAGGAACAATATTTTCAATCAGAAATCATCACGGAGGTATAATTATGTGTGTCGGATTATCTGCGAAAGTTGTAAGAGTTGCGGACGGTACCGCGCTGATTGACGCGAGCGGTGCACAGCGGGAGGTCAGCGCAGGCGTGCTGGACGATCTCGAGCCGGGCGATTTTGTCATGGTGCATGCAGGCGTCGCAATCGCAAAAATCACGGAGGATGATGCCGCTGAGGCAGACGAGGTCATGGAGGATTTGCTGTGAACGAAAGTGCAATACGCGCAAAGGAAATCATCACCGGCTACAGCGGCAGACCGCTCCGGATTATGGAGGTCTGCGGCACGCATACGCATGAAATCTTCCGGCTCGGACTGCGCAAGCTGCTGCCGCCGCAGATTGACCTGATCTCCGGACCGGGATGTCCGGTCTGCGTGACGGCAGTCGGATTCATCGACGAAGCATGCTGGCTAGCACTCGAAAAAGGATGTATTATCTGCACATTCGGTGATCTGATCCGCGTACCGGGCACAGAGATGAGCCTTGCGGGCGCGCGTGCGAAGGGCGCAGACATCCGTCCGGTTTATTCCCCGCTCGATGCGGTTGCGCTGGCGAAGGAGCATCCGGATCGGCAGGTCGTATTTCTTGCGGTCGGATTTGAAACCACAACGCCCTCGGCATGTCTTGCAGCAAAACAGGCAAAGGATGCCGGACTTGCGAATTTCTCTCTGCTGACCGCAAATAAAACGATGCCGAATGCCTATCAGGCGCTGGTCGGTTCGGCGGATGCATTTCTGTATCCGGGGCATGTCAATGCGATCACAGGCAATGCGACCTGCATCCGGCTCTGCGAGGAACAGGGCGTTTCGGGCGTCGTTGCGGGATTTACTGCGAGCGAGCTGCTGACAGCGCTTGCCGTCACGATCAAGTTGCTCGAGGAGGGCAAGCCGTTCTTCCGCAACTGTTATCCGCGTGTTGTAAAGGATGAGGGCAATCCGGCAGCGCTGCGCATGATGCAGGAGGTCATGGAGCCCTGCGACAGCGAATGGCGCGGGCTCGGCATGATTCCGGCTTCCGGCATGAAGCTGCGCGCGGAATTTGCAGATTATGATGCGCGCCTGAAATACAATATGCCGGTCATTACGGGCAAGCCGAATCCCGCCTGCCGCTGCGGTGAGGTATTGCAGGGAAAGATTCGTCCCTGCGACTGCAAAGTCTTTGGCAAGGGATGTACGCCGCTGCATCCGGTCGGCGCATGCATGGTCTCCGATGAGGGCGCCTGCGCCGCGTACTACCAGTATTCATAATAGGAGTTCGGAAATAGGAGATAAGGTATGCGCTTCGCGCATGGATTGAAAATGAGGCTCTGCCGATTCATTATAAATACGGTTCACGATTCGCGCCTCCCTCCTCCTTCCTGCCTGAAATGCTGATTTATTGCAAAAACTCTTTTCCGAAATCTCTTTTAGAAATTGTGTTGCTAAGATAAATCAGAATTTGTCGGGCAGTTCAGATATTGATCTTGTATTGCTTTCGTCATTCTTTCTTTATCATTAGTCCTATCGTAAAATCCGCTGGGCGCGGGGGCGAAAACCTAAGGGGAAGGGGGAATGTGAGCTTAGCGAACTTCCTCCTTCCACTTGGGTTGTCACCCCCGTTCTGTGGGGGAAAGTGACGCTTATGGTTTTAAGTGATTGATTGGGAGCGTTAAGCCGGCAAGTTTCGATTTATCGCAGAAACATTTTTCTTAAATGGGAGTTTCCGAAAAGCAGCAAATCAAAAAACGGAGGATGCAGTATGAAACTGGAAGGCTTCGGACTGTTCGTTGAAGACATGGGCAGAATGATCCGCTTTTATCGTGATGTCCTGGGCTTTGCAATCAAAGAGGATGAGGACGCATCGAATGTCTATCTCATCAAGGACGGCACATTGTTCCTGCTCTACGGGCGGAAGGATTTTGAGCAGATGACACGCCGGAAATATGAATATCTCAAAGGTGCAAACGGGCATTTTGAGATTGCGCTCTATGTGGATACATTTGACGAGGTCGATGCAGAATTTGCGCGCGTCACGGCAATGGGCGCAGAGCCGGTGATGCCGCCGGAGACCGAGCCGTGGGGACAGCGCACCTGTTATATCGCCGACCCCGAGGGCAATCTCATCGAGATCGGCTCATTCAACCGTCCGTTTGCGAGCAGATCGGAGGATACAAATGGAACAGCATGATTATATTGTAACGGATATCGGCGGCGATTATGCCTATTTGCAGCAGACCGATACTGACAGCGCCGAGCCGTTTCAGGTCGCCATGGCACTTCTGCCGCCGGAGACCGACATCGGCACAAAGCTGCGCGGATTTATGGGCATGTTTGAAGTAATTGAAGCATGAGGGATTGCGATACAAGCATTCTCACTGCACATTTCTGATTCCAAAATGAGGTGAAGAAGGATGCCGAAGATCATTTTCTGGGCACTGGTAATCTACGAGGCAATTTTCATCTTCCGGATGTGCCGTGCGGCGAAAAGGCACAAGGCGGAGCAGACGGAAGAAGCCAAAAAAGCACTTGACCGCGAAACATTCTTTGCGATTGCGGGCGGCGCGGTATTTGTAGCGCTGCAAATGTTATTATGAGAAAAAGGAGTTCTGATAGTATGAGCGAAAAAACAGTGACGCTTGCGCACGGTGCAGGCGGTACGCAGACGAACGAGCTGATCGACAGCGTTTTCAAGGCGCATTTTGCAAACCCGATGTTCACCGGCGACGATGCTGCGGTTCTGCCGCAGATCAGCGGCAAAATTGCGACCTCGACCGACGGATTCATCGTATCTCCGTGGAAATTCAACGGCGGCAACATCGGCAAGCTCTCGATCTGCGGAACGGTCAATGATCTCTCGTGCATGGGCGCAAAGCCGCTCTATCTGACCTGCGCATTTGTGATTGAGGAGGGATTCTCCATGGATGCACTCGAGGAAATCGCAGCAGCAATGGAGAAAACCGCAGCAGAGGTCGGCGTGCGGATTGTCGCAGGCGATACGAAGGTCGCAGGCAAGGGACAGTGTGACGGCGTATTCATCACGACGACCGGCATCGGCGAGATCATGCCGCAGGCGCATACATCCGGCACACTTGCAAAGGCGGGCGATGCCGTGATCGTGACCGGCGATGTCGGACGCCACGGCTGCACGATTCTGATTGCGCGCAATGATTTCGGGATTGAATCGGATGTAGACAGTGACTGCGCGCCGCTCTGGGGCACAGTGCAGTCGCTTTACGATGTGACTGATGAGATTCATGTCATCCGCGATGCAACGCGCGGCGGTGTCGGCACGGTGCTCTATGAGATTGCAGGACAGAGCGGCGTCGGCATCCGTCTTGATGCAGCAAGCGTTCCGGTTGACCCGCGTGTGAAGGGTGTCTGCGGCATGCTCGGACTGGAGCCGCTGTATCTGGCATGTGAGGGCAGACTGGTGATTTTTGCGCCGCAGGAGCATGCAGAGCAGATTGTTGCAAAGCTGCGCGCGGGCAAGTATTCGCAGAATGCCGCGATCATCGGCAAGGTGACGGCGGAGGATGCCGGCAAGGTCATCATGGAGACAGAGATCGGCACGCAGACGATTCTGCCGCAGCCGAAGGGCGAGCTGCTGCCGCGCATCTGCTGAGAAAACCGTGTGCGCCTTTTTCCGCATTCCCTGTCCCCTTGGGTTGTCACCCCCGAACCGTTGGGAGAAGTGACGCTTATGGTGTTATGTGATTGATTGGGTGCGTGAAGCAACCGAAATCTGACTGATCATAAAACCGTTTATCTTAAAAATCCCCGATTCGCCATGCCTTTTTCTCGGAAAACGGTTGACATTTTCTGCTGTTTGTGGTAAAATGACTCTATATAGATACAGATAATAAAAGAAAGCGGTGACTGATTATATGCTGCATCTGCATCGGCGCGTGCTCAGCCGGAGTATTGCGCTTGCTGCTGCGATATGTCTGACCGGCTGCGGCATGGAGGATTCCTCCGCGCTGGAGGATCGGATACAGGAAATCACAATCCTGACCGGCGAACAGACAACCTCTGCTGAGGAGACAACAACCACGCTTGCAGCCACAACCTCTGCGGCTGCAACAACCGTAACCACAACGGAAGAAACAACAACCGTTACCACAACCACGACCGCAGCCACAACCGCCGTGACGACAACCCCCGCCACAACCGGAACGGCTGCTTATACCATCGGCGAACTGCCGGTCGTATCCACCACCACAGGTGCTGCGACTGCCGATCCCTCACCGGATGCCTACGGTCTGACGGCGGAGGATTACGCCTTCCTGCATGACACGGTATTTGTCGGCGACAGTATTTGCAGCGGACTGCGTGTATACGGCATCCTGCCGAATGACAATGTCGTCGCAAAGGGCTGTGTCGGCGCGCGCAATATTTTCGAGTATACCTTCGACTGCCGCGGCAATGAATTTGGCGTCGCCTATGCACTGACGGTTCTGAAACCGCGCTATATCATTTTTTCCATGGGCATGAACGATGTCAATATGACAACGCCGGAGGTCTACTGCAAGAATTACGACTTCCTGCTGAAAACGATCCGCAGCGTCATGCCGGATTCGGTGTTCTTCGTCGCATCGGTCACACCGATCACGGCGGACACGACCTTCAGCACGAATGAAAAGATCGACACGCTCAATCAGACAATCCGCGAGCATCTCTACGGCACCTCGAAGGGATTTGTCGATGTTGCATCCGGACTGAAAACATGGAACGGCGCGCTGAATCCGAAGTATAACGGCGGCGACGGCGTGCACCTTGCACCGGAAGCGTATTATGTGTATCTGAATCAGATTTGTGATCAGCTTGTCGATACGAAGACGGTCGGCGGCTACGCAAACGGCATCGCCTACGGCTGGGCGAAAAAATAAGCAGAATAAAACCGCTGAATGTACGTGCATTCAGCGGTTTTCGTTTATGCAGGATTTGTTTCAGCGGGAGCCGTTTCGCCGGCAGCAGGCGCGTGCTCTGCATCCATGCGCAGCAGCGGCACAGCATCGAATGTCGTATAGGTCACGGAGCCGAAATCCGCGTCCAGCCCCTCGAGCTTCCAGAAGCCCTGATTTTCAAAGAGAAAATGCACCGCCGTATCGACATCGCGGCATTCGTCGAACATGATCTCGATATGCTTCTCATGCATCTGACTGCGGATTGCTTCGGCAACGGCTTCGTGTTCATAGGATTCAAAAAACCAGCCGTTCCGGACATAATAGTTCATTTCCATGCTGCTGCATTCCGGAATGAACCCCTGATTCTGCGTCAGCGTATGCGAATGCCGCAGAATCGCATCATTGACAAAGCAAAGCCCGTGTGTCTCGGCATCCTCCGCCGGATTTTCGCGGATCGGATCATCCCATGTAAGATCAACCCAGTAGTATTTGCCGCCGAGCTGCACATAATTCCAGACATGCCCGCCGGTATCGGTCTTTCCGCTGCAAATGCCTGCCGGAATCCCGAGCTGATTCATCAGCAGCAGAAACGCCTTGGAATAGCCCTCGCAGTGTGCACGGTGACCGACGAGACAGCCGTAGGCGTTGCCGCCCTCCTCCGCCTCCGCATCATACGCCGCGTGATAGATGATATAATCGTGTACCGCCAGTGCCTTGTCATAATCCGACGCATCTTCCGGAATCTCCGCCTTGATGTCATCCGCCGCATCCAGCAGCTCCTGCTGCATGTACAGCAGACGGTGCTGACGGGAAAGCGCTGGAACTTCAAGTGTGATTTTCGTCGTATCGCCATCGCTTTCGGATGCATTCCACCCGCCGAACCAGAAAAGCTCCGGATGCTCGTCGCTGACCTGATTGCAGCATTCCGTGAGCAGTGCGGAATCGGGATCGCCGGAGACCGTCACGGTCGGTTCAAAGCATTGTGCCGCCTGATAAATCGCCTGCCGCAGCTCTGATTTATTTCTGCCGGAATAGAGATGCACGGGCTCGGCAGCGGATTCATTTGCTGTATCCATGCTGCATCCGCAGAGCAGCGCGGCGGTGAGCAGGACAGCCAGTCGGCAGCGCAGCCGCATCAGCGGATGCCCGCGATCCATTCGCGCAGCTCATCGAGTGTCGTTTTCATCTGCGAGCCTCCGGTCGAATCGAATTCAACAGCAAAATCGCCGATATTCTCACCCTTTGAGAGCATCCGGATATCCTTGAGCGCTCTGCCGGGCTGCCCGCCGTGCGTCTGGAAGGCATAGACACGCTTGCCGCTGAGGTCATATTGCCGCAGGAAGGCACGCACCGCCGGCGCCATGGTATACCACCATGTCGGGGTTCCGATGACGACGGTATCATATTGGGAGAGATCGGCGGAAATGGGCTTGATCTCCGGAACGAAGCCGCTGTTGATCTCGTCGCGCGCCTTGGACATCACGGCGTTATAGTCGCTGCCGTAATCCTCGACGGTCTGAATCTCGCAGAGGTCAGCGCCGTTCGTCAGCCCGATCATTTCTGCGATTTTGCGTGTATTTCCGCAGGACTGGGAATAGTAAATGACAATCGTTTTCATAGGTATGCTCCTTTCTTTCTGCCGCATCGCGGATTTTTATATTCATATTATAGCACACTTTACAGCAAAATTCAACAAAATCGCAGAAAAAAACGAATACAGAGAATCGCGTACAGACTGCGGTACAGCAATTTCTCATTTCCGGTTTCCCCTCTCATAAGGATTTCTTTCGTTTTTCTTCATAAAGAAAATTCCGCAAAGTGGTTGAAATCCGCTGAGAAATGTGCTATACTTAATAATGGCACAAAAGCGCAAAATACAAACGGCATTCTGCCGCTGAAGGGAGTGAAACTGCATGTCGGATTTTCTGCGTACACACTGGATACAGCTTGTGAACGTCATCCAGTCTATCCGCCCGATTGATCTTCTGGATATCGCGCTGCTGATGATTCTGGTCTATACGATCCTGAAATTTGTGCGGGAAACGCGTGCAGGTCAGCTCATGAAGGGCATCGGTTTCATCGTTGTCGTCTTCTTCCTCAGCGATATTCTGGAACTGAAAGCGATCCACTGGATTTCGGTCAAAGCGCTCAATGCCGGTCTGATTGCAGTCATCGTCCTGTTTCAGCCGGAGCTGCGGCGTGTACTGGAAAAATTCGGCTCCACCTCGGCGCGGCTTTCACGCCTGACGCTCGGCGAGGATGAGGACGTCATCGCACAGTGGAACAAAGCAATCCCGATCATCTGTGCATCGGTCGAGCAGCTTTCCAAAACGGCAACCGGCGCACTGATTGTCATAGAGCGCGGCACCAAGCTCGGCGAGCAGATTCTCAACGGCACGGTGATGCAGGCGATTCCGAGCACGGAGCTGTTCGGCAATATTTTCTACAACAAAACACCGCTGCATGACGGCGCTGTGATTATGCGTGACGGCATTATCTGGGCTGCGGCATGTTTCCTGCCGAAGCCGCAGAAGGAGGAGCTGATCGACAAGCATCTGGGCTCCCGTCACCGCGCAGCAATCGGCATGAGCGAAAATTCCGATGCACTGGTCATCGTGGTCTCGGAGGAGACGGGTCAGATTTCCGTCGCAGATGACGGCATCCTGACGCGCAACTACACCGCAAAATCACTGGAGCGTCTGCTGCGTGCGGTACTGATTCCGCAGGAGAAGGATAACTGGCGCAATAAGACGATCAATCTGCCGTTCCTGCGCCGCAAGGGCAATAAGCAGAAGGACACCGAGCAGGAAGCTCTGCCGCAGAAGGAAGAACCGACGCTGGAGCTTCCGCAGGATGACATTCTCCGCGCACTGGATCAGCCGGAGCCGCAGAAGGCCGCCGCGCGCAAGCCCCCTGCGAAGAAGAAGAAGGAGGGCTGAACATGCAGTTGAAAGAAACAAAGGCAGCTGCAAAGGAACTGCTTTCCGAGCTGCCGATCCGCAAGCCGCGCAGACTCAAGCGCTCCGATATCACAATGCTGATTCTGTCGCTGGTTTTTGCGCTGATTATCTGGTTATATATCGCAGTCACAATTTACACGGAGACATCTCCGAAGTTCACAAAGCTGCCGATTACGGCGGATATCACAAATACAAAGGCGTCGAATTACGGCTTGCAGCTGCTGCCGGAATCCGAGGAATATATCCAGTCCATGACGGTAGACTGTACGCTGGTCGGCAACCGTGCCGCAATCGGCGGTCTGTCCCGTTCTGATCTGGAAGCATATATTGATTTTGATACCGATATCATCGACCGGACCGGTGTGCAGTCGCTGCCGATCAAGATTCGCACGAAAAACGGCGCACAGTTCACAAAGGCAGAGATCACGCCGAACCGCATCACCGTCAAAATGGATCACTTCACCAAAAAGGAGGTTCCGGTCAGTGATGCGAACCACCCGAATCTTTCGCCGGATCAGGATGCGATCATCCGCGAAGATAAGATCACCTATTCCCCCTCAAAGATTGAGGTGCGCGGACCGTCCGAGCTGCTCAATAAGCTGGATCATATCTGCGTCAATCTCAGTGACAGCGAAACACTGACGGAGACAAAGACCTTTGAATCGGGCAATTTCTCGTATCTGGATTCAGACGACAAAGCACTGACGGATTCGGAGGGCAAAGAGCTGAGCAGCGATGTATTTGAGATATCGGCAAACCGTTTTTCGGTCACGATTCCGATTTATTATTCGCGCAAATTCCCTGTCAGCGTCGAGATCACGGGCATTCCGGGCAGCATTGACGAAGCAGCGCTCAAGGATGTCATTTACCGCCGTCTCCGCATCGTCAGCGGAAATAAGACGTTCTCGCTGCCGGGATACGGCGAGGATAATATGACCATCACCATTGAAACATCCAATATCAACAACAAAGTCTCGCTGGAAGACCGTTCCAGCTACAATACGCTGCCGATTGAGCTGAGTGATCTGGTACCGGGCAAAGCGATTACGCGGTCATTTCCGGATGCAGAAGGCTTTGAGAGTCCGGATAACATCTCCTCGGTCACATTCCGTCTGGATGATACCGATATTCTGACGGAAACGCGCTGGCTGAAAAACAGCGAGATCGACCTGCAAAACCGGAATGACCGGTTCGGATATGATCTGAAATCGCCGGACGGCAATACGCAGGTCACGCTCTGCGGCACCGCGGAGGAGCTTGCAATGGTAGACAGCGAAGACCTGAAAGCCTATGTCAACCTGATCAATATTACGGAGAAGGGCAATAAAACGTCAAAGATCAATGTCATTCTGCCGGATACGGTCAGCGGCGTATGGGTCATCAAACCGCCGTCACTGGCATTGAATGTCCGCGACGCAGAATAACAGAATCAGCGGCACGCTCAGGAAAACAGAGCGTGCCGTTTTTTGCTGGGTGGGCAGTACCGACAGGAATTGATCTGAGGCAGCACCCGTTATATGCTTGATATAAAAAATGCATCCGTGAATCCACGGATGCATTTTGCAATACTGAAATAAGAATCAGCGCTTGGAGAACTGCGGTGCACGGCGAGCAGCCTTGAGACCGTACTTCTTTCTTTCCTTCATTCTCGGGTCACGAGTGAGGTAGCCTGCCTTCTTGAGTGCCGGACGGAGCTCAGCGTTGAACTGGAGCAGTGCGCGTGCAACACCGTGACGGATTGCACCTGCCTGACCGGTAACGCCGCCGCCTGCGACGGTGCAGACAACGTCGAACTGTGCGCCGGTCTCAGTCAGCTCGAGCGGCTGACGAACGATCAGCTTGAGGGTATCAAGACCGAAGTATTCATCAATGGATCTGCCGTTAATGGTCACATTGCCGGAGCCGGGATAAAGGCGAACTCTCGCAACGGAATGCTTTCTTCTGCCGGTGCCGTAGAACGACTTCAGCTTTGCTTCGTAGGAAACTGTTTCACTCATTGTTTCTGGCTCCTTTCATTACAGTGTCCACAGCTCAGGCTTCTGAGCTGCGTTCTTGTGCTCAGCATCTGCATAGACGCGGAGACGCTTCATAGAGGTTCTGCCGAGAGAATTGTGCGGCAGCATACCCTCAACTGCGATAAACATTGCGTGCTCCGGATTCTTCTCCATGAGCTCACGGTAGGAGACCTTCTTGAGGTGACCGATCCAGCCGGTGTGCCAGATCTCGAACTTCTGATCGAGCTTCTTGCCGGTCAGAACTGCCTGTGCGCAGTTGATGATGATGACATGATCGCCGCAATCGACGTTCGGGGTAAAGTCTACCTTATGCTTGCCGCGGAGAATCGCAGCAGCCTTAGCAGCGGTACGGCCGAGGGGCTGACCTGCTGCGTCAATGATATACCACTTGCGGTTGATTTCAGCAACCTTCGGCATGGTAGTTGACATAGTATTTTCCTCCATATCAGAATTTTAGGTGACCGGAATCTGTTTTGCTCCACGGGGACGGAGCGTCCGCATTTCCGGCGTGCTTTCCTATTATACACGATTCACGAGCCATTGTCAATCGGCAAAATGCCGAATTTTCAAAATATATCGCTCAATCTCTTGATATCTCTTGAAATCGCTCTGATTTGCTCGTTTTCTCGTGTTTCATTTCATTTTTTCACATCGGGTGATTTTCGTGCTGTCAGCGCAAAAAAGTCAGGTCAGCTTCTCATATTCGTGCTTTTTCGGACGCGCCATAAGCCCCTGCACGACGTCGCGCACATCCTTGTCCTCATAGAGCACCTGATAGAGCGCTTCGGTGAGCGGCATTTCGATTTCGTAGCGCTGACCGAGCCCGTAGGCAGCGCGGCAGCAGTAGTAGCCCTCGACGGTACCGACCTGCTCGACGGCATCGGCGGGAGAAACGCCCTGCCCGATCAAAATACCGGCTCTGCGGTTGCGCGAATGCATGGATGTACAGGTCACAATGAGGTCTCCGATGCCGGTCAGACCCGCGAAGGTATTGGCTCTTGCGCCGAGTGCGGAGCCGAGCCGTTCGATCTCATGCAGACCGCGCGTCATGAGCATCGCCTTGGTATTGTCGCCGTAGCCGAGACCGTCGGAGATACCGGCACTCAGTGCAATGACATTTTTGAGTGCGCCGCCGAGCTCGCAGCCGGTGACATCATCGTTGATGTAGACGCGGAAGGTCGCGGAGCTGAACCATTCCTGCACGAGATACGCCGCCATGCGGTTTGAGGACGCAGCAACGACGCTTGTCGGGATATTTCTGCCGACCTCCTCGGCATGGGAAGGGCCGGTGAGGACGACATATGCGCCCTGCGGGAGCTCCTCCGCAAAGACAGTGCTCATGAGCTTGAAGGTTTCGTCCTCGATGCCCTTGCCTGCATTGACAACGACAGTCCCCTCTTTGAGATGCGGCGCAACCTTCTGACAGGTACTGCGGACGAACGCCGACGGGATAGCGAACAGCACAAGGTCGCTGTCCTCGATCACAGCGAGATCGGTTGTAAGCGCGATGCCGTTCGGGATTTTGACGCCGGGCAGCTTTTCCTTTTGTTCGCCGTCTCTGCGCATCGCCTCGATTTCCTCGGGGAGTGCGCTCCAAAGAGTGATATCATGCTGCTGTGTGGTATAGAGCATCACAGCAAGTGCGGTACCGAAACCGCCGCCGAGAACCGTAATTTTTGCCATATCATTTCCTCCTGCGGGCAGTGCCCGCTTCCACCGGGCAGTACCCGGCTCCAATTTGCTTCGCCTTTCTTTCGCTGATTATGCAGGACTGCTCGTTGCTCAGTTCAATCGGGGATGCTTACCGCATCCCCCCAGTCAGGCGCAGCCCTTGCACCGTTTACAGTCAGGCACTTGACCACATACAAAAGACGAGAATGAACCTGTTATTTCATAGTGTATCCTTCGGTGCAGAATCGGCACCAGAAAGACCAGTCAAAAGTCAGCAGTGAGGAGTTGTTTCTTCCGTTTTCGCTTTTTGTGATGAATGGGCGAAGCACCGGGGTTTGGGCACCGACCCCATTTTCAATCCTCGCAGCGCATACCATAACTCCTCCCTCCTACTTCCTACCTATATTTCTGTCTCCGGCTTTGAATCTGCCTTCTCTTTTTTCTCGCCGATTTTGCGCTCGGTGCCGTTTTTGAGCCGCTGAATATTCTCGCGGTGACTGTACACAACAAGGAACGCCGGCACCGCAATGAGCAGCATATAGACCGCCGCCAGCCGCGGATACGTACCGCGCTGGAAGATTTCGAGCAGCAGCGTCACGGGAATGACGCAGAGCGTCGCGGTGCAGGACGCAAGCGACACATATTTCGAGCGCCAGAGCACGAGCCCGAAGATCGCCATAAGAATGACAAAGGTCAGCGGATTGATGACGAGGAACACGCTGACGCCGACGAGCACGCCCTTGCCGCCGCGGAAGCCGTGCCAGAGCGGAAAGACATGTCCGAGCACGACAAAGATCGCCGCGACATAGCAGAGCCAGCGGAACGGATGCGTGCCGGAGGGGCATTCAGAGACCGGCGCCCAGCCGATTTTCGCGCAGATGAACTGTGCGAGCGCCATTGCAGCGGCGCCCTTGCCGAGATCAATAATCAGCGTCAGAATGCCGCAGCCCTTGCCGAAGCAGCGCAGGACGTTTGTAAGTCCTGCATTGCCGCTGCCGAATTTCCGGACATCCTGATGCTTAAAGAGCCGTACCGAGCAGATCGCGCCGTTGAGACTGCCGAACAGATAGCCGATCACCGAAGCGATCAGAATACTAACCAAATAACCGAGAAAGGTTCCCTGCATACAGATTTCTCCTCATATGAGATCAGATGATGATGTCTCAGCCCTTGCTGCCGTTGTCATTGCCGCGCTCGCGGATAATAAATTTCACCGGCGTACCCTCAAGCCCGAAGGTCTCCCTGAGCTGATTCTCGAGATACCGCTGATAGGAAAAATGGAACAGATCGGCGCGGTTGACGAAGAAAACAAAGGTCGGCGGCTGGGTACTCGCCTGCGTCATGTAGTAGATTTTGAGCCGCTTGCCCTTATCAGTGGGCGGCTGAACGCGCTGTGTCGCATAGGCGAGGACATCGTTCAGCTTACCGGTTGTAATGCGCATTGCGTTATTCGCCGCGACCTGCTGAATCATCGGAAAGAGCTTCTGCACGCGCTGACCGGTCTTTGCGCTGATAAACAGGAACGGCACATAGCTCATGAAGCTGAAATCATTTTCGAGCTTCTTCTGAAATTCCTGCATGGTCTTGCCGTCTTTCTCGACGAGGTCCCATTTGTTGACGCAGACGATGCAGGCCTTGCCCTGCTGATGCGCATAGCCCGCGACCTTGCTGTCCTGCTCGGTAAAGCCGGTTGTCGCATCAATGAGAATGACCGCAACCTGTGCCCGATCGACCGCCATAAAGGCGCGCAGAACGCTGTAGTGCTCGATGTCATCGGAAATCTTTGATTTTTTCCGGATGCCCGCGGTATCAATAAACAGATATTTTCCGGTTTCATTTTCATAGGGCAGGTCGATTGCATCGCGTGTCGTACCGGCTTCATTTGCGACGATGCTGCGCTCCTCACCGGCAAGGTAGTTGATGAGACTGGATTTGCCGACATTCGGCTTTCCGATCACCGCAACGGCAATGCGATCGGCATCCTCATCATTCTCCGCATCCTCGGGGAACAGCGCACAGACTGCATCGAGCAGATCGCCGGTACCGTTTCCGTGCACGGACGAAACCGCAAAGGGATCGCCGAGCCCGAGATTATAGAATTCATAGAATTCGGGCGGCGGCTCGCCGATGCTGTCACATTTGTTGACGCAGAGGACAATCGGCTTGCCGGATTTTTGCAGCATATTGGCGACGTCGAGGTCATTGGCAGTGACGCCGGAGCGCAGATCGGTCACGAGGACAATGACGTCCGCGCGCTCGATAGCAAGCTCTGCCTGTCTGCGCATCTGCTCAAGCATATGGTCATCGGTTTTCGGCTCGATACCGCCGGTATCGACGACCATAAAGTTTTTGCCGCACCATTCTGCTTTTGCGTAGATGCGGTCTCTGGTGACGCCGGGCGTATCCTCAACGATTGAGAGCCGCTGCCCGACGAGTTTATTAAAGAGGGTCGATTTTCCGACATTCGGACGCCCGACCACGGCGACAACCGGCAAAGCCATAGTTATCCTTCTCCTTTGTATATAGAGGTATCTCCGATGGATGTATCATGGGTACTCTGTCCACATACCCCTGCCAAAGGGACAGTATCCCCTTGGAAACCCATTATGTATAAAATGCCTTTCTCAAAAAGCCTCTTTGAAGAAAAGCGTTCCTATGATAAACCGGAATTTGTCGGGATGATTGAGAGATGTTCTGAGGGCTCTGCCCTCAGACTCCCGCTCAAGGGACACTGTCCCTTGAGAATCCCATTTCTGCTCCGCATCAGCCACTTTATGGGGCTGGTACGGAGCAGCAGCGGGGTTCCTAGGGGATAGTATCCCCTAGGCAGGGGTGTGGGGACAGCGTCCCCACAATGTCCCCC
>JAEEGL013147891.1_pt1 | contig 39958 bp, 36 predicted proteins | sample 9134231 | NCBI WGS metagenome assembly JAEEGL01 (sample SAMN16246548, study PRJNA631951) | gut metagenome | biome: gut microbiome; feature: rumen; material: fiber-attached | host: Bos | place: Iran: Karaj | collected 2018-10
CGTGACGCCGCTGCCGGTGGCAGATAAAGGCGTTACGCTGAGATGAAGAAACAAGGAGTATCACGACGCGAACCAGCGAGTGAGACGACTATGTTTCTGAGGGGAAAGTCGAGGAATCTCACTCATAGATCCTTCGACTCGCTCTGCTCGCTCAGGATAACAGTAGGGCACGGGTTTATCCGCTCCTATGGGATAAAAAAACACCCATCGAATACGATGAGTGATGAGCGGTGCTGCGCACGGCAAGCAGATTTTTTGTGTGCCTAATCGTAAAGGCCGAAGGAATACTTTGTGTATTCCGAGGAGTTTCCGCAACGGCACACGGATACCGGAGTGCTGTTAAAGACAAAACGATAGGGGCGCCACGGCAGAGTTGACATGCTCAGATTGGCGAGAGGATTTTTTGCCCGCTGAAGTCGAGAAATTGCAGTAATACTTTGTGTATTGCAAGATTTCGAGACGATAGCGGACGGAAAATAGTCTGTCAAGATGGGTATGGTAATTCTGCCGGGGCGTCCCCCTAAATGGTAAAATGCGCAGAACGACTGGCATTCTACGCATTTTACCGGATGGCTTTTCATTTGTTGCTCACAAATACAAGTTTAGCACTTGCAAGATTATTATAGCATATCTTTGTCTGTTGTCAAGTTTTTTTTGATAGTTGACTCTGCGTCAGCCCTGCGCGGCGCCCGATACGGCTGAATCCGAAGACTCGGGAACAGCCGAAGTTTCAGTCGGAATTTCGCGGATGTAATCCGCGCTCACCCAGCCGGAAGCGGAGTTGTAGGTGGTGTATGCCCAGCCGTCAACGGACTTCGTAACGGTGATCACGGTGCCGTTGGGAATGCGCGCGAGCACTGCGGATGAAGTGTCCGCCGTAGCCCTCAGGTTGAGCGAACTGCCCGCAGTCACAACCTTGTAATTCCCTTGTACCACAAGGTTTTCGGGCTTCGTTGTGGTAGTGGCTGCGGTGGTCTCCGCGTCAAGGATATCCTTGTTTACGGTGATAAGCCCCCAGGCGCTCCCCTTTTTGGCAATAAACTTGCCGCCGGAGCCCGGCAGTATCATATCAAACTCAAAGGCTACCACTGCCTTGCCCTTGCGGTTTATGATGCCGCACATACCGTTTTTCTTCACGGGAGCGAGTCCGTCCGCAAACGGAAAAGCGCCGCTCTCCCCTGCCGGTTCATACTGGAAATCCACCGCGGTGACGCCGTTTTCATTGATGTAGCCCCATTTGCCGTTTCTCATAACGGGGGCGAGACCTTCCGAAAAATCGAGTGCGCCGTCATAGAGCAGAGCGATTTCAAGACTCAGGTTTTCGTTTATGAAGCCGAATTTTTTGCCGTCTTCGGGCGCTGTCTGCACGGGGTAAAGCCCGTTTTCGAGGCTCACTTCGTTCTTAACCACTTCGCCCGCGTAGCCGAGTTCGTCATACCAGGCAAGGTGGTTGCCCGTGCTGCTCCAGTATGCCGTTTTTTCGGGCTCTGTGATGCCGTGATACTGGCGCGAGGTGACTGTTGCAGTTTCGGGGTCAATCAGCAGGCGGTATTCGGAGAGGGGGCCTTCGCACACATATTTCACACTGCGCCAGGCGTCGCTGACGGTATATATTTTATCCTGCCTCGCCTCTTCGGTAATAGTGCCGTCGGGTTTCATGATTCCCATTTTGCCCTGCTTGTCGGTGAATACGTTTATGTCACCGCCGAGGTATTCGACGTTTGCAACTTCGGCAAAGCCGTCGGTATCAAAGGTGCAGCCGAGCTGCTCAGCGGCTTTTCTTGCCTTTGACGCCCTCACGGCTGAGACTGCCGCGCACAGCACAATCACGAGGATTAGAATTGCCGCAACGGCAATCACAAACCTCGGAGCAAGCGTGTATTTTCCTATTTTAATACCCTTTTTCATTATATTTATATCCTCTGTCAGAATACAATCGTGATTTTGTTTTTGCCTGCTTTTGTTTTGAGTTTAAGCACATCGCCCTCGATTTCATACTTGCCGCTCGCCTCAATGCTCGTCGGCTCGGCGTGCAGGTAAATCTCGGTGGGCTTTGTGAATTTGCCCTGCTGGGTGTATTCGAGTGTGTAGGTCTTTGTGTCTCTGCTGTAGGAGTAAGAGTCGATATCGCCCGTGACGGCCCTCGCGTAGGTTCTGCGCAGTTCGCCCATAATCGGAGCGTCAAGCAGGCCGTCGTAGTATGCCCAGTAAGTCTGGCTCCACTGGAAGGAGTCAAATTTATCAAGCAGATATCTGATATGATGCAGCCAGTCCGTGCCGTCGCTCGTGCCGCCCCATTCGCCCACAAGCAGGGGCACATCAAGGCGCTGCTGGCTTCTTCTGTGCTCATCGAATATGCCGCCTACCCTGCCGTTGCTCGCGTATTTGTAAGCGGGCGTGTCAACCATCAGGTCATAGGCGTGCGGGGCGAAGCAGAGTTTCGCCTCTTTTTCGCCGTTAACGGTGACGGCGGGAGTGGAGTAGGGAATACCGAGATTGGAGTAATAGCTGTTTTCCATCATTATGATGCCGTTGTCAGTCACCTCGCGGATGGCGGCGGCTGTGGCGTTGAGGAAATCGGAGTAAACGCCGGTATCGAATTTCTTAATAATGTCGTCCGCGCCTGAGGTCGCCTTGCGGAAAAGAGTGAAATCGTCAAACGGATCGAGGCACTTGATTACATCTTTGTTAAGCAGATTCTTTGCCGCCTGCTTCACGCTGAAGCGCTTGTCAAGAAGACCTGTTTTCACTGCGCCGGCTATGAGTTTTTTGAACACCTTACCGCCGTCAACACCGGGATATGGCTCGTTGAAAAGGTCAAAACCGAAGAGAGCGGGATGATCTTTAAAACGCTCGGCAACGTGCTTCCACATATTGCGGAAATAGGTCTGAAGGGGCACGCCCTTGTATTTCTCGTTGTTCCAGAACGCGGTGAAGGAATTCTGTACCGCCTTGCCCCAGAAATAGCCTTCCGCCCACACGAAGCGCGCAGGCTGAAATTCGGCGCCGCCGGTCATACACGCCCAGTTGGGTGCGCCGTCGCCGCCCGCGCCGTTGTCGCGGCCGCTGAAAAGATCCTGATGCATATCAAGGTAAAAATAAATGCCGTATTTTGCGCACAGGTCGGCAACCGCCTGCACTTTGTCGATATATTCTTCGTTGTATTTGCCGGGCTGCGGCTCAATCGCGTCCCAGATTATGCCGAGACGCACGATATTGAAGCCGTTGTCGGCAAGGCGCGAAACGGTGCGCTCGTCAAAATCGAGGGAGTATATTCGCTGCTTGCTGCCCTGAGGGTAATCGCCCTTGTCGCAGAGATTTACGCCGTTGAACAGCCTCTGCCTGCCGTATTCGTCGGTGAATTTTCTGCCTTCGGTTCTGATTTTTTCCATAATAACTCTCCGTTTCGTGTATATGATAATTCAGATTGTTTTATATTTAATAAGGGGCGCATAGCGCCGATTGTATTATGCCCCGCATATCCTGTGCGGCTGGCGGATGGTATCCGCCCCTACGGGATACTACGTTTACTAACAGGCATTGTCCAGTTTCACCTGCTTGACTAATTGTTAATCCGGATAATACTCGTCTTTCTTCATAATCCAGCTGACGGGATTGTCATTTATATAATTCCATTTTATTTCAAGGTCTTCCTCATCACGAATCACGTGGTCATAAAAGCCTTTCTGCCATATACTTTTACCGCATTTATGCGAAACCCACCGCTTTAATCCGCCTATTATTACGGAAACAGATTTGCAGTTTTCGCCATACATATGAAGCAATAAATGAATATGATTGGGCATTATAATATAGTTATCAACCGAGACGTTTTCATAATGCTGTTCGATTTGCAGAATTGCATTTTCAACAATTTTGCCATATGGTTTAAGAACTATATCGGGCATATAGTTTTTGCCTGAGCCGGAAACAACCGAAGAAAGTAACTGCTTATGGTTTTCCGTGCATAACGTAATAAAATAAATGCCGTTTTCTTTATATTCAATTGTTTTCAGCCTGTTGGGCTTTCGTTCCGGCAGTTTTTCTTCCATTTAATCCTGTTATAAGTAATTCTGTTGCCCCGTAGGGGCGGATATTATCCGCCCGGAATGGCGGCTCTGCCGTCATTCGCCGTGAGGCAAACTGTTTTTTATGCTTCGCATATCCTTGTAAGGCGGGCGGATGGTATCCGCCCCTACGAATTACTACGGTCGTTTTTCTCGTTTGAGACTGCAAAGTTCAATCGTGATTGACAGACTCCGTTTTATGCTCCGCATATCCTGTGCGGCGGGCGGATGGTATCCGCCCCTACGGGATGCGGTGCATCTTATCGGCTTCTGCATTGTTCAGACAGCCGATGATATCAGCATATACTTACTTCTCTTATTATACATTCGGGCTGCCGCTATGAGCGACAGCCCGGTGTGAGTGATTTAATATCAGTATTTGATATTGTAGATGTGCATGTAGTCGATGAGTTCCTGCTTGTCAACTACCATCTGCAAGCCGGCGACCTTGCCCTGACCCTTGATTGTGGTGTGGGTGGTCTGGTCGAGGGAAACAACGTGGTTATCCTTGGGGTTATAAACCAGCACTGTTTCGCAGTCGTGATAGGTGATGTTGTAGGAAATCTCTTTTGCAACTGCGGAAACGAAGCCGCCGTTGAGGTTTTCATCTATCTCCGCTCTGGACAGGGGGCTGAACACGGCACCGTGCTTGCTGGGTGCGCTTGTGCCTCCGTCGGGGGCGGGCTCGGGGTTATCCTCTGCTTTGAGGACTATCGTAATCTTATAATTGCCGTTTGAAAGTTCCTCGCATTTCGCGCTCTTGATACCGCTGGTATCGGTAAGCATGCAGCCCTTCGGGGTCTTGCATACGGGCCAGGAGCGCATATTGTTGCCCTTCTGCTGAACTTCGGGGTCCGCTTTTGCGTCTGCCTCGGTGGTCATGAAGTGGTCGGCGAGTTTGAGAGCCGCGTTGACAACTGTGCCGCCCTTTGAAACCTGCCTTGAAGCGCTGTCGGAGGGAAGCTCCTGATACTCAACCTTGGTAAAGCCGGGGGCATCCTTCTTGGCCTGATCCATAACCTCTGTGTAAGCGGCGAGAATTTCAGCTGTGGTTTCGGGTTTCTTAGCCGCTTCGGTTGTCTCCTCTTCGGAGGTTGACTCTTCTGAGGCGCTTTCGGAAGTCTCGGCCGCCTCGCTTGTTTCGGCGGGCGCGCTTTCGTCTGTTACCGCTTCGGTGGATTCCGCCTCGGCGGAGGTGCTTTCCGCTTCATCCGTAGTTTCCCAGGGAGCGGGCTCTGTTTCTTCGTTGCCGGCGGATTTGCTGCCGCAGGCGGCAAAAGCGAAGAGGATTGAAAGGGCTAAAAGAACTGCGAGAAGTTTTTTCATAAGATTATTCCTCCGAATCAGAAGTTAATCATATATTTGGTGAAGAAGCCTACAACCTTGGTGAAGAAATCACCGAAGGCTCTGGACATAATAACGCCGGCGTGAGTGGGCAGACCTACCATATAATGGAGCCAGTGCTGCCAGAATTTGAGTTCGGCGCCGCAGCCGTCGCAGAGGAAGTCGTAGTCAGCGTCAACGTGAGCAAGTGATGAGCCCAAAGTGTAGCCACATCTCTCACATTTTGCAATGTGGCCCGAGCCGTCATCGGTTGAGGAGTAAACGAAGCTGTGGCCGAGAGCCGCGCCGTAATCTTCGGTCTGGGTGTCGCCGCATCTCTGGCATGCGCGCTCGCGCTTGCCGGTATTGGTACAATCGGGATCCTTGGTTACATGCCACTCGCCCCAGTTGTGGCCGAGAGCGGGAGTGAAGTTGTCTTTCACTAATTGTCCGCACACATTACACAAAGTTTCAGTATAACCTTCCTCTACACATGTAGCAGGATGAGGTGTTCCTTGATTACCGGTAGTATCATGATTAGTAAGAGTAGTTTTTGTTTCTTCTTCAAAACATCTTCCGCAAACACGTTTTTCTATTTTAGGAGTGGTACAATCACCTGCTTGAGTAACGAACCAACCTTCTTCATCTTTTCCGTCTTGTCCCCCGCCCCAATCATGACCTTTTGCAGAGCCAACATCGGGGACAGCATCCGAAACATGTCCGCATCTGTCACAGGGAGCGGTTCTGGTGCCGTCCTTGGTGCAGCTTGCATCTCCGTTGGGCTTGTACTTATCTCCTTCCACCCAGTTTCCGTCTTCATCCTGATAACGCATATATTCTTTATTTTCGTATTTATGACCAAGAGCGGCTTTCTCTCCGTCCTCTTTTTTAAGCTGACAAATAAAGCCTTTATCGTTCACATTGATACGAGGATCAAGCGGATTTTCTTCAATTGATTTCTTGAGTGTTGAGTTTGAATCCTTATCAATTTGATTTGCAATAGTATCTATTTCCGAATCATCCAAGCCCATATCGACAATAATCTGTCCGATAGTGAAAATTGCATAGTAAGCTATTCCTGAGCCGGATTCACAATCCGGGTCAGCGTTTACAGCAAGAGGCTTGCTCGTTTCCGAGTTGGCGTAAACAGCACCATTATCACTCGGGCTCGTGTAAACCGTATAAGAAACGGTATGGCCGCATTCGGGGCGCTTACATTTGAATGTCAATGTGCATGACTCATAATTAGAGCTGAATTCAAAATTAACATATTCTCTCTGTGCGCCATCAATTCCGGCATCGTTAAACCAATAATGCCCGAGTGCAGGGATAGTGTTCTCTTGTGTTTCACCGCAAATTATACATGTATAAGTATCCAAACCGGCAGTAGTACAGGTTGGTTCGGTGTGCAGAGACAACTGCCATTTGTGACCGCAGAAGAATCCGCAGACATCACATTTTCCGTCTTTGTTATCATCTTTATGAAGCTTTGTTTCTTCCGGGATATCATCCACAGAATCAAAAATCTCTTTTTCGTCGACGGTAACTTTGTCGCAGTATTCACAAACTTTCCAGTGATAGTAGTCATCATGTTCAAAGCCACCTTTAAAACTGTGGCTGAAGTTTTCGCAATCATGGAACCCGCAAGCAGTACAATCGCCAAAAGCGTTCAACTTGTGAGAAACGGTATCTAGACAATATATACATGTATGGGTGCCGTCTTTATTGTCTTCATAAAAATGATTATCCGTTCCGCAGCCTTCATACTCAAGACCGCATTCCGAACAAGCTCCCTCCACTACTGCCTTGCCGTCTCCATCCTTTGGAAAATCGTGAGGTCTTTCCCAAGTCTGACTGCACGCTTTACAAACAGTTGAGTGGGTTTTGTCATTACAAGTGCCTGAATAAACACCATATTCTCCGCCCCAATGACCCTTTGTTGAACAATCATAAATGTATCCGCACTTTGTACACTGGCCATTGGTACTGCCATCTGCGAATACGTGATCCTCTGTTTTTTCTCCGCAATGACTGCAAGTAAAATAATGGCTTGAAGAGTTCTTTGGCCTGTAAGAATCTTCAACAACTTCGTGACCGTCTGTTTCGCAGTTCCATTCGCCCTCTGCGAATGCGGGTACGGCAAGTGCCACACAGCCGAATACCAAAGCGATACTCAGCAGGATGGAAATGAGCCTTTTGTTCATTTTCTTCATCAGTTTTCCTTCTTTCTTTGTGAGCTTGTTATCTTATCCCCGGATTCCAAGCCGGAGAATTTTAACCAAGGTAATGAATTGATGACTGCATCATCATAAATCGAATTGCATGCAATTCATTTGTTCTGCATTATTTCAGGTCTCCGCCTACGGAGCCGTCCCAGGTATCAACGTGCTTGGCTTTCATTTCTTCCTCATCAAACCAGCGGGTTGTGACCGCTTTGGTCTCGGTATAGAAGCGGAAGCCGTCTTTGCCCAGGCAGTGCAGGTCGCCGAAGAATGACTTCTTGTGGCCGGTGAACGGGAACACGCCTACGGGAACGGGGATGCCGACGTTTACGCCGACCATGCCGCCATCGGTCCTCTTGGTGAACTCTCTGGCGTAGTAGCCGCTCTGGGTGAAGATGACGCTGCCGTTTGCGAAGGGATTTGCGTTCATAATCGCGAGGCCTTCTTCAAAGTCCTTAACTCTCTTGATGCAGAGCACGGGCCCGAAAATCTCGCGGGTGCCGACTGTCATCTCGGGAGTGACATTGTCAAGGATGGTGGGGCCTACATAGAAGCCGCCTTCGTAGCCGGGCACCACGGTATCTCTGCCGTCAAGCACGAGGGTTGCGCCCTCTTCGATGCCCTTGTTAATCCAATCTATAACGCTCTTTTTGTGCTCCGCGGAAACAACGGGGCCGAGCTGGCTGTCTTTTTCATAAGCGGGGCCGATTTTGAGCTCGCTCGCGAATTTAACGAGATACTCAACGAGCTTATCGGCGATGCTCTCCTGAGCGACAATAACGGGCAGTGCCATGCAGCGCTCGCCCGCGCAGCCGAAGGATGAGTTGATGATGCCCCTGGCGCTTCTCTCGAGCGCGGCATCCTCAAGCACAAGGCCGTGATTCTTGGCTTCGCACAGGCACTGAACTCTCTTGCCGTTTTCGGCGGCTCTTGAGAAGATGTGAAGGCCTACGGAAGTGGAGCCGACAAAGGTGACGCCCCTTACATCGGGATGCTCAAGCAGAAGGTCCGCTTCGTGCCTGGAGCAGGTAACGATATTCACAACGCCGTCGGGGAGGCCTGCCTCCTGCCAGAGTTCGGCGATGCGCATGCAGGTCATCGGGGTCATGGAAGCGGCCTTGATGACGATGGTGTTGCCGCAGGCGATGCACATAGGAGTCATCCAGCCCATGGGAATCATGCCGGGGAAATTGAAAGGAGCGATGCCGGCGAAAACGCCGACGGGCTCTCTGTAAAGAGTGGTGTCATATCCGGAGGAAGTATCGCGGATGCTTTCGCCCATCAGGAGCGAGGGAGCGGAAAGAGCAAGTTCAACGGGCTCTTTAACCTTGAGGATGTCGCCCTTGGCTTCGCCCCATACCTTGCCTTCTTCTCTTGCACAGAGCTCTGTGAGCTCATCCATATGAGCGATGAGGAGATCGCGGAAATCGTAGATTATCTGCACTCTCTTCATAACGGGAGTGTTGCTCCATGCGGGGAACGCCTTTTTGGCGCACTCAACTGCGTAGTCAACCTCTTCTTTGGTGCAGCAGGGAGTCTGGGCAATCACTTCGCCGGTGGAAGGATTGTAGACATCCATATATTTTTCGGTGGCGGAATCAAGCCACTGACCGCCTGCGAAATACTTGAGTTTTTTAACGGACATTTTAACCACTTTCCTTTGCTAATATATTGACGGAGATGCGCGCCGATGTAATTTATAAAATAAGAATTGCAAAAAGGGCGCAATCATCCCATAGTTTATCTGCTATATTATAATATGCATTTTTTATTTTGTCAATACCATATTGAGTTCAATGCGAAATGCGCAATTCGCAATGCGGAATTAAGGGGCGCCAGGCGCCGATTATATTATGCTCACGCATATCCTTGAATGCGGGCGGATGGTATCCGGTCTCACCTGTCGGTTCAGTCGGTGCTTTCGCTACGCGAAGGTGTCCACCGGACACCCGCACCCCTACGGGTCAAGTACTTGTTAAAAACATAATTGTTTTTGATGTTGCTTCCTGAGCGGCACTTAGGGAGGCGAAGAGACGAGCAAAAACGGAGCATTTGCGAACAAAGACAGTACTGAAGTACGGCTAGTGAGCAAAGGCTCCGAGAAAAGACAATAACAAAATATTCCTTATAGCAAAAAGAACAAACAAAATTCAAGGACTGCAAGTTGCAAACTCGCAGCCCTTCTTAACTATATTGTCTTTTCGTTTTTTGCCGTATATTCGCCGACCGAAGATCAGATTTCGCGGCGGAGCTCCACTACCTTTCCGAAGAAAGTGACCGGCAGTTTCGCCACCTGCTCCCTCGTATAGAAAATCGAGTTATACTCCGGATTTTCCGCCATGAGCAGTATGCCGTTTTTGAGCACTTTGAGGCGCTTGAGGGTTGAATTTTCGCCGCTCTCCATTGCAACGACGATGTCGTTATCCTCCACCTGGCTCTGGATTCTGACTACGAGAGTGTCGCCGCTCTGAAACATAGGATACATGCTCTGCCCCTTCACGGTAAGCGCACAGTATTCGCCGCGCCTCGCGAGTTCGGGTGAGATGGCGACAAACTCGCACACATCCTCGTCTTCTATAAATGTCATTTCGCCTGCCTGCACGAAGCCCTTTACGGGAATCATCACGGGGTCGTCGGGGGTGTCAAGCCCGAGAATCGCGCCGATGGAGCAGTGAAAAATCTGGCTCAGGGCGATGAGCATATCGGTATCCGGATTGGTCCTGCCCTTTTCCCACTGGCTGATTGCCGTCTGATGCACTCCGCAGAGTTCGGCGAGTTCGAGCTGGGAAAGGCTGGCCTTTTTTCTGAGTAATCTTATGTTATTCATAGTGTTCCTCCGTTCTTTTAAGAGCAGATTTATTGACCTGCCCGGGGAATGAAAAAACAGTCCGATAATTCCGCGTGCTATTATTCAGCCTATATTATGAGGCATTCTATTGAAAAAGTCAAGCGAAAATCGCAAAAAATTATTTTTCCTATTGACAGACTCAATTTTCGGGTCTAAAATTATTAGTGGTGCTCGTATTTTTGCACGGAATCGAGGTGATTTAATGAATATTACTATTGATAACGGCACTGCCGACATCTCTCTGCCGAGTGAGGAAGAGATGAAAGAAGCCGTTAAAATCTGCTGCGGAAGGTGCTGTCACGAGTGTGAAACGCCCGTTGAATACGCCTGGAGAAAGCGGATGCTGGACCTCGCCGGACTGACCGGGAGAGCAGTTGAAGAGGTACTCAGCGAAGCGGAAAAAGCGTACATAAAGGCATACTATTATGAGGGCAGAAGCACGGGTGAAATCGCCGGTGAAAAAGGAGTTTCACGCTCTGTTGTATGCGCGGCTCTCACAAGGGCAAAGGAAAAACTGCGCAGGGCTCTCGGTTACGCCGTAATCTACCAGAATTCGCTTGAAGGCGGGGCTCAGACGGAAGCGTTTACGGAATACGCCCTGCATATTATCGGGGCGCGGCACTGCAGGAGCGAAGATGTCGGCACACGGCTCAAAGAATTGCGAAGCGCGAGAGCCGTGAATACCTCTGCCGCCGCAAAAGCGCTCGGCATAGGCATAGAGCGTCTGCTGGATATTGAGGCAGGCAGGGTGGAACCGCTTGCCCGGGAAGTGCTCGGGCTTTGTGAAGTGTATGGTGTTATAAACTGAAAGGATGATGATGTGATGAAAGATCTTAAAGAACTTGCCCTGAGTTATTACCGCGGCGCGGACATCGTGGCGCAGAGAATAGCCGAGAGGCGAAGAAGACTTAACAAACTCGGCAAAGGGAGCAGAGAAGCCGGCATACTGCGGGATGAACTGAATGTGCTCTACCGCGAGCGCAGGGACACGCTTGAGACGGCGGACCTGCTTTGGAACTATTATGGGGGTGACAGGCATGCACAGGTACATTGAGGGGAATATAGGTGAAAACAGGGCGCTCACCTTCGCCGCCTGCTGCGGTTACACCGGGGAAAACGATGCAAACTGCCTGAAAATCCGCCTTGAAAATACCGATATGCAGGGAGCGGGAAGATACTTTGTGACCTTTGAAATCTCGCCCGGAAACACGGTGGTTTCAAATGAAATCACAAACGAAAACTGCCGCCCCGCCTTCATAAGCGAAGGATATATTTACTGCCCGCTCACGGCGTCTTTGACGCAGTCCGGAAACCTTGCGGTGCAGGTGACCGCCGTATATACGCAGGGCGAAGAAGAAAGGGAGGTTAAATCGGGCGTTGCCCGCCTGTCATTCGGCGAATCGCTCGGGCAGGCGTTTACCGTGATGAGTGAGGAATACAGCGGCGTTTTCTCCGCTCTTGACAGCATTGAAGCCCGCCTTGATATCGCGGAGGAAGCCCTGCTGAACACGGACTACGACCTGGTCGCGGCGGCGGTCTGCGCCTCGCTCGTATCAAAGCGCGACGGCAGCACAAGGCTCTACTGCCCCGCTTCGGCGGACGAAGCGGCGGGCCTTATAAATCACATAATCGAGAGCGTTGAGCCCGATGAAAATATTACGCATCTCGTGGTCACGCCTGCGGCTGAATTCACACGCGCCTGCCTTTACATCGTGAGGGTAAACTCCGGCTCGTGCACGGTTTCGGTGCACTCGGGTGCAGAGCTCATAAGGCTGTTGCTGAGCGAGGTAAGCGAATGAGAGGAGATATTGTAATATCCGTAGGTCACGGCAAAAACGCCGCCGGAAAATATGACCCGGGCGCTGTGAGCAGGGACAGGAAATACCACGAGCACCGCATAGCAAGGGAGATTGCACGGTATGCCGCGGAGTATCTGCAGTGCGATATAATCAACGAAAACGGAAACAGATGTCTCGCCGAAAGGATAAGGGATGTGAACGCGGGAAACTACGGCTTCGCGGCGGAAATTCACCTTAACGCGGGCGGAGGCACGGGCACGGAAACCTATTACTACCACGGCTCCCCCACCGGAAAACGCGCGGCGGACGAGGTGAGCAAAAGCATAAGCGGGGCGCTGAAAATACGAAACAGAGGGCCCAAAATCAGGCTCAACTCCGCAGGAAGGGATTACTTCGGCTTTATCCGTCAGTCGAAACCCTGCGCCGTGCTGATTGAAACAGTGTTCATCGACTGCGACAGCGACCTTGAAAAAGTGAAAACTCCCGAAGGTGCGAAGGCCTGCGGCGAAGCGCTTGCGAAAGGGCTTGAAAAGGCGCTTGCGGAAAACACTCATTACGAGGTGACCGCCTGCAACATCGCCGTGAGAAGCACGGCTGATGCGGACAGCCCCGAAATAAGACGGCTCGCAAAAGGCGAAAATTTCAAGGTGACAATCACGGCGAAAAACGGAAAATGGGGCAGACTGCCGGGCGGCGGCTGGGTAAACCTTGAAAAAGGATGCAGGAGGGCGAAGAAATGAACTGGGAAATTCTGTTTTCTTTTCTGGGCTCGGCAACCGGCTGCATAGCGGGCATACTCGCGAGCCAGAAACTCACCAACTACCGACTTGAAAGGCTTGAGGAAAAGGTGAACAAGCACAACAATCTTGTGGAAAGAATGACCGTAAGCGAAATGAAAATACAGATGATGGAGGATAAACTCAATGAATCTTAAAGACGTGAGCGCGGGCACCTGGGCAAGACTCGCGGTGCTGATTGCGGCGCTTGTAAACACGGCGCTTATCATATTCGGGCGCAGCCCCCTCTCCGCTCTCGGAGACGGCGGAAACATTGCGGGGATTGTGATTGCGGTCGCTTCAGCCCTGCTCTCTTACTGGAAAAACAACTCCTTCACCCGCGCCGCACAGGCGGCGGACGAGGTGATGGCGGAGCTGAAAAAACTCCCGCGCGTAAAATAATTTTATAAGCGGTGCAACACTTTGCCCCGGAAGAGTCACATATAAGTGACACAAATAACCGGGAGGAAGAAAAAATGACACTGCTTATCTGCGGAGTAACCGCCTTGCTTGTGGGAATTTTCGTGTATGCGGAACTCCCCTGCTGAATAGAGAAATAAAGAAAATTACTTAAATAATAAAAAAAACTCTTTACAAGCCCTTTTTCTTGTGATATAATCCCGTTTGCAATCTGCCTCTGTCCCGGTCCGGGGGGTATGCCTCAAAGAGGATTTCACCTGCCCCGCACTGAGAAGACGGCAAATAATTAAACGAGGTGAAAAACAATGACACAGGAAGAAAAACAGGCAATCATCAAAGAGTATGCAGCACACGAGGGCGACACCGGTTCACCCGAGGTTCAGATCGCTGTTCTCACCAAGAGAATCAACGACCTCAATGAGCATCTTAAGGTTCACAAGAAAGACAATCACAGCCGCAGAGGCCTGCTCAAGATGGTCGGTCACAGAAGGAACCTCCTTGCATACCTTCAGAAGGTAGATATTGAGCGTTACCGTTCAATCGTTGCAAGACTCGGTCTGCGTAAATAATTCAACACACGGTGCAGGCAGAAAGTCTCTTTTCTGCCTGCATTTCCCGTATTAAGCGGGAAAATCGCAATCATCGGGAATGCCCGGATAAGTTAGCAATGAATCGGGGGCAAAAGAGTTTTTTACTCCGGATTTATTGCTAAACGCCGGCATTACCCGTTGAAATAAATTAAACGAGGTAAAGACATGTTTTTTGAAGCGTTCAAAAAGTACGAAACAGAAATCGCCGGCAGACCTTTCGTAGTGGAAGTCGGCAAAATGGCTCAGCTTGCAGGCGGCTCCTGCCTTGTACGCTACGGCGAGACCAACGTGCTGTGCACCGCAACTATGGCTGACAAGCCCCGCGACGGCGTTGACTTCTTTCCTCTCTCCGTTGACTACGAAGAGAAACTCTACTCGGTAGGCAGAATTCCCGGCTCATTCCAGCGCCGCGAAGGCAGAGCGAGCGAAAAGGCCACTCTCGCCTCCAGAGTTATCGACAGACCCATCCGTCCCCTCTTCCCCAAGGATATGAGAAACGACGTGGGCGTTGTGGCAACCGTTATGTCGGTTGACCCCGACTGCGAGCCCGGCATCACCGCTATGCTCGGCGTTTCCATCGCCATCTCCATCTCCGAGATTCCCTGGGACGGCCCCATCTCCGGCGTGGTAGTGGGACTTGTTGACGGCGAATACGTTATCAACCCCACCCTTGAGCAGAGAGCAAAGAGCGATATGTATGTGACCGTTGCCTCCACGAGCGACCTTGTTGCCATGATTGAGGCGGGCGCAAACGAAGTGAGCAACGACGATATGTATGAAGGCATTATGTTTGCTCATAAAGAAAACCAGAAGATAGTTGAATTCATCAACAAAATCAAGGAAGAGTGCGGCAAAGCCAAGGTTGACTTCCCCTCAAACGATCCCGACCCCGAAATGTACGAGGCAATCAAGGATTTCGCCATTGAGGATATCCGCCTTGCCCTTGACACGGACGACAAGAGAATCCGCGACGAGAGACTCAAGCCCGTTTACGAAAAAGTTCACGAGAAGTTTGACGAAGTTTACCCCGAAATGGAAGTAAAAATCGACGAATGTCTCTACAAGGTACAGAAGTATGTCGTGCGCCGCTGGCTGCTTGACGACGGCAAGCGCGTTGACGGCAGAGGCATCAACGAAATCAGACCTCTCAACGCCGAAATTGACCTGCTTGACAGAGTTCACGGCTCAGGCATGTTCACAAGAGGCCAGACTCAGGTGCTCTCAATCACCACACTCGGTCCCATGAGCGACGCTCAGCTGCTTGACGGCCTCGATGAAGAGGAAAGCAAGCGTTACATTCACCACTACAATTTCCCCTCTTACTCCGTAGGCGAAACCAAGCCCTCCAGAGGCCCCGGCAGGCGTGAAATCGGCCACGGCGCCCTCGCGGAGAGATCCCTCATCCCCGTTCTTCCGAGCGTTGAGGAATTCCCCTACACGATAAGAGTTGTTTCCGAAGTTCTTTCATCAAACGGCTCCACCTCACAGGGCTCCGTATGCGGCTCCACCCTTTCGCTTATGGCGGCAGGCGTGCCCATCAAGGCCCCCGTTGCAGGCATCTCCTGCGGCCTCATCACCGAGGGCGATCGCTTTATGACCATGGTCGATATCCAGGGCCTTGAAGATTTCTTCGGCGATATGGACTTCAAAGTAGCCGGCACAAAGAAGGGCATCACCTCCATCCAGATGGACCTCAAGGTGCACGGCCTTACCCCCGCTATCATCAGAGAGGCTCTTGACAAAACTTACAAGGCCCGCTGCTATATTCTTGACGAAATAATGGCTCCCGTTATTGCAGAGCCCCGCAAGGAACTCTCCAAGTGGGCTCCCAAGATGGTCACCACAAAGATCGACCCCGAGAAGATCGGCGACGTTATCGGCAAGCAGGGCAAAGTTATACAGAAGATTCAGACCGAGTGCGACTGTAAGATTGACATTGAGGAAGACGGCAACGTATTCATCTCCTGCACCGACCTTGAGCAGGCCAACAGAGCGAAGTTCATCGTTGAAACCATCGCCAATGACCCCGAAGAGGGCGCAATCTACAAGGGCGTTGTTACCCGCCTGATGAGTTTCGGCGCGTTTGTTGAAATCGCTCCCGGCAAAGAGGGCATGGTCCACATCAGCCAGCTCGACGTCAGGAGAGTTGAAAAAGTGGAAGACTGCGTAAACGTAGGCGACGAAATCATAGTCAAAGTTCTTCCCAAGGACGACCAGGGCAGACTCAACTTCTCACGCCGCGACGCTCTCATTGAGGTTGAAGGCCTCACCCCCGAAAACGATCCCGCTCCCCGCAAGGATTTCAGAGGCAGCAAGGGCAACAGAAGACCCAACAAAAACCACAACGGTTAATTGAGATATGTTAAGAAGTTTATGCAAAGGGGCAATAGCCCTGTTTATGAGCATCAGCACATTTTTCGCTTCGCTCGCCGGCTCGATAACCGGAAACCCGTACACTAAGGGAAATGAACTCGATATGAGCAAATTCACCCTCGTGTGGGAGGATAATTTCGACGGCGACAGGCTCGACACCTCAAAGTGGGGCTACTCCTGGTGGATAACCGAGCGCAAGGGCGGCTACTGGCACGAGGATATGGTGCGCGTGGAAGACGGCAACCTTATCATCAGCGCCGAATACAAAGACGAGCCCATGCCCTTCCGCTACCACGAATATGACTGGATTAAGCCCTACAAGCCCGGCTGGTATACCGGAGTAATCACCACCAGAGACAAGTATCTGCAGACATACGGCTACTTTGAGGTCAGGTGCATCCTGCCCGCGGCAACCGGTATGTGGAGCGCCTTCTGGATGATGAACGACGACGGCGTTTACAATGTTGACGGCTCCGGCAGAGACGGCACCGAGGTGGATGTGTTTGAATCTTTTTACTACAAGGATTACGCCTTCGGCGGAGACTATATCTCCACCGGCATACACTATGACGGCTACGGTGAAGGCCACAAGGGCGATTCGATAGGCAAGCAATACCTCGAAAACGACCCTTACAATGAATACAACACCTACGGCGTTGAGTGGAATGAGGATGAATACATCTTCTACATAAACGGCAAAGAGACGGGCAGGCTCGGCAAGGGCGACACCTCGCAGAATCCCGAATACCTGCTGCTCTCGGTTGAATTTGCAGGCGAAAACGGAGTGCAGAATTCCGACAGACACGGCACGGGTGAAATAAGCAAAACTCCCGCCGAAAACTGGCCCGCAGCATTCAAAGTAGACTATGTGAAATGCTATCAGTACACGGATAAACTTCAATAAAGCACAGCAAAACGCCTGCCGGAATATTCCGGCAGGCGTTGAATTTTGCCCTGATTATTTAATGAATATACCGAGAAGGCCATAGGAAATAAGAGCCATCAGAGTGTCCGCTATAAGCACGCCGAGCGCGATAATCGGCAGCGATGTGCGCATACGAAGGTCCATAAGCGCGGCAACCAGTGCGCCGGTCCAGCCGCCTGTGCCCGGCAGCGGTATCGCCACGAGGGTAAGCAGGCCGATGTGCTTATATCTGAGCACCTGTTCCTCTTTTTTCTTTGAGGTGCTTTCGAGTTTTTTAACTATCTTTTCGCCCGGTTTCGTTTTTGAAAGCAGGCGGAAAATCTTTCTTATAAACAGCAGGATGAACGGTATGGGAACTATGTTGCCCAGATAGCATATCACAAACGCCCTGCCGAGTGAAACGCCCAGCAGTTTGGCGGCAATCATTCCGCCCCTGAGTTCGAGTATGGGCAGCATTGATATGATGAAGATAATCAGTTCCCTGGGCAGAGTACCCTGAAACAGTTCAACCAAGCGGTCGGTCAAAGCTTCAATCAAGCCTCCGGCACCTCCGGTTAATTATTAGGTATCCCACTCCAAGGTCACTTTAAGACCGTCGGTTTCATAAGTCACATCGTGGAAGAAGTTTCTGCTGACGGATGCGGTAAACGCGTTCATCATTTCTTCGTTCGGGAAGGTGATGGTGAAGGTCATCTGAAGGGTGTGGGGACTGTAAAGCCTGCGGCCGAGTTTGAAGCCGTTTACCCACCAGTGAGTCTGCTCGGGGATATCTACAAGCAGTTCGCCGTCATGGCTTATCTGAAGGCTCATAGGCATACGCTCGGAATCGTCAACAACATTGTAGAATGTGCCGAAGGAGCCTGCCGGGCGGTTGTAAATACCCACTTCACCGCCGTTGGTAATCATATAATTGCCTTTCCAGATCTGGACCATCCACTCCCTGCCGTCATAATCGAATCTGAAGCGGCGGGTGTTGTAGCAGTACATCGGGAGCACGTAGCAGAGCATATCATACTCAACGCAGAAGCCGAAATCTTTCATCCAGCAGTACATCGGAGCATAAACAAGCGCGTCATTGGCGTTGCAGTTGAAGCCGATTCTGAGCATACCCTTTTCGTCGGGGCCGAAGCACTCGCCGGTCTCGGGGTCAATATAGATTTCGGGGTGGAAAACTTCGACTGAGCCGTCCATATAATGAACGTCAAGAATTATTTCGCTGCAGCCGGGATAAGCGGGGTCGTTGAGCGGCTCAAGGTGAATCTCGGCGCTCTCAATGCCGCCGATATACGCGCCCATAAGCCAGCAGATGTTGGCAAGAGCCTCGTTGCCCTCGCTGGAATACTTCTGCCTTGCCGCATAGAGGTCGGCTTTATACTGAGCGGTATCGAGTTTGAGCACGTTGCCCGCAAATCTCGCGGGGTCGCTCATATCGGGAAGATTGGTGAAAAGTTTATAAACATCGAGCGCGCTCTGGTCGCTGATGGCCTTGCACACGGCGATAACGTCTTCGTCCATGGTCACATCAAAGTGTCTGGGAGCGCCGCCGATAATTCTGCCGGTGAGAATAAACTTCACATATCTGATAGCGTCAACGATTCTGATGAAAGTGTCGGTAGTGAGGGTGGGCACGCCGTTTCTGAGCACCTTTCTCACGCCTGCAAGGATGCCGGCAATACCGGTTGCTTCGGGAGAATCGGGCACTTCATCGCCGTCACCTTCAGCCGACGGCTCTCCGGTCTGCACATCTTCGCCCTCGCCGTCTTCCACGCCGGGCTCCTGCTGGGCAGTCTGCCCGTCGGGATCATCAGGATTATTGTCTTCGCCGACAATATCCGTTTCGTTGGTGTCGTTCTGTGCTGCTTCATTCTCCTGGGCGTAGCATACGGTAAACACGCCGAAGAGCATTGTTGCCACAAGCAGCAAAGCGATAATTGAATTCAGTTTTTTCATACATTGCCTCCAAGTTTTCAGTTCTTTTATTTTACTATATAATATGCAAAAAATCAACCGGAAAAATCAAAGAAGCATCTCAACAAAACTCCGCTTTTGTCCGAATCGCTTTTCGCTCTCCCCCGCCCCGCTCAAATTTTACTTGACAAAAGCACGGGGGCTAATATATAATACCTGTGCAAAAGGTCGTTTAGCGCAGCTGGTAGCGCATCCGCTTGACGTGCGGGAGGTCACAGGTTCAAGTCCTGTAACGACCACCAACAAAAGAGGCAAGCCATTTGGCTTGTCTCTTTTGCTTTATGACCGGCGCGGAACCTGTGACCTCCAATCGAATCCGGGGCCCCCGGCAAGTCCAAAAGACTTGTTGGGGAAGAGGAGGAGCGGCGGAGCGGATGAGTTTTCGCGCGAGGCGGGGATTACGGGGCGCGTAAACGATTAAGCGCAGCCCGTGACGACGCGGTTCAAGTCTGTAACGACCACCAAAAAAACAGTCTGTCTGAAAGGACAGGCTTTTTTGCTTTATGAGCGGGGGTGAGAACCCCTTATAATAAATTGCTTTCATACCTGCAAATATAATCAGCCGCCTGAATTTTCAGGCGGCTGATCTACTGAATAACATTATTTCAGAAGTTCCAGGATTCTTTTTTTCGGATTATAACCGATTAACTTGTTAACGACCTTACCGTCTTTGAAATAAACAAGGGTGGGGATATTCTGAACGCCGAACTGATTTGCAAGATCAGGTGCTTCGTCAACATCAACCTTTCCTACCTTTATGTCGCTCCTCTCATCCGCTATCTCTGAGATAATGGGGGCAAGGACTGCGCAGGGCCCGCACCAGGTTGCAAAGAAATCAACCAAAACAGGCTTTTCCGATTTGATAACTTCGCTTTCAAAATTATCGTTTGTGATTTTGATTTCAGCCATTTTCATTCTCCTTTTCAAGGGATTTATAATAAAGCATACAGTGACAGAATCCTTCAAACTCAGGGTCTTTTATTTGATCGCGGAATTCTTTGCACATACACTTTGTGTCAGGTGTCTGCTCGCGCCTGCAAGGGCAGTATCCGCCTTTGCGCTCAAGCCCTTCTTTTATGATTCTTACTACTTCTTCATCAGGATTAAGAGTGATTTTCATTTTCTGCCTCCTTTTTAAACTAACGGACTATCTTTCAGATTGAATTAATCATATCCATCCAATCTGCAAAGAACGGTCTTATATTGTTCGGGCGGAACAGGTCGCCGCAGAACGCCATGTGGTCGCCTCTGTAAACCGGAGCGACATTCCAGATGCCGGGCTCAATGCTTTCAATATCAAGATTGGTTGAAGGCGCGTTAAACGGCGCTCCTGCGGAAATGGTGTTGACCATACCGTCATTTTCCAGCCAGCTTTCATCCACAACATAACCTTTCGGTGTGGTGCCTGTAAGGTTCATTATTCTGTCACCTGTGCTTCGCACGGGGAATTCAACATTTATGTTTTCGTCGAATCTCCAGCTGCCGTCTTCATTCTGAACGGTTGCCGAGCAGGGAATGGCAAAATAATATGTGTTTTCGTCAGTCGATATTCTTTCATTTATCGCGAGTGCGTTGTCAATAAACATATCGTAAGCGGCAGTGTCGTGATTATCATGTTTCTCCGGGTCGGAAAAACCGTATGCAGTAGTGCCGTTTGTAGGTGCGGCAAGAGTTGTTATGCTGTAAATCCAGTCCGCTTTACCGCCGGTAAAAAGCTGAGAAATATCAGCGGTTTCTGTAACGGCAAGTTCTTCCTCGCTTCCGTTTGCCATAAGTTCCGCAAGCAGTCTGACAGTCACACCTCCGAATGAGTGCCCGAGCAGGTTTATTTTATCCTCACTGCTCCAGGACTTTATCAGCGGATTCCTTGAAAAATCCTTTCCGAATCTGTTGTGACCGTATTTTTCGCTGTGCGCTTTTCCGTAATCGGTCTTTGTGCCGGTAAGTTGCGCATACAGCTCACACGCTCTGTCCCAGGCGCTGCCATCGGGGTCAACGGAGGCAGAATGGCATTTGAATCCAAGTGAATTCAGATTCTTAATCATATCTCCGCCGAACATACCCCAATACGGGAGCAGGTTGTTTTGAAAATCATAGCTTCCCCAGCCGCTGAGTCCGTGAACATAGACATAATCAAAATCAGTATTCCAATTTGTTTTGTCAACATTGATTTTTGACACATTGACTGTCGGGAATAAAAACATTATCAATGTCATTATAAAAGAAGTTAATTGAATCATTTATATTTTCCCTCTCAATAATAATCTGATAAAAGATTAATGGCTGATTTTTCTTTCCTCTGTAAGCTTTTTCCAAACCCGGGTATTTATTTTACCCGGTTATCAAGAAACTTTTTTGCAAAATCGGCTGCCGCTTTGATATCTTCCGCGTCCGGTCTGCCTTTGTGGAGACCTTTGAACTCACCGCGGCAATGAAATTCTTTTTCATCAACGGGAATACCCACCTTGTCCGCCTGGGTTTTGACCTTTTTCCTGGTGGAATTCAGCATAGCCGCAGAACCGAAGTTGACAATTCTGCCGATCTTGCTTTTATCGAGTGTTGTGATTATAGGCCTTGAACTCGGATATATTCTTGCCTACCGCAACGGCTGGGCGATGAAATCCGCTTCCGTTACGGCAAACATCACGCTTGCGGTTGCGCTTATTTTTGTGGCAATGATTTTCTATAAAAAAAAGATTACGGCAAAGCAGATTGCCGGCATTATCCTTTGCGGCGGCGGACTGGTGCTGATAAATATATAAATAAGTTTTTTCATTTTTTACCTCTTCGCATTTGTTTATTCGCGGATAAAAGCGTCAGCCCTGCGCGTTCATCATCGTGATAAGCGCCATAAGCACCATAGCCGAGTCAAAGCAGTAGAGCGGGTATTCGCGTCCGGGGTTTACGCGCTGACCGTAATAATAAAGATAGGTGTTTACCCTTTCGGTGTCGCCCATTTTCGCGCCCGCGAGCGCGAGGGCTCCCCAGTAAAACACTTCAGCGCCACTGCGCACATATTCCATTGACTCCCATTTCCAGCTGCTGCAGAAGTTTTCATATACGAGTTTCGCCTGCGCGCTGTCCGGTGAAACCAGATCCCACAGCACGGGGTAAACCTGTGCGGCGGCATCGGGGTAGAAATTATCCCAGGAGAAAAGCGGGTCATAATCAATAAGACCGAAGGGCCCGAAAATGACCTTCTGATAGGTAAATCTGCCGTCGCGGTACCAGTCTTTCATAAAGTGCGCGCGGTAATAATCTGCGGCCTTTGCGGCTTTTTTCTGCATATCGGTGTCACCGATTGCTTCACCGATTTTCTCCGCCGCGCACACGCCCGCATAGACCTCACAGTTATCCATAAGATAGAGATGAAGGTCGGAGGGCTTTGCGAAAGTGTAGCCGAAAACTCTTGTGGCGTATATTACATTAAGCACGGTCCTGATTTCGTCCGCGTGCTCTTTCAACAGAGAAACGTCTCCGTAACGCTCGGCGTAATCCCAAAGCAGACGAAGGAAAAACGCGCTGTAGGAATCGGTGGAATCATATTTGCCGGTGGACTCTTCCGAAACGATTTCGCCGTTTTGCATGGTGACCGTGTAATCGTAAATCGTGCCGGGAATTATATTGCCGCTTTTTGTATTCAGGTGGGCAAAATACCACTCGATAAAGCGCTTTATCCTCTCCCCTGCTTTGGGCGAGCCGTCATAGGCGGTCAGCGCAATCGCGGCAAAGGCGGAAAAATAAGGGTTGACGGTAACCTCGCCGTTATCGCGGTAATAAAACGCGATTGCTCCGTTGGGGAGCTGCTGTTTCCACAGCCAGTCCGCCTCTTCGGCGGCAAGCGCGGCGTAATCGGGCTGAGGAATATCGACCGGCTCAAGTTCCGGCGCAACGGGCCTCTGAGGCGCCGCCAGCCCGAGCACGGTGAGCAGGGAAAGAAACGCCGCCGTTAATTTCTGTAAAAACTGCTGCATACGAATTCCCTCCTTCCGTATTAATAAGATAATTATAACCCGAAATAATATGGGCGGTCAACAGGTTTTAAGTGTAATAAAATCAATGCGCAATTCGCAATTGAGGGGCGCGAATTGAATTCAGAACTCAGAATGCAGAATGCAGAATTAAGGGGCGCACAGCGCCGATATGATTATGCTCTGCATATCCTGTGTTGTTTATATCGTCCACACCCGTCTTGCTCGTTTCACTCACAATCCAGCTTACCCTCAGAAACATAGCCAAGCAATAATCAAGGACTGCAAGTTACTAACTCGCAGTCCTTTTTAACTCTATTGTCTTTTCGCTTTTCGCCTTTTATGCCCCGACCGTCTTTTTCCACAGGCCGTGGAGATTGCAGTATTCATATGCCGCGACGATTTCATCATCCATCACGCTGAACTGCGCCTCGGGCTCGCCTTCCGGATCGAGATACTTCATCTGATAGCCGCTCTTCGTCTGCAGCACAATCCAGGCGATATGGTGCTCGGGTATCATCGGATGGGCAACCTCGCTCACTTTTACCGTGACCTTGTCGTCGGCGGCAAAGATTACCGGAACGTGCTTTTCGACGGCGGCATCCACACTGCCGGGGATGATTTCTTCCATTTTCTGACCGCAGCACATTACGGGAACGCCTTTGTTTTCAAGGTAAACAACTATATTTCCGCAGTGGGCGCATTTGTAAAACTTCATTTGTTCGTCTCCTTTTCATTTTTATGTTATGCCGCAAGTGTTTAATTTTTTTATTTATTTACCTACGCAGAAGCGTGAGAATACTTCGTCAACCACCGCCGCGCTCGCCCTTTTGCCCGTGAGTTCAAGCAGGGCGTCAACCGCGCAGTCGGCGCATACATTTACAGCGTCAAGCGTCACGCCCGAGTGCAGCGCTTCGAGCGCTTCCTCAAGGTGCTTAACGGCCCTCTGACAGCAGTCCCTCTGCCGCTCTCCGGTGAGGTTTGCCGCCTCGCTGTCAAATCCGCTTGAAAGCAGAAGCGAGGTGAGCGCCTTTTCGAATTCATCTCTGCCCTCGCCCGTTTTGGCGGATATGGTAACCGTCCTGTCAAAGTATTGCTCGGTTTCCTGCGCCGTCACTTCGGGGGCAAGGTCGCTCTTGTTGAGAAGAGCAATGCTCTTTTTGCCTTTGCACAGCGCGATTATTTCGCGGTCTTCATCTGTCAGTTTTTCCGCGCCGTCAAACACGGCAATCACGAGTTCGGCGCGCTCAAGGCGCTTCTTCGCGATTTCAACGCCTATGTTTTCAACTTTGTCGTCGGTCTGCCTTATTCCCGCCGTGTCGGCAATTCTGAGCACGATATCGCCCACGAGCACCTTTTCCTCAACGGCGTCTCTCGTGGTGCCCGCGACATCGGTGACTATTGAGCGCTCGTAACCCGTGAGCAGATTCATCACGGTGGATTTGCCCACATTGGGTCTGCCGGCTATAACCGTTTCAATGCCTTCGGTCATCGCTCTGCCCGAGTCGTATCTGCCGAGTATTTCTTCGAGGGCGGTTTTCGTATCCGAAAAAACCTTTTCCATTTCGCCCGCGGTGATTTCTTCAATATCCTCATCGGGGTAGTCAACCCACGCGCTCAGCGACGCGCATACGCCCGCAACCGCTTTGGCGCACTCGTCTATTTTGCCCGAGAGCCTGCCGTCAAGGGTGTTGAGCGCGGCATTTGCCGCCTGCCTGCCGGAGGCGCCGATAAGAGCCATCACGCTCTCGCTCTCCGCGAGGTCCATTTTGCCGTTAAGAAAAGCCCTCTTGGTGAATTCGCCGGGCTGCGCGGGCCTTGCGCCCGCCTCTATCACGGCTCTGAGAATAAGATTTGTGATGAACAGACCCCCGTGGCAGTTAATTTCGGCAACATCCTCGCCCGTGTAACTGTGGGGCGCCCTGTAAACGAGGCAGACCGCTTCATCCGCCTTTTTACCTTCGGCAAAAGCGGAGCCGTAGTAGGCGCGGTAGCCCTTGCTCGCGGTGAGGTCTTCGCCGCTTATGGGAGTAAACACCTTCGCGGCAATTCCGAGAGCGTTTTCGCCCGATATTCTGATTATGCCTATGCCTCCCGGCGCACTCGGCGTCGATATGGCGGCAATCGCAGGTTCGCTCATTTTCATTCACATACGAGGGGCACTTTTTCCCCGCATATTCTCCTTGATATTCTGTAAAACGCCTGTGTCGAGGGGCTGAATTCGCCCGTCTCCTCCCCCGTCACGCTCGAGAAAGTGAGGGCTCTGTCCATAGGAATCACGCCGAGCAGAGGGGTGAGAGTTTCGTCTATGCATTCGTCAATGTTGAGGAGCCGCCTCTTGACGGCGGGCTTCACCTCAAACATATTTATCACGAGTTTCACATCTTCAATGCCTGAGTTTCTCGCCTCCTGCACAGCCCTGCCGCAGCTTCTCACGCATACGGGATCGGGCGTGGTGATTGCGACCGCTTTATCCGCGCAGGCGACAGCCGCCGCAAATCCGCTGCCTATGCCGGCGGGAGCATCGAGGAAGATGTAATCATATCCGGGTTTCAGTTCATCAATCAGTTTTTTGAGATTTTCGCCGGTGAATTCCGGCTCGTAAAAACGCGGGGCGGCGATAAGGTCGCAGTCCCCTTTTACTATTAACTGCTCGGTGTCGCACCGCGAGAGAATATAATCGCCCCAGTCAAACACGGTGTCTTCGCTGCAGCCGAGCATAAGGTCAAGAGAGCGCAGCCCGATATCGCAGTCAACGGCGAGCACTCTTTTTTCCGCGAGCACAAGTTCACGCGCGATTCCAGCAACAAAGGTGGATTTGCCCACACCGCCTTTGCCCGAAATCACGGCATATATCTGAGCCACCGGGCCTCACTCCTTTCGTTTTGATAATATTTAATCAGGGTATGAATTCGCCGTCTGCCGGCTGAGTGTCAACAGTATCCGCCATACCGCAGTAGTATTCGACTATCTCCGCGATTACGGGCGCGAGATACTTACCGGATATCATTCCCTCGCCCACAGCCGCTATGGCAACCTGCGGGTCGTCATACGGAGCGAAAGCGATGAGGAAACCGTTGTTTATCTTTACTGAGTAGCCGTTTAACTTTCTGTATTCCTGGCTGGTACCCGTTTTACAGGCTATCTTCACGGGCACTTCGTCAAAGTACGGGGCGCAGTAGCCGACTGTGCCGACCCTGAGCATACCGCGCTTTACTATATCGAGCGTTTCTTCGCTTATGCCCGTTTCGCACATAACTTCGGGCGTGTTTTCGAGTATGGTCCTGCTGTAGTCGGCGGTCTTTATGCTCTTTATGAAATGAGGCCTGTATCTTGTGCCGCCGTTTGCGATTACATTCACGTAATTCGCGAGCTGAATCGGGGTGAAGAGGTTGCCCGCCTGGCCTATGGCGGACTGAATTGTGTAGCCGGGCAGCCACTCCTGGTTGAGAGAGGCTCTGTATTCGGGTGAATCGAGCACGCCCGCCGCTTCGGGTAACTCACAGCCCGTCTTCGAGCCGAGCCCGAGCATAATGCGGTATTCGTTCATTTTTTCAATGCCGAGTTCTCTGCCCACTTCCATAAAGAAGGTGTTGCAGCTTTCGTCAATCGCGTGAATAACATCAACAAAAGCGCTCGCGTGAGCCTGCTCGCACTTGAACGTCTGCCCGTAGTATGTATATGCGCCGCTGCAGTAGACGGTGAATTTTTCGTCAATCAGCCCTTCCTCAAGGGCGGCAAGAGCGACGGACGGTTTCGCCGTGGAGCCGCAGGCGTAGGCGGACATCAGCGCTCTGTTCCACAGAGGCGAGCCCGAAGCCGTATTGAGTTTCGCGGCGTTTTCGGCATAGGTTGAAATATCGTAAGTCGGGTAACTCGCGCTCGCGAGCACGGCGGAATCCTTGCAGCTGAGCACAACCACCGCTCCCGCATTGGGCACGCGGTTGCCGATTGTTCCGGCGTAGGATTCGAGCGCATCTTTGAGCGCGTCCTGAGCCACTTTCTGAAGACCCGAGTCAATCGTGAGCACTACGGCGTTGCCCTGCTCGGGCTCTTTTGTCACCTTCGCGGTGCGGTTGCCCTTATCGTCGGTATAGACGGTCATTTCGCCGTCTTTGCCTTTGAGTTCATCTTCAAGGGCGAGTTCGATCCCGCTTTTGCCGATATAGTCGCTCATACGGTAGCCCTTGTCTTTGAGGCGGGCGTAACTTTCGGCATCCATCGCGCCGGTCATACCGAGCAGATGAGGAGCGAGTGTGCCGTCGGAATAAGTCCTCACGGGCACAATCTGATTGTCAACTCCCTGATAGAAGGTGCTGTTTTCCATAATCGCGGAGACGATTGTTTCGGGCACGTCCTTTGAAAATGTGTATGTGACACCCACGCCGAAGCCGATACGCATCATGCCGTATCTGACGGACGCGATTTTGAGGGCGTCGGCAAGGGGATATTTTTCGAGTGAAAAGAGTTTCACAAGCGCGTCGTAGCAGTTTTCGGCGCTCGCGTATTCGTTGAGGTTGAGCATATCCCTGCTCTTCATTTCGGCGATGAGCGCGTCACTGTCCTGCTTATATTCGAGTTTGCCGTTTCTTACTTCGAGCGGCAGGATGTCTTCCCACTCGATTTTGTTCTTTTCGAAGAGTTTAATGAGTTTAATGATAATCTCATTTCTTCTCTCGCTCTCGGATGATGGCGGGAAAAACGAACCGTCGAAAATCACGGCGTAGCCCTGCTCGTTATAGACGAGTTTGCTGCCGTTGCAGTCCAGCACTTCGCCGCGCGCGGCTGGGATAACGGAAGTGCGCGAGGAGACGGAGGAAACCGCCGCCTCGTATTTGTCTTTTTCAAAAATCTGGATTTTCACAAGGTCCCCGATGAGCACCGCTGCAAAAATCACTGTTATGACCACCGCGGCAATCTGCCTTGCGCGGGATATTTTTTCGTTCACGGTCCTCACCTCCCTGTGTAAGAATCAAAAAATGTTAATCTTCGGAATACTGCCTGGGCATAAACTTTGAGTGAACAAACCTCACGATGAGGAAAATGACGGGCGAGAGCACCGTTGTGTAGAGAGCCATCGGCAGATAAAAGCCGATGAGCGTGAGAAAGGCTCTGTCAACCCCGCAGATTATGAAATGGTAAAACCAGTAACCGGTGCAGTAAAGAAATGACGCGGCGCCCGAGAGGATGAGATGAGTCATAAAGTTGTTTCTCATCAGGGTGATTATCAGCGTGCCGCAGATGTAGCCGACAGCCACGAGATAGATTGAATTGAAGTTGTTGCCTTTGGCGAAAGCGTCCCACAGAGCGCCCGCAAACAGGCCGTAAAAAATGCCGGCGACATCGCCCTCAAACATAGCGGCGGCTGTCACGGCGGGAATAAGAAGCAGAGGTCCCGCTCCGCCGATTTTCAGAAATCTCCCCGCGCCGTTTTGTATCAGCGAGAGAGCGAGAATAATCAAGGCGAGCAGAGCCCTGCGGTATATCGTCTTTTTTCTGCCTGCAGTTACAGTCATCAGTTTGCCTGTCCGTTAAAACTTGTAAGAATGAAAACATCGGTCAGCTGTGAAAAATCAACACCCGGCTCGATAATCGCCGAGGCGGAAATATCGAGGGTGGCGTCAACGATATCTATGACTGTGCCGATGATGAGGTCGGAGGGGTAAATGCCGCCAACACCCGCCGTGCAGACTATGCCGCCGTCGGTGACAGCGGTGCCCGCCGAAAGGTTGGTGAATGAGCAGTGCCCTTCCTTTGCAAGCTGCGCGGTGGTGGTAACGTAGCTTACCTCCCTTGTGCGTGATTCATAGGCGCTCACGTTTACGGAAGGATTCATAAGCGTATTCACAACGCACTGCGTGGGGGTGACGCTCGCCACAACGCCCACAAGATATTTGCCGTAAATGACGGGGTCGTTCACTTTTATGCCGTGAGTCGAGCCCCTGCCGAGAGTAAGAGTGCCGAATTTATCGGCGGAATCGCGCCCGATAACGGGAGCCTCCGCGAATTTATAATCCTCGTGCTCCTCTTTGAGTTCGAGGAATTCCTTGTAGAAATTGTTTTTGTAAACTACTTCCTCATAGTCCACAAGCTGCTCCCGCAGGCTGTCGATTTCGCTGCGCAGAGCCTTGTTTTCGCGCTTGAGGTAAGATGAGGAGCGGAAGGTGACGGGGATTTTCTTAATGTTGTTTGTCACGGCGCTCGCTACCCTTGAGGCGGGGCCGAAAACGATGCCCGTGACTTTGACAAGAGGAGATGAACCGCTTCTTGAAGCAACGGAAATAACGCTCCCCAGAAGGAGAGCGGCAATCACAACCGCGAATATTTTGAACCCTGCTCTTTTGTAGAAACGCTTCATCGGTAATCTCCAATCAGATGTATTTATTCTGCCCGGTGAGCCCCTGCACGCCGTTAAGGCAGATTCTTGTGCCCTCAACCACGCAGTCAAGCGGGTTTTCGGCTACGACGACGGGAATCTTTGTCTCTTCGGAAATGAGTTTGTCAAGCCCTTTGAGCAGAGCGCCGCCGCCCGTGAGGTAAATGCCTCTGTCAACTATATCGGAAACGAGTTCGGGAGGAGTTTTTTCGAGCGCGTTCTTGATTGCTTCCACAATCTGCGCCACGGTATCCGCCATAGCCTCGCGGACTTCTTCGCTCGTTATATCCACGTTTTTGGGCAGTCCGTTGACGAGGTTTCTGCCCTTTATGTTCATCGTGCCCTCGCCGTCATAGGGGTAGGCGGAGCCGATTTTTATCTTGATGTCTTCGGCTGTCCTTTCGCCGATGAGAAGACCGTACTTTTTCTTGACATAGGCGATGATGGATTCGTCGAGTTCGTCGCCCGCGATTCTGCACGAAAAAGCGGTGACTATGCCGCCGAGTGAAATTACCGCAACTTCACTCGTGCCGCCGCCGATATCAACCACCATACTGCCTGTCGCCTCGGAAACGGGCAGACCCGCTCCGATTGCCGCCGCCATGGGCTCTTCGATAAGGCTCACGGAGCCCGCGCCCGCGCTCTTTGCGGCATCGTGAACGGCTTTTCTCTCAACCTCGGTAACGCCCGAGGGGATGCAGATGAGAATTCTTATCTGCGAGAAAGGCCTTTTCTTCGTTGTCTTTTTGATGAAAGACTCTATCATTTCGGCGGTTATGTCGAAATCGGAGATAACGCCGTCTTTGAGCGGACGCACCGCGACTATCGAGCCCGGGGTCCTGCCTATCATTTCTTTTGCCTGATTGCCTACCGCAACCACTTTCGGCACGCCGGATTTACGGTCAACCGCAACCACCGACGGCTCGCGGATAACCACGCCCTTGCCTTTTACATAAACGAGGGTGTTCGCGGTGCCGAGATCAATGCCGATATCCTGGGTTAAAATCATTGCGAATACTCCTCTTATTTGAATTTGACGCTTGAGAAAATGGATGCGAAGGTGTCGATATCGTCAACTATATCCCTGTCACTCGTCACTCTCATAATGTAAGTGTAGTTTTTCACGGTGATATAGGTTTCGCCGTAATACATCGGCTTGTCGTTGGATGCTTTGGGCACATACACGCCGTTGAAGCCGCAGGTTTCGCCGTTGATGTCAACCGGGAAATTATCTTTTCTCGCGTCGGGGTACATCTTGATTATTGCCGCCCTGGCGGTTTCGTATTCCTCCCTGCAGGTGGGCGAAACTGAGCCCTTGCGGGGGATTATGGCGATTTTATCCTCGGTGCCGTCTTTCTTGAAGAACATATTGTCGGCAATGCTGTCGCTGTTGCTCCAGCCGTCGGGAAGTTCGATATAGAAATGCTCGAGTTCAATCAGGTTGCCAATGACGAGCGCCGTTTTGAAATCGTTGTACGCGGTCACGTTTTCGCCGTTTTCGTCGGTGTATGAGTTGCCGTCTTTATCTGTTGCGAGGATTACGACGTTGCCGTCGCTGCCTCTGATATAGCCGCCGTCCTCTTTTGTGGCAACGGCGCGTTCGTTGCCCTCGTTGTCGGTGACAAATTCGCCGCCGTCAAGGTTTCTCTTTTTTCCGCAGGAAGCGAAAATGCAGAGAATGAAAGTAAGCACAAGCGCAAGCGCTGCAAATTTTTTCATGAATATTCCTCCTTCGGAGATTAAGTGCGTGCCGTATCAGCCGTTGAGAGCGGCAAACGCCTCTTTGTTGTTCTTGTAAAGGGTCTTGTAGACAGCGAAGTTTCTGTCATAAACCGCTTTGTTAGCGGGATTGGGTGTGAATGACTTTCTGACGGGTATGAGTTTCTTCGCCTGAGCCATATTGTCGATAACGCCGAGACCTACCGCCATTACAACCGCCGCGCCTACCGCGCCTACATTCTGCGGGCTGTCAACCGTTTCAACTTTTCTGCCGGTGATATCGGCGAGAATCTGGCAGGTAACGTCGCTCAGGGCGCCGCCGCCTACGAAGCGGATGGCATCGGAAGTCTTGATTTTATTCTCCTGCGTTTCGATAAACCAGCGCATATGGAAGCATACGCCTTCGATAACGGAGCGGATAAGTTCGGTTTTGCCTGTTTCAAGAGAGATGTTGAAGAACATACCTCTCGAATTCGGGTCCTCAAACGGACAGCGGTTGCCGTGAAGCCAGGGGGTGAATACCACGCCGCCGCTTCCCGCGGGAGTTTCGTCGATAACTTTGGAAAGATAATCATAGAGCGAAGTGTAAATGGTTTCCTGAGATTCGGCAACGTGCTTTTTCTCGAGGTAGATGCCGATTTCGTCGAGGGCGAGATGATCCTTTACCCATTCGAGGCATTTGCCCGCCGTTTCGAGCTCGGCAAAATAATTGTATCTGCCGTTTTCAACGCCGACTACCGCCGCGATCATCGCGTTGATATCAACGAGGCTCTTGTCGGTAACGGTTGAAACCCAGCCGGATGTGCCCTGATAAATGTGAGTGTCGCCCAGTTCAACCGCGCCCGCGCCCACTCCGATAAGAGAGGCGTCCATGCCGCCGCCGAATACCGCCGTGCCTTCGGCTAGACCGAGTTCTTCAGCCGCTTTGGCAGAGAGGCCGCCGACCTTCGCTGTGGAATCGACTATCTCGGGCAGATGCTTCATATCAACGCCGAGCAGTTTGCATACCTTGGGGCTCCAGCATCCGTGACCGTCTCTCACGTCATAGAGCAGGGTGCCGAAAGCGGAATCCCTGGTCATCACGAATCTGCCTGTCATACGGCTGATGAGATATTCCTTTACATCGAGCCATTTGTGAACTCTTTTGAAATTCTCGGGCTCGTTGTCCTTTACCCAGTGATATTTCCATACGGGGTCCTTAACGCTGAGCGCCGCCGCCTTTGTGATAAGAAGAGAGGGAATGAGTTTGAAAATGTTGCCGCCCGAAATCTGCGGACCGTACTGCATACCTTTCTTAATCTGCTCGGTCGCGCGCTGATCCATATAACTGAACGCTCTGTGCACGGGCACACCGTCTTTATCAACGAGCACAAGGCCCTGCGCCTGTGAGCAGAAGGAGATGCCTTCAATCATATCGGGCGTGATATCGCACTGAGAGAGCGCCGTCTTTGTGGTGGAGCACATTGCCGACCACCATTCGTCCGGGTCCTGCTCAGCGCCGCCGCCGGGCATAACATAGAGTTTGTAGCCCTCCATACCGGCGCCGAGAAGTTTTATTGTTTCGTCAATTTCGAAAATGCAGGTTTTTACTCCGGTGGTGCCTATGTCGTAGGATATAACGTACTTTTTCATCTGTTTTCCTCCTCGCGGCGAAGCGGTCAGCCCCAATGCGCCGCATATATAGTGATATTAACACAAGCATATTATATATAATTAATCTTGAAAATACAATACCCGAAATAAAAATTTACAAACGCGCTACAGTAAAGAGACAAATAAAAATGTTGAAAAAAACGGGCGCTTTGGGTATAATTTAAGGTGAAACCAAATCCGGCTCAGCCGGGAAAAGGGGAAATATAATGGATAATTACAAAATCAGCGATAAAAAACTCGGCTTCGGTCTGATGCGCCTGCCCAAAAAGGGCATACATATCGACGTGGAGCAGACGAGCAAGATGGTGGATATGTTTCTTGAGGCGGGTTTCACTTACTTTGACACCGCCTATGTCTATGTGGGCAGCGAAGCCGCCACGGCGAAAGCGCTCGTGCAGAGATACCCCAGAGAGTCCTACACTCTCGCCACCAAACTCTTTGTAACGCCCGCTCACACCGAATCAACGGCGAGGAGAGAACTTTCCACCTCGCTCAGGCGCACGGGCGCGAAGTACATCGACTATTACCCTCTCCACTCGCTCAACGACAAGAATTTCGAGAGATTTGACAAACTCAACCTCTGGGATTTCGTAAAAGAGCAGAAGGAAAAGGGCATAATCCGCCACTACGGTTTTTCGTTCCACGCGGGCCCCGAACTGCTCGACAAACTTCTCACCGAGCATCCGGACGCGGAATTCGTGCAGCTGCAGATTAACTACGCTGACTGGAACGACCCGAAGGTGAGGGCGAGAGAAAACTACGAGGTCGCGCGCAAGCACGGCAAGATGATAGTGATTATGGAGCCGGTCAAAGGCGGCGCGCTAGCAGACCCGCCCGAGAAGGTGAAAGAACTGCTCAAGAGCGCCGACCCGGACGCTTCCTACGCCTCGTGGGCAATCAGATTTGCCGCCTCGCTTGACGGCATTCTCGCCGTGCTCTCGGGTATGTCAAATGTTGAGCAGATGGCGGACAATCTATCCTATATGAAAGATTTCAGGCCCCTTGACGAAAAGGAGCGCGAAATCATAAGGCAGGCGGCGGAGATATTCCACGAAACGAATTCAATCCCCTGCACCGCCTGCAGATACTGCGTTGAGGGCTGCCCTGCGCAGGTGCCGATTCCCGATATATTCACCGCGAGAAACAAGCAGCTCGTTTTCGGCAAAATTGACGAGGGCAAAGCGGATTACGACGCCCTTGCCGCCTCGGGTCCCTCGGCTGCGGACTGCATAGGCTGCGGTCAGTGCGAGGCTGTGTGCCCGCAGAAAATCAACATAATCGAAAGGCTTTCGGAATGCTCCGAAAACTTCGCGTAATCAAAGTATTCAGTAAAAGAGGTTATCATATGCAATATGTTCCTTTCAGCGCCGTTAAGCCCGAAGGATTCTGGGAGCGCAGAATCCGCATAAACAAAGAATCGACCATACCGACCATCTACAAGCGTTTCAGCGAAACGGGCAGATTTGCCGCGGCGAAATGCGTGCTCGGTGAAGGTATGCCTCAGCCCCATATTTTCTGGGACAGCGACGTTGCCAAATGGATTGAGGCGTGCGCTTATTCGCTCACCGTGAATCCCGACCCCGCGCTTGAAAAGCAGGTAGACGAAATCATAGACGATATGGCCGCCGCACAGCTTGAAGACGGCTACTACAACTGCTACTATATCCCGTGCGAACTTGAAAACCGCTTTACAAACAGAGACCATCACGAGCTTTACTGCGCGGGGCATCTGACAGAGGCGGCAGTCGCTTACTACAAGGCAACCGGCAAAGACAAACTGCTGAATATGATGAAGAAATACCTTGACCTGATTGAAAAGATTTTCATGGTTGAGGATTCCGCCGCTTTCTGCACGCCCGGTCACGAGGAAATCGAACTCGCGCTCGTCAGGATATATGAACTGACGGGCGACGAAAAATACAAAAACCTCTGCGCCCATTTCATAAACGCCAGGGGCTGCCGCGAAAAAGATGTGGCGCAGGGCCACTGGAGCGGCGACCACTCCTACGACCAGACTCATCTGCCCGTAAGAGAGCAGAAGGAAGCGAAGGGGCACAGCGTGAGAGCGCTCTACCTTTTCAGCGGTATGGCGGACCTCGCGAGGCTCACAGGCGACGAGAAACTGATTTCCGCCTGCAAAACGCTCTTTGAAAATATAAGCACAAAGCGTATGTATGTAACGGGCGGCGTAGGCTCATCCTCGCACGGCGAAACGTTTACGCAGGATTACGACCTGCCCAACGATATGGCGTATTCCGAAACCTGCGCCTCAATCGCGCTCGAATATTTCTGCCGCCGCATGCTCGCGCTCGACATTGACTCAAAATACGCCGACGCGGCGGAGAGAGCAATATACAACTGCATTCTGGGCGGCGTATCGCTTGACGGCAGAAGCTTCTTCTATGTGAATCCGCTTGAAATCAATCTCTCGCGCCACGAAAGATATGAGAAATGGCACGATATAAAAGAAAACCTGCTCACGCAGAGAGTTGAAGTTTTCAGCTGCTCCTGCTGTCCGCCGAATCTCGCGAGGATAATCGCTTCTTTCGCGGGTGACGTTTACGGCTATGATGACAATACAATTTACGCCCATCACTTTATGGCGGGCGAAGCCGGGTGGGACGGCATTAAGATAAAACTTGACACAAGATACCCGAATTTCGGCGACGTGCGCTTTACGCTCAGCGGAGCGAAAGGCAAAAAGTTTGCCGTGAGAATTCCCGGCTGGTGCAGATACGCCACACTTAACGGCGAAAAACTTCCTCACGCTCCCGTCAAAGGCTATCTATACCTCGATGTGACGGAAGATGAACAGGTGTTTGATTTCTACTTCGAAATGAAGCCGCGCTTCGTTGCCGCAAACCCCGAAACCGACGGCGACAACGGCAAGGTCTGCGTAATGAAAGGCCCGCTCGTTTACTGCGCCGAGAGCGTAATCAACGGCGGTGTAAACCTCTGCACCGTTTCGCTCGATACAAGCGCGGATATCGGCAGCGTGCCGGATGAGGAGAGCGGCGGCATGCGCCTTACGGCAAAGGCCTTCATCGACAATCCTCACGATGAACTTTATTTTGACTACAACCCCGAAGACAAAACCGGAATTAATCTCACCCTGCTCCCCTACTACGCCTACGCCAACCACGGCGAGAGCGATATGCAGGTGTGGCTCAGGGTAAAATAAACTGGCGGAGAAAACCATGCAGCAGTATTCAATCACAGGTATGAGTTGTGATGCCTGCCGCGCTCACGTTGAAAAAGCGGTGAAGAGCGTGGCGGGTGTTAAAGTGTGCTCGGTCAATCTGCTCACCAATTCAATGGGAGTTGAGGGCACCGCTTCGCCCGAAGAAATAATCAAAGCCGTGCAGGGCGCGGGCTACGGAGCCTCGCTCAAGGACGAAAACCTGCGCGCAAGATACGAAAACGAATTCAAGGACACCGAAACGCCGAAAATCAGAAAGCGATTTATCGTGTCGCTCGTCATCCTGCTCGCGCTTATGTATATCACTATGGGGCACAATATGGCGGGCTTCCCCCTGCCCGGATTTCTCGCGGCAAGTCCCCTGCTTAACGGCATCACGCAGATGATTCTCAGCGGCGCGATTCTCATAATCAACCGCAGGTTTTTCATAAACGGCGCAAAGGGATTCAAGAACCTCGCTCCGAATATGGATTCGCTCGTTTCGCTCGGCAGCGGAGTGAGTTATGTATGGAGTATATATATCATCATACTTATGATAACGGAGCACTCCGCAGGCGATATGCAGGCGCTTCACGCTCATCTGCACGGGCTGTATTTTGAATCCGCCGCGATGATACTCGTGCTCATTACTCTCGGCAAAATGCTTGAGGCAAAGAGCAAGGGCAAAACCACGAGCGCACTCAGAGGGCTTATGGAACTCACGCCCGACACTGCCGTTGTGATAAGGGACGGCAAAGAGGAAGTAATCCCCGCCGAGGACCTTGTGCCCGGCGATATCTTCGCCGTTAAAGCGGGCGAAAAGATACCCGTTGACGGCGTTGTGATAAAAGGAAACGCGGCTGTTGACGAATCGGCTCTCACGGGTGAAAGCATCCCCGCCGAAAAGGAGGAGGGCAGCGCCGTAAACGCCGCCACCGTAAGCAAATCGGGCTATATGCTCTGCCGCGCCGAAAAGGTGGGCGAAGACACCGCGCTCTCAAGGATAATCCGCCTCGTTTCGGACGCCACCGCGACGAAGGCTCCCATAGCGAGAATTGCGGACAGAGTGTCGGCGGTGTTTGTACCCGTTGTCACGGGGATCGCGCTGATCACTTTCATTGCCTGGCTTTTATCGGGCAGAGACGTCGCCTACGCGCTGCAGAGGGCTGTGTCGGTGCTCGTAATTTCCTGCCCCTGCTCGCTCGGGCTTGCGACCCCCGTCGCCGTGATGGCAGGCAGCGGAGCGGGCGCGAAACACGGCATTCTTTTCAAGACCTCCGCCTCTCTTGAAGAAGCGGGCAAAATAGAAATAATCGCCCTTGATAAGACCGGCACAATCACAAGCGGAAACCCCGAAATCACCATTATTATCCCGGCTCCCGGCTTTGACAGAAGCGAATTCATAAACTGCGCCGCCTCGCTCGAAAGCAAAAGCGAGCATCCCCTCGCAAAGGCCGTGGCGGCTGTTGAGGGCGCTCAGATAAGCGATGTGCAGAATATTGAAACCTTTACGGGCAGCGGAATAACGGGCTCGCTCGGCGGTGTCACTCTCTCGGCGGGCAACGCGAAATTCATGAGCGCGAAAACGGAAATTCCGACGGATTATCTCGAAAAAGCGGATGAACTCGCTTCGCACGGCAAAACGCCCCTCTTCTTCTCACGCGGCAGCGAATTCGCGGGCATAATCGCCCTTGCGGACAGCATCAAACCCGAAAGCGTGCAGGGCATAAAAGAACTGAAAAATCTCGGCGTTAAGACCGTGATGCTCACGGGCGACAACGAAAAAACGGCAAAATCAGTCGCCTCGCTTACGGGAGTTGACTCGGTGGTAAGCGCCCTGATGCCCGACAGCAAGGCGAAGGCGGTGGCATACCTTCGTTCACTCGGCAAAACCGCCATGGCAGGCGACGGTATAAACGACGCGCCCGCCCTCGTGAGCGCGGACACGGGCATAGCAATCGGTGCGGGCACGGATGTCGCGATTGACGCGGCGGATATAGTGCTGATGAAGAGCCGCCTTACGGATGTGAGCGCCGCGGTGCGCCTGAGCAGAAAAGTGCTGAGAATTATAAAGCAGAATCTTTTCTGGGCGCTGTTTTACAACTGCCTGGGCATTCCCCTCGCCGCGGGTGTGTTCATACCCGCCTTCGGGCTTGAGATTAACCCGATGTTCGGGGCGGCGGCGATGAGCCTTTCGAGCATATTCGTTGTGACAAACGCGCTTCGCCTCAACCTCTTTGACCCTGCGGACGCCTCACACGACAGAGCAATAAACAGCGGCACCGGAGATTTGACGGTACCGCCGGAAGTATATAACACAAATGATAAGGAGACTGTCGAAATGAAAAAGACAATATATATCACGGGCATGATGTGCCCCCACTGCGAAAACGCCGTAAAGACCGCGCTCGAGTGCCTTGAAGGCGTTGAGAGCGCAGACGTGAGCCACGAGAGCGGAAAAGCCGTTGTTACTCTCAAGGCGGACATTGAAGATTCGATTCTCAAAAAAGCGGTTGAAGACAAGGGCTACACGGTAACCGGCATAGAATAAAAAATAAAACTTGACAAGAGGGAATACCTTTGTTATAATTCCCCTTGCAGTTGCGGATGTAGCTCATCTGGTAGAGCGCCACCTTGCCAAGGTGGAGGTAGCGAGTTCGAGCCTCGTCATCCGCTCCAGAAAAAAGCACTTGCCTATGGCAGGTGCTTTTTTCAACTGAATAAATCCTTTGCAGGATTTGTGAAGTATGCTCCGCATGTGAAATGTGCTTCGCACGTGAAATACGCCTTCGGTATGTGAAATACGCCTGCGGCGTGTGAAACACTTCCGCAATTGAATTTCCTTTGGATATTTGCTATAATATTTCTATCATCATTACGAATCAAGGGCTTTGGGTATGACTGTATATCAGACCGAAAACATAATAAACTGCCGCGCTCTTGACGGCTGCCGCACTCCGGACGGGCTGACAAAGGCGGGTATGATTGTGCGCTGCGGCATCCCCAAAACGCCGACGGAAAAAGACATCGCGCTTCTGCGCTCGCTCGGGGTGAAAACAATTATCGACCTGCGCGGCAGACTCGAGGTTGAAGCGATGCCGTCTTTCTTTGAGAAAAACGCGGAGTTTGATTATCACAACATTCCCCTGCTCGAGGCAGACCCCGCTCTCACGGGCAAGCCCTTTGACCTGTGGAAACTTTATGTTGCCTCGCTTGAAAACAACCCGGAGCGCTACGCTCAGGCTCTTCACCTTATCGCCTCGCTCACTCAGCCGTTTCTCTACCACTGCTTTCTCGGTAAAGACAGGACCGGGCTTCTCTCCGCCCTGCTCCTCTCGTGCGCCGGAGCGTGCGAAGAAGATATTTACCGCAACTATGAGTGCACCTATGACCTGATAAAGCCCTTTGCCGAAAAAGAAATCGCGGCAAACACCGGGCTGATATGGGAAAAGGATGTTACCCGCCTCAAATCGGACAGAATAAACCTGATTAAAACCTTCGCCTTTCTCAAAGAGAAATACGGCGGCGCGACCGCCTACCTTGAAAGCATAGAAATTTCAGGTGAAGAGATAAACGCAATCAAAAAAATGCTGATATAAAAGAACGCCTGTCTTTGGGCGGAGAGTCGTAATCCAGTATTGGTTTTCACGGAAAACTAAAACCGCAGCACATCGTCAGATTTGCTTACCATACATACTCAGTATGCTTTCGCAAATCTTCCTTGTTCTGCGGCTTATTTTTCACGGGAAA
>JAEEGL013162208.1_pt1 | contig 39958 bp, 34 predicted proteins | sample 9134231 | NCBI WGS metagenome assembly JAEEGL01 (sample SAMN16246548, study PRJNA631951) | gut metagenome | biome: gut microbiome; feature: rumen; material: fiber-attached | host: Bos | place: Iran: Karaj | collected 2018-10
CAAAGTGTTGACATCGAGTGTGATTTTCACCAACAACCAGATGGTTAAGTCCGTTTTGGTTGATGGTCTGAAACAATACAGCTGCATGGACCTCAGTATGATTTTCATGATGCTGTCACAGTACGACGTGGAACTTGATTACAAAGGTTCAAGCAAGATTTTGATTTCACATGAGTACACGCAGAAGGATGTCGACAGTCTCACGATCCCTGTCACGGAAGGTTTCTATTTTGAGTATGTTCCCGGCGAAACGAAGAGCATTGCCGGTATCAATGCCAAGAAAGCCATTATGCACATATTTGGTGATGACGGTACCGACAATCCTATGATTTTCTGGTATACCGATGAACTCGGTCCCGCTGTCAACTTCCTCTTCAACGGCCTCAAAGGTATGGCCTTGGAGTATTCAATCAATGTGGGTGAAGGCCGTCAAGTGACGCTTACTGCCACCGAAGTCAAGAAAGGTAAAGTGAGCAAAGTGGACATGCTGTTGCCCGATGGTTACGACGAGATTTCCAATGAGGAATTGGAAGCCCTCTTCAAACAGATTTCGGAAGAGATGGAGTATCTTAGGGATGAGTGATAACCCAGAAAATAATAAAGATGTAAGGCTATGAAACAGTTTTTTTCCGTTCTTATGCTTTCGTTCCTCCTGATGGGAACGGGCAGCGCCATGGCGCAGAATAAAGGGAAAGGCGGCAGCAAGGATGTCTCCAAACAACCCCAAAAGGAAAAGAAAGACGATAAAACCAAGAAGGACTCTGAGAAACAGGTCTTTATTGGTACTATTGAATACGAAGTAACCAAGGACGATGCAAAAATCTTTTCCAAGAAAGACGATGATGTCGATACCAAGACGGTGGAGATCAAAACCCAAGAAGTTCCCTTTCTGGCAAAAAATCAAAAAAACAAGCCGGTAAAACAGCGCGAGGGTGATAAGTTTGCCTATTATTATTACACAGAAACGGGCACTTACGCTTTTTTCAATATTTTCGCGCTTGCCTATTCGGAAAAGATGTCGTCGGTATTGGCTGTCTTTATGGATGAAAAGGAAACTTTCTTTGCTGAAAATATTGACGACAGTGAGAAAATAAGGGAGTTACTATCCGAATCAGGGCTGAAACGTACCGGTGAGAAGAAAGAGATTGCCGGCGAAAAAGCGATACGCTATATCTGTACCGTACCCCATATGGAAGGTGAAGTTTGGCTTGCGGAGTCCCTGCTGTTAAACTATGACGCTGTTCCTTTCTACGGCATCAATCATCCAATTTTGGAATGCGACCTGTCACTGATTGTAGAGGGTGAGCCGATTCTCAAACTGCATCTTGTCGCTCGGAATATCATAAAGGATAGAGTCGACGAGAAAGTCATCAGCCGCATCTTTTCAGGAAATCATTTAGAACTTCCGGAAGCCAGGGAGATGCTTATGGAAAGGATAAGCAAACAAAGATAAAGAAGGGTCTAGGCACCTTTTACCCTCATAAAACATAACAGAAATACAGAATGCCGAAGACGAAGAAAAAGAAGATAAAGCCGACAAAGGAAGGTGGGTTGAAATCATTTCTGGTTTCACCCCAGTTCGCCATTGTGCGAGGCTCTTTCTATATGCTTATCGCACTTATTGCCTTTTTGTCAGTGGTGAGCTATCTGTTCGCGTTTGTCATACGGGGTGTTGAGCCGGTCACCAATTGGTGCGGCGCTTTCGGCAACTGGATGGCGCGCGGACTGTGTAGCGGTTCTTTCGGTATTTCTTCCCTTGGACTCTGTTTTCTGCTGTTTCTTTACGGTCTGCGGCTGATTGCAAAGCATCGAAAACGCGCGTCAGATACTCCCCCCCTCACATCGCTTTGGGGCGACGACCGGAAATTCCGCAAATGCCTTTGGTCTGTACTTTTCTGGGTGTTGTGGCTGTCCACCACCATCGGATGGATTGCCAATCCCGACGATGCAGTACAGTCTACCGTCGGCTCTTCTTTGTCGGGTGTGGTCGGCACCGAGATTGCCCGCATGTTGTTTGGACTGCTGCACATCGGTTTGCCTATACTGCTCCTTTTCCTGGCATGTCTGTTTCTTGTCATGGTACACCATGTCCATATCCCGTTACCGGAGCACAAGGAACACATTCAAGAGAAAAAGGCAGTGGATGCCGTTGTTGAAGCGTCCGCCAAAGAAAGCCACGCTCCCGAAAATGAAGATACACTATGGTCCCGCATGGCTGCTTTTTTCAAACGGCCTCAGGTGGACAAAATAGGAGATGCTGACGACGAGGGTGCGGATTTTGAAAATGAATCGCACCTTGATGATATGCGTGCCCAACGGAAACAGCCGTCAAATGTAACGGATGTTGACGATGAATCCGACGATATCGTGGTGGGCCAGCCTGTGAAACTGACCATCGACGATGAATTCGAACGTCTGAACCGACTGGCAGGACATCCCGGGGAAAAAGATGAAAAAGGACCGACCACAGGAGAACCGATTTTTACCGTCAACGAACAGACGGGGGAGGAAAAACAGTCGTTGGAAATGCTTGACGAACAAGAACCCGACGGCGACGACTATAGAGTTCATTACGGTATAGATGAGCCTTATGATCCCAAGTTGGATTTGAAGGATTTCCAAATGCCCGACACCGATTTTCTCGAGGACTGGGAAAAGAAAAATGTCAAAGTGACCAGTGCCGAGTTGTTGGCAAACAAGGATCGCATTGTCGAGACGCTCCGCAATTATGGCATCGATATCGTGGAAATCACCGCTTCGCCCGGACCTACTGTGACCTTGTATGAGATTAAGCCCGCTCCGGGTATCCGTATCGCCAAAATCAAGAGTCTCGAGAACGACATCGCACTTTCGTTGGCTGCCTTGGGAATCCGTATCATTGCACCCATTCCCGGCAAAGGCTCCATCGGCATCGAGGTGCCCAATACCAATCCGCAGGTTGTCTCCATGAAGACCATGCTCACCAGCGATGCCTTCAAGAATTCCAAGGCGGAGCTGCCCGTGGCTTTCGGCAAGACCATCTCCAACGATGTCTTTGTCACCGACCTCGCCAAGATGCCCCACTTGTTGATGGCAGGCGCCACGGGTACCGGTAAGTCTGTCGGACTCAACGCTGTCATCGCATCGCTGCTCTACAAAAAACATCCCGCCGAGTTGAAGTTCGTCATGGTCGACCCCAAAAAAGTCGAACTCTCGCTCTACAATGCCATCGAACGCCATTATCTGGCCAAGCTGCCCGATAGCGACGAAGCCATTATCACTGATGTCAAGAAGGTGGTTCGTACCCTCAATTCCCTCTGTATTGAGATGGACCAACGTTACGACTTGCTGAAATCTGCCAAAGTCCGCAACATTCAGGAATACAATCCCAAATTCATCAACCGGCAACTCAATCCCGAGCACGGACACCGTTACCTTCCCTACATCGTGCTGGTTATCGATGAATTTGCCGACCTCATCATGACGGCGGGCAAAGAGGTGGAGCTCCCTATCTGCCGTTTGGCACAGTTGGCGCGTGCCGTCGGTATACACCTCATTATCGCCACCCAGCGTCCCACCACCAATATCATCACAGGAGCCATCAAGGCCAACTTCCCGGCCCGAATTGCTTTCCGAGTCATCTCGGCTATCGACTCGCGCACCATTCTCGACTGTGGCGGTGCCAACCAGCTGATTGGTCGGGGCGACATGCTGATATCTTTGGCGGGTAAGGACTTGGTCCGTTGCCAATGTGCGTTGATAGAGACCAACGAGATTGAACGTTTGGCGCATTTTATCGGCGAACAGCGTGGCTATCCCGAGGGTGAGGGCTTTGAATTGCCTGAGTACCTCGACGAGAACGATGAACCCAACAAAGAGTTCGATGCCAAGTCAAAAGACGAGTTCTTCAATGATGCGGCGCGCCTCGTTGTGGCATCGCAGTTCGGAAGCACATCCCTGTTGCAGCGCAAACTCTCGTTAGGCTACAACCGGGCCGGTCGTATCATCGACCAACTTGAGGCTGCCGGTATTGTAGGCCCCTACAATGGTTCCAAAGCCCGTGATGTCCTTATCAAGGATGAGGTGTCACTGGAAGAATTGCTGAAAAGCCTTTGAGGAAACGTTGAAAGGGTTGAAAAGGGTTTGAGCGGTTCGAGGTTTTTCTGTATCTGAGATTAACGTCAAGCTTATAGTTGTTTTTCTGCCTTTTTTCATGAATATCGCCGATTATCTGGAATCCCATACTACACCTGTCGAACAGACCGTGGAGTCTATCGACCGATGGGCGCATCTCCACATGGCCCAGCCACAGATGCTCTGCGGACCCTACGAAGGCCGTTTGCTCACCATGCTTTGTCGCTTGGTAAGTCCCCGATGTGCTGTTGAGGTGGGCTCTTTCATAGGCTATTCCACGGTATGTCTGGCAGCAGGACTGCCGCCGGAGGGGCACCTGCATACATTTGAAATCAACGACGAATACGAGGATGCGATCCGTCGTCATTTGTCGATGGCGCAATGTTCCGACAAGGTTACGCTGCATGTCGGCGATGCCAGACAACGGATACCTGAATTGTTTCCCGCCGACAAGCGGACGATAGATTTGGCTTTTATCGATGCCGACAAACGCAGTCTGCAACGCTACTACGACCTTCTGGTACCCCGTATGCGCAGAGGTGCACTGCTGATTGTCGACAATGTGCTTTGGGGCGGGAAGGTGCTTGATTTGAGCCATCATAACGACATCGATACGCAAACCATCCATGCTTTCAATGAATATGTACAGCACGACAGTAGGGTGGAAAACATTATGCTGGGAGTGCGCGATGGACTTTTCATTATCAGTGTTTTGTGAATTTTTTTTTCGCGCGTTAAAAAAAAATATTAATTTTGCACTTTCAATTGAAGCGTAAACATGATATATCATTTTATGAAAAAAGTTTTATTAGGCCTTTCTGCTGCGGTGCTGTTGCTTGCAACGGTATCCTGCACCAAGGAGCGTATTTGCCGTTGTTCAGTTCTAAGCACAGAAGGCGGTTTTGGTGGACAGACCATCCGTATTATCAAAATCGACAAAGGTACCTGCGAACAGCTCCGTTTTGTTTTGTACGATATGGACCCGGTGCTCCATCCCAATCTCTTGGATTCGGTTCTTTGTACTGATTTCGACTTTGAAGAATATGTTAATGATTAATCATGATGGCTATGAAAACGAAGAAGTTATTGCCTCTTATCGCCCTCGCAGCCCTTTTGCTTGCTTTTGGTGCCTGCAAAAAAAGCCGTAACTGTTATTGTGTAACCACGGAGGGTTCCCCGGACACCATGGTGGTCAATGTGGATCGCGGTATGAAATGCGAGCATATTTTGGAAATGGGTATTGAACGTATCCATGAGGGAGAGACAGAAGTGGTCGTTCAGAAAGTGAGTTGCACGGAACTTGAAGCAGAAACGGTAACCACTATTCCCTAGTTTTCCCCTAATCGATGGAGTCTGATTCTCTGTTGAAAACCACCTCGTGCGGTCGCCGAATAGGAACCGTGACGGCATCGGTGCTGAAAATCCTTGTCGGATTGACTTTTATCGTCTCGAGTGTCTCCAAACTGATTTCAATTGAGGCGTTTGAGATGTATGTTTATAGTTACGGACTGCTTCCGCTGGCTCTATGCGGCTATGTGGTGCGTTTGGTGTTGGTTCTGGAATTGATACTGGGAGCCGCGCTTATATCGCATCGTCATCATCGGTTCACTGTGTTGATGACGCTGCTGTTTCTGATAGCATTTGTGGTTTTTCTGGCATATGCCCATCTTTCGGGCCGTACCGACAGTTGCCATTGTTTTGGTGAGCTGTTGCCTTTCGACCCGGTTCAGTCTATCCTCAAAAACGCTGTATTGATAGCAGTAACCTTGTTTGTTTACAAGTTCTCCCCGACAGAATGGGCGCCACGATGGTGGCTGGCTTTGCTTATCTACTTGCTTTTCATTGGTGTGGCTTTCTGCTACATGTACTGGAAACTCCACCATATTTATTTTTTGGCTTTGATTGTGATGGGTGTGATGATGGTGGTAGGAGTGTTGGCGTCGTTCGGGTTTTACCGTCGTTGGTATGTGACAACTTTGTTGGTTCTGGCTCCGTTGGTGGCTGTTTTCTCATTGGCACCACCCGACAGCTGGTTCTTTGCTGGCGACCAGGAAGAATTCAATAGCGATTTGTTTGTTGAAGTATTGGCAACGACCACCCCCGACGAAGAGAACCCCGATGCCGATCTGCTTGCCGATGCCAACCTGCAGTCGGGACGTCATGTGGTGGCTTTCTTCAGCCCCACCTGTTCGGCATGTCTGCTCACTGCCGAGAAACTGTCGGTGATAGTCAGCCGGCATGGACTGGACGAGGACCGCATAATGTATGTCTTCCCAAAATTCAAGCGAGAAGAAGTCTATCCACTCTTTTACGAAATGTCGCGTTCCCGTGACTTCCGAAAGATGCTCATCCCTTCCAAACAGTTCATCCGTCTCGTTTCTGGTTCGTTTCCCAAAGTGGTGCTGGTCGAGAACGGCGAGGCACAGTCTGCCTATGGTTATAACAGTTTGGACGAACAGGCTGTGGTGGAGTTCTTGAAATAAACGAAATCCCTTTTAACTTTATTAATCCTGTCAATGAAAACTATGAAACGACTGTTGTTTTTTTCCATTCTGGTTCTGCTGCTTTTTGCATCCTGTAGAAAAACCTGCCGCTGCTATCGTTACGACGGCAATACTGATGAATATAATGTGGATGAGTTGACAGAGAATCACACCTCATGTTCCGAAATGGAAGAGCTGAATTACGGACTTACCTATTCCCTGTGTGAATTGGTGTTTTGACGGCCTCCCACAAACTGCTATCTCCTTTTTACAACTTTTCTCACCAGCGCTTTTTCATTGTACAGTACAACTGCAAGGTAGACCAACAACCATACGTTGTTGACAATCAGTGATGCCCATTCTTTTGCAGGCGACAGATAGCGCATGGCGGCATACAGCGTCACTGCCAGCAGGAAGTATCCGGCAATCGACTTGACAGGGTAGGGTATCGGATTGTTTCGTTGACCGACGAAATAGGAGAGTATCATGCAGACCGCATAGCCGAAGAAACCGCCCCAGGCACAGGCTGTGTATCCATATTGCGGAACGAAGATAAAGTTGATGGCAAGCAGCACGATACACCCGACTGCCGAGAAGATGGCACCCCACCATGTTTTGGCAATCAGTTTATACCAGAACGAGAGATTGAAATAGATGCCCATGAAAATCTCCGCCATCATCACAATGGGGACAACATTCAATCCTTCCCAGTATTTTGGGTCGATGATGTGTCGCAGTATGCCCATGTTTGCGACAACGGCAAGAAACGCCAGCAAGGTGAACATGATGAAATATTTCATGACCAGGGCTTGACTATCCTTGCTCTCTTTGCCTTTCCCCGCACCGAAGACAAATGGTTCGTAGGCATAGCGGAACGCTTGCGTAATCATGGCCATAATCATGGCTATTTTCACACAAGCTCCATAAATACCCAGCTGGGCGTCACCGGCCTCGCCGGGCATGAGAAAACGGAAACATATCTTGTCGGCCACCTGGTTCAATATTCCGGCCAAGCCCAGCAGTAGCAACGGCCATGTGTAGCGCAGCATTTGACGCACCAATCCGAAATCCACACCATGTCGCAGATTCCGGAGTTCGGGAATGAATCCTAGCGTCACCGAGGCAGTGCAAATCAAGTTGACCAAGAAAATATAGTAGACCTGCTTTCCGGGATCAAACCAATGCATCCAGGCAACCCCTTTCTCTGCCAGCTGGGGTGCGACAAGAAAAATGAAGAGATTCAGTCCGATGTTGAGAGCGATAAAAAGCAGTTTAAGGAAAGCGAACTTCCAGGCCCGACCTTGAAACCGAAGATAGGAGAACAGCAGTGACTGGAAGGCGTCGATGGCGACTACCGAAGCCATGATTTGGATGTATTCCGGATGGTCGGCATAGTCCAGTGCGGCGGCGATGGGATGAATGAACAGAAAGACCAGACCAAGAAAACAGGCGGCTACAAAGGCCACCATCCATGTGGCTGTGGAAAAGACTTTCTGACTCCGCTCTTTGTGTTGGTTGGCAAAGTAGAAAAATGTAGTCTCCATGCCGAAGACCAGCAACACCAGCAGTAATGCGGTGTAGGCATAAATATTGGTCACGATGCCGTATTCACCGCTATGGACCAGTTTGTAGGTGTAAAGCGGCACCAGCAGGTAGTTGAGAAAGCGTCCCAGAATCGAACTGAGTCCGTAGACAACAGAGTCGGAGAAGATTTTTTTGAGTGAAGATGTGCTGCTCATTTCAGTCTTTTTTCCACCCCATAACGCCGAAAAGCCCATCTTAGTATGCAAGCTGTCGAAGGATGTTAAATAAAGATAAAAAGCATGACATCGTCGCTCTCTATTCAAAATGTTTTGTAATTTTGCATTTTTATATTTCAATTATAATAAATGCAAAAAAGGTTATATAGTGCTTGTTTATTGATGGTTTTGACATTGCTTTCCGCTTCGTGCGGCAAGAAAATTGTCATCGAAAAATACGCCATCATCCCGGAACCGGTGGAAATAAAGGCGGAAAAGGGCAGTTTTATGCTGACCACGAAGACCACTTGCTATGTGGCCAATGTGGGTCAGAACGATGCTTCCATCAAATATATTTCCCGGGTGCTTCGTCAGTGGCATTTCAATCCGGTGCTTGTGGGTAAACCCGAGTCGAATTGCCTGCAGTTCGTTCTCAACGAATCTTTCGATTCCGAGTTAGGCGAAGAGGGATACACCCTCCAGGTCGACAAAGATTTTGTGAAGGTGGCCGCCAATACAGAGAAGGGGCTTTTCTATGGATTCCAGACTTTTATGCAGATGCTTCCCGAGGATATCGCCGAGGTGCGGTACAGTCGCATCGTGCTGCCAGCCTGTAATATCAAAGATTATCCTCGTTTCTCTTGGCGTGGCAGCCATCTGGATGTCTCGCGCCATTTCTTTGCTGTTTCGCAAGTGAAGAAGCAACTGGATTTGATGGCCAGCTATAAAATGAACAAATTCCACTGGCATCTTACCGACGATCATGGGTGGCGTATCGAAATCGCCCAATACCCGCAGTTGAACGACATCGGTTCGTGGCGTGTGGATCGCGATGGTCAGCCTTGGGGCGAAGCCGATCCGGCAGGTTCCGATGAACCCCGAACCAACGGAGGCTATTATACCAAAGAGGAAATCAAAGAGATTGTCGCCTATGCCGCTGAGCGCAACATCGATGTGATTCCCGAGATAGAGATACCGGGCCACTGCTGTGCTATTCTGGAAGCTTATCCGTCGTTTGCCTGTGCCAACGACGACACCACCTATACCGTCCAGTTTGGTCCCTATTGGCCACCTCGCGCCATACTCTGCGGAGGCAACGACAGTGTGATGACATTCCTCAAGGATGTGATGGACGAGATACTTCCGCTATTTCCCTACGAGTATGTCCACATCGGTGGTGACGAGGCAGTGAAAGACAATTGGAAACGTTGCCCCCGTTGCCAACAGCGCATGAAAGAACTGGGACTTAAGAATGAAGAGGAGTTGCAGAGCTGGATGATTGTGGAGATAGAGAAATACTTGAAACCCAAAGGTAAGAATATTATCGGATGGGATGAAATTCTTGAAGGTGGCGTGTCAAAAAGTGCTACGGTGATGTCCTGGCGTGGAGCCGAGGGCGGTATTGAAGCAGCCCGTCACGGAAACGATGTCATCATGACACCGTTGGAATTCTGCTATCTGAATTTTTACCAAGCCAATCCGGACTTCCAACCGCCGGCTATGCCCAATTCCTTGGTGACGTTGCACAAAGTGTACCAGTTCGACCCCATGCCCAAAGGGTTGACAAAAGAACAGCAACGCCATATTTTGGGTGGCCAGGCCAATTTGTGGACGGAATATATCAATACACCTGAAATGGCAGAATATATGCTGCTCCCCCGACTGTGCGCCATGGCTGAAGTCCTGTGGTCTTCGTCCGAAACCAAGCAGTGGGAGCATTTCCGTGCCAAAGTGAAACGTCACTGTGTGCGCTTGAAAGCCAACGCCTATACTGTGGGTACCGGATCTTTCCAGCCGTGGCTTACGACGGAGAAACAGAAAGACGGACAGCGCCTTGTCACCCTCCATTGGGAGGTTGAGGATACGCGACTCTACTACCACACAGGTGACGGACAATTCTGCCGTTACACGGAGCCGTTCCTCGCCGCGAAAGGTACTGTGGTGACAGTTTTGCCATTCTATCACGGACTTCTCAAGGAAAAAGCCTATCAATTGAATGTGGAGTGAAAAACATTTAACTTTAAGCACAGCGAACCTACAAACCCTTCATAATGACAGATTTCGATTTTTCCAGCATAGAACCTTACACCGCCAAAGAAGTGCCCGCAGCGATAGCGCGCCTGGCACATAACCCGATGTTCTCACGTTTGGTTCGTACCATGAACCCCAATGTCGATGCAGATGCTTTTGGTGCTCTGATGGAATGTATCACGACTTGCGATGAATTGCAGTATATGGTGATGCGCCCGCTCCTGTACCAGATTGCCCAGCGCAGCATGACCTCTTTCACGTATGACGGTCTGGATCAACTCGACAAAAACCAAGCCTACCTCTTCGTTTCCAACCATCGCGACATCACCCTCGATGCGGGCATGGTGGACGTTGCGCTGATTTCGAATGGATTCAAGACCCCTGAAATCGGATTTGGCAACAACCTGATGAAGAATGACTTCATTATCGATCTGTTCCGTCTGAACAAAATGTTCACGATTATTCGCGACGGCACACGCCGCGAGTTTTACAACAACTCGGTGTTCCTTTCCCACTACATCTACCATGTGCTGTTCGAAAAAAAGAGCTCGGTGTGGATTGCCCAACGCAATGGCCGCACCAAGAATGGTGACGACCGTACAGACCAGGGACTGCTGAAGATGTTTTCGATGGCGGGAAGCGGCGACTTCGAGGCGGATTTCAACAAACTGCAAATTGTTCCCATTGCCATGAGTTATGAGTATGAACCTTGCGACACAATGAAGACGCTGGCCGAATATACCTCTCTCACCGGGGTTTACTCCAAATCGCAGCACGAAGATGTTCTGAGCATCATGCAGGGCATCTCCCAGCAGAAGGGCGATGTCCACATCACTTTCTGCCAGCCGTTGACGGAACAGGAGATCGCTGCGTGTGCCCGTTTGGAGAAAAACGAGCGTTTTGCATCGCTGGCGTCGGTCATCGACCAACGCATACATAAAGGTTACAAACTGCATAAAACCAATTATATCGCCGCGGATTTGCTTTCCTGCAGCTCCGACTATGAGTCCTACTATACGACAGAACAGATGGAAGAGTTCATCGATTACGTGAACCGTGTGGCTTTCAAAGGACCTTCGTTGGCAGCGGAAGAGAGAATCAAGGAGATTTTTCTGAAGATGTACTCCAATCCTGTAAAAAACAGTCTTGAAGAGTCCAAATAAAGCTTTTTATACCCAAATGATAGAGAAGATAAAAGATATAGCGCATCGTATCAATCCGGAAGTCATCGAATGGCGTCGCTGGTTGCACCGCCATCCGGAACTGTCGCAGCAGGAGTTCGGCACCATGGCATTTGTTGCCGACCGTCTGCGGGAAATGGGTCTGGAACCCCGAACGGGCATTGGTAAGACGGGTTGTATGGCCCTCCTGCGCGGGGGTATTGACCCCGATGGCTACTGTGTGGCATTGCGTTCCGATTACGACGCACTGCCTTTGCAGGAACAGACAGGCCTGCCGTTCGCCTCGGAGAATCCGGGTGTGATGCATGCCTGTGGGCACGATATGCACACCAGTTCGCTTCTGGGTGCTGCCAAAATCCTCTGTGAGATACGTGAACAGCTCCACGGAACCATTATGTTTATTTTCGAGCCTTCGGAGGAGATGTATCCCGGCGGTGCTCGAATGATGATGGACGACGGTCTTTTCGACGATTTGATGCCCCATGAAATATATGCCTTCCATTGCTTGCCGGAGATGGACTATGGACGTGTAGGCATGCGCAAAGGCAAGTATATGGCCTCTACCGACGAACTCTATTGGACAGTGAAGGGCAGGGGAGGCCACGGTGCCACGCCGCATTTGAGCGTCGACCCTATTTTGATAGCCAGCCATATTGTGGTTGCGCTGCAGCAGGTGGTGAGCCGTAATGCATCGCCGATGATGCCCACCACACTCAGCTTCGGCAAGTTCATCGGTAGCGGACGCACCAATATTATCCCCGACGAGGTCAAGATGGAGGGTATCATCCGTACTTTCGATGAACAATGGCGTCTCGAAGCCCACGAGAAGATCCGCAAGATTTCAGAAGGTATTGCGGAAAGCATGGGCGGCGAATGCGATCTTTTTATCGATTATGGATATCCCTATGTGGTCAATGACGACGATTGCACCCAGCAGGTGCACGACAACGCCTGCGATTTTCTGGGTTCTGACAAGGTTGATTGGCTCGATATGCGCATGACGGCTGAAGATTTTGCTTTCTTTGCCCAGAAAATCCCCGCCTGCTATTTCCGTATCGGCATCCATGAACCGGGAACGCCTTTCTGCAACCTCCACCGTCCGACGCTTATGGTTGACGAACGTTCCATTGAGCTTGCCAACGGCCTGATAGCCTATAACGCTTTCATGGCACTTCAAAACCGTATCAAAAAACAGTAGAGCGAATGGTTTTTGCAAGTGAATAATAAAACGTAAATCATCTCCATCGTTTGTATTGAATCATGGAATCAATTGATAAAACCAAATCGCTCGAAACCAAGCCGATAAAATCGTTGCTGTGGGAATATGCACTTCCTGCAGTGGCCAGTCAGGTGGTGACATCGGTCTACAATATTGTGGACCGTATCTTTTTGGGAAATAGCGATGTGAAATACGGTGCCCTCTATCTGGCGGCATTGGCCATTACGTTTCCGGTGATGAATATCATCCATGCCTTCGGCTCCCTCGTCGGTGCAGGTTCTTCGGCACGTATGAGTATCGTGTTGGGACGCAAGGATGTGCGATGGGCTGAGAAGATTTTGGGCAACAGTATGCTGCTGACATTCTTCTTCGGATTCCTCTTTGTGACGGCAGGTTATGTATGGATGCGCCCCATCTTGACGCTTTTTGCCGAAGGGGCTTCGGCGGAGGCTATCGACACGGCTTGCAACTATATGAATATTGTCCTCCCGGGTATGTTCCTGGTGACGCTGACGTTTAATCTGGTGGGTTTGATACGTGCTTCAGGCTATCCGATGAAGTCCATGTGGATAATGGTGGGGGGGGCGTTGTTCAATATTCTCCTCGACTACCTCTTCATCCACGAGATGGGCTGGGGAGTACGCGGCGCTGCATGGGGTACCACCATTTCGATGGGGGCTTCTTCCGTGGTGGCCATAGCCCATTTTATTCAGCCGAGTTCGTTTATTCGCTTCCGTTCCCATGCTTGGGCTCCGAAGCTGTACATTTTCCGCAATATTCTGGCGATTGGCATCAGTCCTTTCCTGATGAATACGGCGGCCTTTGCTGTGGTGGCGGTGATCAATTACCAGTTGACGACCTATGGAGGCGATCCCGCGATGGCGACATACGGTGTGGTCAATTCGGTGGCAGGTTTGATTGTCATGATGTTTTTGGGAGTGTGCCAGGGCATGCAGCCCATCGCCGGATACAATTACGGCGCCGGTCACAACGACCGCCTGCGAGAGGTCTATGTGCTGACAATGAAGGTGTGTCTCGTTATCGGATTTGTCGGCATGTCGGTATCGCTTCTGATTCCACGGACCATCATCAACTGTTTCAACGAAGACCCTGAAATACTTCGCCTGGGCGTTCCTGCCTTACGCTATCTGATGATGTTTGCCATGCTGATAGGCTATACCATTGTCAACTCGCAGCTGTTCCAATCCATCGACAAGCCATGGATATCGATTGTTACCAGCCTGTCGCGTCAGGTCATCTTTCTGATCCCCTTTGTTCTGATTGTACCCAATCTCATGTTCGCCGCCTCAGGCGACAAGAATGACGGTGTGACGGCCGTCTGGCTTTCCGCGCCGGTTTGCGATTTCCTCGGTGCGGCTTTGTCGACGGTACTGCTGCTTTTCAACCGCAAGGTTTTCCATGTCGGTTATGTGCCGCCGTTGCGCAAACCCCGCAAAGAGGCAGGTCCCAAGTCTCATCCGCTACCGCAACTGGCTATCCACAGTAACGCTTCGCTCCTTGCATACAATACCTTCGGTATCGACGCCCAAGCCGAGAAACTGGTGGAGCTTCATGATATAGACGATTTTCGCGCGCTGACTGCATCGGGGTTGCTTCAGCAAGAGCCTTTTTTCATTCTGGGAGGAGGAAGCAACGTCGTGATGTCCGACAAGGTCAAAGGGGTGGTGGTGCATCCTGCGAACAAGGGCATTCGGCTGATGGCGAAACGCGACGGATACTGTCTTGTCGAGGCAGAAGCGGGCGAGATATGGAAGGATTTTGTTCTCTACTGTGTGGAACATCAATGGTATGGTCTTGAGAATCTGGCAGCCATACCGGGCACTGTGGGTGCTGCCCCGGTTCAGAATGTGGGTGCCTACGGACGCGAAGCCAAGGATGTGATTGCCAGTGTTCACTATTTCGATACCCTCACCGGTGAAGAGCATTGGATAGAGGCGGCCGACTGCGGGTTTGCTTACCGGTGGTCTGTTTTTAAAGGGGAATTGAAAAACCGCTGTCTGATTGACCGTGTGGTCTTCCGCTTGTCACCCCGTTTCGAACCCCATCTGGAGTATAAGGCGTTGGCTTCCGCATTGGCCGACAAGGGTTGGGGCAATCCAACGGCATCTCAAGTGGTCGAGACGGTCACCGCCGTCCGAGATGCCAAACTTCCCAATCCGGCACAAATTGGCAGTGCGGGTAGTTTCTTCAAAAACCCTGTGGTTGCCAACGACATCGTGCAGCAGTTGCAGGCGCAGTATCCCGACATGGTGACCTTCCCCGTCGACGACAGTCACACCAAACTGGCGGCGGGGTGGCTCATCGAACATTGCGGATGGAAAGGCCGTTCGCTGGGTCGTGCCGGTGTCTACGAAAAACAGGCGCTGGTGTTGGTCAATCTGGGCGGCTGCACCGGTTCCGAGGTGCGTGCCCTCGCCGATGCGGTCATCGCCGATGTGCGCGATCGTTTCGGCATCACTCTGGACTGCGAGGCTATTTTTGTTTAAGAATCGTTTAAAACTTAACGTGTAACTTGATTTCAACCATCACAACAATTCATAATCTTTCAACCATGAACAAATGTGAGACATTCTGGCAATGGTTTGCCGACAACAATGAGCAGCTTACCATGCTCAACGACCTTACTGAAAACGAGCAGCAGCAACTCCTTCAGGCTTTGCAGGCGGCACTCGATGCCTATTGCGAGGGCTTGACATTAGAGATGGGCGAACCCACTCCCTCGGGACGTACCCTCACATTCTCGGCAGAAGGCGATACCGACCTATTCCGTTATGTGGTTGAGCTGACCGACAATGCCCCCGATTTTGACTGGTGGGAATTTGTGGCTTTCAAGCAACCCAAAGGTAAGGATTTGAAAGTTACCTTTGACAAGTACCGTTTCGAAACCAAGAAAATGTACTTCATGCAGCTCGAAAGCGAAGAGGAACCAGATATCCTCGGTGTGCGTGTGGCATTGCCCGACCCCGTCGACGATGATGACGACCAGTTGGTGGGAGTCTATGTGACGCTCGAAGCCTTGATTGGTGAATTTGACTGTGCCACCCTGGTAGGTTATCTTGACACCTGTGCCATTCCCGACGAACCCTTCAAAGCGGGTTTCCGTCCCCTTGACGACTTCCCCGAATTTGTCGAATGGTTCAAACAAAAACGCGATGCGTGACAATCATTTTGCCACATATCGGAAATTTTTTGTATCTTCGTACCGTTTTTGTACGCGTGACACAAACAGTGTTTTGTGCGTATATTGTTAAAATTGAATAATATACTAAAAATACAATAGAATGAGTAAAGTAGATGTTTTGCTCGGTTTGCAATGGGGCGACGAAGGAAAAGGCAAGATAGTCGATGTCCTTACCCCCGACTACGATGTTATTGCCCGTTTTCAGGGAGGTCCTAATGCAGGTCACACCCTTGAATTCAACGGTATCAAGCATGTCCTGCATATCATCCCCTCTGGCATTTTTCACAAACAGAAAATCAACGTCATAGGCAACGGTGTTCTGATAGAGCCCGCCATTTTCTATGAGGAAGTCCAGGCGTTGCGCCAGAAAAATGTCGAGCCGACAGAGAATCTTTATGTCTCCAAGAAAGCACATCTTATCCTCCCTTCCCACCGACTCCTTGACGCTGCCAACGAGCAAGCCAAAGGCAACGCCAAAATCGGCTCCACACTGAAAGGCATCGGTCCTGCCTATACCGACAAAATAGCCCGTACCGGCATTCGTGTGGGGGATATTCTGGAATTCGATTTCCGCGAAAAATACCAATTGCTCAAATTCCAACATCTGCAGCTGGCTAAGACGCTCAATTTCGATATTGACAGTTTCCGTATCAACGACATGACGCTCGACGCCTACGAGGAACTCTGGATGCAGTCGCTCGACACGTTGCGTAAGTTCAAACTTATCAACAGCGAGTATTTTATCAACAGATGTCTCCGTGAAGGAAAGAAAGTCCTTGCCGAAGGGGCTCAAGGTTCCATGCTCGATATCGACTTCGGAAGCTACCCCTTCGTCACCTCCTCCTCCACCATCACGGCGGGTGTCTGCTCGGGTCTCGGTGTTGCGCCCTCTTCCATCGGAAAAGTCATGGGTATCACCAAAGCCTACTGTACCCGCGTGGGAGCAGGTCCTTTCCCCACAGAACTTTTCGACGAAACGGGACGCACGCTCTGTGAGCTGGGACACGAATACGGCGCCACCACGGGACGTTCGCGCCGCTGCGGTTGGATCGATATCCCGGCACTTCGCTATGCCTGCATGCTTAACGGCGTGACGGATCTTATCGTTACCAAAGCCGATGTGATGAACGACTTCGAGGAAGTCAAGATGTGCACCGATTACATCATCGACGGAAAAGAAACCGACGAAATACCTTTTGAGTTCAACGAGGTTGAAATCAAACCCAAACTGAAAGTTTTTCTGGGTTGGAAGAGCACGCTTGTCAATGCTCAAAAATTCGAAGATCTTCCCAAACAACTGGTTGAATATCTGTCTTCTGTTGAACAAATGACAGGGGTACGCATCATGGCGCTCTCCATCAGCCCCGACAGAAAAGATGTATTGTTTAGATAGTCAGACAATAATTTTAACAATTCAGCGTTTCCATCGTAAAACTATAGCAACGTTTAATAAAAGTTAACTGTTTTTGTTTGTCGTAAGATGCAATAAAACAGAAATAGGAAACACTAAACGGTAAACAATCTTAAACACAAAAAGATGAAAAAACTCCTTCTTGTAGCATTGTGGATTCTTCCGCTTCTGGCTGCAGCCCAGACCAAGGTGAAAGAAACCGATGTCCCCAAGTCTGTTCTTCTTGCCTTGGAGAAAACCTACGAATCCTATAAGGTCAAGACTTGGTATCAAGCTCCCGGCCAGTATATTGCCGAATTTGTCACGGACGGACAGAACGGCCGTTGCTATTTCACCGCCAATGGTGACTGGCAGTACAGCTCTTTCCCTGTCGACCTTTCGGAATGCCCCACCCTCATGAATTCCTATTTCGTCAACAACTACCCGGGCTACCGCATCCGCTCCACCGAGTATGTTGAGGAAATGAGTGGCGACAACTATTATCGTATGGTCATTGTCAAGAAAGGTATCGGCTCTGCCGATTGCGAACTGATCTTTGATACCCGTGGTAAGTTGCAGCGTTCCACAGCTCCCGACCCCGATGTGGTGAAGAAAGACTTCTATGCTCATTCCAACCCGGAAGATGTCACTTCCGACGAGGAAACCTCGAAATCCAAAAAGTCCAATAAAAAACGGCCCAAACCCGTCGAGGATGTTCCTGAAATCGAGGCCTTCACTCCCTCTGACGCCATTGCTGCCAACTTCGCCAAACGCTATCCCGCCACCCGCCTCAGCGCCGGTCCCGACTGGTATGAGCGCGACAACGGCGAATGCGTCGCCTACTACGCCAACAACCAGAAGAACAAATTCGAGGCGGTTTACAGCATGAGCGATGAGAAACTCATCAAAACCGGCAAGGTTCTCGCCAAGGAACGCTATACCAGCGCCATCATCAAATATCTGAACGAGAAATTCAAAGGCGAGAAATATAAAGTAGAGAAAATGGTTGTCTACGAGTACGACGCCAAATACCGTGGTCCTGACGGCAAAAAACCCAAACCCTACACCTATGTCGTCGTCAGCCAGAAAGCAGCGGGCCATACATTGAAGTACACCCGTATGGAATTCGACAACACCGGCAAGTTTATCGGCCTCATCGCCCAGCCGCTCGACCCCCGCGACGTACAGTAAAAACAATGGAAATAAAAAAGAAAGCACCGCATCAGCGGTGCTTTCTTTTTTATCTTGGGTAATGTTATTGATTCTCCATCATCCCTGCCTGTTCCACGAACTCCAGCAGTGCTTGTGATATGGCAATATTGTCTTTCTTCGGATAGCGTATCTGGGTGAATATCTGGCACAGGTTTTCGGTCTTGTTTTGACGGACCATCTCCTGGTTAAAGGGGAATTCTTCGCGTATTTTGTGGATACGTTCAATGTCTTCGTCGCTGTAGTCGTGGTAATGCTCGGCGTGTACCACGCCCTCCAAAGGCAACCGCTCGCTCAGTGCAGGTGTCTCATCGGGATACCCCATGCAGAGTGTCACGACAGGTACCACCCCCTTGGGCATTTCCAGCAATTCTGCGATGGCTTTGGTGTTGTACATGACGGTTCCCAGATAGCAAAACCCCAGCCCCTCGGCCTCTGCAGCAATGCAGATGTTCTGTGCAGCCAGCGAGGCGTCGACTGTCCCCGACATCAGCCAGAGGAAGTTGTCGTAGGGCTCGTCGCATCCGCGCAGCCGGCACCAATGGTGGTAGCGGTTCACATCGACACAGATTGTCAGAAAGGCCGCAGCGCTGCTGCCCTGTCCGTAATGCAACTTGGAGAGTTCCTCGATGTGGCTGCGCTCCTCGGTGACGATGACACTGTATATTTGCATGTTGCCTGTGTTTGAAGCGCGCATGCCGCATTCCAAGATGCGGTTCATTTTCTCTTTTTCAATCGGTTGCGGCTTGAAATGTCTTACACTTCGGTGGTTGTTTATCAGTTCAATGGTGTTCATGAATGGTAGTTTGAAGGTGAAAAAGTTTAAGAGTTGGAAAGTTAAAGATTTAAAAATGGGCGCATACACTTAAAAATTTTAAGTGACCGTAGGGACGCGAACTTTTAATTTTCTTCACACAATAACGTTCCGGTTTCATTTTTATTGCAAAACCGATAAATGCGAAAAAAATTGTAACTTTGCAGTTTCTTTTTAATGGAAAAATAATATAAAAATAGTATGCTGGGTTCTGAACCTCAATGGATTGCAATATATACGAATCCCCGGGCGGAAAAGAAAGTGGAGAAAAACCTGCGGGATGCCGGTTTCGAAGCCTATCTGCCGTTGCAACGGGAACTCCACACATGGAGCGACCGAAAGAAATGGGTCGAGATGCCGTTGCTCCGATCGTATGTCTTTGTACGTATCACTTCTGCACAACTTTCCAGAATACGTGAAATCGGGGGTGTTTCGTTTGTTATCGCATTCAAAGGGGTCGTCGCCACGATACCTGACCGTGAGATACAGATGATGAAGGATTTCCTTGCCGCCGAGCTTGCTGTCCGGGTTCGCACCGTCGAGCAACTTCATCGCGGTGCCCGGGTTCGCATCCATACCGGTGCACTTGCAGGAAAAGAGGGTATGTTGGTCAGCGACTGCGACGAAGGCAACTTTGCCGTCGAAATCTCAGGCATCAGCATGGCTATGATTATCCATGTCGACAAGGAATTGTTGGAGGTGATTCCCGAGCAGGAAACCCCTGACAAACCTGTCCATCGAAAAAAATACACCATACGATGAATATCATTATCGCCGGTGATGGCGAGGTGGGTTTCTACCTCGCAAAATCACTCACATTGCTCGATTACAATATTACCGTCGTCGACCCTCATTCCGAACTGCTCAGTCGTCTTGAGAAGGATACCGACTTGCTGACCATTGTCGGCGATTCCACTTCGCCCAAGGTGCTGGAGGATGCCAACGTGCATGACTGCGATCTCTTTCTCTCGGTGCTGCACGACGAGTCCATCAACCTTGTCACCTGTATCTTGGCAAAGAAACTCAAGGCCAAGAAAACGGTGGCGCGCATCACCAACGCCGAACTGCTCTCTCCCAAACATCGGGAGATGTTCCGCGACCTTGGCGTCGACGAGATGGTCTGTCCGGAACGTATTGCCGCCAAGGAAATCACCAACTTGCTCAACCATACGGTTGCCACTGAGTTCTTTGACTTCAGTGGGGGGCTCCTCACCATGTACCTGATCCGCCTCGAGGAGAGTTCCCCGGTGGTCGGCAAATCGGTCATGGAACTCAGCCAAATCTATTCCACCCTGCAGGTGCGCATTGTCGCCATCCTCCGCAGCGGTGAAACCATTATCCCCCATGCCGACACGGTATTTCAATCAGGCGACATGGCCTACATCGTCAGCAAGGCCAACCAAATCGATGCTGTCAGGAATTTGGCGGGTGGTACCGATTTCGACATCCGCAACGTCATGATAGCCGGTGGCGGCCGCATCGGCCGCTATGCCGCCCTCACCCTCGAGGACAGCAAACGCATCACCTTGATTGAAAGCGACCGCAAACGCTGCGAGGATCTCAGTGCTGTACTTTCCAAAACATTGATTCTGAATGGCGACGCTACCGATATCGAACTCCTCAAAGACGAGGGCCTTGCCAACAACGACGCCTTTATCGCTGTCACCGACTCCTCCGAGACCAATGTGCTTACCTGTCTCCACGCCCGTCGTTTCGGCATCCGCAAGACCATCGCGTTGGTTGAGAATACAGGATTTATCAACATCTCGCAGGATATCGGTATCGACACCATTATCAATAAAAAACTGATTACCGCAAGCTATATCGCACGTTTCATTGTCAAAGGCGATGCTGTCAGCAGCAAGTGGTTGAGTGGCACCAATGCCGAATTGATTGAGTTTGTCGTAGGACGGCATGCTCCGGCCACGCGGGTCCCCATTGGCGAACTTCGGCTTCCGGAGGGCAAAGCCACCATCGGCGGCATTATCCGTGGACGGGAGACGCTGCTCCCCACCCGCGACACCCAGCTGCGCGAGAAAGACAAGGTCGTCGTCTTCACCCTTCCTAATGTGATGGAAAAAGTAGCCAAGCTCTTCGAGTAATCAGAAGCAATTCGTATCGTCAAAGTTAACGTTAAGGTTGTCGTTCATGCCTGTCAGTAAACCTTTCACCATGCTTCCCAAACTGTTCCGTCGGCGGTTCAATTTCCGTCTGGTGGCACGTCTGTTGGGCATGTTGCTGATTATTCTGGCGGCATCTATGATGGTGCCCATTGCCGTGTCGCTCTACTATGGCGACGGTTCTCAGTTTGGGCTGGTATTATCGGGACTTGTCATCCTGATGTTAGGGCTGTTTCTGCGCAATTTTCTGGGAGTCAACGCATCCTACGAACTTCACGAGAAAGAGAGTTTCTGGTTTACCGCCATCATCTGGATTGTCGTGCCGCTGATGGGCTCTCTTCCCTATCTGTTCACCAGCAGTGTCAGCACCTTTACCGATGCCGCTTTTGAATCTTTTTCGGGTTTTACCACCACAGGCTCCTCCGTTATCGTCGACCTCAACAGGACCCCCCAGGGTCTGCTTGTCTGGCGCAGCACCTCGCAGTGGGTCGGCGGCATGGGACTGATTCTCTTTGTTATCGCCCTGTTGCGTCGTCTTAACGAAGGCAGTGCCCGGCTTTATGAAGCCGAGTTTTCCGGCAGCCTCCAGCGTCGCCTGCATCCCCGTATGGCGCGCAACGTTGTGCTGATGTGGACGATATATATCGCCCTGACGCTGGCGCTTTTTCTCCTCCTGCTTGCCGACGGCAACGGCTTTGTCGATTCCTACTGCATCGCTCTCAGTACAGTCTCCACCGGTGGATTCATGACCCATCCTGACGGCCTTGCCTCGCTTCCGGTATTCTCTTCATGGATGGTCATCCTCTTCATGTTTCTTTCGGGGGTCAATCTGGCTGTCCTCTTTTGCCTGTTCACATTCCGGTGGCGTTCGTTGCGCGACGACGATGAATTTCCGCGTTATCTGACGCTCTTTTTTGTTGCGGCGCTGCTGTGCACCATCTCCTTCTCCCTCGCCCAAGGAGGCTTCTCGCTGGCCAAACTGCGCTTTTCACTGTTCCATATTGCTTCAACCCTCTCAACCTGCGGGTTCTATACCACGCCTCCCGATGTCTGGCCTGCCACGGTCTCGGTGGTCACATTTCTGCTTATTTTCATCGGCGCCTCGGCAGGTTCTACCGGGGGAGGAATGAAAATCAAACGGTTGATGATACTGGGACGGCACATACGCAATTACTTCACCCATATGATTCATCCCCGCGCGGTCCTCTGTGTCAAAATCAATGGAAAGATAGTCCCTCCGGACTATGTGTCAAAGATATTCTCCTACATATTTCTCTACCTCTGCTTTGTTGTGTTGGGGGCTTTTGTGCTGACCCTGTGTGGAATCGACATCCCCAATGCTTTCTGTATGGCGGCAGCCAATATGGGCAACCTGGGTCCCTCTCCCGTCATCAACAATCTGGGCGCCAGTCTGGATTATGTGGCACTCCAGCCTGTGGCGAAATGGACCATGATGTTCCTGATGCTCGCCGGACGCCTCGAAATCTTTGCCATTGTGGCCCTCTTCCTCCCCGCCTACTGGAAACGGGAATGATAACGAAAACGAAGACGAAAACAAAAAAAACTCAAACCTTCCGCCCCATGTTCGATTGGAAAACAGCTGTCAGACCTTTGGGAATCCCTCTTGTAGGGGAAGGCATCACCATGCTTGCCTGTCTGATACCCGCTGTCCACTATCATGACGGGACCCTTTTGCCGGTGCTGATATCCGCCATCGTCACGCTGCTGACGGGTGGTCTGCTGCTGCTCTTGCTGCCAGCCTCACGGGGGGCGGTTGACCGTCGGGTATCCTACCTGACAGTGACCCTTGTCTGGTGTGTGATGTCGCTGTTCGCCACGCTGCCTTTTCTGTTGACGGGAAGCTGCCACACGTTGACCGATGCCTTCTTCGAGTCCATGTCAGGACTCACATCGTCCGGCGCCACCATCTTTTCCGATGTCGAAACGCTGTCTCCCTCCGTATTGCTATGGCGAAGCATCTCCAACTGGTTGGGCGGTTTCGGCATCATCTTGCTGGTCCTTGCTGTGGTGCCTACGATGGGACTGAACAAATACAGTCTCTATACCGCAGAGGCCAGCGGTGCCGACAACACCGGAAAAACCACTACCTCCATGCGTGCCATGGTGCAGCAGACGCTGACGGTATATCTTGTTCTTACACTAGTATTCGTTGTATTATTGGTGCTGTCGGGGATGACCCTGTGGGAGGCGGTCAACTTGACCTTCAGCAATATATCCACAGGCGGCTTCTCCATCTATTCCGACAGCATTTCGCGCTTCACGCCGCTGCAACAGTATATTCTTGCCGCTTGCATGTTTTTTGGCGGAATCAACTTTGCGTTGCTCTACAATATTTTAACTTTCCGGTGGAGCAAAATACGTCGCAAGTTGGACCAGTTCGGCTTTTTCATCCTCTTGTTGTTGAGTTCCATCGTATTCGTTGTCGCAGTGTTGCATTACCACCAAGGTCTCGCATGGAGCGAGGCACTTCGTTATGGGGTGGTGCAGACCACCAGTGTACTGACCACCACCGGCAGCGTCGTGGCCGACACCAACCAGTGGTGGACTCCGGTGTTGCTCCTGTTTCTGGTCCTTACCGCCTGTGGCGGAATGGCAGGCTCCACCACGGGCGGCTTGAAGATCATGCGTGTGTTGATACTTTTCCGCAATGTACACATTGCATTGGTCAACAGACTGCATCCCCATGCGTTCAATCCCGTGCGTCTCAACGGAAAACCCGTTGCCGAAAGCATCATCACCAATGTGATGGTCATTTTCGTTGTCTATGCGGTCACCATTCTTATCGGTCTGTTGTTGCTGATGGTCTGCGGAGTCAACGCTACCGAGTCATTGGGCGCCGTCTTTGGATGCATCACCAGTTACGGACCCGGACTGGGTGCCTGTGGCGGTTTCGGCAGCTACACCCATTTCCCCATCATGGCCAAATGGCTCTGCAGCATCCTTATGCTCCTGGGCCGTTTGGAATGCCTTACCGTATTCATCCTCTTCCTCCCCGGTTTCTGGCGGAACAAATGAAAGAAAGTGGAACAAATGAAATAAAGATGCGTGAGACACAATTTTTTTTCTTTTCCGGCGTTAAGAGACATCAATAATTCTGATATATGGACCAAAATCAAATAATCTCGCTCAAGGACTTGACCATCAGTCATGAAGAAGGTGTTGTGCTTCGTCATGTCAATTTCACGATGCATCAGGGCGAGTTTGTCTATCTCATAGGCAAGAGCGGTGCCGGCAAGACCTCCTTGCTCCGCGCGCTCTATGCCGACAACCCTGTCGAAGCCGGCAGTGGAACCGTTTGTGGATTTGACCTCTCCACCATCAAACGTCGCCAGATCCCTCTTCTGCGGCGCAAACTCGGCATCGTCTTCCAGAACTTCCGCCTCCTCAACGACCGCAATGTTTACGACAACATCGCCTTCGTACTCCGCAGCATCGGCTGGCGCAACAAGAAACTTATCGACGACCGCATCATGGAGGTCCTCACCTCCGTCGGTGTCGCCGACAAGGCGGACTATCAGACCTACAAGCTTTCCGAAGGCGAACGCCAGCGTGTCGGCATTCCCCGTGCACTGGTCAACACCCCTGAATTGATTCTGGCCGACGAGCCCACGGGCAACCTCGACCCCATCACCTCCAGTGAGATTATGCACCTCCTCACCGAAATCAACCGCAAATCGGGCGTCTCCATGCTCATCTCAACCCACGACTTCATGATGATGGACAAGTTCCCGGCCCGTGTGGTCTGTTGCGAGGAAGGTACCCTCGTCGACCCGCAAATGGATGACGGTGTACAATAAAACATCATTTTTCCCGTAATTAGTTCGATTCATTCAATTCGATATTCAAAATACCAGCAATGAAAAAACTTATCGTATTGCTTGCCATCGCCCTGCTGCTGCCTGTCGTGGCATCGGCCCAGAGTGGCAAGAAAGGCGCCAAGGTGGTCAGCCCCTTTATCGAGGGCAAGCAGAAGGTCCGCAAAACGGATTATGACTCCATCTGGAAATTCACCACTTTCGATGCCAAGAAAATCTACTATTGCGACTTCGACTATTCCACCATTCCAGTGGTCATAGAGGATCGTCATCCCGAGTGGGGTAACTTCACCCCCGTGATGAACTACCTGACCACCGTGTCGCGTTCCCCCATGCGTGTCTGCGCCATTTTTGCCGTCAACCCCACTGTTGCCGACGAAGCGCTCCGTGCCCGCTTGGTGGAGGAAGCCCGTGCCGAAGCTCTCGAAGCCCTCCAGACCTATCAGGCTTGGGCTGCTGATAAGGAACTTAAGAACAAGCTGCAGCTTTCGGTTGCGCAGGTCGACTACCGCTACTGGCAGGGAACCGAATACTTTACCAAGGAACAGACCGCCGACCAGCTCATCCATGTGGGTCTGCTGCTCTATTTCGGCACCAAGAAGGTCAATCTCTTCCCCAGTGCCGCCGAAGGAGCCCAAACCTTCCCCGATGTCCGTTTCTTCCCCAATGACGCCACCGTTGTGGAAAGCTGGGAACCCATGCTCGACAGTCTGGCTACCTATCTCCACCAGAACGAACGACTCGAAGTGCTGCTTCGCGGCTATTCCGACAATACCGGCACCGACGCCTACAACCAGGGACTCTCCCGCCAGCGTGCAGTCGAAATCAAGAAGAAACTTATCGCTCGCGGCATTCCCGACTATCGCGTTGAAATAGAGGCCAAAGGTTCTGACGACCCCATAGGCGACAACAGCACCTATGAAGGCCGTATCTCCAACAACCGTGTTGCCATCATCATCCAATAATCCTTTGAACTTCTAAACCCTCATCCCTTTTGACCCCCAAGGAACGATACCGTCAGATTTGCGATGCTCAGGGGAACCCAATCCCACTCTTTATGCAGCATTGGTGGATGGAGACGGTCTGTGCCGGAAAATCATGGGATGTGGCGCTGGCCTACCAGGGTGATACACTCACGGGGGTGTTGCCCTATCTCTGCAACCGTCATCTGGGCATGACCTATATCCTGCAGCCCCAGCTGACGCAGTTCTCGGGCCCCCTCTTTTTTTACCCTCAGGATTGTAACGAGTCGCAGCGGCTCGATTTTGAGAAACAGACGCTCGACAGTCTGCTCGACCCGTTGGAAGCCGTCAAGCCGGCCTATGTGCTGATGCACTGTTCCCCTGCAGTCACCAACTGGCTTCCCTTCTACTGGCGGGGATACAGCCAGACCACCCGTTACACCTACCGTCTCGATGACATCAGCGACCCGCAGCGACTTTTCGATGCTTTCGACCCTGAAAAACGGCAACGCAAAATCCGCCGCTATGCCGACAGTACCACGGTGCGTTTCGACATGTCGCCCGCCGACTTTGCCACGCTCCATCAAAAGTATTGGACTGCCAAAGGGAAAAAGGACCTGCTCGACACTGCTTTCATCGAGCATGTTTGTCGCACCGCCATCGAACGGGGCAACGGTGTCATCGCATCGTTGTACGACGAACAAGGCCGTCTTCTGGTGGCGCGTTTCGTCGCCTATGACAGTCGGTGCGCCTATGCACTCTTGTCGGCCTGCGACCTGCAACTGCACCGCAGCGGACACAACGAGACGCTGATATGGAGGCTGCTACAGTATCTGAGCGACAAAACCCAAGCCTTCGATTTCGAAGGCAGTATGGATTCCGGCATCGAGTACTTCTACCGCTCTTTTGGTGCCCGCCAAACCCCCTTCTTTGCCATTACCAAGACCAACAGCTCCCTCTTCAATATTCTCCTCAAAATCAGAAACAGATGATCTCCATCCAACAGCAGCTTGCCGTCGACTTGCGGCAGCTGCAGCCCAACAGCCTTCCCCTGAGCGACTACAGCCGTCAGGCACTGCAACGCACCCTTGCCGCTGCCGAGTACTATCTGGAGATATATCGCTTCAGTTTGGAGAAAGTGTTGGAACTGTGCAGCCTGTCGCCTACCGACATTACCCTTGTCGATTATGGTGGCGGACATGGGCTGCTCTCCATCTTCGCCAAGCGGCTTGGCTTCGCCCATGTCATCTATGTCGACACCAGTGCCGATGCGCTGCAGACCGTACAGCTGCTGTCGCAACAGTTGCAGGCAGGTCCCGATGTCGCCTTGCAGGGCGATGCCGAAACCCTGCGGCGTTGGTGTGCCGAGCGGCAGATGACCCCCGATGCCTTGTTGGCGATGGATGTCATCGAGCATATCTACGTACTCGACGATTTTTTTGCCTCGCTTCATGCCATCTCACCCCGGCTTCGCATGATCTTCACCACAGCCTCCAACCCCTACAACAGCCGTGTAGTACGACGACTCCGCCATGCCATGACCGACGACGAGCAGGGTCACGACGGCAAGAAGGGATTCTTCCAGCTTCGCCGCGAGTACATACAGCAGCTGCATCCCGACATGTCCGACAAACAGCTCGACTACTGGGCGGAGCATACCCGAGGGCTTAACTATGAGGATGTTGCCCGTGCTGTCGACGCCCAGTCCCCCAATCTGCTACTTGACCCCTACAACACCTGCGACCCCCAGACCGGCAGTTGGACCGAGCGCATACTTCCCATCGACGACTACCGTCAGCTGCTGGCCCCCTACGGATTCCAGCTCACGCTGCTTCCCGGGCACTACAACGAGCACCGCCGCGGTCCCAAGGAATGGATGAGCCAGTATTACAACAAGCAAATCGCTCAAGTTGTTGACAAGCGACCCGAGACCCGTCGCGAACTCCGCCACTTCCGCAAAGCCCTCAAAATCGCTCCATTTGTGTATATTATCGTTTGATGTAAAACAATAAACAAAAAAACACCTGCATAGCCCTTCGAGTCATTCGCCGTTAATAAAGTACCTGCGTAGCCCTTGCCTCATCAAGTTGTCAGCCGAGCTGACGGCACACCACGGCAGCCATAGCACGAGTAATTCGAGTAATACGCCGTTAAAAAAAAATCGCCGTTAAAAAAAGTACCGCGTAGCTTTAAATCAATTCGCCGTTAAAAAATGAACATCAAGCTGATTGTCGTCGCCAAGACCGACGAAAAATACCTTCAGGAAGGTATCGCCGTCTATGAAAATCGCCTCAAGCATTACGTCAATTTCGAAATGACTGTCATTCCCGCGTTGAAAGACCAGAAAGGAGCCACCCCCGAGGAAATCAAAGAGCGTGAGTCTGTTTTGATACTCAAAGCCCTGGAAAAATCCGACCGGGTAGTTCTGCTTGACGAGCACGGCACGCAGCACACCTCTGTAGGATTCTCACAGTTTTTGCAGAAGCAGATGAATGCAGGTGTCCGCAACCTTACCTTTGTCGTCGGAGGTGCTTTTGGATTTGCCCCCTCCGTTTACAAAGCCGCGCACGACAAGTTGTCTCTTTCTGTTATGACCTTCAACCATCAGATGGTACGCCTCTTTTTTGTCGAACAACTGTACCGAGCCTTCACCATCCTCCACCACGAACCCTACCACAACGAATAACCAAAGCACGAGCAATCAGAGCAATCCGCCATAAAAAACAGGTGGCCATTCGTGTGATTCGTGAGATTTGTGTTCAAAAAGTTACTCGCATAATTCGGGCAATTCGCTGTCGAAAAAGTCCCCGTCCACCACTTAAAGTTACCCTTGCCTCATACGGTATTCAAAAAAAAATGTAACTTTGTAAATCCAAAAAGAAATAAGTATTATTGTAAAATAAATAAAATCAGAATAATATGAAAGTAAAAGATGTTGTCGACGCCCTTAACCTCAAAGTTCTCTCGGGCGCAGAAGGTTTGGACCGCGAAGTTGAAGGCTGCTATGTCTCCGACCTGCTCAGCGATGTCATGGGCAATGCCGAAATGGGCAATATCTGGGTGACCCTGCAGACCCATAAGAATGTGATGGCCATTGCCTCGTTGAAGGAATTGGCCGCCGTCATTTTGGTCAAGGGCCAGTCCGCCAGCGCGGATACCCTCAGTCAGAGCAATGAAGAGGGAATCCCGTTCCTTTCCACCGACGAGGAGACCTTCGAGACTGCCGGCAAAATCTATCAGTTGCTGCATTCCTAATAGATCCTCCCGAAGTGAGCCAACTTCCGGCCGAAGACCGCAGCAGGTCCGAGGCAGGGAGTGTTTTTGATTTGTATTTATGGAAGAAGCCCTGCATCCCTACAAGGCGGATTTGCATATCCATACCGTCCTGTCGCCCTGTGGCGATTTGGAGATGAGTCCCACAGCCATTGTCAAGCGGGCATTGGCACGCGGGTTGGATATGATTGCCATTTCCGACCACAACACCACGCGGCAGGTCAAGGTGACCCAGAAGCTGGGACGGGAGCAAGGCCTTTTCGTATTGGGCGGTGTCGAGGTGACTTCGCAGGAAGAGGCCCATTGCCTCTGCTATTTTGCCGACGACAGCCAGTTGGATGCCTTCCAGGAGTTTCTCGATGCCCATCTTCCGCCCATTCCCAACGATGAGGACAAATTCGGCTACCAGTTGATAGTTGATGAAAACGAGGAGATAGTAGGGAAGGAGGAGTACCATCTCCTCAACGCCATCGATGTCGACATTGACGGTATTTATGACGAGGTGCACCGCATCGGTGGACTTTTTGTTCCGGCGCATATCAACAAAGGCACCACCTCGTTGATGAGCCAGCTGGGTTTTGTTCCGCCCGACCTGCGTGCCGACGGTTTGGAAATCAATTTCCGTACCACCAAGGCAGAGACGCTGAAGAAAGCCGCCTATTTGAAACGTTTCAATTTCATCACCGACAGCGATGCCCATTTTATTGACAATGTGGGCGATGTTTACAACGTTGTCTATATGGCGCACCGCAACTTCGACGAGTTTCGCATGGCCCTTCATGGTGAAGAAGGCCGTCATATCGATACCGATTATTTTCGCGACCACAAATTGCCCAAAATATTATAGAAGTCGGATTTTACAACAGATAATACCATTTTTTATCACTATGGGGAATTCTATATACCATAGCTTTTTATCAAAGAATGAATTAGAGAAACAAATAGATATACAGTCATATTTGTACAAAGGATTGGGAAGATTGAGTACTTTAACTTTCTTGTATGTGCAATAATGACCTTCTATATAGCTGAATAACTCATCTTCCGGAACGGTTGCATCAATCACTCTTTGGGAATGCAGATGCCACAACAAGGCTGGTGCTTTTGTTTTTGCGTTCAATAGAAGACCTTTTAGACTAATATTAAAGTGTGAGCGTTTCAAATCCACAAAATAAAGTTGAACACTGTCTTTGAAGCGAACATAACTATGGTCTTTATACGCAATGTATGTCAAATCAATAGTGTCTTTATGACCTTGATTCTTCAAAACATACGCTAATTCAACTTCTTTTTGAGGAGTCCCATAAGAAGACACTATATCATGATAGGTCCCCTTGATTATAAGATTGTCCGAAGAAAAATCATCCAAAGTGACATCAACGAAGGGGGCTTGTGGTGCTAAGAACAGATGGAAAATTCCCGGCAATATTAATAACAAACAATTAATTATCATTCCATTACCTGAAATTGGTTGACTCCTTTTGAATAATACTACTGAGTTTGGTTTACCAAGTTTGTTTTTAAAAACGATAATAAGTTGACTTTATTGTTTCTCTAACAGCTTTAACTATTTACTTCTACCTGCAATTTTTTGTCTTTTTTTAACGTTAATTAAGTAGTTAACTTTATAATGGTTTTTTGGTAAACTTTTACGTGGTTATTTACACCATGAAAAATAATCGAATAAGAAATAGAATATCGTTCCTTGTCTTTGCATTTCTTTTCATCCTACTGTGTGTATTGAATGTAAAACAATTTTTTACTAACAAGGAAACGAATCGGAACCGGGACTCTATGTCGTCTATATTGCTCGGAAGAAAACATCTGTCCAGGAATGATTTGGAAGTGCTCCAGGGATCAAAAGAGGGTCTGTTCCATAGCAATGATGTGAATAATATTGGTTTTATGGGGAACCGTCGACACTATTTGTTTCATACGTTTATCTTCGGGGAAATCTATCGTGACGGTTTTGCTAATCAACAGTTTGCAGAAAATATATTGGAATTGCTGGGTAATAATATCAAACAACACCCTGTACTTCTCGAAAAAGTCGTAGAAGATTTGAACGACGTGTCCAACCATATGTATTCCGACGCATTCACATCGAGCAGTGCGGCCGGTATGCTTGAAGATATGTACTTGGGGGCTTATGGGATTTTTTCTGTTGATTCTGTTAAGGCACAACATTATAAAATGAAATCTTTAGAGTGTTTCAATCTATGGATGGACTCCTTGAATCATATACATCGTCGGAATGTTGCCCGGAAAGAGGGCATTCGAAAGGGATTATATTCCCCGATTCCTTATTCCGATGCGGCCGAGCTAGTGGTAGAAGACGAAGTAACTGCAGACAATGATAGTGTCAATGAAGCTTTTATAGGTATAATATGAAAAAGTTCATTTTATTTCTCATTCTGCTGATAATGGCTTCTCTGTTCGTATACCAAAAACATTTGGAACGCACAAACAATGCTAACATCAATCAAATGAAAGCAGAAATACAACAGACACGCACTCCTACCGAATTAGATGTGCATGTGATGGCTAATGATTCGATCCCATCGGTTGTCTTTCTTACGCCAGGTTCCTTGACAGAATGGGAGTATTTCATGTATCTATTTATCCAATCCAGAGTCTACAGTGATTCTCTGGCTGATTCCACCTTTTCAACCTATATCTGGGGAATATTGAAACTTGATTCATTAAAAACGTATAGTAGAGAGTTTGCTCAATAAAGAAAAAAACTGGATAGCCAGAACAATGCCCAAAGTGTAAAAAAACCTCCTTTTTTGATTCTTATGCACGTGGGGTTGTATATCTATTTCAAAAGAGGAAAAAACCGTAATTATTTGTGTAAATTGAAAAGTGATTGAATAATTTGCGAGAAAATCAGCATTTTGACTTTAAAAAAAAACGGGGCGCCACAAATGAAGAGGCGCCCCTTGCATATAAAGATAATGAGTGAATTGCCTTATTGCGCTGTGGAGAAGCGGGTGGAGTGACCGTCGGCGGGATTGAGTGTTTCGATGCTGTTGCTGAACGTCACAGTGATATACACCTTCCCGTTATATTTGATGATATCCTGTGCCACATCGCCCAGACCGCGACCGTTGTTGTCGCTGAAGTAGTTGACAGCGGCGCTGCTGTTCGCCACATCCACGCGACTCACTTCCGCGTTGTTTCCACCCCAGGAACCCTCATTCAGGACCAGCAGGTTGTCGGCATCGATAGCGACAGCCTTGGAAGGCAGGTTGCCCAGCGGCAGAGCATCCACACGGACAGTGCCGTCGTTTTTGTAGACGTAGCAGTCACCCGAGGCAACATAGTTGCCATCGCTGGTCACGACGATGTCACCATTTTCGGGGTTGATGCGGATGCCGTAAGGTTTGTCAGCGGCGTTCCAGGTGATGTTCAGTGCGGTAGCCTGCAGGCTGCTGCCGTCGATCTTGTAGAATCCCAGCGAGCCGTAAGGGCTGGTGTAGCCGTAGATATCACCTTCGTAGACGTCGAAGTTGTAGAGAACCGTGTTCAACGGGGTGATCTCTTTGGTGTTGGTGTTCATGACGAACATGCCGCCGAAGTCAGTGGCATAGTCGCCCAGTGTGTTGAATACAATGTGGCTGTTGTCCAGTTTCTTGACTTTGTCAGGGTTAACACCCACGGTGATGCTGTCCACCAGTTTGAAGGAGGCGATGTCCACCACATACAGTTTGTTGTCGTAGTGATAGTTGTAGTTCTCGTCAGAAATGTTGCTGCTGGCAATGTAGAGCTTGCCACCAACGGCGGCAATGCCTTCCGGGTGGTACTGACCCAGGTTGCAGATGCCTGTGATGGCTTTCTGCTCGGTGTCGTAGCGGATGACCGACATCGGGTAGTAGCAGGTGACGTAGATGTTACCGTCGGCGGCAGCCATGTAACGTGGATTCTCGACATTGACGTCGATGGGGTCGTTCTTCTCTTCTTCCTTGCAGGAACTGAAAGCCAGCATTCCCAAAGCCAGCGTCACTGCAAACAGAGATTTCCAAAATGTTTTTTTCATGATATGAATTTTTAAAATATTAGAGTAATTATTTCATTTTTAATTTTTATCAAGAAAAATCTTTAACCTTTAAACTTTAACCTATAACCTTTATTAAAACCTTATTTCGAGTTTCATTCTAAAATTCCTTCCCATCATCGGATACGAGCGCACCACTTCGTACTGCACGTCGAGGAGGTTGAGCACCTGGGCTTGCAGGCGCAGGTCACAGAGGGGCAGTTCGAAGAGGCGGTCGAGGCTGATGCCGTGGTCTGCATAGGCTGGCATGCGGCTGTTGTCGCTGTTCTCCTGCTGGTAGTAGCGTTCGCCCACCATCATGCAGTTGTAGCCGATGTTGACCCATGGGTTCTTGAAGTAAAGTGTCACGCCACCGCTGTGGCGGGGGGTGTAGGGTATCTGGTGTCCGTAAGTCTTCTCGTTGTCGGGGTCGCTGCGGTCCAGTGCCTGTTGGTAGCTGTAGGTCACCGTGGCGTTCAGCGCGAAGTGCTCCCACTCCCAGTCCATGGCACCCTTGACGTCCAGCCCCGTGATTTCTACCTGGCCGAGGTTCATTGTCGACCAGAGAAACATGTTCTGTCGCGGGACGGCGATGATTTTGTCACGCACCTCGTTGCGGTAGCCGTCGACGGTCAAGGAATAGTAGCGCTGCGACAGTGAGTCTTTGCTGTAACGTACCGTGAGGGGTAGCGTGACGCCGATGTTGTGCTGCGTGGCGCACTCGGGGTGCAACGTGTCGAGCGGCATGACGAAGTAGTACATCTCGTTGAAATTGGGTACGCGGTAGGTCTCTTTGTAGAAGTAGCGCAGGCGGATGCTACGGTTTTTGAAGGGTTTGACCGACAGTCCGAGATAGGGCGACAGCTTGCGGTAGCGGATGGTGGCAGGGTTGTCGCAGGCGTCTTCGTCTATCAGCGTGGCAAGCAGGTTGCCTTTGATGTCGAAACGGGGATGGCGATACTGTAGCGACGCCGATTCGAGCAGTGTGGTACGGTCCACGCTGCTGTTGCGCGACAGGTTGCTCTCGAGCGCTGTCAGTGCCGCGTCGCTGGCCAGTGACGCGGTGAGCCCTTTGAACGGGCGCCAGAGCAGGGTGCCCGACAGGTAGCCTTCCTGCTGGCTGTATTCGTTTTTCAGGTAGCGGGAGGCTGTGGGTGCTTTGAAGTCCTCGTACAAATCGCTGGTGTATTGGTATTTTCCGAGGAGCTGGAAGCTCAGGCGGCGGTGGTCTTCGAGGTATTTCACCTGTGTGAAGAACAGCTGCTCGTGGGTCTCTTCCGAACCACGGCTGGCATAGAAGACTACAGGTCCCGGCAGTTCGTGGTAGCCTTGCACGTAGTGCGCCTTGGCGGTCAAATGGCGGTTGTCGGCGATGGTGTAGAAAAGGTTCAGGTCGCCCGTGGCCAGCCACATGGCCGAGTGTTCGCGGCGCTCGCGCGACTGTGCCCCGTTGTGGTCGTTGGTATAATATAATGTAAAGGGATAGTCGCCATTGCTGCGCAGGTAGTTGCCCCAAAAGGAGAGGGATAGCTTTTTGCCGAGGCTGCGGTCGATTGCCAGGGTGGGGGAGAGGAGTCCGAAACTTCCCGCTTCCATGCCGAAACGCAGATGGGTGCGTTCGCCGGGCAGGAAGAGCGGTTCCTGCGTTGTCATGTTGAGGATGTTGCCTGCGGCGCTGGCGCGTGCCGAGAGCATCATCTCCTCCTGTTGGCCGTTGCTGAGGCTGATGAAGGCGCTGTTGCCGACCATATAGCGTCCCAAGTCCACTTGGCCGTTTTGGCAGTCGTTGACCGCCACGCCGTCGATGGTCAGCGTGCTGAACTGGCTGCCCAGTCCTCGCGCCGACATGGTCTTCATGCCGCCCACGCCGCCGTAGTCGCGCAGCGTCACACCGGCCATCTGCTTCACGGCGTCGCTCAGCAGCATGGCGCCGGTGCGCTCGATTTTCTCGAGGTCCACCACCTGCACCGGAGCTTGCGATAGGGTGGCTGAGGGTTTGCGCTCTTTCGACACCACCACGGGGTCGAGATGCTGCCGCCGGTCGTGACGGGAGGTGTCCTGTGCCGATGAGGGCAAAGGTGACAGCGCCCACAGCAGGCAGGCAATGACAATAGCGGTTCTATGGATGGATGCAGTTCCTTGTTTCATAATTATCGCTCTTTCCTCGAGAGTGAATAATTCTTGTTGACGTTTGGCAGGTCTTCTGACTTTGTTCCTGCATCCCAGGCCTTCCCATGTGCCTGTGGCGACACACAGTGGCTTGCGGGGGGATGCTCCTTTCGGAACTTACAGCAGCGGGACTGTCAATGAATTTCACATTGTTCCCTTTTGACACCTAATTGAGTGATATGGAAAGATATAAATTGTATCTTCGTCGCTCTTTCGGTGACCAAACTGGATGCAAAAGTACGATTTTTTTTGAATATGCGACGAAAACCTTTCGTGGCGAACGGGAACGAAAAGTGAAAAAAACATAATTCTTGCGCTTGCGGAAGCTGTCGGGCAATAAAAAAAAGAAACCTCCGTTTCCCAGCAGTATCATTTTTTTTAACTATAACGAAAACAAAAAAAACTGTAAAACTTTTAAACGCTTAAACTCTCCCTACAATGAACATCCCCATTATCTGGATTATATTCGGTGTGCTCTTCATCGTCAGCCTTATTGCGAGCAAAAGCGTGGAGGCCAAATTCAAAAAGTATGCCAAGATTCCGATGAACTACGGTATGACAGGCCGCGACGTGGCGGAACAGATGCTCCGCGACAACGACATCCGCGACGTCACCATCCAGGAGGTCAACGGCACCTTGACGGATCATTACAATCCTGTCAACAAAACGCTGAACCTCAGCCACAATGTTTACTATGGAACCAGCGTTGCCGCCGCCGCGGTCGCTGCCCATGAATGCGGCCATGCGGTGCAGCACGCCACAGCTTACTATTGGCTCGGCCTGCGCTCCAAACTGGTGCCGGCTGTCAATTTCTCGAGCAAAGTGACGCCGTGGATACTTTTTATCGGTATCCTTGTGGTGCAGAAATTTCCTGCGATGCTGCTCGGAGGCATTATTCTCTTCGCCATCACCACACTCTTTTCCTTCATCACCCTCCCGGTCGAAATCAACGCCTCGCGCCGGGCACTGGTATGGCTCAACACGCACAATATCACCAGCCCCGATACCCACGGCTACGCCGAAAGCGCCCTGCGTTCGGCGGCCTATACATATGTGATTTCCGCGCTGACTTCTTTGGCCACGCTGCTATACTACCTGATGATTTATCTGGGCAACCGTGACTGAGAATTCCGGTAAGAAATAAGTTACAAACTTGTAATTTTTTGTGATAAAATAGATTATACAAAATTGTGTAATCTATTTTTTTTTGTTCCAGCGTTTTTCGGAGGGAAATGTGTATTTTTGTACCCTTATAAATAGTGAAACGTGGCAGCCAAAAAAGCAGAGAAACAGAGAGGACTAGCCGATAACAGCGGCAACGTTTACTCCGAAAAAACCAAAGACACGCCTTTGATGCGTCAGTACGCGGAGATGAAGAAGAAGTTCCCCGACGCGATGCTTCTGTATCGAGTGGGCGATTTCTATGAGACATTCAGCAACGACGCCATCAAATGCTCCAACATCTTGGGTATCACGTTGACCCGTAAAGCCAGCGGCAACAGCACCTACACGGAGTTGGCAGGTTTCCCCCATCATGCGTTGGAACAGTATCTGCCGCGTCTGGTCCGAGCGGGTCAGCGTGTGGCTATCTGCGAGCAGCTTGAAGACCCCAAAACCACTAAGGGCCTTGTGAAGCGTGGCATCACGGAATTGGTTACGCCGGGTGTCGCCTACAACGATATGGTGCTGGAGGTGAAGGAGAACAATTTCCTTTGCGGTCTTCATTTGGACGACAAAATTCACGGCGTCAGCTTCCTGGATGTCTCCACAGGCGAGTTTTTTGTTGCCCAGGGCGATATCAGCTACATCGACAAGCTGATGCAGAATTTCCATCCCACCGAGGTGGTGCTGCAACGCAAGCGCATGCACCAGTTTCTCGACACCTTCACCGAAAAATACTACACCAACACCTTCGACGACTGGGTCTTTACTCTTGATTTTGCCAAGGAATTGCTGATGAAGCAATTTGGGACTACTTCGTTGAAGGGGTTCGGCGTGGAGGAGCTCCCGGCGGGCATTATCGCCGCCGGCGCAGCACTTTACTATCTGCAGGACACGCAGCACGACCGTACCCAGCATATCTGCAAGCTGACACGTGTGGAAGAGGACAAATATGTGTGGCTCGACCGATTCACCATCCGTAACTTGGAATTGGTCCATTCGCCCAACGACAACGCTAAGACGTTGATTGATGTCATCGACCAAACGGCCACGCCCATGGGTTCGCGTCTGCTGCGCCGTTGGGTGGTCATGCCGCTCAAGGAACGGGCGCTGATAGAACAGCGTCTTCAGGTGGTCGACCAAATGGTGAGCCAGGGTGAATTCGCCGACGCCTTGCGGCATCATATCCGTGGCATCGGGGATTTGGAACGCCTGATTTCCAAGGTGGCGGTGCGCCGCATCAATCCCCGCGAGTTGCTGCAGCTGAAACGGTCGCTGGCTGAGATAGAATCGGTCAAAAGTCTCTGTTCGCAGATGTCGTCGCCGGCCCTGCAGCGCTATGGGGAGCAGCTGAACAGCTGCCGCAGTGTGTATGAGCTTATCGACCGCCAAATCAGCGAAGACGCCCCGGTCAAGGTAGACAAGGGCTATGTGCTTGCTGCCGGTGTCAGCGATGAACTGGACGAACTCCGTTCCCTTGCGGGGTCGGGCAAGGAATATCTGATGGACTTGCAGCAGCGCGAAAGCGAGCGCACGGGCATCCCTTCGCTCAAAGTGAGTTTCAATAGTGTGTTTGGCTACTATCTGGAGGTCACCAACACCCATCGCGACAAGGTGCCGCCGGAATGGGTGCGCCGACAGACGTTGACCAACGCCGAACGTTACATCACGCCGGAACTGAAAGCCTATGAGGAGAAGATTCTGGGTGCCGAGGAGCGTATGCAGGTGCTGGAGGCGCAGCTGTACGAGCAGCTGCTGCAGACCCTCACGGAGTATGTGCAACCGGTCCAGTACAACGCCCAGCTGATTGCCCAACTCGACTGTCTGCAGGGTTTTGCCGCGGTGTCGCTGACCAACGGCTACTGCCGTCCGACGTTGACAGACGACGCTGTTATCGATATCAAGGAGGGTCGCCATCCGGTCATCGAGACGCAGCTGCCGCTGGGCGAGAAATATGTGTCGAACAATGTGTATCTGGACCGTGACACGCAGCAAATCATGATCATCACAGGTCCCAACATGTCGGGTAAGTCGGCGCTGCTCCGCCAGACGGCGCTCATCGTGCTGCTTTCCCAGATGGGCTGCTACTGTCCTGCGCAGGCGGCGTCGATAGGCATCGTCGACAAAATCTTCACCCGCGTGGGTGCTTCGGACAATATCTCGTCGGGCGAGTCGACGTTCATGGTCGAGATGAATGAGACGGCCAGCATCCTCAACAATGTCAGCGACCGCAGCCTGGTGCTCCTTGACGAAATCGGGCGCGGCACCAGCACCTACGACGGTATCTCCATCGCCTGGGCTATCACGGAATACCTGCACGACAACAAGCAATTCCGCCCCAAGGTGATGTTTGCCACCCATTACCATGAATTAATCGACATGGCCGACCGCTACGAGCGGATTCAGAATTACCACATCTCGGTCAAGGAGATGGGCAACAAGGTGATATTCCTTCGCAAACTGGAGATGGGCGGCAGCGAGCATAGCTTCGGAATCCATGTGGCACGGATGGCCGGCATGCCTCCCCAGGTGCTTAAAAGGGCGCATGCCATGCTGGAAATTTTGGAGGCAAAAAGCGAAAAAAACAGCGATAAAAAAAGTGCGAAAAAAGCAAAAATCGTCCCTGAGAAAGTTCCGGAACCAGGCTATCAACTCAGTTTTATCCAGTTGGACGACCCGACGCTTCTGGAGATACGTGATAAATTGATAGATATTGATATTGATACACTTACGCCTATTGAAGCGTTGTTGAAACTGAACGAAATCAAAAAAATCGTCAAGAAAAAATAAAAATTTTTTTGTAGTTTCAAAAAAGTTTGTACTTTTGCACTCGCTTTTCGCGAAAAAAAAGCATGCGGAAATAGCTCAGTTGGTAGAGCACGACCTTGCCAAGGTCGGGGTCGCGAGTTCGAGTCTCGTTTTCCGCTCCAGGACGAAACGCGTCTGAGAGATGTTTGATGTACGATTGTAAGCGGAAATAGCTCAGTTGGTAGAGCACGACCTTGCCAAGGTCGGGGTCG
>JAEEGL010024963.1_pt1 | contig 39953 bp, 31 predicted proteins | sample 9134231 | NCBI WGS metagenome assembly JAEEGL01 (sample SAMN16246548, study PRJNA631951) | gut metagenome | biome: gut microbiome; feature: rumen; material: fiber-attached | host: Bos | place: Iran: Karaj | collected 2018-10
ACTGTGAGATCATTGAGCCAATGGTTACCATCCGCTCTCGCATGAAGGCTGCCGATGAGGCGCTGCTGGAGCAGTTGGCCGACAGTTTGCTGTCATGAAACCATAGGAGACAAGCACTTATAACAGACGGCTGATTTCTTCGATGGAATCGGCCGTTTTTATATAGTCTTGCCAGTTACCACGAATCATACCTTTGCTTTGCAGGTCATCGAGCAGGGCAATAAGCGAATCCCAGAAGCCTTTCATATTATAGAGGATTACCTTCTTGTGGTGATAGCCTATGGTGGCAGATGAGGCGACGGTAAAAATCTCGTCGATGGTACCGATGCCGCCTGGCAGGGCGATAAACACATCGCTCTGGTCCATCATCAGTTGTTTCCTGTCGCTGAGGTTATCGCAGGGAATTTCAATTTCGACATAATTACTGGTACGTCCGGTCTTTTCAATGATTGTCGGCACAATGCCGATAGTTCGTCCACCATTCTCTTTTGCAGCTTTACCCACACATTCCATGAGTCCTTGATTCACACCTCCATACACGATGGTATGGCCGTTCTCCGCTGCCCACTTTCCCAGTTCCTCAGTCATCGTGAAGAATTCCGAATCAATCTGCTTGTTAGCAGAACAAAATACACATATCTTCATATTGTCCTTGATTATCTGCTGCAAAGTTACAAAAAAAAAAGAGAAAAGCCTAAATTTTTTTACTTTTCCAGTGACAGAGTAGAATCATTTGTGTATGTGGCCTTTACCCTTATACTAAACCCCCTCTAGTATCATACTAAAAGGGGTTTAGTGTCGGGGTAAATGAACTCAATGAGAATGCCTTCTCTTTGAGTTCCAGAGAATCCTCTTGTTACTTCATCTCTCTCTCAATGGCCTCGAGCATCTGCTTCTGTTGCTTCAGGCTTGTGTTCGCCTCGATCGTCTTCTTAAGATTCTCCAAGTCGGCTTTAGAACACAGCGCTTTGATGGCCTTAGCAGCAGGTGCAGTTGCGAGCCAATTTACTTCAGGGTCGTTGACAACATCGGTCAGCACCTTTGCAAACTCTGCAGGTTTGAAATAGGTGGCCTTAGCCTTCCAAGCACCAATCTCCTTCTCTGCTACAGTACTGAATGCGGCAATGCCTGCCCATGAAGGAACCTTATTGGTGCGAGGTGTCTTCTTATAGTAGTTCATTGTGGCATCGTAGGCTGCCTTACAGGTGTTCTTGTGGAAGGGGTAATCGAGCCACATCGTGCTCAGTCCTCGGATGGCATCACCATGGAATTTCTCCTGTGCAGGGTCGTCGAGCACCTTTACCAGCTCGGGTACGAAGGACTCGTCGCCCAACTTACCCACACCGCTGAGTATGAGTTTGCGGGTGTTATCGTCCTTGTCGGCCATCAGCTTCAGGGCTGCTTCCTTCACGCCGTCAACGCCCTTGCTCCAACTGTTGCCCACGGCAATGGCTACCTTGCGGCGTACAAACGGACTCTCGTTTTCTAACTGGGCCAGTACGAACTTGGCCACCTCAGGGTGCTTCAGTTCGTTGGATAGAGCTTCGACACCACACTTGATGACGTAGGGATCCTTCTCGTTCATGAGCGTGCTTAGGTCATTAGACACTTCGCTGTCTTTGGCACCAAACAGCTTGCCTGTGCTGGCTGTAATGGCCTGACCGCGTACCTGAGGCGATGCGTTGCTCATGAGTTGCTTGAGGATATCTTTAAAGTTTTCAGGATTCTTACGATTCTTAAAGGCTGTGTTACGAGCTTTGGCCACGAAGTTTTTCTCCAGTTCCATGGTTTTCTCGTCAATAGCTACCTTCGAGTAAGCCAGATACATGGCCTCGTACTCCTCGGGGGTCAGCGTTCCTTTTTCCGGTGTTGTCACCATGCTTATCAGTCCCTCCTCGGTAAAGGGTACGCTGTTTAGCAGTCGCATAGCGGGACTGTCATCACTTGTACTCTCGGTATTCTGTGCCTGTTTGTTTCCACATGCTGTCATTGTAGCAGCAATAACCATGATGGCAAAACTTAATAGTACTTTCTTCATAATTGTTTAATGTTTATTGGTTGTTTAATATCTCATTCGTGTGGATGATTATTTATAGTTGACAGGAGTCAGCTTTGCACCCAGACCTACGTTCATGCCATACTGGCCCTTCACCGTCTTCTGCAGGTCCATCTTCTGCATCACGTACTTGTCGCCCTTCTTGCAGATAACTGCGGCAGGGATAGAGTAGTGAGTGATAGGATAAGGGAACTTCTGGCTCTTGAATGCCTGCCATTTATTTCCTAAGTAGATAGTCTTCACATACTCCAGATTAGCAGCCTGAGCCCATTTCTTGGCAGCAGCATCGCCATTGCTCTTAATGTCAGCAGCAACGCTTACGCCAACAGGCATATCAACGGGCTTCACATTGTTGACACCACAGATATCAATCATGTTGCGGTACTTCTCGCGATTGTTGGCCTCCCATTTTGCAGCCTCAGCTTCTACCTTGCGAATCCATTCTGCCGATGCAGCAGCGTTTGGATGATCCTTGATGATTCGATCTTTCATTGCCTCGGCCATGAAGAAACTTTGAGCTAGTCCTACGCTACCATTCTCCAGAGCGCCTTCAGCACGCTTATACTGATGAACGGTGTACTCGCAGATGTAATCCAGCGGAATCTTCTTTTTGGCAATTTCGATAGCATACTCCTCACGAGCCCGGCGTTCGCTGATCATGTCCGATTTAGAAGGCCATGCTAGCATCCAACCCTTTTCTGCATTCACGACACCGCTTGATTCATTGCTCATCGGATACTCCAGATAAACCATATAGGTCGGTGTGTCATAAATCAGAACCATGGCGAATACCATGAAGTTATCCCATGTTGGATTATCTACGAAAGCCTTAGTCCAGGCATAACGAGGAACTTCATCCCAAGGAGCACATGTCTTCTTATCTTCAGAGGTGATGTAGTCCGTCAGACCATAAATAGTTGTACTCGTCAACAGTTTTAGAACTTCCCCGAATATTTTCGTATGAATGAACAACTGCTGCTTGTAGGCATCCGTCTTGCGGTCGCCTGTAAATACCATTTTATCTGCCCACGAACCGAACGTATTCTCCTTACCTGTCCAGCGCCAAACAACGCCTTCTGCAGAGGGGTTCTCGATGCCAGCAGCCTCGCTGGCCTGACCTACGGCTGCACTCTTGGTGTCCTCCGCCTTCTGTTCTACCTTCTCCTTTGCAGCCTTCTTTGCCTTATTAGCAAGTCCTTTAAGACTGCCGAACTGTGCGTTAGCACTAACTGCGCCCCCAAACAGGAACATTGAGACCATGAGGGCCTTTGCAATTGTCAGATTCTTTTTCATAATTCTTTGTTGTTTTTTAATGGATAAAGTTTATGATTGATTATTGTTTAATGTAATTCTTGATTTCTTCTTGGACCATACTCCTCAGCTTCTCCTCAACGCGGAGGTCTACGAAGTTCTCCAAGTCGAGCAGTCTGTCCAAGTATTCCTTGGCATATTCCATTGCGGATTCCTGGTAAATGGTTTTTGCCATGATTGATGAATTTGATTTCGGGTGCAAAATTACAGCCAAAAAGGTTAAAGTGCGTTATCATTTCATCAAATTCTCTTATCATTTTGTGTAATTTGGCCCTTTTTATCAAGATATTGGGTGGGTGTGATGCCAAAATGCTTCTTAAAAGCTCGCGTAAAATTGGGTGTGTCGTTGTAGGCGCAGAGCAGGGCTACCTCGGAAACGGTCATCTCCGGATGGTTGTCTAGCAGGTGGCAGGCGCGCCGCATACGAATTCCTTGGATGAACGACTGAGGTGTCTCGTCTGTGATGGCGGTTAGTCGCTGGCGGAACTGGAATAGACTCATGCCCAGACTATCTGCCACGTGGTTAGCATCCAACTGTCCCGATTGCATCAGTATGTTGATGGTATTGGTGGTCTTCTCGAGGAAGAGCTTGTCGGCCTCGTTCAGTATATCGCCTGAATCCTGAGGGGTGTTGGCGATGGCATTGTCGTATTGCTCATTGAGGATGTCGTATTTCTCGCGCAATTCCCTGATGCGGTCTTTCAGTTCAGCATTCTGTCGGCTCTGGAGTTTTTGCCTGCGCCTCATGTAGAACCATACTGCTACTGCCAGCAGGGCAGTGACTATGGCTATAGCGATGGCACACAACTTGGCCCTGCGCTGGGCATGGTTCTCTATCTTCAGCCAGTCGTTGCCGAATGCGGCATTATATTTGGCCAGATTCTCCGCCGAGGTGTTGTTGTAGATGGAGTCTTTCAAAGTGGTGAAACGGTCGAGCTGGCGCTTGGCCTCGTCTGGGTCTTGTTTCCACAGGGCTTCGTAGAGTCCTTTTCGCGCATGTACCTCATTATATGGATCGCCTAAGGCCATGAAGAGGTCGGCTGCCTCACGGTAGTAGGCGATGGCTTCTGCCTCGTGATGGAGTTCGTATTGGGCCATGCCCATCTTGTTACAGGCGATACCCAGCGACTGGCGGTTATCAGTATTGCGCAGATAGGGTATCACCTCCTTCAGCACTTGTTCGGCTTGCTTATAGTCGTGTAGTCCGATCAGTACTGAGGCTTTCTGTGCCAGTCTCACCATGGTGCGGTCCTCATTGCCCTGTTCCTTGTCGATCTCGTAGGCACGTTCTATATAGGCGAGGGCCTTCTCGTCTTTGCCCTGGGCGTGGTATACCTCCGAGGCCATGCCTTGCAGGATGGCCATGCGGTTGGGGTTATTAGCCTTTTCTGCCATCTCGATACCCTTCAGGATGTATTTCTCAGCCTCGTTCTCCTGGTTGGCGCCCATATAGATGGCTGCCAGAGTGTTAAGGCTCGACGACATCACGTCGGGATCGCCTGTCTGCTCGTCAAGTTTATAGCATTCCTTGGCATATTTAGCGGCCTCGTCATAATCTGATAATCGAATATTAATTACCGCCAACAGGTTCAGACAGTCGGCCTCGCTCTCCGTACCTCTGCACACGGGCAGTGCCTTCAGTGCATCGTCAAGCGCCTGTTTGTAGTTCTGCTCGGCATAGGCTTTGTCGGCCTGCTCCAGCATCTGCATGGCCAGCTTATTATCTGCCAGCGCCATTCCTAGTGTCGTCGTCCACAGTAACAATATGGTTATGGTCCGTTTCATGCTTTATGATATACCTAAAACAGGGGCAAAGTTACAAAAAAGTTTTGGAATAATATGCAAAGGATACTAGCTATTTTTAATGTTTCTTGGGTTTCTGAGAAATTATTCGTATCTTTGCACCCAAGATGAAGACATTTGAAGAATTAGGCGTTAGCGGAGAGATTCGCAAAGCCATTGAAGAGTTGGGATTTGTACAGCCGATGCCTGTGCAGGAGGCAGTGATACCTTACCTCTTAGAGAACAAGAACGACGTGATAGCCCTTGCCCAGACAGGTACGGGTAAGACAGCTGCATTTGGTATCCCACTCTTGATGAGGATAGACACCTCAAATCGTAATGCGCAGGCCCTGGTGCTCTCGCCAACGAGAGAGTTGTGTCTGCAGATTACAGATGATATCCGTGATTTCGCGAAATATATGGATGGTGTGCATGTGGAGGCCGTATATGGCGGAGCATCGATTGAACCCCAGATGCGAGCCCTCAAGAAAGGTGTGAACATCATCGTTGCCACTCCAGGACGACTCATTGACTTGAAAAATCGTGGTGTCGCAGACCTGACAAACGTAAAGAACATAGTTTTGGACGAGGCAGATGAGATGCTTAACATGGGATTCTCAGAGAATATCAGCGAGATTTTCGAGTCTATCAATGAGAACCATAGCACTCTGATGTTCTCTGCCACAATGAGTCGTGAGGTAGAGAAGGTGGCAAAGAAATACTTGTATGACTATCAGGAGATTGTAGTTGGTAGCCGTAATGAGGGTGCTGAAAACGTGAACCATATCTATTATATGGTGAATGCTAAGGATAAGTATCTGGTACTTAAGCGCATCGTCGACTACTATCCCCGTATCTTCGCAATCATCTTCTGCCGAACAAAGATTGAAACCCAGGAGATTGCAGATAAGCTTATCAAAGACGGCTATAATGCAGAGTCGCTGCATGGAGACCTCTCTCAGCCCCAACGAGACCTTACGATGCAGAAGTTCCGCCAGCATCTTACCCAGTTGCTTGTGGCAACAGACGTGGCAGCACGAGGCCTTGATGTGGATGACCTCACTCATGTGATAAACTTCGGTTTGCCCGATGATATTGAGAATTATACCCATCGTTCTGGACGCACAGGTCGTGCAGGAAAGAAGGGTACTTCGATTTCTATCGTTCATAGCCGAGAGAAGTTCAAGATCCGCAATATCGAGAAGGAGATAGGTAAGAAATTTGTGGAAGCAGAGATTCCTTCAGCTGAGGAGATTTGCAAGAAGCAGCTTTATAAGGTGATGGATCAGATAGTAAAGACTGATGTTGATGACGAGGAGATAGCTCCTTTTATGCAAGATATCAGCCGTTATTTCGAGTATATCGATAAGGAAGAGCTCATAAAGAAGATCGTATCTCTGGAGTTTGGTAAGTTCCTGGCTTATTATGCTGAGGCACCCGAGATTGAGGCTGTTGTCCCTGACAAGAAGGAGAAACGTCCTCAGAGCGACAAGCAGAAACTTCAGAATAAGGCACAGAAGGGCTATCGCCGTTTGTTTATAAATCTCGGTAAGCGTGACGGCTTCTATCCTGGAGAACTTATGCAGACGCTGAACCGTTTTGTGGGAGGTCGTCAGGAGGTTGGACATATCGATTTGCTCGATACTATCTCATACTTCGAAGTGCCTGAAAAGGATGCAAAGAAGGTAATGATTCAGCTTACTGGCATCAGATACAAAGGTCGTACTGTAAGATGTAACGATGCTGATGAAGGAGGCAAGGCTGAAAAGCCAAAGCGTCAGAAAAAGGACGATTGGCGTAGTTTGATGAATAAAGTACCTCGTGACCTCAGAGGTCCTGAGCCCGATTTCTCTGAAGAAGGCTGGGCCCTGCGCAAACCCCGCAAGAAGAAATAAATAGATTGCCTATGGATAAAATAAGTGCCACTTATCATGCAATAAGTGGCACTTATTTTGTATTACTTGGCACTTATTCTGAATTACTTGGCGTTTATTTCTTTGATAAGGCGATCTGCTTTTCCCCATGACTCCATCATGTAGAGGACATAGCGGATATCTACACCAATGCATCGTGCAAGCTGGGAATCGAAGAAGATATCCGAGCTTAGGCTGTCCCAGTTGCCATCGAAAGCAAGGCCAATGAGTTCACCCTTGCCATTAAACATCGGGGAGCCAGAGTTTCCGCCAGTGATGTCATTGTTTGAGAGGAAACAGAGATGCAGCTTGCCTGTACCCTTATCTGTATACTTCCCGAAGTCTTTCTTTGAGAGCAGTTCCTTCATAATTGGCTCTGCCTCGTAGTCGATGACTCCATTCTCGCCCTTTTCCATCTTCTCAACGATGCTCTCAGTTGTGGTGTAATAGCCTGAAGGCTTGCCACCAAGAAGATATTCGCCTACCTGACCATAGCTCAGACGCATAGTCATGTTAGCATCGCTGTAGTTAGGCATGTCTTCCTCCATACGAAGTTTCGCTGCACAGAGATAACGTTCCTGGATGTCGATGCTGTCGTAGGATGCCATCAGGTCAGCACGAATCTCGCCTAATATCTCGATGAGATCCTGACCATAGATCACGCCTGGGTCTTTGTGATAACCCTTCTTGTTGACATAGATCTTCTTGCCGTTCTTCATCAGCTGCGACTTCTTGAAGAGATAATCCACATATTTCTGATAGTCACCACCAAACTTTTTATCGATAGTCTGATAGAAATCAGGCAGATACTTCGCTTCTGTTACCTGCTCGCGATAGTGTCTCATCAGAGCAGCCAGAACCTCGCGATCGAGATTGAGATCCCATGTGTCGCTATTATCCTTGAAGTCGATATACTGCTTCTTTGGATTCTTCTCATCGCCCTTCAGACGGATACCGTTCTGCACCCTCATGGCCCTACGGCTCATCTCATCGTTGTTTCTGAACGTCTCGCTAAAATACATCATAGCTCTCATGGCATTGAAACGCTGCTTATACAGACGCTCAAGCTTGTCGAAGTCGAGCTGGCCTTTCAGGAAACCTGTAGAGTCCTGCCACTGACGGATCTTAGCCTCAAAGGCTGCCTTCTGCTGAATAAGTCCGATGGAATCGATACATTTGTTCATTCCGATTGAGTTTTTCCAGTAGTTTGAGCTCTGGGCATACTTGGAATCATACTTTATGCGGACAGCTTCATCGGCACGCATATGACGGATCATGATGTTCTGCTTAACCTCGCGGGTGAGATAGCGTGGCTTGTTCTGGGCATCGCGACGCTCAAGGATACCATAGCTCGACAGATAACGGCTCGTGCTTCCTGGATAACCGATAGTCATTGAGAACGATCCTGGCTGATATCCCTGCAGAGACACCTGTGCCCACTTCTTTGGATGCATGGGGACATTGTCCTTCGAATACTTCGCAGGGCCTCCTGTCTTTGGGTCTACATAGATACGGAATACAGAGAAGTCGCAAGTCTGACGGGGCCACATCCAGTTGTCTGTCTCGCCTCCGAACTTACCCATCGACTTTGGAAGGGCAAACACCAGACGTACATCCTCATAGTCGCGATAGGTGGTGAGATAGTATTTGTTTCCCTCGTAGTAAGGCTTCAGCTCTGCACGGAGGGTAGAGTCTTGCTTACGCACCTGTTTTTGGAAAACATTCTCCAGAGAGTCGATGAAATGGCCTCTTTTGTCTTCTGAGAGTTTGCTGAGGCCAAGACTGTCGAGCTGTTTTGTGACATCTTTCTGCTCTACCATGAAACTTACGAAGAGATTCTTGTTTGGCAGTTCTTCCTCATAGCTGTTGGAAACAAAGCCATTGAGCATATAGTCGTGCTCTACTGTTGAGTGACTTCTGATAGCCTCGAAGCCGCAATGGTGATTGGTAAATACCAGTCCGTCTGGCGATACCACTACTCCTGAACAGAAGCCTCCAAAGAGCACTACGCAGTTCTTTATAGCGTCATCACCTTCATAGAGAGCACCATAGGGCAGCTCGTAATTCTCTAGCTTCATCTGCTCATAGACAGCATTCGGCAGGTTATACAGGGTCCACATGCCTTCATCGGCGTGGGCGAGATTAACTAGGCTAACTAGGGATACTAGGGATACTAGGATTCTTTTCATACGATTATTATTTTTTGAATTTCTTTCCGATAATAGGTAGTTTGCTCAAAGGAAGATCTCGCTTTATGATGACTGCGAGGAAGAGCAGGATCAGGATAGTATTCACTGCGAGTGACAGCCAGAGGGGCAGGTCATCCCTGAGATACATCATCACGGCGAAGGCGAGGGCTGCAATCATCGTATAGAGGGCGATGTCTTTCAGGGGATAGTTGAGTGGATAGTGTTCCTGTCCGATGATATAGGATGCTACCATCGCAACACCGTATCCTGCGAAGCCTCCCCAGGCACAAGCTACGAAGCCGTACTTTGGCACAAAAATCAGGTTTACTGCTATCAGCACCAGACATCCGAGACCTGAGAACCACGCTCCCCAGATGGTCTTGTCGATAATCTTATACCAGAACGACAGGTTGAAGTATATACCCATCATAATCTCTGCTGCCATCACGATAGGCACTACTCGGAGACCACTCCAGTAGTCTTCTCCGATGAGGAACTTCAGTATGTCGAGATATCCCACAACCATCAGGAATGCCAGCAGGGTGAAGATTATAAAGTATTTCATCGCCTGCTCGTACATCTCGTGCTGGTCTTTATCCTTTACTCCAGCGAATACGATAGGCTCGTAGGCAAAACGGAAGGCCTGTGTTATCATCGCCATAATCATTGCAATCTTTGAACAGGCGCCGTAAATTCCAAGTTGCTCCTGCATGTCGCTGCCTTGGTAGATATAGGGGAAGAGCATCTTGTCGGCTGTCTGGTTCAGGATACCTGCGATGCCAAGCACGAGGAGAGGCCATGAGTAGCTGAGCATCGTGCGTAGCAGCTTGCCATCGAATTGCCAGCGGAAACCTGCATATTCTGTGATAAGCAGCAGTGCGAGCATCGCTGTGCAGACCAGGTTGATATAGAATGCGTAACCCACGTCCTTGCCATCCATCCAGGCGAAATAGATGACGTTAAGCATTATGCTCACCACGATATTCAGAAGTTTCAGGGAGGCAAACTTTATGGCTTTCTTCTGTTGTCGCAGATGGGCAAAGGGGATACAGAGGAAGGCGTCGATGGCCACAGTAACTGCCATCACCCATACATATTCAGGATGATCTCCATAGCCCATGAGATTGCTTATTGGCGTGATAAAGTATATCACTAATGCAGCAAAGAGAGCTGATACGGAGCTTACAGCGATGAGTGTGGTAGAGTAGACTACCTGCGAGTCAGTATGCGTCTTGTTGGTAAAACGGAAGTAGGTGGTCTCCATTCCGAAGGTGAGAATCACCAATATCAGCGCCACGTAGGCGTACATATTTGTTATGATGCCATATCCGCCTGAAGCTGCGGAGAGCTGGGCAGTATAGAGTGGCACCAACAGGTAGTTAAGAAACCTGCCTATGATACTCGAAAGGCCGTAGATGGCCGTATCCTTTGCTATTGCCTGAAGTTTTCCCATATCTTATCCGAAGAACATATATGCTATTGCTATTGCTGCGATGATTCCTGCGAGGTCTGCAAGTAGTCCACAGGTCACAGCATGACGAGTCTTTGCTATTCCTACGCTGCCGAAATAAACTGCGAGGATGTAGAAGGTGGTGTCTGTAGAGCCTTGGAAGATACAGCTCAGACGTCCGATAAACGAGTCTGCACCGTATGTAGTCATCGCATCCACCATCATTCCTCGAGCTCCACTACCTGATAGAGGCTTCATCAGAGCCGTTGGCAGAGCACCTACGAAGTCGGAATTGCCTCCACAGGCCTCTACGCCCCATCTGATGCCATCGATAAGCATATCCATCGCACCTGAGGCACGAAAAACGCCGATACCAACGAGGATAGCCACCAGATACGGGATAATCCTCACTGCTGTCTGGAATCCCTCCTTTGCGCCCTCGATAAAGGCATCGTAGACATTTACCTTCTTCCTCAAGCCAGCTGCTATAAAGGCGATGATGATTGTCATCAGCATGATGTTGGCTGAAGTGGTGCTCACCTTGTTCATCAGTATGGAGTCGAGCTGTCCGAAGCCCCAGATGATGCCTGCCACAACGATAGCAGCACCTCCGAGGGTGAGCAGCATCGTACGATTCAGCAGGTTGATCTTCTGGAAGAGGCTCGTTATGATAATGCCTGCGAGAGTCGAGAAGAACGTAGCGAGCAGGATAGGGATGAAGATGTCTGTAGGCTGGGCGGCACCCATCTGAGAACGATACACCATAATAGATATAGGTATCAGGGTCAGGCCGGATGTGTTCAGCACGAGGAACATAATCATAGGATTGGTAGCTGTGACCTTAAGATCCTCAGCCTCTTCGTCAGTAATAGCTCCGCTGTCTTTTTTATTTTTTATTTCCTTATTTTTTATTTCATCCAGCTGCTCCATAGCCTTAAGGCCAAGGGGAGTGGCGGCATTATCCAATCCGAGCATATTGGCTGCGATATTCATGAAGATAGAGCCAGTAACTGGGTGGCCCTTGGGGATATCAGGGAAGAGTTTGGTGAAAACAGGACTCAGAATCCTTGCCAACACATTCACCACGCCTCCTTTTTCGCCTATCTTCATTATGCCGAGCCAGAGGGCCAACACTCCTGTAAGACCCAACGATATCTCAAATGCCGTTTTCGACGATGAGAAAGTGGAGTCCATCATTGCTGGGAAGACCTCAAAGTCGCCCCAAAACACTAATTTCACCAGCGCAATCACAAAAGCTAAGATGAAAAACGCTACCCAAATATAATTCAATACCATACAGAGTGCAAAGGTACAAAACTTTTCTGAATTATGCAACATTAAGACTTGCAAAAATCAATGCGTAGTCTCTTTTGTAAATATAATTCGCCTCCATATTTATTTCTCTCAAAAAACCTCTGGTTAAAAAGTTTCTGCGACCTGCCTAGGGCGCAAATTTCTCCTCGCCTAAAAGATAGTGTTTCATCGTGTAGTGTCATTTCTGCCCTGTTTTACAGCTATCTTGGTCTTTCTTAAATTTGTAAAGAAAAACAAGCCGTAATCTCATCAGGCACGAGATTACGTTTCGTTGCCATCGAGCTTACTTCTTTATATCGATGTTGTGGTGCGCTTGTATTTCGCAAAGTAGAAACGTAGAAAAGTAGTATTAGGTCGGTTTGACTAATATTTAGGCAATGATATTATAACTATAGTAATTATTATTATAATAATTTTCAGAAGAATCATTGTACTATCAATAGCTTTTCTATTTAATGCCAATGCCTCAAAACTCATACCAGTGCGGTTCTACTTTTCTACTTTTCTACGTTTCTATAGTTATTAGATACTTGTCTATAAAAAAGAGAGCGGCTACTTTCGCAGCCGCTCCCCAGGAATTTAGTCTTATTTAAAGTATCTGATGAATCAATTAATACCAAATAATCTTTGGATCTGAAACCCATTCAGAGAATTTCGTGTATACTTTTCTTATATCTGTTCTTTCAGTCACTATCTTATAGCCCTTATTAACTGCAATCTTGGCAGCAGGCTGTCCTTTAGTTGCTGTTATCTCAATCCAGTTAGGCTCATTAACAGTTCCTTTGTCAACCATAATCTTGATATCCTTACCTCTTTCGCTCTTTGTAATGCCAGTTACTGTGAAAGTTGGTTTATCGTTAATGGTAATAGAGGCGCCACCTGTATTAATCATGTCATATTTGCCATTGGCTTTTCTTTCTTTACCATATTTCTCATGAACCTCAATCCAGTCGCCATCACCAGGATTACCCTTAGTTGCTACACGGAGAGGCAATACACCACCAGCACACTGGATTGTACATGTTGCTTCTGTATCAGATGTATATGTAACATCGAACACAACATCGTTGAAGTCCCAGTCTAAGTCCTCTCCAGGTGTCAAGTCCTCTGCGATAATGCGAACGTCAAAGTCTTCTTCTTGGTATCTCTCAGCCTTAGTAAGTGTTACAATCCAGTCAGTGAAATAACCATCGCTAGTGCCAACCTTTACCCACTCTGTAAGGTTCTTGTCCTTAACAGGAAGATAACCATTATCAACAAGTTGCTTGATTCGAGGCAGATTGATAACACCTTGATACCACTGATTTCCATCCATTACCTCCTTAAGTACAACGCAGTTCTGAATACCTTCAAGAGAAGAGATTTGAGCGCGGTTAATACTTATTGTCTGATTAAGCGTAACCTTGTCTGCAGCTACATAGAAGTTCATATTAGTTGTGAGCCAACCACAATTCATGATTGTCTTGTAATCATCTTTATAGACAGGACGAGTTTCTGTCCAAGTAGCCCATTGATTTCCTACTGTTACTGTTTCGTATTCACCAGTAGTGATTTGGATGATCTTTTCACCATCCCAAGCGTATTGCGGAGATTCTGGAGCCTGACTGTAAGAGGAATAATTAATATTGCCGTTCCCGTCTTTATCATATGCTTCAGAACCTTCTTTAAGAGCAAGGTCAAAGCCCATGAATGAGCGGTTCCATTTGTCAACTACTGCCTCACCGGGATTGCCGTTAGAAGCTGCCCAGCGGTCAATAGTAGCTGCATCCACTAAAGCCCATTTGTTGTCGTGATGTGTGCTACTTCCTGTTTCGTGATATCCAAAGCATGAAGTGTCGTCAATGTTGACCATAAGCATAATCTGGTCTGAATGGTATGGGCCATTATTAACATTACCGCCATTGCTAAGAACATTATTGTTTACAGAACAGTTACCAGCATTGAAATTGTTTATGTGCTGATGATTTTGTCCAACGGTCAAGAGATTCATGTTGTCGCTATTATAGACAGAACCATTTGCAGCGGTAATATTCTCTGTAGAAACACCTGCTCGATTGGAGCCGCCTTTGTATACCTGCTGAACAAAGAAATGACGCCATTGGGGATCTTTGTTACCAAGATTTGGGTTTGCCTGGAAGTATTTGCGTACACGCTCTTTCTGACCATCGGTCAAAGCATCGGGAACAACCCATCCGCCAAATTCTTTATTTGGGTCTGCCCATTCATTTGCATTAGCATTTATTCCTTCACTGGTTGCCGGATAATTTTCTCCGCTATTTGCACGTGTTAGTGCACGAGCGTTTGAAGCAGATCCAAATCCCCAGTCTTGATCTTCTGAAGGCTCACCAAAGTGATCAATGAATGCTCTGTTGTAATTGTCTGTTACCTTCTGAGCGACATATTGATTAATGTCTTCTTGAGTTGGCATGCTTAGGTCGTGCGAGCAACTTGTGAAACCTGCGCACATTGCGAGTGCTGCGATTCCTGTCATCAAATACTTTTTCATACTTTTACAAAAGCTTTTAATTATTTTATTGTTTATTTTTACTTAATTTCCTCTCCAATATACTTCTGACTCAATCAGATTCGTTGGCAAAAGTACAACTATTATCTCTAATAAACAAGAGTTTCGTGGTTAATAAAAGTTAATATGATCGAAAACGTTTGCGAATTGATATGATTTATGCATAAATAAAGCTTAATTATTAAAAAAGGGCAGCTACTCACGCAGCCGCCCTCCATCAGAAAGTATTTGATGTTTAAAAGAACTTTATCGTGCCTTGTGCAGGTTCGCTCGGCTCTGTATTATTCGGCTGTTCCTCAGTCATATAATCGCCTGTGGCCTGAGAATTGATACTATCCAGAATCTCACGAGTGCGCTTATATGTAGGAGTCTGCTCAACTGCAGAGATGACATCGTCATTATCAAGATCCTCAAGACGGAACAGATAGATGTTAGGACGACGCTTATAGCGCTTAGCTGTACTGTCGCCTCCATAATAACGGTTTCTGCGATCCTGACGCTCTACTGCCTTTGCCTGCTCCTCAGCGATACGGTTGATATCGTCCTGAGTATGTTTCTTCATACGGGCATCCATACCATCCACACTCTCAAGACCAAATCCTGTTGCAAGGATAGTTACCTTTACCTTCTTGCCAAGCTCTGGGTCTGTTGCCAGTCCCCATTTGATCTCGAAGTCATTGCCGAACTTAGCCATGAAGTCGTTGACATCGTTCATCTCCTCCATCATCAGCGACTGCTGTCCGTCCTTAGAACCAGCAAACGAGATAGAGAGAAGAATCTTCTTTGAGTTGAAGATATCATTGTCGTTAAGCAATGGAGAGTGGAGTGCATCCTCGATAGCCTTCTTCACTCGACCCTCACCTTCGCCATATCCTGTAGACATGATAGCTACACCTCCGTCTTTTAGGACAGTCTTCACGTCATTGAAGTCGAGGTTGATAAGTCCATGAACGGTGATAATCTCTGCGATTGACTTTGCTGCCACAGAAAGAGTATCGTCTGCTTTGGCGAATGCATCGAGCACAGAGAGCTCTGGATATATCTCGCGCAGGCGTTCATTATTAATAACAAGTAATGCATCGACATGCTTCTGCATCTCCTCTACACCATCGAGAGCCTGGTCAATCTTACGATCACCCTCAAAACGGAATGGGATAGTTACGATACCAACGGTAAGGATACCCAGTTCCTTAGATACACGTGCGATAACAGGTGCTGCACCAGTACCTGTACCTCCACCCATACCAGCTGTGATGAAAGCCATGCGAGTGCCGTCGCTCAGCATCTGGGTGATGTCCTGAAGACTCTCCTCAGCAGCCTGACGGGCCTTCTCTGGCTTGTTTCCTGCACCAAGACCTTCCTTACCCAGTTGCAGATGAACAGGTACAGGTGAGTCGTTGAGGGCCTGATTATCGGTGTTGCACAACACGAAGGTGACATCGTGTATGCCTTCACGATACATGTGGTTAACAGCGTTTCCGCCTCCACCACCAACACCAATGACTTTTATTATGCTTTGATCCTTCTCCGGAGCTCCGAAGTCGAGGATGTCAATATTCATATTCTCTTCCATATTACTACCTTCTTACCTTTTTACTTTTTTACCTTTTCATCATTCCTCAGAGACGATGTCTTCGCCAAACTGCTTGGCTTTCTTCATGAGCTTGTTCCAGAAGCTGTTCTCTCTCTTCTCTTTCTTAATGCGCTGACGCTCTTTCTCTTCTTCCTCAAGACGCAGGCGTTCTGCCTCTTCCTCCTGACGACGTTTCTCTTCTTCCGCCTTCTGCTTCTCTGCCTCAGTACGGATAACACCAGCAGGGATCTCACTTACCTGACGAGCCTGACGCTGATCAGTGGTGGGGTGAGGTATCTCTTTCTTCTGACTACCGAAGAGATCATTGTTTACCTCATCGCCAGCGCAGTTTATGTCTCCCTTGGCAAGAAGTCCAAGCACGGTGTTCATCTTACCATTATGGGACTTGATATCCTCATTGTTTGAAATGATGGTATGTGTGACGAACTTCGCGATACGTATCTTATCAACATGGGTGTGGTTCATGAATGCCTTCTCGATATCCTTCATGTTCGAGCCTCCACCAGTAAGGATGATACCGCCAAGGAGTTTATCGTAGTATTCTGATGGTATCTGGTACCATACATTCTCGATAATCTCCTCAAGACGCCCCTCGACAATCTCGATAAACTTACGGCTTTCAATCTGTCGCTCTGAATCGATGGAGTATTTCAGGTTGTTGTCGATATCGTTGTTTTCAGTAAATGCTGAGGCGTACTTCAGTTTCATCTTCTCTGCATCACTCTCCTCAATCTGGAGTGTTGCGAGGTCCTTAGTGATGTTATTGCTGCCAAGAGGAATGACAGCGAGGTGGCGAAGGATATTCTTGCTATAAACACTCACGGTGGTAGTATCGGCACCCAAGTCAACGAGTGCACATCCAGAGCGTTTCTCAGCCTCAGTGAGAACGCTGTCTGCCAAAGCAAGTGGAGCGAGATACATCTCTGCCACATTGATGCCTGCAGTCTCGAAACACTTGTTAAGGTTGCGATAGAAGGCTTTACGCTCGAGGATATTAAGGAAGTTTCCTTCCAGATGAGTGGCCTGAATGCCAACAGGGTCGAGCTGATACTGGCTGTCGACCTTGTATTCCTGTACAGCGGCATCGAGGATTTCCTGATCAGGATACTTCATGTTACGATTTGAGTCCATGAGTTCGATGATCATGTCTTGTGTGACGATAGTCTCTGCAGGAAGGTCTTTGGCTATTACATTCCTGACACTGCGGATAGATTGTCCACCTACACCTACATACACCTGCATAATCTCCGTCTTCAGCTGGTTCTCCAGCTTCTTGATGATGTTGGTGAGGCATTGAGCTGTCTTGTCGATGTTGTAAACGACACCTTTGCGGATGAACGAAGAAGAATCCTCTTTTACCACCGCCAGCACATTGATGCTGCCATCGAGGTTCTTCTGTCCAGCGATACCCGTCATCTTTGATGAGCCGAGTTCGATTGCTACGATAAATTCCTTTGCTGCCACCATATATTTACTTTTTAACCTTTTTACTTTTTTACCTTTTTACTTTTCTTACAGATGATTTGATTGTCAAACTCCACGCTTATGTATGAGTATTTGTTCCATCCTGCCTTGTTAAGTCCATAATGATAGAATTTGCGCATGCGCTCCAGCTTTTTCTTTGTGTTTTCAGGAGCTCCGAGATAGATGATATGATCGCCTACACGAGGTACCAGCTCGACACTGCCATCAGGGAGAACGTTGATTTGTTCTATCTGATTCTGCCAGAATGAGTCGTGGATAATCTCATTAGCCAACTTTACCAGCGACCTCTGGGCATATTTCTTTGTGATGGCTCCTGTTGCAATCACAACATCTGTAGCAAATCTCGAAGCTGGTAGGATGTTGCTGTTGGTGTCGACATAGTAGTTCTCGCTATTGTCGAGCATAACATGGGCAACGGGTGTGCGCTGTTGCAGTCTGATGCACACTTTCCCACTCTGGGTCTTATAGCACTCTGCCCCCTCCACGAATGGATTCTTGCGCAGTGTCTCTTCGATAGCACGGGCATCGATACTCTCCATAGCCTTGCCAAGAGGATACATCTTATTGCTTTCGAGCAGGCGTTTTATCTCGTTGGCATTAAGGAAACCATCAGTCTCACCATCGTCAATGTCTATCTTCACTTCTGGGCATACCTTGGCTTTCTCAGCAGGTTTGTTGAATGCTGTGACTGCCAGTATGAGATATGCCGAAATGACGATATCAAATACGATGATTAGTGATTGTTTCCAGTTGAATGTCACAATGTTTGTTATTTACGATTTAATATCTTTGTTATCGCAGGAACCTGTGCATCAAGGTCGCCAGCTCCAAGTACGATGAGAACCTCAAAGTCATGGGTCTTGACATAGTCGAGCACCTGGTCTTTATGAATCATCTCTTTCTTGACTCCCTCCTTGAGGTTGTCATAGATGAGTTTCGATGTAACACCCTCTATCGGCTCCTCTCTTGCTGGGTAGATTTCTGTGAGAATCACCTCGTCGAGTTGGCTCAGTGCATCTGCGAAATCCTTATAGAAATCGCGTGTGCGGGTGTATAGATGGGGCTGGAAGATAGCAGTGATATGCTTGTCCTTATAGAGCTCACGGATACTCTTTGCACTCTGGTATATCTCCTTTGGATGATGGGCATAGTCGCTGAGGAATACCAGTCTGTCGTTCTTTATCTTAAAGTCGAAGCGACGATCCACACCTCCATAGGTCTTCATTCCGTATCTCAGCTCTTCTGCATTACAGCCGTTCAACTGGGCCATTGCCATAGCGGCAATACCGTTTTCTATGTTTATGGGGATAGGCTGACCAAGTTTTACATTCTTGATACTCTCGATGGGAGAGATGAAGTCGAATGTAATCTCGCCATTATCGATACGGATGTTCTCTGCATGGAAATCGCCCTCATTAAGACTGTAGTCAAAGCGACGAACGCCATTCTGGAGATTCTCCTTCATCTCAAGGTCACGATGGATGATAAGTGCGCCACCTGGTTGTATCAATTCCGTATAATGGCGGAAACTCTCAAGATAGGCCTCTTTTGTTCCGTAAATATCAAGATGGTCAGGATCTGTAGAAGTGATGACGCTCATCCAAGGGCGGAGCCAGTGGAAGCTGCGATCAAACTCATCAGCCTCGATTACCACGAAGTCTGAATCAGAGAGGATATAGTTGGTGCCATAATTCTTGGAAATACCTCCCAAGAAGGCATTGCAGTCAAGATGACTCTGATGCATGATATGTGCACACATGGTAGAAGTGGTGGTCTTGCCGTGAGTTCCTGCCACACACAGACCCTTGTGAGCCTGAGTCAGAGTGCCAAGAACCTGTGCCCGCTTCTGTATCTCAAAACCATTCTCACGGAAGAAACTTAGTTCCTTATGCTCCTCAGGAATAGCTGGGGTATATATCACGAGACATGACTCTTTCCTCTTACATGCATGGGGAATCTCATTTACATTCTCTTCATAGTGGATAAGCATACCCTCCTTCTCCAATCTCTTGGTGAGTTCAGAGGGGGTCTTGTCGTATCCAGCTACAACATGACCTTTCTTGATAAAGTAGCGAGCGATGGCACTCATTCCTATGCCTCCGGCTCCTACGAAATAAACAGCTTTTATATCTTTTGTATTCATTGCGCTAATTTGATAACTTCTTTTGCGATGATATCAGCAGAATCGGGTAGGGCAAGTTTTAGAACGTTCTCACTCAGCGATTTCAGTTTTGCATCATCCTGTACTGTATCTATGGCGAGCTTCAGCAATGTTGCTGGTGCTTCTGCATCCTTGACATATATTGCAGCGTCCTTATTGGCAAGGGCAAGGGCATTCTTCGTCTGATGGTCTTCTGCCACATTTGGACTTGGAACCAGAATTACCGGTTTGCCGATAAGACAGAACTCAGAGATACTGCTTGCTCCTGCGCGACTGATAACGAGATCAGCTGCCTTATATGCTGCACCCATGTCTGTGATGAAATCGGTAACCTTAAGGTTGGGTATTGTCTCGTTCTTCAGTTGTTCGTTGATGCTTGCGCTATAGTATTTGCCTGTCTGCCAAACGAACTGTATATCGCTGCCCTTTACTAAATCGAGATGTTGGAGCACACTCTCGTTGATGGTTCTTGCACCAAGACTGCCTCCAACAAGCAGGATAGTCTTCTTCGCAGGGTCTAATCCCAGGCTACGCACTGCGTCCTCACGAGTGATAGTCGTCTCAAGCAATGCCTGACGAACTGGGTTGCCTGTAAGCATAATCTTGTCTGCAGGAAAGAATCGTTCCATACCCTCATAAGCAACACAGATCTTAGATGCATTCTTAGCAAGAGTCTTATTGGCAAGTCCTGCATAACTGTTCTGTTCCTGGATAAGGGTAGGGATTCCCAGACTGTTTGCAGCACCAAGTGCAGCACTGCTGGCATAACCTCCTACGCCTACAGCCACCTGAGGACGGAACTGCTTGAGAATCTTCTTTGCTAGCCACTTGCTTCTGATATAGTCGAGAGCTACACCGATATTGGCAGGTTTCCATAGTGGACGGAAGAATCCCCTGATGGGCAGACCCTTTATCTCGTAACCAGCTGCTGGTACACGTTGCATCTCCATACGTCTCAAAGCTCCCACGAACAGAATCTTTGCATCAGGTCTTAGCGACTTGATGGCATTGGCGATACTTACGGCTGGGAAGATATGACCTCCGGTGCCGCCTCCGCTGATGATTACTCTTAGCTCTTTTTCCATACCTTATTTGTTATTGTGGTGCAAAATTACAAATTAAATTTCTTTTAATGCCATTTTCTGACCCTTTTTTTTCGCAGAACGGCTAACACTTAACATAGCTCCAATATATGCGCAGTTGATAATGGTGGATGTACCACCTCGGGATATCAGTGGCAGGGGCTGTCCTGTTACTGGAGCGATACCTACAGCAACGAGCATATTGAATGTGGCCTGTATGACAAGCATCAGCGCAAGACCCATAACCAGGAAGGCAGGGAAATTATTCTCGCAACGGCTGGCAATACGTGCTGCACGATACAATAATACTATATAAAGGAACACTACGAAAGCAGCTCCCAGGATCCCGAGCTCCTCAATGATAATAACGTATATGAAGTCACTGAATGCCTGAGGGAGAAAATCTCGTTCAACTGATTTGCCTGGGCCTTTTCCGATGATATTACTTCCTACGATTGCGATATTGGCATGGGCCACCTGGGCATCTTTGTCAAGGTCATAGTCCTCAGGAGCCACATGTTTGGAGTTGAGTTTCTTATCTATACGGTTCTTCCATGTGCCAAAACGATGCAGGAATGATGCGCTCTTTTTGGTATCCTTCTTTACCTCACCATTGACAATGGCTTCTGTCTGTGTCTCGCTACTGTTTCTCTGATCCAGACTGCCAAGCATATATATCGAGCCGATAAACACGGCTAATGCCAAAACCGCTCCTGCAGTGAGTTTTCCTAACTGTATCATGGGAACTCTTCCGATGAACATCATCAAATAGATTACACTGAAGATAAGGGCTGCAGTTGATAGGTTTTCTACTCCAATCAGCATACAGAATGGTATCACTACTATCAGAATATATTTGAAAGCCCTCTTGTCAGCACCATCTTCCCGTTGGGTAGCACTGAGAATCTGTGCCGTAACAAGTACAAGGGTGCCTTTTGCTATCTCTGATGGTTGGAATTTAAGGCCGAAAAGGCTTATCCAACGTCCTGCATCGTTGGTCTTCTCCCCAAAGAACAACACCCATAGAAGCATGATGGCAGAGATGAGTAGTAGAGCAGGAGTTGCCAGTTTGAAGAATCTGCACGGTACATTAAGGATGAGAATTGCTACACCTACACCCACACCAATCTTCCATGTGTGTCCCCAGATGGGTCCCAGGTAGTTCTGGCTCTTATATGTCAGTGTGCTGGAAGCCGAAAAGACCTCCACGATACTGATGATACAGAGGAACATAAGTACCATCCATATCACCTTGTCTCCTTTAAACAGATTCCCTATCTTCATATTTTATATTACAGATTCCTGGCCAATTCCTTAAACTGCTCGCCTCTGTCCTCCATATTCTTAAAGAGGTCGAAACTTGCGCAACATGGACTGAGCAAAACTGTCTCACCGGGTTGTGCCATTTCATAACAAGCCTCGATACACTCTTTCATGGAATGGGTGTCCCTCACAGGGATTCCAAGACTGTCGAAATTGTCGTGCAGTTTTTGGTTGTCGGCACCAAGATATACGATACCAGAGCATTTCTCCTTTACCAGAGGCTTGATAGGGTCATAGTCATTACCTTTATCCTTACCTCCAATGATGAGAATCACCTTTGTCTTCATTGCCTCCAGTGCATACCAGCAGGCATCAACGTTAGTGGCCTTAGAGTCGTTGATATATTGTACACCACGAACTGTACAGACCTTCTCCAGACGATGCTCTACACCAGGGAAGTCACCCAGGCACTTGCGTATCTCCTCATTCTTGATACCTGCGATATCAGCTGCGATACCGGCAGCAAGAGAGTTGTAGATGTTATGCTTTCCTGTAAGACTGAGCGACTCCTGTTCCATATTAAATGGCTCAGGTTTCTCAATCTTGTACTTTCCTTCTTCGATGTAACCTATTACCCCCTTTTCCTTGAGTTCGGCAAACGGATACTGGATAGCCTTGATGTCATATTTCTCCAGTTCCTTCTTGATGATAGGATCATCGGCCCAATAGATAAAGGCATCCTGTGGAGTCTGGTTCTGGATGATACGCATCTTGGCATCTACGTAGTTCTGCATCTCAAAGCCATATCTGTCGAGATGGTCAGGAGTGATGTTGAGCAGGATGGCGATATTGGCACGGAAGTCATACATGTTGTCGAGCTGGAAAGAACTGAGCTCGATGATATAGTATTCGTGCGGATCCTCTGCTACCTGTAACGCAAGAGAGTTTCCGATGTTACCTGCCAGTCCTACATCATAACCGGCATCCTTGAAGATGTGGTAGATAAGGGATGTGGTTGTCGTCTTTCCGTTAGAACCAGTGATACAGATCATCTTGGAATGGGTATAGCGTCCGGCAAACTCTATCTCACTGATGATATGTATCCCCTTGTCGATAGCCTTCTTAACTATAGGTGCAGTATCTGGAATACCTGGACTCTTGATGATCTCGTCAGCATTGAGGATCTTCTCTTCAGTATGCTGTCCTTCTTCCCACTCAATATTGTGATCGTTGAGCAGTTTCTGATATTTTGCGGCAATCTTCGACATGTCGGAAACAAACACCTCGAAACCTTCCTTCTTTGCGAGTACGGCAGCACCTGCTCCGCTCTCACCTGCTCCTAAAATTACTATTCTTTTCATCTTCTTATCGCATCTTTAGTGTTATAATTGTCAAGGCAGCTAGAATAATACTTACGATCCAGAATCTGATGGTTATCTTTGACTCGTGGAAAGGACGGTTAGGCCAGCCTTTTAGAATATATGTACTCGTAGCATCGAGTTGTGAATCGAGCTTACGGAATGTGTCGTGGATTGGGGCTGCACGGAATACTCGTACTCTCTTGCCCTTTCTCTTCTGTATCTTGAACCATTGTGTCTGAATGATAACGCTGAGGCTCTCCATAAAGAAGATACCACACAGGATAGCAAGCAGAATCTCCTTGTGGATGATAACAGCACATACTCCAATGATTCCTCCAATGGTAAGTGAGCCGGTATCTCCCATAAACACCTGCGCAGGGAAAGCGTTATACCATAGGAATCCGATCATAGCTCCGACGAAAGCACAGAGGAATACCACCAACTCCTCGGAGTGTGGTATATACATGATGTCAAAATATGATGCATATCCTATATGCGATGATACATAAGCGAGTATGCCCAGTGCCACTCCTATTATTGCGGAGTTTCCTGCACACATTCCGTCCATTCCGTCATTCAGGTTAGCACCATTGGATACTCCTGTAACAATGAATATCGTCATGAAGACAAAGAGAATCCAACCTGCAGCCACCTTATACTCTCCACAGAAAGACATAATATCAGAGTAATTCAGGTTATGATTCTTTACGAATGGTATAGTTGTCTGCAGTGACTTTACCGCCTCTTTCTTATGTTTTACCACAATCTCCTGATTCTGCTGAGTGGAGTTGATGTTTTCACGTACCACAACATCCGGACTGAGCCAGAGTACGAGTCCTACGATGAAACCAATGCTAAACTGGCCTACAATCTTCCATTTTCCCTTCAGACCATCCTTGTTTCTCCTGAAGATCTTGATATAGTCATCGAGGAAGCCAAGGAATCCCAGCCATATTGTTGTTATTATCATCAGTATGAGGTAGGTGTTCCTCAGTCGTCCGAACAGCAATACCGGAACAAGAATACTTACGATGATGATAATTCCTCCCATTGTGGGAACACCTTTCTTCTCTACTCCGAAGGGATCAATGCTTGGGTCACGCTCTGTCTCGAAGATCTTCTTGCGTTTCATCCATTTGATGAAGAACTCACCAAACCAGGCAGAGATAAGCAACGAGAGAATAAGTGTAAGAAGTGAACGGAATGATATATAGGACCACATGTGTGAGCCTGGAATATCGAACTGATCTAAGAATCTGAAGAAATAATACAGCATAACCTTTTTCCTTAATATCCCTTTTTAATTTCCGAAAATCTCCCTGACAACCTCTTTGTCATCGAAATGATGCTTCACTCCCTGTATCTCCTGATAGTCCTCATGGCCTTTTCCAGCAATGAGAATCACATCGCCTTTCTTTGCCATCATACAAGCTGTACGTATAGCCTCTTTTCTGTCGACGATGCTTATCACCTTCTTCATCTGTTTTGCATCGAGACCTGCAAGCATATCGTTGATGATATCCTGTGGCTCTTCAAAACGAGGGTTGTCTGACGTGATGATAACCCTGTCGCTCTGTTTTACAGCCTCCTGGGCCATCAAAGGACGTTTGCCCTTATCACGATTACCTCCTGCTCCACAGACAGTTATCACACTACCCTGACCATCGAGAACCTCATGGATGGCATTAAGTACATTCTCCAATGCATCAGGTGTGTGAGCATAATCTACGATTGCAGTATATCCCTCTGGTGAGTGGATTGGCTCAAGACGTCCGTTGACACTCTTAAGAGTACTCATGATTACAAGGATGTCCTCTGGTTTCTTGCCAAGCATAACTGCTGCTCCATAAACGGCCAGGAGGTTGCTTACATTGAATTTACCAATAAACTGCACTCCTACTTCGTGGCCATCGATATCAAGATACATGCCCTCGAAATGACACTCGATGATCTTTGCCTTGAAGTCTGCCATGCTACGGGTAGAATAGGTCTTTACTGTAGCTTTCGTATTCTGAACCATAAACATGCCGTTCTTGTCGTCAGCATTTGTTATGGCAAATGCATCCTTACCAAGACCATCGAAGAATGCTTTCTTTGCATCACGATAGTTTTCGAATGTTCCGTGATAGTCGAGGTGGTCACGTGTGAGGTTTGTAAACAGACCGCCCTTGAACTTAAGTCCTCCTATACGTTTCTGGGCGATGGCATGACTACTACATTCCATAAAAGCGTATTCACACCCGGCATCCACCATCTTCGACAGAAGACGATTCAGTTCTATTGGGTCAGGTGTTGTGTGGTCTGCCGGAATTGGCTCACCCTCAATATAGTTACATACTGTAGATAGCAGACCACATTTGTGTCCGAACTTGCGGAACATATTATATAATAAGGTGGCGATAGTTGTCTTGCCGTTTGTTCCTGTTACTCCTACCAGGTTTAGCTTTGTAGAAGGGTCGCCATAAAACTGTGTTGCCACTTCTCCAACCCAGTCTTCTGTTGACTCTACGGCAATGTAAGTTACTCCGGGCACACGCGTATTTGGGAAATATTCGCACAAAATTGCCGTAGCACCTTGTTCAATGGCCTTGGGTATGAATTTATGCCCGTCGGTCTGAGTGCCGGGTATGGCTACGAAGAGGTGCCCAGCCTCAATACGACGTGAATCGATGTTGACACCCGTAATTTCTTTGTCAATGTCGCCGAGGGTATTTAATACCTCTACATTTTTTAGTAACTCACTTAACCTCATATCTTTGTTTCTTTTTTATTCTAGATGTAATTCGCAGGCCATGCCTTGTTTGATGGCTGTGCCACTATATATGCTCTGTGACTTTACCTTACCTCTACCCTTGATGATGGCTTTTACTCCACGACTCTCTAAAAGATAGACAGCATCACGTGCTCCCATTCCTGTCAAATCGGGAATGATGCCACGTTGGGTGGTTACCTGTGTTAGCTGTACATTCTTTGCCTGTCTAACGGCCGTGCCCCACACAGGATTTCCGTTGGAATATGAGCCATTCCAGTTAACATTGGTCTTTACTCCAAGGTGACTTAACACATCATCGGCAGCCATGACATTACCGTTTTTGACATCGGGTATGAATATTGAAGTGGTGTCTCTGGCATCATCCACACTTAGTTTCAGATTATGAGCCATGACTCCTTCTGAAATATGATGGAATACAACTCCACTCATACCGCCACCTGATGCAGGAAGACCTGATTTCTTAAGACAAACGATACAACTGTATCTCGGATTGTCAGCAGGGAAATATCCCGCAAAAGACAACCAGTATCTAGTTGTTCCGGAGTGATATCCTCCATATTGGTCTGCCACCTGTGCCGTTCCTGTCTTTCCAGCTACCTTGAAAGATCTTGAACCCGCCTTCTTTCCAAGACCCTGACTTACAACGTGTTCGAGTATCGTCTGCATGGTCTTGATGGCTTTTGGCTTTGCAATCTGTTCTTTAAGCACTACAGGCTCGAATTCCTTAATAACCTGTCCGTCCTTAACTAGCTGCTTTACAAAACGAGGTTGCATCATCTTACCGTCGTTGGCGATGGCATTATAGAATGCGACAGTATTAATAGGAGCAATCTGTGTCTCGTATCCGATACTCATCCAAGGCAGTGTGGTCTTACTCCAGTATTTTGAGCGGTCGGTGGTCTTTGTGTCCGGCATACGAATAGATGGTGTATGGTAACCCATAAGCGGTAACTTAAGGTCCTCATGAATGCCTACACGATAGAGACCTTCAACATATTTCTTAGGATTACTGCCATAGAATTTGTCGATAACATAGCTAACCCCAATATTCGAGCTCACTTCAAGTGCACGTGCTACATTGATATCCTGATAACCTCCACGACGCCAGTTGTGATCCTTCATAGGGCGGCCGTGCATCTCCATGACACCACTTCCAGTATGAATGACAAAACTGGTATCCACAACTCCGTCATCGAGGGCAACAAGGAACGATGCCACTTTGAATACAGAGCCAGGCTCACAACGGAAACTGATGGCATTGTTTACCATCTCATAATACTCACCGTCAGCACCTCGAGTCATGTTGACAATAGCTTTAATATCGCCAGTCTTTACCTCCATAAGGATGGCTACTCCCATCTCACCGTTTATCTCTTTAAGCTCTTCAACAACGGCTCTTTCTGCCAGGTCCTGCATGCCTACATCGATAGTTGTAACGATGTCACATCCATCTATAGGGTTGAGGACAGGGATGTCCAAATATTTCTGAAGAACCTTACGACGATGCATTAATCCATTGGTGCCTCGTAGCTCCTTGTCGAATGCAAGTTCAAGCCCATTCTTTGCACTGTCAATCTCTCCGAAGAGGTCTCCGATGGTTCGTCTTGCCAAGGTGGTGAAAGGCTTACGTCTTGCATTAAATTCCTCCCAATGGAATCCTCCTACACCAGGACGCTCACAGAAGATGGGCAGTTTTCGTACTTCGCAGAAAGTGTTATAGTCCACGCGACGTGGCCAGATAGCCCAGTGGCGTGCTCCGATACTACCGTTCTTCATGACCTTTTTCTTGCCTTCCAGCAGATGTGTCTTAAACTCCTCTGCAGATCTTGAAGGGAATATCTGGTTTAGCTCATGGCATATGGTATCGATATTCTCTGTCCATAGTGAGTCACGTTTGTGGTTTCCTACAGAGTCTGTTGCGCCTGCCTGGAAATCAATAAACAGCTTGTATTCAGGAATACTGCTGGCCATGAGCTGTCCGTCGCAGCTGAGGATGTTACCACGATTAGGTTTAACGGTGACACTGTCTCGTTTCAGACGTGATGCCACCTCGTTCCAGTATTCTTTCTTTGCGGTCATGATATACATTGCCTTGCCGATGATGGCAAAACCTATAAGCGTAAGTACAACCGCAATAGCGAAGTACCTTGGCATGACCTTATCTGTACTGAACCTACTCATCTATATATATTTTATAAGGTGGCTGATCTGCTATATGCAGCAAACTGTCCTTGTTGTTCTTTAAAGCATCAAGCACGTGACTCTCACGACATTTCTCTGTCAGTGTACTCGAACTAGATAATGCCCTGTATTTGGCGTCAAGCAGTTCTTTTTCCATCTTATCGATAGCAATCATATCCTGCTGGCACTGATATCTGAAGGCAACGTACACGATGGTGAACAACACAATGAGTACCATGAGCCATATCTGGTGACGAACCATCTCTGCTGTGAGGAAGTCACCACCAAGAATGGACCGAAGAGTCACGGCCGATGACAGCTTAGGATCTTCCTCCTTTGCTGTTGCCTTGATCTTCTGGATGGTCTTCTTGGCCTGTTCTTTTATCTCAGCAGCTTCTTCCTTGATGCTGACAGGCTCTTCCACCTTCTCTTGTTCCTGTATTATCTCGTTCTCGTCCATGATTACAATTTCTCTGCTATTCTTAACTTTGCACTACGACTACGGGGGTTGCTCTCCTGCTCTGATTCGTCGGGCACAATAATCTTGTTGTTAACAGCCTTGAAAGGAGCCTCTATACGGCCGAAGAAATCCTGGGTTACTTTTCCTTCTGCGTTACCGGCCTTGATGAAGTTCTTGACTATCCTGTCCTCTAAGGAGTGATATGTTATCACAGACAGGCGGCCGCCTTCACAAAGCAGATCCTTGGCTCCATTAAGCATCTCCTTCAGGGCGTCCATCTCGTGGTTTACCTCTATACGGAGAGCCTGAAACAGTTTGGCAATCTCTTTTTTCTCTCGTTCTTTGGCGAAGAGACTTGTTACTAAGTTAAGCAGATCGCCTGTAGTGTCTATTCTCTTAGACTGTCTCGACTTGACGATGGTGGAAGCAATCTTACGGGCATTCTTCAGTTCACCGTAGATATAGAGGATGTCTGCTATCTGTTCTTCGTCATAATCGTTGAGGATGTCTGCAGCTGTCTGTCCTGCCCTTTTGTTCATTCGCATATCAAGAGGAGCATCATAGCGGAATGAAAAACCTCTGCTCTCATCATCGAAATGATGACTCGAGACACCCAGGTCTGCCAATAAGCCGTCAATATGTTCAACCCCATAATACCGCATCCAGTTTTTGATGTATCTGAAGTTGCTCCTGACAAACGTGAATCTACCATCATTGACGATATTTTTCTCGGCATCGGCATCCTGGTCAAAGCTGTACAGATGTCCTTTCTTACTCAGTCTTGTCAATATCTCCTTGCTGTGTCCCCCTCCTCCGAAGGTTACATCTATATAAACACCGTCGGGCTTGATGTCAAGCCCGTCGACGCTCTCCTTGAGGAGTACTGGAACGTGATATGTTTCAGCCGTTTTAATCATAATGCGTCGTTGGTATTCATGATGTTTTCAAGTTCGGCTCCAAACTCTTCATCTGTCTTTAGCGACTCTTTTAGATGTTGTGGAGACCATATCTCTATCGTGTCGTCTACTCCGATAAACTGGAGATCTTGTTCAAGGGCTGCTGCCTGCTGGAGTCGTTTGGAAATCAGGAATCGCCCATTGCCGTCCAGTGATACTACTTCTGCTTCGGAAACGAACTGTCTTAGTATCTGCTGATGGGCGGGTTTCCATTGTTTCAGCTGTGATTTCAGCAAGTCAACCCTTTGGTTCCATACGCTTTCAGGAAACAATACCAGGCACTGCTGGAAGATATCCTTGCGCAAAACAAGATTTTCCTCGCCAGATGCTTGTAGCACCTTACGGAATACTGCTGGCAGGAAAGCTCTTCCTTTAGCATCTGTTTTTGCCTCTATGTTACCTAAAAATCGCATACGTACATATTCTAAAAAGAATTCGGCAACAAAGTTATGCAAATTCTCCCCATTTTCACCCACTTTTATAAATTAATTCCCCACCGTTTAGTATTTTTAACTTTTGAGGCTCTCTTTTGCTATTTCAGAATTTACATACTGAGGGTTGTTTTTGTGATAACAAAACTTAAACCTGCGAACAAAAAATATTAAATGTGTAAAAATTACATTCTTTTTGAAAGATTTTTTCCGATTTTTGCTCATAATTGAAAGATTTGTGCTATTTTTGCAACTTGTTAGCACAATATTTATGGCAACTGTCACAGAAAAGACGATAGACATCGATGTCATCCTAAAGGAGAAAATGGGCTCTAAGGCGAAGTTTGTGCCTGGGGTGCTCGTTAGTTGGCTGAAGCGTATCATCCATCAGGATCAAGTGAATGCGTTTCTTTGGGATAGCCGTGATAAGAGTGGAGTAGAGTGGCTTGAGGAGTGTGTCAAATACCTAGACATGACACTTGAGATAGATGGTAAGGAGAATCTTCCTGACCCAGAAGATGGCAAACTCTACACTTTTGTTAGCAATCATCCACTTGGTGGTGAAGATGGTGTAGCGCTGGGTGCTATAATAGGGCGCCATTATAATGGCAAATTCCGTTATCTGGTTAATGACCTCCTAATGAATCTGCCTGGTCTTGCTCCGGTTTGTATTCCAATTAACAAGACGGGAGGTCAGAGTCGGAACTTTCCTGCTATGGTGAAAGCTGGATTCGAGAGCGACAATCACATGCTGATGTTCCCTGCTGGCCTTTGTTCCAGGAAGCATAAAGGTGAAATCAGGGATATTCCCTGGTCCAAGACGTTTATTTCAAAGAGTGTTGAGTACCATCGCGACGTTGTTCCCATTCATTTTGGAGGACAGAACTCGAACTTCTTCTATAGGTTGGCGAATTTCAGTGATAAGTGCCTACCTTTCAACCTGGCGATGATGTTTCTTGTCGATGAAATGTACAAAAACGTACATAAAACCTTCCGCGTGGCTATCGGAAGACCAATCCCCTGGCAGACCTTTGATAAGAGTCGGAATGCCATTGATTGGGCCCAATATGTAAGAGAGAAAGTATATACCCTATAATCAATCCCCAACATCACCTTACAAAAATGGAAAAAGAGATTATTCAACCAATTGCGAAAAGTATCCTTAAGAGTGAGTTGACCCCAGAGCTCCAGCTTAGGATGACAAATAAGAGCAATAATGAGATATATATCATAACTGCTCACAATGCTCCTAATGTCATGAAGGAGATAGGCAGACTTCGCGAGATTGCTTTTCGTGAAGCTGGTGGTGGTACTGGAAAGGAAATGGATATCGATGAATTCGATACTTGTGAGAATTGTTATAAGCAGTTGATAGTATGGAATCCTGAAGAAGAGGAGATTATTGGAGGATATCGTTATATCTTGGGTACGGATTGGCAATATGATGATAAGGGACAGCCTATATTGGCAACAAGTCATATGTTCCATTTCTCGGAGAAGTTCATTAAGGAGTATGCTCCTTATACCATAGAGCTGGGACGTTCGTTTGTCTCTTTGCCATATCAATCATCAAGGATGGGTGCAAAAAGCCTCTTTGCTTTGGATAATCTGTGGGATGGTCTTGGGGCATTGACTGTCATCAAACCCAATGTTAAATATTTCTTTGGTAAGATGACGATGTATCCATCTTATATTCGTAAGGGTCGTGATATGATTCTCTATTTCCTCAAGAAGCATTTTGATGATAAGGAAAAACTTATTCTCCCGATGAAACCGCTGGAATTGGAAGCGGATCCATCCGAATTAGAAGCTCTTTTCTGTGAGGATGACTTTAGAGGTGACTATCGTATTCTTAATCGCGAGATACGTAATCTGGGTTATAATATTCCTCCTCTTGTTAATGCATACATGAGTCTTTCGCCAACAATGAAACTCTTTGGAACAGCAATAAACTATGGTTTTGGTGATGTTGAGGAAACGGGTATCCTCATTGCTGTTGATGAGATTCTCGAAGACAAGCGCGTACGGCATATTGACTCATACATCAAAGAGCATCCGGAAGCAATGAAGATAACCAGTGGTGCTAACAAGGTTATCTATAAGGAGCGCAAGGACTGATTTTTTCTATACGATTGGTAGAGAGATACCGCAAATCTTCTGATAGACATCTAATGCATAGACGTCTGTCATGCCGCTGATATAATCGATGACTGCCATCAGACGAGTCTCCAGATTTGGGGAGTCTATGTCGTATTGGCTGCTGACTCTGCTTATCAGTTGCTTGGAATAGAAGCGTTCTGGATGGCGCGCAGCCTCGATGAAATGGGCCATTAATGTCTCCATGATCTTATATCCGGAGAGTTCCACATCGAGTACAGGACGGCTCTTGTATATCCGTTTTGCAGACATCGATGCACAATCCTTATAAGCTTTGCAAGGTGCTGGTGAGATATGATCAATCAATGAACCTTCAAATGTGCCGTTGAGTATGTCCTGTTCATTGTTGCAGAATACCTTTACACACTCACTCTCCAGCAATCCTATGACACAAGCGCGCATATATACTATCTTCTCATTATTGTCGGTAAGACCTTCTTCCACTATTCTGTTAAGTATGCTCTGGCGTATATCGTCTCCAAAGAAACTGAGCAGGATATTTGTTGTCTCCTCGAATGAAAGAATCTTTAATTTATGTGCATCCTCCAGGTCCATTATCTCATAACAGATGTCATCAGCTGCTTCTACTAGATATACCAGTGGATGACGTGCGTAACGCAAGGGCTCACCTGGCTCGGATATGCAAATTATGCCCAATTCATCGGCAACTTTTCGGAATGTATCTTTTTCTTCATGGAAGAATCCGAACTTACCTTTCTTGCTCGGTGCAGATGATGAATATGGGTATTTTACGATACTGGCAAGCATGGAATAAGTCATTACAAATCCGCCAGCTCTGCGACCTTTGAACTGGTGTGTTAATAACCGAAATGCATTAGCATTTCCCTCAAAGTGCGTTATGTCATCCCAAAAGTGATGGCTTACCTCTCGTTGGAGATCGCTGCCAGGACCTTCAGTGAAGAATGTCTGGATGGCTTTTTCTCCACTATGCCCGAATGGAGGATTACCCATGTCGTGGGCAAGGCAGGCAGTGGCAACAATCTGCCCTATTTCAGAAAAGAACGTATCATTGAGCTCTGGATGCTGTTTGATAAGATTACGGGCCACATCATTGCCAAGAGACATTCCTACACTTGATACCTCAAGGGAATGCGTAAGGCGGTTGTGCACAAAAACACTGCCAGGAAGTGGGAATACCTGAGTCTTGTTCTGAAGACGACGGAAGGGGGCGGAGAAGATAAGACGGTCATAGTCTCTTTTGAACTCCGTTCTGTCGTCATGACGCTTGGGATGTCTGTCCTCTTGCCCAAGGCGTTTGTTTGATATCAGTTGCTGCCAATTCATCATAATTGACTGCAAAAGTACTAAAATGGCGACAGATTTTTGCCTTTTTTACTAAAAAATTATATTAATCTGTGTTAATCTGTCTGTTCTGTGCATAAAAATGATTACTTTTGCACATTGTTAAAATGAAATTTTAAAATTATGCTTAAGATAAAAGTCGTCAATAAGGGTCATCAACCCCTTCCACAATATGCTACTGAGCAGAGTGCTGGCATGGACTTAAGAGCCAATCTCGATGCTCCGGTGACACTGAAACCACTTGAGCGGAGACTGATACCTACAGGATTGCATATCGCATTGCCAGCAGGTTACGAAGCTCAGGTCCGTCCTCGCAGTGGTCTTGCTCTGAAGAAAGGGATTACCGTACTCAACACCCCAGGCACCATTGATGCTGATTATCGTGGCGAGATAGGTGTTGTCCTTATCAACTTGTCACAGGATGAGTTTGTCGTTGAGGATGGTGAGCGTATCGCCCAGATGGTGATAGCCCGTCATGAACAGGGTGATTTCGAAGAGGTTGAGATTCTCGACGAGACAGAACGTGGTGAAGGTGGCTACGGTCATACAGGTGTAAAGTGAGAAAGAGTCTCTATAGGGAAACAGTGCTCTTGTGGAGCATGGCTCTGGTGATAGCAATCATCGGCCTGTCTTCGTGTGCAGCAGGGGTAGTAGGGGGCATGGTTGGCGGAGAGGCTGATGTCCCTAGGCTTTCTCCAGAGAATCAGCGCCTCTACGATCATTATTTCCTTGATGCTATGGTTCAGCGTCAGAAAGGGAACAATGATGCAGCTTTCGACCTGTTACGTCATTGCCTGGATATCAATCCAAATGCGGCAGAAGCATACTATTACCTCGCCCAGTACTATAGTGCCTTGAAAGATAATGCTACTTCTGTCAGCTACTTCCAGAAGGCATCTGTATTGGCTCCGAATAATGAGACCTTCCTTGAGACATTGGCTCAGGTATATGTTCGCCAACAGGATTATCAGGCTGCAATAAATGTTATAGAACGTCTTTATGATAAAAATAAAGATCGTGAGGATCTGCTCGAGATGTTGTTCCAGTTGTATCAGCAGGTAGAAGATTATCCTCATGCCGTAGGTGTACTTGAGCGTATTGAGAGTATTGACGGCAAGAGTGAACGTATCTCTGTTGCCAAGAGCGAGGTGTATACTCGTATGAACAACAGTAAAGCCGCTGTTGCTGAGATGGCAGAACTGGCACGTCAATATCCCAACGACCTTAACTACCTCGCTATGTATGGTGAGAGTCTGATGATGAATGGTCAGCCGAAGAAGGCATTGGAGATATATGACAGGATCCTGAAAGAAGAGCCTGAAAACAACAGGGTGCTGATGTCGTTGCGTACATATTATCAGGCAATGGAAAGACCTGAAGTCGCCGACTCACTGACTCTCAGAGTACTGCTGGGAAAGAATACCAGTCAGGAAGAGAAGGTTTATCTCATCCGTCAGGTCATCGGTGCCAACGAGAGGGCAGGAGGCGACAGTACAGAGGTGCTCCGATTGTTCCGTAGGGTGATGAATGTCGACACCACCGATGTTGATATTCCTCTGCTTTGCGCTACATACATGGATCTCAAGAAGATGCCTGCCGACAGCATAAAACCTGTATTGCATCATATCCTTGATCTTGCCCCAGATAATTCTGCTGCCCGTCTTCATCTTGTGGGATATGCATGGGCTGATGGTGACAAGGACAGGGTAATAGAACTTTGTCAGACTGCCCGCCAGTATAATCCTGACGACATGGCTTTCTATTATTATCAGGGTATAGCCTACTATCAGCGAGACAGCCTCGATCAGGCATTGTCCACTTTCCAGAATGGCGTGAGTGTCATTAAGGAGGATAGCAATCCTGACATCGTTTCCGACTTCTATGAGGTGATGGGAGAGATCCTACATAAGAAAGACCGTACCACTGAGGCTTTTGCTGCCTATGACTCTTGTCTGCAGTGGAAACCAGACAATATTCCCTGTCTGAATAACTATGCATATTATCTCAGCCTTAGAAACGAACAGTTAGAGCGAGCTGAGCTGATGAGCCATAAGACTATCAAGGCAGAACCCAAGAATGCCACATATCTCGATACTTATGCCTGGATACTCTTCATGCAACAGAGATATACGGAGTCAAAGATATATATCGATCAGGCTCTACAGAATCTAGATACGGTTGTCGTCGATGGAGATACGATAAGCAACTCTGCCATTTTTGAACATGCAGGCGATATCTATTGGCACTGTGATAATCGTAATGAGGCCCTCTCTTTCTGGGAGGATGCCCTTAAAGGCGATAGTGAGAATAAGGTACTCATAAGAAAAATCAAACTTAAAAAATATCTTAAAGAATGAAACCATCAAGTATTTTAAAGATTGCCGTACTGGCAATGCCGTTAATGTTATCTTCTTGTATTTTCCACAAGAAGGCAGTAAAGGAAGAGGCTTCAAAACCATTGACAGCTGAAGGACTTAGCAAGAAGGACTTTGTTGAGAGAGTTCAGGACAATGTTCAGACATCCCGTTTTGTCACCTCTAAGGTGAAATTCTCCGTGGAGGTAGGGGCTCAGAAGCTTACTCTCACAGGAAATCTCAAGATGAAGCGTGACGATGTTATCCGTCTGCAGCTGATGGCCTTCGGATTCGTTGAGGCAGGACGTATTGAAATGACAAAGGACTATGTGCTCATCATGGACCGTATTAACAAACAGTATCTCAAGGCTCCTTGGATGCAGATTGACTTCCTTCGCAACAGTGGTCTGAACTTCACCTCTATGCAGGCTCTCTTCTGGAATGAGTTGTTTAAGCCCAACCCAGTGATTGTCGGTAAGAAGGCTCTGGCTGATACCACTGCTACATACCAGACCATTGAGAGTGGCGACGATATGATCTTACAGCTCAATGAGGGTAAGATGGACTATAGCTGGCTCGTTGGTCGTAAGGATGCTCTTATCAAGATGGCAAATATCCAGTATAAGGATCGTTTCAATTCTGAAAATAATGCTCAGTTAAACTGGGATTACGATAAGTTTGAGACCTTCTCTGGCAAGAAGTATCCAATGAAGCATGCCATCGCTCTTACTACAGCTAAGAAGGAGGTTAAGCTTGGTATGACACTTAATTATATCGGAAGTGATACAGAGTGGGACACACGTACTGAGGTGTCCAACAAATACCGTGAGGTGACTGTCGATGAGATCTTGCGCCGCTTCATGTCACTATAATGCAATAGGTGAATAGTGAGTAATAAGGTAAGAAGATTGTTTAGGGGGAATTTTATGGTGATAGTGCTTACGGCACTATTCACCTTGTATTGTTCACTGTTCACAACTACTGCCGTAGCCCAGAAGAAGACTACGACAAAAACAGTCTCCAAGAAGCAGCCTGCCAAAAAGCGAGCAGTCAAGTCAACAGGAAAACAGCTGGCAACCAAGAAAAAACAGACAAAGAATACTCAACCCAAGCAACCCGCTGTAACTGTCAAAGGTCTCCAGAACCAGCGTCAGCAGCTTCAGAAGCAGATGAAGGAGCAGGAACGCAGGCTTCGTCAGAATGAAAAGGATGTGAAGGCCCGTCTTCAGAATCTGATGATTATCAATACGGAGATCAGTGACAAGCGGAAGACCATTGATACCATCCGTCGCGATATTGTCACTCTCGATGGTAACATCAATACGCTGAACATTCAGTTGGGTAATCTTGAGAAGGAACTTGCTGTCCGTCAGGACAGATTCAAGAAATCAGTGAGATATATGCATCGCAATCGTGGCATACATAACCAGCTTATGTTTGTCTTCAGTGCGAAGAATTTCTCTCAGATGTTCCGTCGTATGCGGTTTATGAGAGAGTATGCTGTTTATCAGCGTGCTCAAGGTGAAGCTGTCAAATCGATGCAGGCCCAGGTGGAGGAGGCGATGGCTGAGCTCTCTACCTCTAAGAAACAGAAAAACGACCTTCTCGTCAGGGATGAGCAAGAGAAGAGGGCTCTTGAGGGCAAACAGGCAGAACAGCAGAATGTGGTAAACTCTCTTCAGAAACAGCAGAAGACCATTCAGAGCATTCTTGAGCAGCAACGTAAGAAAGACGCTGCTCTTAATGCCCAGATCGACAAGATGATTGCTGAGGAGATAGCCCGTGCCAAAGCCCGTGCTGAGGCAGAGCGGAAGAGAGCTGCTGCAGAGGAGGCTCGTAAGAAACGTGAGGCAGAACTGGCACGAAAGAAAGCTGAGGCAGAGGCTGCTGCCAGAGAGAATGCCCGTCGTATTGCTGAGGCCAAAGCCAGGGAAGAGAAAGCAAAGGCCGAGGCTCGTGCTGCTGCCAGGAAGTCAGAGATGGAGAGGGCTGCTGCTGAGAAAGCTGCACGTGATGCTGAGAATGCCCGTAGGGCAGCAGAACGCAAGGCTGAGGCAGAGAAGAAAGCTCACGAGAATGAGATGGCTGCCGCTAAGAAGAAATCAGAGGAAGAATGGTCTGTATCTTCTGAGGATCGTCGCCTGAGTGGTAACTTTGAGAGTAATAAGGGTAGGTTCCCAATGCCTATCATCGGACCCTATAAGATAGTGAATACACAAGGGCAGAACCGTGTTGAGGGTCTGAAAGGTACAACGATAAGGGAATTGCGAGGTATAGAACTGAAAGGACAGCCTGGTGCACAGGTACGTAGTATATTTGATGGTGAGGTGAGTGGTGTCGCACGTTATGGTGATGCCGTAATAGTTATCGTGCGCCATGGAATGTTCTTCTCTGTTTATAGCGACCTTAGCTCTGCAAGTGTCAGACGAGGACAGAAGGTCAGTGCACGACAGACCTTAGGAGTAGTAAACCGTGAGGGCACGATGAGATTTGAAATCCGTCGTATATCGGGTGCTCCGGTCAATCCCCTTGCCTGGCTGGCAAGATAATCCTATAGCCTGATATCGGAAAGAAGATTCACGTAAGTCTCTATTGCATGTTCTATCTCTGAGATGCGGATATACTCATTTGCAGAGTGGCTTCGTGCAGACTTTCCTGGTCCCAACTTGAAGGAGGTGAATGGCATAAGTGCCTGATCGCTGAGTGTAGGACTTCCGAAAGGCCTCATACCCATAGCCTTACATTTCTTTATCAGTGGGTGTGACTCTGTTATTGATGATGAGTGCAGACGGAAAGAGCGTGGCTCAAGCCTGCATTTCTTCATCTTCTTACGAAGGAACTCATATAAGAACTCATTCTGGTAGTACTCATTGGTACGTATGTCTATTACAAAATGCAGTGAGTCGGGAATAACATTATGTTGCGTTCCTGCTTCAACAACTGTTACTGTCATCTTGGTCTCTCCAAGCAGAGGACTGACCTTCCTGAATCTATAATCCCTTAGCCATACAAGGTCATCAAGGGCTTCATAGATGGCATTCACCCCCTCGTTTCTTGCTGCATGACCAGATACTCCATCGGCATAACCGTCAATCACCATAAGACCTTTCTCTGCTATGGCTGGTTGCATGCCAGTGGGCTCTCCCACGATTGCTACGTCAATATTCGGCAGCTTTGAGAGTACTCTGCTGAATCCGTCCCTGCCGGAAATCTCTTCCTCGGCAGAGGCCACCCATAGGATGTTGTAGTTACGCGGCTTGTTAAGCATGATACGGTATGTCTGCAACAAAGAAACAAGACCACCGCCACAATCGTTGGAACCAAGACCATAGAGTATGTCACCTTCCTGCACTGCCTTATATGGATCACGAGTCCAGCTGCTTACTGGTTTTACTGTGTCGATGTGGGCATTAAGCATTACCGTAGGACGATCGTTCTGCCAGTCAGGACAACCAACCCACAGATTATTTGCCTCTCTGCCATGAGGCAGCTGCCACTTGTCGAGATATGATGACAACAGATTGGCGGCATTCTCTTCGTTCCTACTTACCGAAGGTGTCTCGATAAGAGCCTTCAGCAGTTCTACAGCGTCGTTCAAAAACTGATTCAGATGTTCCATACGATTGAATATTTCTGCAAAGGTAGTACAAATTGCATTAAAAACAAAATAAAAGGAGAGTTTTTTGATATCCCACAAAAAAAGATGCCACAACTCTCGCGAGCAGTGGCATCAAAAAGCCTATGTTTAACTAAAAATCCTTTTCTCTAAAAGAAATTTTCAGCCTTTCGGCTAAAAATTTGAAAGTTTAAAAGGGAGCTTCACAGCGACCTCC